>ERZ779740.507-NODE-507-length-12032-cov-2.1472_pt1 | contig 12032 bp, 11 predicted proteins | sample MGYA00511099_ERZ779740 | MGnify/ENA primary metagenome ERZ779740 (study PRJEB29588, sample SAMEA2161216) | human gut metagenome | biome: human gut; feature: human-associated habitat; material: faeces | place: Denmark | collected 2008/2010 ...
AGTGCCTTTTATGTAATAGGGGATTCTATCGGAATTTCCTGTTACATAAAAAAGGAACGCCGAAGCGTTCCTTAATATCAATATTTCATTAACAATAATATAAGCCCAATAAGTATATGAACCGACAACCTATCTGTCAGATTAAATGATTATATTAATTACTTTCTGTTCTTCTGAAGGAAAGTAGGTATTGTAATACCATTAGACTTCACATTGCTTGTAACAGGGGCTGGCTGCTTAAGTCCTGGAAGTGGTGTCTGAGACTGTGCACCTGTCATACCGCCTGCTGGCTGAACTGGTGTCTGTGGAGCCTGATATGTATATGCTGGCTTTACTGCTGGTTTAACAGTCTGTCCAACTCCCTGTGTTGCCTGTGCCTTAGGTGAGAACTTCGCCATTGCAGTATTGACATTCACATCTTCAATACCTGTAGCAATTACAGTTATTGTTACGCTGTCTGTAGCTGTCTCATCATATATAGCACCAAAGATGATATTGGCATTATCACCTGCAAGTTCCTGAACATAGCTTGCAGCCTCATCTGCTTCAACAAGGCTCATATCACCAGATACGTTGATAATAACGTGTGTAGCACCCTCGATTGTTGTCTCAAGAAGTGGGCTTGTAACAGCCTGCTTAACAGCTTCAATAGCCTTATCATCACCTGTAGCATTACCGATACCGATATGTGCGATACCCTTGTCTGACATAACTGTCTTAACATCTGCAAAGTCAAGGTTGATAAGACCTGGTACATTAATAAGGTCTGTAATACCCTGTACTGCCTGCTGTAATACCTCATCAGCCTTCTTTAAGGCATCTGGCATAGTTGTTCTTCTGTCTACTATCTGAAGAAGCTTGTCATTAGGAATTACAATAAGTGTATCCACGTTCTCCTTAAGCTTCTCAATACCCGATTCTGCATTAGTCATTCTTGTTCTTGCCTCAAATCTGAAAGGCTTAGTAACAACACCAACTGTAAGGATACCCATCTGTTTAGAAATCTTAGCAACAACCGGAGCTGCACCTGTACCAGTTCCGCCGCCCATTCCGCAAGTAACGAATACCATATCCGCACCTTTGATAGCTTCTGTTAATTCTTCAACATTCTCTTCTGCTGCCTTCTCACCAATCTCAGGCTGGGCTCCTGCACCAAGTCCCTTAGTAAGCTTCTCACCTATCTGAATAGCTGTTGGAGCTTTACAGAACTGTAATGCCTGGCTATCTGTATTAATACCAATAAATTCTACCCCGCATTCTATTAACAGCATTATTACCTGCTCCACCTACGCCGATGACTATAATTCTTGCTGATGAATCTGATTCGTTAATTATTTCTACCAAGGTTGTTGCCTCCTTTAATCAATCCTTATACATTTATCTATAATGATATAATTTTTCACAATAAATATCAACTGATTTTTTCATTTTATTTCACTAAAAATTGAACTTTAAAGCGTACAATTCTGAATATTTACACATCATTTTAGTGTGTTTTAATTATATTCATCTTTTTTGAATATTATAGATGAACTGTCTTTTGTATAATCCTGCATATACAAAGAACCTTTAAGCCCTGCAAATTTGGTTTCCATCTGTTTTAACTCAAAAAGCTTGTCCGTATAATCATCACTCTTTCCAAGGTATACCTTAACCTCGTCTATATACAATATTACATTGTCCGATGAGTCAAAATATACTTTTGAAACATCAAGATTATACTTATCAAAGCTCTGTGTCAGATCAAGTATGTGCCTGAATACTTCATCATCTCCGACTTCAAGCTTGGAATCAAGCACTATTGAATTAAACTTAAGACCTATTATCTCAGGAACTTTTTCAAAAGTTTCTGTTGAACTTTCAACAACAATACCATCTTTGTCAAAATACATATTACAGCCCATATAACGTATATAACCAATAACTGCCTTTTCATAGACTGTTATGTACATACCTCTTGGCCACTGTATTTCAACATCATATTTCTGAATGAAAGGTATTGTCTTTTTCTTATTGCCAAACAGTGTATACAATACAGTGTTTGGTGTATCATTTCCAAATATTCTGCTTGTCATTTCTTCATTAGAATAATGGGAATTACCCACATATGTTATCTTATCAGTTCTAAATCCAAAATAGACAGCCGCACACGCAGCTATCAGGGCTGCCACAATAATAGATATTATGAACAGCCTTTTTTTCTTTCTCGCCTTTGCCATAACTATCTCTCTAACCTAATCTGACTACTTATATTAAACACAATTCCTAACTCTGCCAGCAGGAACAGACTCGCCGTGCCTCCATAGCTTATAAATGGAAGTGTTACGCCTGTATTAGGAAATACATTGGTTACAACGGCAATATTAACTATTACCTGAATTGCTATATGGGCGAATATTCCAACTGCAAGAAGTGAACCGAACAAATCTGGTGAGTTCTGTGATATATATATAATTCTCCAGAGCATTATTATAAAAAGCATAATAACGCACGCCGCACCAAACAGTCCTAACTCCTCACATATTATTGAAAATATCATATCATTCTGTGACTCTGGTATGAAGCCTAACTTCTGCATACTCTTTCCAAGACCCTTACCAAAAAGTCCGCCAGAACCTATGGCATAAAGCCCCTGCATAGTCTGATAGCCTTTTCCGTCTATGTACTTTTCAGGGTCTACCCATACTAAAAGTCTTGTAAAACGGAACTTCTTAAACTGGACTCCATTTTCACCAACCTGCTTAAGCCACTGCCTGCCTGCTATATAGCCTGCCATTATAATTCCGATAATTCCGCCGTGAACCCAGTAATTAGGATATACAACAAATGTCATAACAAACACAATTCCACATACTATGATTGCACTACTTAAGTTAGATGTAATTCCAAAAATCATAGCCGCCGGAATTACTGCACAGCCCAAAAATATTTTCGCTATCTGTGACAGTTTTTTAATCTTTGTTCCTGACGCACACATCTTAGCCGCCGCCATAATAATAACACTTATCTTAACAAGCTCTGCTGGCTGAAAGCTTATCGGACCAATATATATCCATCTTTTAGCACCGTGGCTTTCACGTCCAAATGGAATAACTGCTAACACCATTAAAAGTGATATAACAAATATCCACGGAGCGGCCTTTTTTAAAATATGGTAATCTACAAATCTTGCTATAAAAAACATACACGCAAAACCTAACAGGTCAAATATAAGCTGTCTTTTAAAATAGTATTCCGGATTGCCATAATTAATCTGCGCTGTGTAAGAACTTGTACTGTATATCATTGTAAGTCCGAAACCTACAATGAATATAAGCACAAACAAAAGACTGTAATCAAAATAGAATCCATTCTTTCTTTTTCTTCTTTTCTTTGCCATAATTAAAGCTCATTGACATATTGCTTGAACATGTCACCTCTCTGTTCATAATTATCAAACATTCCCCAGCTTGCACACGCTGGTGATAATAATACTGCATCACCTTTGTCTGCGCTGGCTGCACATATATCTACTACCTCTTTTAAATCATTAGCAAATACATAGTCCTTAAATCCGTATTTATCACAGGTCTGGGCTATTTTATTAGCAGTCTGGCCTATAAGAACAAGCTTCTTTACCTTGCCCTTGAAGGCTTTTACATACATATCAAATTCAGAGCCTTTATCATAACCACCACCTATTAATATAGTTGGTCTTACCATAGCCTCAATTGCTTTTACAGAAGCTTCCGGATTAGTTCCCTTGGAATCGTTGTAATACCATACATCATTCTTGGTAGCTACATATTCTATTCTGTGTTCTACAGCCTTGAACTTCTTTACCTGCTGTACAATTATGTCATCAGGTATGCCTGCCGCCTTAGTCATTGCGATAGCTGCACATACATTTTCATAGTTATGTGTTCCAAGAAGGTTCATATCGTGTACATTAAGCATAAGCTCATCTGTGGTGCCATCTGTATATCTTATATCATCTCCCTGAACATATGCACCAATCTCAGGCTTTCTCTTGCTTGAGAACCATACAACCTTAGCTGGACACTCACTTCCAAATCTGTATAATTCTTCGTCCTCCATATTAAGGACACACACATCATCCTTTGTCTGGTTCATAGAAATGTTTTCTTTAGTCTTGGAATAACATTCCATTGTATGATGTCTGTTAAGGTGGTCTGGTGTAATGTTAAGTATCGCACTTACAACCGGATGGAACTTGTGTATTGTCTCTAACTGGAAGCTGCTTATCTCTGCTACTGTATAAGAGTCATTACTTGTATTAAGCACTTCTCCCGTATATGAATTACCTATATTTCCAACAACAAATGTCTTCTCATTATAGGCTTTCACTATCTGTCCTACCAAAGCTGTAGTTGTTGTCTTGCCATTAGTACCTGTTATGGCAATTATTCTGCCTTTATCATAATTATATGCAAGTTCTATCTCGCCCCATACTGGAACTTCTGCTTTCTTAAACTGTTCAACAATAGGACTGTCAACCGGAACGCCCGGACTTATTACAAGAAGGTCGACCTGATTAGTTATATCCTCTGGCAGCTTTCCAATAATAATCTCTGCTTTATTGCCTTTAAGTTTCTTTGATATATCTTCCCTTGAAAGCTTTTCGTTACCGTCATATATAATACAGTCTGCACCAGCTTTGTTAAGAAGGTCTATAGCACCGATTCCACTTATTCCAGTACCAACTACCATTACCTTTTTATTATTTAATTCCATAATGTTCCTCCATTACCACGCATATAATACGTTTTTTAAACAACTGTCTTTATTTTACTCTACACCTATCCATCTGTAAAGCGGATAAACACTGTTTTAACGCTTTATTAACGCATTTTCTTACTTGTTATTAAGGTACGGAAGTATATTTTCATATAACTCTCTTATGACCGGTGCTGCAATTGTACCGCCATAATATACCCCTTCTGGCTCATCAATAAGACACATAGCAATAACCTGTGGATTTTCCACACTTGAAAATCCTATAAATGAAGCGATATACTTTCCAGAGCCTCTCGGAAGCTTCTGTGATGTTGCTGTCTTTCCACCTATTGAAAAGCCCTCTATATATGCATTCTTTCCACCGCCTTCCTCAACTACCTGCCTTAATATGTCCCTCATAGTATCACTTGTTGATTTGTCAATTGTGCTCTCAGTTGTAGAATAATAGAACTCATTATAAGTCTGCCCCGAACCATCACTTGTCTTAACTGCAAAATGTGGTGTAACAAGGTTACCACCATTGACAATTGCTGCCGCCGCACGAAGCATCTGGATAGGTGTTATCTGAAATGACTGTCCGAATGACATTGTTGCAAGCTCTACTTCACCAACGTTTTCTTTATTGTGGATAATCGTTGAAGCCTCACCAGCAATATCTATTCCAGTCTTAGACAAAAGTCCAAGCTTGCCGCAGTAATTATAGAAATTATCAACACCTACCCTTCTTCCCCATTCAATAAATGCAGGGTTGCAGGAATTCATAACTGTATGTGTAAAATCCTGTGTTCCATGGCCCGTTGTCTTATGACACCTTATGCGCCTGTCACCAACAAGCGTTGAACCTGAACAGGTATAGGAGTCACTTAAACTTACAACTTTGGTTTCAAGTGCTGCTGTTGCAGTTACCATTTTAAACACTGAACCTGGCTCATAAGTATCATTAATGCAGAAATTTCTCCACATATTATTAAGAAGATCCATTTTATTGCCTGAACTGCCGTCATCTTCCACCTCGTAATTAAGTACATACGGCTCATTAAGATTATATTCAGGCACGTTGACCATTGCATACAACTCTCCATTATTAGGATTCATAACTATTATTGACACCCGCTTAGCATTTTTCTTTGCAAGCGTTGTATATGCTAACTGCTGGGCATATGACTGTATATTCATATCTATGCTTATATATAAATCCTGACCTCTCTGCGGCTCTAACCTTCCCTCTTTTGCATTTTTTATCTCTGTACCCCATGCATCGGTAAGTGTAAGTATCCTGCCATTATTGCCAGCAAGATATACATCATACTTAGCCTCAAGTCCGACTATTCCCTGATTATCACTTCCTGTAAAGCCAAGCACCTTGGAAGCAAGCGTATCATAAGGATAATATCTTTTATAATCCTCATCTACCTTAACTCCATTTAAGCCAGCTTTCCTTATTATATCTCCTGTATCTTTATCAACATTGGTCTTTATAGTTTCAATTGACGATACCTTTTCAACCTTTTTTCTTACAGCTGCTTCGTCCATATCAAGATTGTCACAAAGCATTTTAATAACTTCTTCCGGCTTATCTATCTGGCTGTGAATAACGGATATTGTACACACAGTCGTATTGTCAGCAAGGACAACTCCATTAGTATCAAGAATTCTTCCGCGCATAGCCTTTATGGCTCTCTCCCTCTCGTGAAGCTCTGTTGCACGCACGCTGTAATATTCAGCCCTGACGGTCATTATATATCCAACTCTTACTGTGAGCAGTGACATTATAAGCACAAGGCTTACTATAACCACCAGAAGCTTCTTTCTATGTCTTGTTCTTACAAAATAACCATATCTCTCATCTTCATTAAGCTTAATTCTTTCTGTCACTAATACAATAACCCCGAATAAACTTACTTATTATTATGAAAGTTTATTCAGGGTTATTCTTATACTTATTATTACTTAACAGCTTAATTAGATGAAGCTGTGCCTGCTGGTATCCCATCAACTGTTAATTCATCAGGACTCGAACTTGTATCCTCATATTCGTCTGAGGCATCCTTGTATACATTCATATATGGAAGAAGCTTTTCAAGTATATTGTGTGTAAGTGTAAGCACATCTGCTGAACTTCCTGATGTTCCTGTAGTTCCATATGGCTCATCAATAACTACATATATTGCAAACTTAGGATTTTCTGCCGGTGCGTGTCCTATAAATGATATAATCCATTTGTTATCTTTTCTATCACCCTTCTGGGCCGTTCCTGTCTTACCAGCAACTGAATATCCTGTAACACCTGCTTTCTTGGCTGTTCCTTCTTCTACTGTATTCTTAAGATATCTTCTTAAAAGCTTTGATGTTGAAGCTGTAATTGTCTGTCTTACAAGATTAGCCTTATATTCCTTTACAACTTCACCATTGGCTGATTCAATTCTCTTTACAATATGTGGCTGGTAAAGCATACCACCATTAATAATTGAACAATATGCCGCCATCATCTGCATCATATTAACATTAATAGTCTGTCCAAATGAATTACAAACCGCATCAATAGTTGTCATACGGTCACCATATACGATACCTGTTGTCTCACCTGGAAGATCTATTCCGGTTATCTTTCCAAATCCAAACAATGACTGGTAATATGCAAATCTGCTGTTACCCATCTCAAGTGCAAGATGAATCATATACGGGTTGCAGGAATTCATAAGTGCCTGCTCAACTGTAAGTGAACCATGTGAACCTATTGTACTGAACACATGACACTTTAATTTATAATCAGCTACAGTTTCAAATCCCTTGCATACATATGTATCACCATCCTTTACAACACCTTCCTCCAAAGCTGAGGCTACCGTTACTGGTTTAAATGTTGAACCTGGCTCATAACTTTCTGATACACAATAATTAGTCCATAAAGAATACAGGTTATTTCTGTATTCTTCATCAGACATATCTTTAATCTCCTCATCTGTATACATACCAGTTAATTTTCTTGGATCATTAAGATTAAAGGTTGGATAACTAGCCATTCCAAGTATCTCACCATTAGATGGGTCTGCCACTACTACTGCTGTATTCTTTGAAGGCTTTTCTTCATTATATTCTAATATGCATTTCTCAATAATCGACTGTACATTATAATCAAGTGTTGTAACTATATTATTGCCATCAACAGCATTTTTCTGTGTCTCTGTAACCTCAAGTCCCTCATCTACATAGCTATATGTTGTTCCATTGGTACCAGTTAATTCCTCATCATACTGGCTTTCAATTCCAAGTTCACCACCATTAGTGGCACTCGCAAATCCAACAACATCACTTGCAAATGTTCCAAGAGGATATTTTCTTATATAACTGTCCTCAAACCATACACCTTTAATATTCTTTCCCTCAGTTGAATCTGCCATAAGATTTTTAAAATCTGCTATCTGATCTGTAGTAAGGTTTGATAAAAGCTTCTGATACCTGCTCTGTGAATTCTCACTCACCTTTTGCTCAAGCTCACTTCTGTTTAAATTAAAATATTTACAAAGAGCTGATAATGTAGGTTCTTTATATTCTCCGTCTGAAAGCATAAGCTTGACATCTAATATAAGATTATATACTCTCTCACTGTATGCAAGCACAGTTCCATCACCAGTTAATATCTGACCTCTCTTATAAGGTAGTTCTGTTGATGTATATGTCTGGTGATCTAACACTGCCTTCGCATATGTCTCTCCGTGTGTATAATTAATTCTGAATACCTGTCCACCTAATGCCATAAGAATTACTACTACCATTACAAGTGCAACCATTCCTTTGGTGTGAACACGTTTAAGCATAACTTTTTTTCTTCTGTACTTATTCTTTTTTAACTGTTCATCGCTTACCATAAGTACCTCTTATTATATTATTTTACCTGAATATTAATTGCTTTCAGGAACATCTTTATACTGCTTTACATATTCGCTCTCTTTAGAATCGTATGTAATAACCTGCTTCTTTTCTGGATACACCATTCCTAATTCATTAACTGCTGTATCATATATAGCATCATAATCTATGCTTGCATTAATATCTGACTCTAATACGTCATTATTCTCCTTTAATGTGCTAAGCTCGCTCTTTAACTCAGCTATCATATCTGAATTAGTCTTAGCTGCTGCCTGAACATTAAGGTACTGATAACATATAAAGAAGACAACTGCAGCAACACTCGCAACTGCAACTGTATACATAAGATTAATCTTATTATTGCGTCTTATCTGCTTCTGTCTCTGCCTTCTTATTTCTCTGTTGATTTCCTTCTGTGTCTGCTGGGATTCATCTGGGGTTTTAAGTGGTTCAGCGATATTTAATTGTCTTACCGCACTACCATATTCATACGGCACTTTGCTTACATTTCTTGAATTTCTTCTGTACTCTGCTCTACTTCTCTTTTCCACTTTACACTACCTCCCATTATACCCTTTCAAATACTCTTAACTTAGAACTCTTTGATCTGCTATTTTCATTAATCTCTTCATCTGTTGGAACTACAGGCTTTCTTGTAATCACCCTGCCCTTCGGTACTTTACCACACACACACGCAGGAAAGCTTGGTGGACAGGTACAAGGATTCTCGTTATTCCTAAACCTTGTCTTTACTATTCTGTCTTCTAAAGAATGAAATGTTATTATGCAAAGTCTTCCTTCTGGCTTAAGCCTGTCAATCATCATATCTATGGAATTCTCTAGCACTTCCAATTCTTTATTAAGTTCAATTCTTATAGCCTGATAAGTTCTCTTAGATGGATGTCCACCTGTCGCCCTTACCTTCATAGGTATAGCTGCCTTTATAATATCGTTAAGCTCAAATGTTGTCTCAATTGGCTTTTCCTGTCTTGCAGCCACTATATGCTTAGCTATATTCTTAGCAAACCTGTCCTCACCATAATCTCTTATTATTCTGTAAAGATCAAATTCGCTGTATTCATTAACAATATCTTTAGCTGTAATCTCCTGTCTTTGATCCATTCTCATATCAAGTGCTGTGTCCACATTATATGTAAACCCTCTGTCAGCCGCATCTAACTGATATGATGAAACACCCAGATCCAGCATAATTCCATCAACTTTATCTATTCCTAACTCATCAAGGACTTTGTCCATATTACAGTAATTATTTCTTACGATTGTAACCCTGTCCATATATGGTTCTAATCTCTTACCTGCTGCTTTTATGGCATCTTCGTCCTGATCTATTCCTATCAATCTTCCACCCTCGGAAAGTCTTCCTGCGATTTCGTATGAATGTCCGCCTCCGCCAAGAGTTCCATCAACATATATGCCATCGGGTTTAATATTCAATTCATCTACCGTCTCATATAAAAGAACTGACTTATGCTTAAACTCCATACTAATCTCCTTTCCGCCTGCTATATCAGCAATTAATTATATGGTGAATCCCAGACTGTCCATATTCTCTGCGACCTCGTCCATATTGTCATCATAATTGCTTATACTGTCATTCCAGCTTTCTTTACTCCATATCTCTATCCTGCTTCCAACACCTACAAATACTACATCCTTCTGTAACGAAGCAAACTCTCTTAATACAGATGGTATAAGAATTCTTCCCTGCTTGTCTAATTCGACATCTGCTGCTCCTGCAAGAAAGAATCTTGTAAATGTTCTGGCATTCTTATTAGTAAGAGGCAGTGTCTTAAGCTTCTCCTCGAATCTCTGCCACTCTTCATTAGTGTATACAAATAAACAGTTATCAAGTCCCTTAGTGATAATAAAATTATCCCCAAGGCTTTCGCGGAACTTCGCAGGAACGATTATTCTGCCTTTGGCATCTATTGTATGTCCATATTCGCCCATAAACATAGCAATCGTTCCTCCTTTCCCCCACTTGTAACCACTTGCTACCACTTTTCTCCACTTTGAGAACAATTCTATACTGATTTTGTGCAAAATACAAGTGTTTTCCACTAATTTATAAAATTTTTTTAAACTTTTGCACTATATTATGCCCGTAAAATATACAATCATATGTATATACACATAAAAATAGTAATTTTAACACTCACACCATCTGATTGTATGTAATTAGTTGAGCTTTAGGAAAAGATATGTTAAAATACAGGTTGCGTTACTGCGTATATTTACTAAACATAAATCTGCATATGATACACATTTATGTTGGAAATGAGGAGAATATATGAAACTTGGAATAGTTGGTCTTCCTAATGTTGGAAAGAGTACACTTTTTAATTCTTTAACTAAGGCTGGAGCAGAATCAGCCAATTATCCATTCTGTACAATAGACCCTAATGTAGGAATTGTTGCCGTACCAGATGAAAGACTTGATAAGCTTGCAGCACTTTATAATTCAGCAAAGATTACACCTGCCGTTATCGAATTCGTTGATATAGCTGGTCTTGTTAAGGGTGCTTCTAAAGGTGAAGGTCTTGGTAACCAGTTCCTTGCTAATATAAGAGAAGTTGATGCAATCGTTCACGTTGTCAGATGTTTTGAGGACTCTAATATTGTTCACGTTGATGGTTCTGTCAACCCTGTAAGAGATATTGAGACAATCAACCTTGAATTAATCTTTTCTGATATGGAAGTTCTTGAAAGACGTCTTGCTAAGCAGAAGCGTGCTTCCTACAATAATAAGGACATCGCTAAAGAATGTGACCTTATCGAAAGACTTCTTAAGTTCCTTGAGGCTGGTAATCTTGCCAAGAACTTTGAATGTGAAGATGAAGACGAAGAATCATTTATGAGAGAATACAATCTTCTTACAAGCAAACCTGTTATATTCGCTGCTAATGTATCAGAAGATGACCTTGCCGATGATGGTGCTAACAATGAATATGTACAGAGTGTACGTGAATATTCTAAAAAGGATAACTGCGAAGTATTCGTTATATGTGCACAGATTGAACAGGAAATCTCAGAACTTGATGATGATGAAAAGAAAATGTTCTTAGAGGACCTTGGAATTAGTTCTTCTGGTCTTGATAAGCTTATCGCTGCAAGCTACAGAATATTAGGTCTTATAAGTTACTTAACTGCTGGTGAGACAGAGACAAGAGCCTGGACAATAACTAACGGAACTAAAGCTCCTGGTGCTGCAGGTAAAATCCACAGCGATTTCGAGAGAGGCTTTATCAAAGCAGAAGTTGTCAACTATAAGGATTTACTTGACTGTGGCTCTTATACTAAAGCCAAGGAAAAAGGTCTTGTACGTATGGAAGGTAAAGACTATGTTGTTAAAGACGGCGATGTAATATTATTCCGTTTCAACGTATAATAATATTAGTACATTA
>ERZ779740.517-NODE-517-length-11902-cov-2.70794_pt1 | contig 11902 bp, 11 predicted proteins | sample MGYA00511099_ERZ779740 | MGnify/ENA primary metagenome ERZ779740 (study PRJEB29588, sample SAMEA2161216) | human gut metagenome | biome: human gut; feature: human-associated habitat; material: faeces | place: Denmark | collected 2008/2010 ...
GCCAAGCTGCTTGGTCGGGTGATATGTCGATACCCGCCAACACTTGGTCTTTGATTTCCTGAAGTGTCATAAATGTATGATAAGGGATAGTTTGTGCAGCATTCTGCTTACGAAGAGCAACGTCTACTACATTGGTATGCAGATGACCGATTTGGAATTCGCGTCCCATACTTGCAAAGGCAGCATAGTTCTTTCTTCCCCAGTAGCGAAAGCGGGAAAGAAGAGTGCGTGTGGTCTGTATGTGGCGTTGTTGCTTCATTGATTTTTTTACTTTTGTTCGTTAGAACGTGGCAAATGTACAAAGATTCTTTGGATAAGCAAGCAAGTTGATGATTTCTAGTTTCTGTGGAATTATTTCTTTTTCCTGTATTCTTTGCGGGTGTTGAAGTTGAATCCGGCATATATTTGGAGAGTACCGAATCCATTGTCGACAGAGAAATTGTTGCGATGATAATTGTAGTTTTTTCCAACAAAAGAAGTACCTACGTAATACTTGCCTGTGTTGTAGACAATCCCTGCCCGAACCAGAAAATCCAGATTGAATTTACCGTACCATGCTTTTGCTTCATTTGTTTCTGCGTCCACATCGGAAGCTTTGTAGGCAATGGCAGGGGTGAGAGACAGGCATGCCAGACAGTTGCGGGTAAAGACCCAGTTGTAGGCGTAGCCGAAACTGATATTGGCATTGGTGTATTTAATATTCTTGACTTTCATGGCAGGATTCATCGCCTCCTGGATAAATCCCGGAAGTGCTGTATAGTCGAAGTCGAGATGATGCTTTGAAATGGAAAAACCTGCAATAAATGTACCTGCATTGCGTCGTTGATTAGTGGACTGACTGAATGCGGCAGGATAGGAGAATTTACGGTTATTGCAGATATAATATAGAATAATATAGATTCAGTCCTTTGATATCTACCTTTATTCCGCTGAAATCTTCGGAATAGTTAGAGGGGATATCGTCTGAAAATCCTCTGATTTTATGTATTTTGTAATCATTACCAGTGCGGCGATAGAAGATATCCACACCCAGTTTGGAACTGTATAGGCTAAGATCGAATTCTGTTCCTCTGTTCTTTCGGGTACCTTTTTTGAAAATATCGTTCACATCTACAGACCATCCCAGGAAAATCCATCGCCAGCCGAAATACAATCCTATCTTGTTGTGCGGGTTGGGAGAAAAACTAAGTTTCTGTGGCTGCGGCAATTCACTGGTGATAGAATAATACTCAAAGTTGCTGAAATGAGTAACCATCAGCGCATAGTTATAACGGTTGGGACTGATATAGAGCGTATCGAAATCACTGAAGTTCATAAACTTCTTGATCGCTCTTTTAAAAGCACTTGGCTTGGTGGTTGTTGTGGAATCTACTTCTGTACTATCGTTGCCTAAAGAGACTTTCTCTTCAGTCTGCGCCTGTAAGGACAGTGAAAATAACAGAAAAAGATATAGAATAACCCGTTTCCCCATGTGGTTCTTTGTTGGTATAGATATTTTTAGTTTCACGAATGTACTATCTTTCGTTGATTTATACTAGCAATCTTCTAAAAAATGTTTCGTTTCCTAAACAAAAAAGTTCAATGTACTGTTAGTTACAACAAGCAAATAAATCTTAAGCCACAAAATTATGAGAATCTATTTACGTTTATTAGTCGTGTCTCTTCTGCTTTTTGTAGGAAATATAGTATATGCGGAAGCACAGCAGGAGAAACGCGTGACAGGCACGGTGACTTCTGAAGGAGAACCTTTGCCTGGTGTCTCCGTACAATTGAAAGGAGCATCTTCCGGCACCATTACCGATATTGATGGAAAGTATTCGATTGAGGTTCCTGCTACCGGTACTTTAGTGTTCCGTTTTGTAGGAATGAGAACAGTAGAACAACCGGTGAATAACCGGAGTGTGATTAATGTCACGTTGGAATCGGAAAGTAAGGAACTGGAAGAAGTAATGGTAGTAGCTTATGCTACCGCTAAAAAGTATAGTTTTACCGGAGCAGCTTCGACGATGAAAGCAGGTGAGATTGAAAAGTTACAGACTTCCAGCATATCACGTGTATTAGAGGGTACGGTATCCGGAGTACAGGCAAGTGCGGCAAGTGGGCAGCCGGGTACGGATGCGGAAATCCGTATTCGTGGTATCGGGTCTATCAACGCTTCCAGCGCTCCGCTTTATGTAGTGGACGGTGTACCGTTTGATGGTAGTGTGAACTCTATCAATCCGGATGACATATCTTCGATGACAGTATTGAAAGATGCGGCCTCTGCTGCTTTGTACGGTTCCCGTGGTGCGAATGGAGTGATTATTATCACCACCAAGCAGGGAGATCAAAATACCAAAGCAACGGTAAAGGTGAAAGCTTCCTTAGGAGGTTCCAACCTAATGGGAGGTGGCCCGAACCCCTATGGTCCTCAATATGCGCAACCGGTCGGTACAGATGGAAAGCTGGTGGCAGGTGCCCGTCCGTTATGGAATTCTGACTGGAGTGACGCCATGGAGCAACAGGCACTTCGCACAGAGTTAAATCTAAGTGTTTCCGGAGGTGGAAAAGCGAATACCAGCGTTTCAATCTCCGTTCCAATATCACCAGCGAGATGACTTCCTGGTTGAAAGGAGGCGTCAATTTGAGTTTCGCACATTCCATGCAGAACTATCCAGTTTCATCCGACTCCAAAACCAGTAATGTGATTACCGCAGGACGTACCATGCCGGGATTCTATCCCATTTATGAAATGAATACGGATGGTAGCTACAAATTGGATGAGAGTGGAGACCGTATTTATGACTTCGGTTCCTATCGTCCTTCCGGTTCGATGGCAAACTGGAACCTTCCGGCTCCTTTGCCTTTGGATAAATCGGAACGAATGAAAGATGAAGTCTCCGGTCGTACTTTTCTGGAAGCTACGATTATTGAAGGATTGAAATTCAAGACAAGTTTTAACTTTGACTTGATTAATTATAATACATTGGATTATACGAATCCGAAGTTAGGCCCGGCTAAAGAAAACGGCGGCGGCGTCAGCCGAATGAATACCCGTACTTTCTCTTGGACATGGAATAATATTGTTACGTATGACAAGACAATTGGTGAACATCATTTTAATGTTCTTGCCGGTGTGGAGGCCTATTCTTACCGCTACGATGAACTGACGGCATCACGTTCCAAAATGGCGCAGCCTGATATGCCGGAGCTGGTAGTCGGTTCACAGTTGACCGGAGGTTCGGGGTATCGCATCGACTATGCGTTGGTGGGTTATCTGACTCAAGCATTATACGACTATCAAAATAAATATTTCTTCTCGGCATCCTATCGTCGCGACGGTTCTTCACGTTTTGCGCCGGAGACCCGCTGGGGAAATTTCTGGTCGTTGGGTACTTCTTGGCGTATCGACCGGGAAGAGTTTATGGCAAGTACTTCCGACTGGTTGTCTGCCTTGACTCTGAAAATGAGCTATGGTGCGCAGGGAAATGACAACCTGGGTACTTATTATGCAAGTAAAGGACTTTATACCATTGTTTCCAATTTGGGAGAAAATGCGTTAGTGTCCGACCGTATGGCAACTCCGAATCTGAAATGGGAAACAAACCTCAACTTTAATGTAGGTATCGACTTCTCCCTGTTCAATAACCGTTTTTCCGGTTCGTTTGATTTCTTTACACGTCGTTCGAAAGACCTGCTTTATTCACGTCCGCTAGCTCCTTCCCTGGGATACGGTTCTATTGACGAGAATGTAGGAGCCTTGAAGAATACAGGTATAGAAATGGTGCTTAACGGAACGATTATCAATCAGAATGGTTGGGTATGGAAACTGGGTATGAACTTGACACACTATAAAAATAAGGTGACAGACCTCCCATTGAAAGATATGCCGCGAAGTGGTGTGAACAAGTTGCAGGTAGGTCGTTCGGTGTATGATTTCTATATGATAGAGTGGGCGGGAGTAGATCCGGAAAATGGAGATCCGCTGTGGTATAAGGATGAGGTGGATGCAAATAAGAATCCGACCGGAAAACGTGTGACAACAAACGATTACGATTCGGCTGACTATTATTACATCAATAAATCGTCTCTCCCGAAGGTGTATGGTGGATTTAATACCTCTCTTTCCTGGAAAGGATTTGATCTTTCTGCCATCTTTGCTTACAGTATCGGTGGATATATCTACAATCGTGATATAACAATGATTCTGCACAACGGAAGTCTGGAAGGACGTGACTGGTCGACAGAGATTCTAAAAAGATGGACTCCCGACAATCGCTATACAGATGTCCCGGCCTTGAGTACTACCTCTAATGACTGGAATTCGGCTTCTACCCGTTTCTTGCAGAATAACTCGTATATGCGATTGAAAAATCTGACTCTTTCCTATAACTTACCCAAACAATGGATTAGTAAGTTATCATTGAGCAGTGTGCAGGTATATGTACAAGGAGATAATCTGTTTACCATTCACCGGAATCAGGGACTAGACCCAGAACAGGGAATTACCGGTATTACTTATTATCGTTATCCGGCTATGCGAACGATCTCCGGAGGTATTAACGTTTCTTTCTAAATTCAGACTAAATTATGAGAAAAATAAAAATTCAATCCATTCTTGCGGCAGGTGCGGGGGTTTTCTGGATACGGACCCAACGGATGCGGTAAGTTCAGAAAAAGTACCTGTACCCGAAAATGCGGAGGCACTTGTGAATGGTGCCTGGTATAATCTGTTTGATTATTCAAGTACCTATGCCAATATCGGTTATCGGGCGCTTCAGTGTCTGGACGACATGATGGCAAGTGATGTTGTTTCCCGTCCGAAATACGGTTTCAATTCTTCGTATCAGTTTAAAGATATAGCGCAATCCTCAAATGGTAGAACAGAGTTTGCCTGGTATCTGATATATAAAACGATAGATAATTGTAACACTGCCATTTCTATCAAGGGGGATTCGGAAGAACTCCGTCAGGCACAGGGACAAGCATTGGCATTACGCGCCTTTTGTTATTTGCACCTGGTACAGCATTATCAATTCACCTACTTGAAAGATAAAGATGCTCCGTGTGTTCCTATATATACCGAACCTAGCAATAGTTCCACTGTACCGAAAGGAAAATCAACAGTGGCACAGGTTTATCAGCTTATTTTCGACGACCTCACTTTGGCGAAGGACTATTTGAAAAACTATGTCCGCAGCGGTGATAATCAAAAGTTCAAACCAAATGTAGCAGTAGTCAACGGTCTTTTGGCTCGTGCTTACTTGCTGACAGGACAGTGGGAAGAAGCTGCGAAAGCTGCTGAAGCAGCACGTGCAGGATATACGTTGATGACAACTACAGCCGAGTACGAAGGTTTTAATAATATTTCCAATAAAGAATGGATATGGGGATTTCCTCAAATTCCTTCCCAATCGGATGCCAGCTATAATTTCTATTATTTGGATGCAACATACGTAGGAGCATATAGCAGCTTTATGGCTGATCCCCATCTGAAAGATACATTTACCGAAGGTGATATTCGTTTACCTTTGTTTCAGTGGATGCGTGAAGGATATTTGGGATATAAGAAATTTCACATGCGTGCAGATGATACGGCTGATCTGGTCTTGATGCGTGCTGCTGAAATGTATTTGATAGAAGCGGAGGCGAAAGTTCGTGATGGCGTAGCGTTGGCACAGGCTGTAGCTCCATTGAATACATTGCGTAATGCCCGTGGAGTAGGGGATTATGAGGTGACAGGAAAATCACAGGAAGATGTAATCAATGAGATTCTGATGGAACGTCGCCGTGAACTTTGGGGAGAAGGATTTGGTATTACCGATATACTTCGTACACAAAAGGCAGTAGAACGTGCTGCTTTATCGGATGAGATGCAGAAGACTGAAGTCGATTGCTGGCAGGAGGGTGGTAGCTTTGAAAAACGAAATCCTCTGGGACATTGGTTCCTTAACTTCCCGAACGGTAAACCGTTTACAGTAAATAGCACCTATTATTTATATGCTATTCCACAGAAAGAAATTAACGCTAACCCTAACATATAAATAGCTCTCTTAATTTTTTGACTTTGACCTTAACTTGTAGACCGGTATACGTCGTGACGACGCATACCGGTCGTTTTCTTTGGAAAAGAGGGAGCGCAAAATGTGACACACCCTATTTTATTTAATCTAATCTTATTCTATTTTTTTCTTCTTCAAATTAGGTAAAAAGAATGTGACCAATCCTAGTAGCGGCATATAAGCACAGATATTATATACATATTCAATACTCGTTTTATCCGCTAAATTACCGAGTACAGCAGATGCTACACCAGCCACCCCGAATGCAAATCCAAAGAATAACCCTGATATTAATCCGAGCTTGGTAGGAAGCAATTCCTGTGCATAAAGCAATATGGCGGGGAAAGAGGGACAAAAAAGCGGAAGAAAGCATCAATCCCACACAGAAGCTAAGGATAATAGTCCACATCAAATTAGCATGTGGCATTAGTAAACTGAACGGGGCAGCTCCTAAAATAGAAGCCCAAATCACATACTTCCGACCGATACGGTCACCGACAGGTCCGCCGATTAATGTTCCGATAGCAGTAGCTACCAGAAAGATAAATAAATATAGCTGCGAATCTTGTACACTTACATTGAATTTATGAATCAAATAGAAAGTATAATAACTCGTGAGACTTGCCATATAGATATATTTGGAGAAAATCAGAATCAGCAATATCGCGATTGAAAGGGCTGTCTTATCCATAGGCAAAGGAAGATGAACAGGTTTTCTAACACTGACAGTCTGTGCTTTCATCCGGTTTAGATATGATTTATACCATTTGCAAATTGGGTACATCACTCCGATAGCAGCTAAAGCCACAAATGCAAATACGATGAGATGTTGTCTGCCATAAGGAGCCACCAATAGAGCAACCAGTAAAGGACCTAATGAACCTCCGAAGTTGCCACCTACCTGAAAGAGTGATTGTGCCAGTCCACGTTTTCCGCCGGAGGCAAGGAACGTGATACGGGAGGCTTCCGGATGCAGTACGGAAGAGCCAATTCCGATTAAGAATACGGAGGCTAATATCCAGTATAGATTATCAGAGAATGCTAAGTTTATCAAACCAATCAGTGTAAAGCTCATTCCGATAGGCAATGACCATGCGACGGGATGCTTATCAAAGAAAATTCCGGTAATCGGTTGAAAAACTGAAGCGGAAAGTTGATAAACTAGTGTGATAAGTCCGATTTGCGCGAAACTAAGTCCTAAATCATCTTTAAATAAAGGATAAGATGCTGATAGCACCGACTGTAAAAGATCGTTGAGGCAATGCGAAAGACTCAATGCAATCAAAATGGAAAATGTAATTTTTCCTACGGGTTGTTCCTGATTCTGTACCATAATACCTATTTACTATTGAAGTGTTCCTGAAAAATCGGCTGCAAAGGTACGGAAACTTCCCGTTTCTCAATATATATTTGCTGTGATTAATTCAATATGATAGGAATAAAGCTCTAAGACTAAGGATTGTAAATTGTCGTTAATTCAGTTTTGAGTGACTGAACTATTCTTCATACCTACTGTTGTTAAATAAAAAAGGAGGATTATATGGGCTTTATATGGTATATCGTTATTGGTATTGTGGCTGGATTCCTCGCAGGTAAAATAATGCGCGGCGGAGGTTTTGGTCTTGTTATAAATTTATTACTTGGTATTCTTGGAGGTGTACTGGGCGGTTGGGTGTTTGCCCTTTTCGGACTGGCAGCTTCAGGACTGATCGGAAGTTTGATAACTTCCACCGTAGGAGCTAAAACAGAACTTGATTATGGAATGTAGACATGGAAATTTCTGGATTGGACTCGGAATTGGGTCAATCCTTGGCGCAGTAGCTTATCGTCTTTCACGTACAGCAAAAGCAAAACAATTAGAAAGTGAAATTTATAATGCTATCCATCGCATAGGTCGTGATGCTGAAATAGCTGCTGCTCATGCTGAAAGAAAAGCAGTGGATCTTGGACTTAAAGCAGTAGAAGCCGGTGCGGAAATTGCTGATAAAGTAGCAGATGAAGCCGATAAAGTGGCTGGAAAAGCAAAAGATAAGTGGGGGAAATAAGAACTCCAAAACGGGTAATCGATTTAAATAGAATCGGTTACCTGTTTTATTTTATATACGTTTAATCTTTTATTTCTAGCCTTATCAGTCACTATTTGAATGATGTGTGCACGAACACATATTGGTGTGTCTTCTCCATTATTTTCACTTCCTTCAAGAATCAAAAGCTATTTTCCCTCTGATTTCTCATCTGATAAATGCTTTTTTCTCTATACTATCTTTACTTTTTCTTATGTTTAACAACATGTATACTTCCTGGTTGTTCTGGTGAACTAGCTGATTATATTCGGATTGTAGACATTGCTAAGATGGCAGGTGTCTCTGTTGGCACGGTAGATCGTGTAATCCATAATCGTGGTAGGGTATCTGAAGAAAATAGGAAAAAGGTACAGGCGATTCTGGAGATGGTACATTACCAGCCCAATCTGATGGCACGTTCATTGGCGGCCTCCAAAAAGGAATATAATCTTAGCAATATCATCTTCTAGCGATTACTCCTTCTTTTGTTCAGGGAGAGTATTGGGAAGCTATTTCGGAAGGTATAGATAAAGCAGCGTCGGAAATGGAATCGTATAACATCACCATTACCAAACTCTTTTTCGATCAATATAATAACAAGACTTTTGATGATATCATCCGTAATCTGCTGAATGAGAAAGTAGATGGTGTATTGATTGCGACTTTGTTTACGGATTCTGTTATCCGGCTTTCGCAGGAACTTGACAGGAATGAAATACCTTATGTGTATGTTGACTCCAACATTGGAGGGCAACATCAACTGGCTTATTTCGGAACGGAGTCTTATGATGCCGGAGTGATTGCTGCCAGATTGTTGATGGACCGGCTTTCTTCGTCTTCCGATATATTGATGGCGCGAATTATTCATAGTGGGAAGAATGACTCTAATCAGGGAAAGAACAGGCGCGAAGGTTTCTGCCATTATCTCACGGAAACAGGGTTCAACGGAAATCTGCATGAAGTAGAGCTGAAAATAAATGATTCAGTGTATAACTTCATGAAGCTGGATGAAATATTTGAAGCTAATCCGAATATAAATGGGGCTGTTATTTTTAATTCAACTTGCTATATTTTAGGGAATTACCTGAAAGCGAGAGGAATGCAGTCTGTCAAACTGGTTGGTTATGACCTTATCGGGAGAAATACACAGTTGCTTTCCGAAGGTGTGATAACCGCATTGATTGCGCAGCGTCCGGAGCGTCAGGGATATGATGGTATTAAATCATTGTGTAATCATCTGTTGTTCAAACAGGGCAGTGAAAAGGTTAATTTGATGCCTATCGATATTCTTCTCAAAGAGAATCTGAAATATTATCTGAACAATAAATTATAAACATATAAATTTGTAAGAACCATGAATGAATTATTTAACGTAAAAGGCAAAGTAGTTGTTATCACCGGTGGAGCTGGTATTTTAGGTAAAGGTATTGCTGCGTATCTCGCAAAGGAAGGTGCAAAAGTAGTTGTGCTCGACAGAAGTGAAGAAGCAGGAAAAGCATTGGTAGACAGTATCAAAGCCGAAGGAAATGAAGCCATGTTCCTTTACACGGATGTGATGGATAAAGAAGTGTTGGAAGGCAACAAAGTGGAAATCATGAAGGCTTATGGCCGTATTGATGTATTGTTGAACGCTGCCGGAGGTAACATGGCAGGTGCAACTATTGCTCCTGATAAAACTTTTTTCGATTTACAGATTGACGCATTCAAGAAAGTAGTGGATTTGAACCTTTTCGGTACAGTATTGCCTACGATGGTATTTGCTGAAATTATGGTGGAACAGAAGAAAGGTTCTATTGTAAACTTTTGCTCTGAATCAGCTCTTCGTCCATTGACTCGTGTCGTGGGTTATGGTGCAGCTAAAGCAGCTATTGCTAACTTTACTAAATATATGGCTGGTGAACTGGCTTTGAAATTCGGTAACGGTCTGCGTGTAAATGCCATCGCTCCGGGATTTTTCCTGACCGATCAGAACCGTGCGTTATTGACTAATCCGGATGGTTCTCTGACTGACCGTTCAAAGACCATTCTTGCTCATACTCCATTCAACCGTTTCGGTGAACCGGAAGACCTTTATGGAACAATCCATTATTTGATTAGCGATGCTTCTAACTTCGTAACAGGTACAGTAGCTGTTATCGACGGTGGATTTGATGCATTCTCTATCTAATATTGGGATGATATCATTCTGTTTTTAATCATAATTAGTAACTTGTAATCAGGAAAGAATAATATGTATTTATGTGAACAAACTTGGCGCTGGTATGGTCCTAATGACCCGATTAGCTTGTGGGATATTAAGCAGGCAGGCGCTACTGGTATAGTAAATGCTCTTCATCACATTCCAAATGGTGAAGTGTGGACAGTAGAAGAGATCATGAAGCGTAAGCAAATGATTGAAGAAGTGGGTCTGACATGGTCTGTGGTAGAAAGTGTACCTGTACACGAGCATATCAAAACACAGACGGGCGACTTTATGAAATACATCGAAAACTATAAGGAAAGTATCCGTAATCTGGCGAAGTGTGGCGTGATGGTAGTTACTTATAACTTCATGCCTGTATTGGACTGGACCCGCACAGATCTTGCCTATACAATGCCGGACGGCTCTAAAGCACTCCGCTTTGAAAAAGCAGCTTTTGTAGCTTTCGATCTTTTCATCTTGAAACGTCCGAATGCTGAAAAAGACTATACTCCGGAAGAAATAGCTAAAGCGAAAGCTCGTTTTGAGCAGATGAGCGAAGACGACAAGAAATTGTTGGTTCGTAATATGATTGCCGGACTTCCGGGTTCGGAAGAAAGTTTCACGGTAGAACAATTTCAGCAAGCATTAGATCGTTATGACGATATTGATGCAGAGAAGCTTCGTTCCAACCTGATTTTTTTCTTAAAAGAAATTGCTCCTGTTGCCGATGAAGTAGGAGTGAAACTGGTGATTCATCCGGATGATCCTCCTTATACCATCTTAGGTTTGCCTCGTATTTTGAGTACGGAAGAGGATTTCAAGAAATTGATTGAAGCCGTACCTAACGAATCTAATGGCCTCTGCTTGTGTACAGGCTCTTTTGGTGTGCGTGCCGACAATGATCTTGCAGGTATGATGGAACGTTTTGGCGACCGTGTGAACTTCGTACACTTGCGCAGTACACAACGTGACGAGGAAGGAAACTTCTACGAAGCTAATCACTTGGAAGGAAATGTAGACATGTACAACGTAATGAAGAGCCTTATTCTTCTACAACAGCGTCGTAAATGCTCTATCGCTATGCGTCCCGACCACGGACATCAAATGATTGATGACTTGAAAAAGAAAACGAATCCGGGATATTCTTGCCTGGGCCGTCTTCGCGGCTTGGCTGAACTTCGCGGCTTGGAAATGGGTATTGCAAAATCTATCCTCTAATCGAAGTACATAGTTAGCACTTTATTATCAAACACTACGGCTATTATTGATTGAAATAATAGTTGTAGTGTTTTTCATTTGCTCTTTTTCACTGGTTGAGGAATAAGTGAAGCGAATAAATCTCCAACATGTATATCTTTATCAGCTTTCTTTGTTTTTCTTGCTTTTTTCGGTTCGGGAATAATAAGTAAAGCTATTTGTGCGCAAGCCTCTGCATCTGCCAGTGCGTGGTGGTGATTCTCTAAATGATATCCGCATCGTTCTGCTACCGTATGCAACTGATGATTGGGCAAATCTTTTCCAAAGACTTTCCTCGAAGTACGGCAAGTACAATAAAACTTATAATCAGGATAAGTCATGTCATATAATTCGTGAACCGCCCGGAGACAACCTTCATC
>ERZ779740.519-NODE-519-length-11880-cov-2.7841_pt1 | contig 11880 bp, 10 predicted proteins | sample MGYA00511099_ERZ779740 | MGnify/ENA primary metagenome ERZ779740 (study PRJEB29588, sample SAMEA2161216) | human gut metagenome | biome: human gut; feature: human-associated habitat; material: faeces | place: Denmark | collected 2008/2010 ...
GGTAGAACCAAACTCGATCCCCAGAGATGTTCCCCCGTTTGTTATGTCATTTCTTATTTCTTCTACACTGCGACCCATAGCTCCTTCTTTCTTCCTGATCAGTGGAACTTGTAATAAGCCTCATTCCAGCGCAGTTCATTGCGCAGCTGACGGATATTTGTATCTTTGTCAATATAAACGGTTTCAATTCCCATTGCATTGGCCCAGTCTCCCATCTGCTCTGCAGTCAGGTCATAGGAAAAAGCAGTATGGTGCGCGCCGCCTGCATAGATCCATGCTGCAGCCCCTGTTTCAAGAGATGGCTCCGGAGTCCAGAATGCAGTTGCTACCGGAAGTTTCGGCATTGGTTTTTCTGCCTTCTTTACTTCCACATCATTGATGATCAGACGGAAGCGGTCTCCCAGGTCAATAAGGGAAGTTGCAATACCATGTCCTTCCTTTGCAGTAAATACCAGACGGGCCGGATCTTCCCTGTTGCCCATGGAAAGCGGGCACTCTTTAATGGAGATCTTTCCATCTGCGATGGTCGGGCAAACCTCTAACATATGAGCCTGAAGGATACCTTCTCTTCCTTTTACCAGGTTGTATGTATAATCTTCAAAGAAGCTGGTTCCCTTTGCATCCTTTGTTCCTGCTGCCATGATCTTCATCAGACGTACCATTGCCGCTGTCTTCCAGTCACCTTCTGCGCCAAATCCATAGCCTTTTTCCATCAGTCGCTGGATCGCAAGTCCCGGAAGCTGCTTTAAGCCGCCCAGATCACCAAAATGGGTTACGATCGCCTGATAATTGTTGGCATCTAAGAACCGTTCAAAGCCCAGCTCGATCTGTGCCTGTACAGCTACATGACGGCGGAATTCCTTTTCATCCCTGCCTTCTAAGAGGATGTCATATTTATCATAATATTCTTCTACCAGGGCATCTGTATCTGCCTGTGAAACAGCGTCTACCGCTTCTACGATCTCATTTACAGGATAAGCATCTACTTCCCAGCCAAATTTGATCTGTGCCTCTACCTTATCACCGTCTGTAACTGCTACGTTGCGCATATTATCGGCAACACGCATTACACGGATATGGGAAGACTCCATTACTCCGATGGCTGTACGCATCCAGGAAGCCAGCTGATCCTGTACTTTTTCATCTGCCCAGTGGCCTACGATCACTTTTCTTTCAATCCCCATACGGGTCACAATATGTCCATATTCTCTTCCGCCGTGGGCAGACTGGTTTTCATTCATGAAATCCATATCAATGGACTCATAAGGGATCTCCTGGTTAAACTGGGTATGCAGATGGCATAAAGGCTTGTGATATTCCTGTAATCCCAGGATCCAGCTTTTAGCCGGTGAAAAAGTATGCATCCAGGTGATAACGCCTGCGCACTCCGGATCCTGATTTGCTTCGTTAAATGTCTTCCGGATCACTTCATTGGTGATCAGAGTCGGCTTCCATACAAGCTCAAATGGAAGTCTTCCGCTCTTATTCAACTCTTCTACTATGATCTGTGAATGTTTCGCTACATGAGCCAGACACTCATCTCCGTAAAGATCCTGTGAACCGGTGCAAAACCAAAATTTATATTTTTTCTCCGTCATCAGCATAGCAAACTTCTCCTTATTTTTCTACATTTTTCTATTTTTTCTACTTCTTTTTCTTCATCATGGCAAGAACAGACTGGAGTACAATGAAGAAGCATAACAGAGCTGCAATGGTAATACGTGTCCACCAGGAAGATAAGGTTCCCTGGAAGGTGATAAAGGCTTCGATGGTTGCCTTGATCAGTACACCAAATAAGGTTCCAAATACATTTCCCACACCACCGGTAAGAAGGGTTCCACCGATAACGGAAGAAGCAATGGCATCCATTTCAAAGCCCTTTGCCTGCTCTACGAAACCGCCCAGTGTGTTTAAGCAGAATAAAATACTTCCAACGCCGCAGAGGAAACCGTCTAATACATAGGCTTTTAATTTGACCCTGCGTACATTTAAGCCCATCATCAGGGCTGACTGCTCATTTCCGCCTACTGCATAAATGCTGCGTCCAAACTTGGTATATTTTAACATGATAAATGCCAGTACCAGAAATACCAGAGCGATCACAACGGTAGGATACATATAAGGATAGACCATAACGCCCTTTTTGTTCAGGTAGCCGCCAAATGGCAGATACAGCTTCATTTTTGCCCATGCCATAAAGGTCTCATTGGTAATACTGATCATATCTTTGGAAATGATGGCAGTCATACCTCTGGCAAAGAACATACCTGCCAGTGTTACGATAAATGGCTGGATGTCCATGTAGGCAACTAAAAATCCCTGGACCAGGCCAAATACAATGCCTGTCACCAGAACAATGATCACTGCAGGAACTGCACCAATACCGCCTTTTTCCATCATCCAGGCAAGCATCATACAGCCCATAGCCACGAAAGAACCAACGCTGATATCAATACCGCCGGTGATCATAACAACAGTCATGCCGATACCGATAACGATCAGTCCTGCATTGGATATAAACAGGTTTAAGAAGTTCTGTGTCTTGGAAAAGCCCTGTGCGTTAAACAGCACACAGCCGATCCCGTACATAATAAAGAACAGCAAAATGGTAACAAGCAGCAGGAAACTGTTCTGTTTTAATTTCATTTTACCTTTCATGTCATGCTGCCTCCTTTCCTGCTTTTATCTCTTTCTTCTGTAACAGAGATTTTCTCCATCTTGCAAAACCTGGAGACTGGAGAGCTACAATGATAACAACTACGATAGCCTTATAAACAGGCACCTGGTCAGAAGAAACATGCATTGCATACAGGGTAGTTGTAAGTGCCTGGATGGTAAATGCACCGATCACGGAACCTGCCAGTGAAAATTTTCCGCCGCCTAAGGAGTTTCCGCCAATGGCAACTGCCAGAATGGCATCCAGTTCCATGTTAAGACCAATGTTGTTGGCATCTGCAGAATAAATACGGCTGGAAGCGATCAGGCCTGCAAGGCCGGAACACAGGCCGCAGTACGCATATGTAAGGAAAATGATAAGAACGGATTTAATACCTACTAACTGGGATGCTCTCTTGTTGATACCTACAGACTGGATGTACATGCCCAGGGCTGTTTTCTTTAAAAGCAGCGAAGTAAGGGCAACTACCAGCACTGCCACGATAAACGGGGTAGGAACCGGAAATCCCGGGAAAGAAGCGCCCAGTACACGATAACTGTCTACACGCACATAGGTGATCTGTCCGTCTGTGATCAGCTGTGCAATACCTCTGCCTGCAGTAAACATGATCAGAGTTGCCACCATAGGCTGGATATTTAACTTTGATACTAAAAATCCGTTAAAACAGCCAATGGCTGCGCCTACTACCAAAGCTGCTATAAAGCCAAGGATCAGTGGATTTGCATAAGCAGTAACTGCTCTCTCTCCACCTGTAAGGATGTTACAGCATACAGCTGCACTTACTGCCATAATAGCGCCTACGGAAATATCCGTTCCTGCTGAGGAAGATACTACCAGGGTCATTCCTACTGCCAGGATCACAAGTTCGGAGGCACGGTTGATGATATCGATCATATATCCATAGAGAACGCCATCACGGATCTCAATTGAAAAGAAGTTCGGTGTTGTGATGATATTTACCAGCAATACCAGTGCCAGGCAGAAAATAGGGAGAAATAATCTCTGGGATGTTATGTTTTTTAATGTTTTATTTTTCATGACTACTGCCCTCCTGCAATGGTTGACATAATGGAAGACTGGTTCATTTCATTTCCGGAAAGTTCTCCTACCTTTGCACCGTCACGCATAACCACCATGCGGTCACAGGTACGGAGCATCTCTTCGATCTCTGAGGAAATAAATACCACTGCCATTCCCTGGGAAGCCAGTTTTACTACCAGCTTCTGGATCTCTGTTTTGGTTCCTACGTCAATACCTCTTGTAGGCTCGTCCAGAATAAGAAAATCCGGATTGGTCAAAAGCCAGCGGCCAATGATCACCTTCTGCTGATTTCCACCGGATAATGATTTGATCGGTGTTTCACGGCTGGCTGTTTTGATCTGCAGCATTTCAATATATTTATCTGTAAATTCTTCCTGCTGCTTTCTGCTTAATAAGTGGAACATGCCACGTTTTGCCTGAAGTGCCATGATCATATTTTCTCTTACAGACAGGTCTGCAATGATACCTTCATTTTTACGGTCTTCCGGAAGATAGGCCATTCCTGCATGCATGGAAGTAATTGGGTGTTTGGCTGTTATTCCATTTCCCTTTACCTGAAGGGTTCCTTCATCCGGACGTTCTGCCCCGTAGAGAACACGGACTGTTTCAGATCGTCCGGAACCTAACAGGCCTGTAAAGCCAACAACCTCGCCTTTGTGGATCACCAGGTCAAATGGCTTGATATAGCCTTTCTTTCCCAGTCCCACTGCCTTGATAACGATATCTTCCTCTGTATGTTCCTCTTCGTCCTTTGCTTCCTTGATGGCAGCCAGATCATCAAAATCTTTACCCATCATCTTTGCAACCAGCTGGACTCTTGGAAGTTCTGCTGTGGTAAATTCTCCTACCAGCTGTCCGTTACGCAGTACTGTGATCTTATCGCAGACTGCATATACCTGCTCCAGGAAATGGGTAACAAAGATAATGCCCACTCCCTCTCCTTTTAAACGCAACATCAGCTTAAACAGCTTTTCTACTTCTCCGTCATCCAGGGAAGAAGTAGGCTCATCCAGGATAAGAACCTTTGCAGACATGTCCACTGCACGGGCAATGGCGATCATCTGCTGGATGGCGATGGAATAATTGTCAATAGTCTGTGTAACATCTGCATGTATGTCAAGATCCTGCAATAATTTTGCAGCTCTTTTATTCATAGTTTTCCAGTCGATCAGCCCTGCTTTTCTGGGCTCTCTTCCAATAAAAAGATTTTCTGCCACTGTAAGGTTGGGGCAGAGGTTTACTTCCTGATACACGGTACTGATACCGCGGCTCTGGGCTTCCTGCGGACTGCGGTTGATGATCGTATGGTCACAGCCATCGATCATGATCTCTCCTGTTTCAAACTCCTCCACACCGGTGAGAACCTTGATCAGAGTGGATTTTCCGGCTCCGTTCTCACCCATAAGTGCATGTATTTCCCCTTTTTTTAATGTAAAATCCACATTCTGCAGAGCTTTTACACCTGGGAATGTCTTATATATATGCCGCATTTCAAGGACAGAATCCTTTTCCATAAAAGCCATGCCTCCTTTTTTCTAAAAAAAGACACGGGAGGGGACTTTTGTCTCCCGCCCCGTGCCTGATCTGCTATGTATTACTGGTAACAGATTGCTGGTTATTAGTATGCTCTGGTCTTTAAGATCTCTTCCAGATCCATGGAGGTATCAAAGTAAGCTTCATCTACATACTGGATCTTTTCAACTTCTTCGCCCTTTTCCAGTTTCTGGATGATCTCAGCTACACGTGGTCCATGAAGTGGGTTGCACTCGAAGGTTGCGTTTAAGTCACCTGCGATCATAGACTCAAATGCTGCCTTTACAGAGTCAAAACTTACTACGATAATGTCACCCTCTGGTCCACAGGTCTTTCCTGCTGCCTTGATCGCGTCGATAGCACCGAATGCTTCGTTATCATTCTCACAGATAACTACGTCAATATCATCGTAGCTCTTTAAGAAGGACTCCATAACTTCCTGTCCTTTAGCCTGTGTAAATTCACCGGACTGCTTGTCTAACATATTCCAGTTGGAATGTTCTTTTAACTTGTTCTCCATACCTTCTGTACGGCCAACCTGTGCAGATGCACCGATGGTTCCCTGAATGGTTACCATATTGATCTCTTCGTCTGCTCTGCCCTGTTTCTCTAAGTAATCTGCCAGCCAGTCACCACAGGTCTCGCCTTCTTTTACGAAGTTTCCGCCTACCCATGCTTCATAAAGGCTGTCATCTGAAAGCTGCATCTGACGGTCAGAAAGAATAACCGGTATTCCAGCTTCTTTTGCTTCTTCCAGAACAGTTTCCCATCCGGTCTCAACTACAGGAGCAACTACGATATAATCAACATCCTGCTGGATAAAGGAACGGATCGCTTTGATCTGGTTTTCCTGTTTCTGCTGTGCGTCATCAAAGATCAGCTTATAGCCGTTTTCTTCTGTAAATGTGGACTTAAAAGATTCTGTATTCGCAGTTCTCCAGTCAGACTCAGCGCCTACCTGTGCGTATCCGACTGTGATCAGATCTCCGTCAGCTGCTGCTTCCTTCTTTTCCCCTTCAGAAGAAGCTTCTGCTGCTGTGGTCTCCTCTGCCTTTGTCTCAGCTGGCGCTGCAGTTGTTTTTGACTCTGCAGGATTGCTGGTGCATGCGGTTGCTGACATTGCTACAGCTGCTGCTAATGCTACGGATAAAAATCTTTTTTTCATATGATGGTTCCTCCTTTTTAATAACATCACATTTGTTTTTGCAGTTTTATTATACAAAATGCTCCGTATATTTTATACAGAGCATCTTTTCAAAAAAGTGTGTTTTTTATAGGTTTTCCACAAATTTTTGTGTTTTCTTTGGAAAAAGTTATGTTTTTTTATTGAGGAAGATCTTAAAGCAGGTCCCGATCCCTTTTTCAGACTCAACCAGTATCTCTGCCTGATCCCCATAATACATCCTAAGGCGCTGTGCCACATTATTAAGACCAAAGCCGCCTTTTTTCAGATCTGCCTGTTCCCCTTCAAAGGTTCCGGAAAGCTTTTTACGTACTTTTTCAAGAGTTTCCGGATCCATGCCGCTTCCATTATCCTCCACTTCAAAGATCAGGTTATCCCGGTCCTCATAGCCTCTTATGATAATACAGCCTCCGCCCCGCTTATTTTTGATCCCGTGGTACAGAGCGTTTTCAACTAAAGGCTGCAGCAGCATTTTTAAAACAATATGATCCTTTATTCCCGGTTCGATCTGAATGGAATAGTCTAAAATATCCTCATAGCGGATCTTCTGGATCTTTAAATAACTGCGTATATGAGACTCTTCTTCCTCCACTGTAATAAAATCTTTTCCTCCCGACAGCACGGTGCGGAAGAAATCACTGAGGTCTGTGGTCATTTCCACTACCTGACGGTTATTTCCCCCTTCTGCCATCCACACAATGGAGTCTAAAGAAAATGGGGACTGATCTGCTCCTGGTGGAGCCGCAGCTCTGCCTCCCGCAGATTTTTCTGCTCCTGGGTATTTTTCTCTAACAGCCGCCGGATCCGCTCACTCATATGATTAAAAGTACGGGCCAGTACATTGATCTCCTCTAAACTGCCAAGATCCGCCTTTGCATCCAGATCTCCCTTTCCCAGACGTTCTGCCGTCTGCTGCAGCCGTCCCAAAGGCCCTGTAATGGAATTTGTGATGGCCAGTGCAAGGAAAGTGCCTGCTGTCAGCACACAGGCCAGCAAAACCATATATTCCTGGATCCGTTTGGTCACCTGCTGTTCCAGTTCTTTTTGCAGCTGCTCCATATTGATCATCTCATAGTAGGTATACTGGGTAATATAATCCTGGATCATGGAACACAGCCCCTGGATATCATTTTCCCAGATATTTACATTTTCATCGTATCTTCCTGTAACAGAGGCATTGTCGATCATCCGGTTGACTGCCTTTTCCAGAGAGTCTAAACAGGATAAAATACCTTTTATCTTAATATCACCGTCTGATCCCGGTACCCGCTCAATGGACTTTCCAAAGGCATGACGGGCAGATGCAATCATGTTCAGGGGATTTTTCACCACTGTAGCATACTTGCTCTTCCCCTCTAAAATATCCCCGTTTTCAAATTTATCTACATCGATCAGACCGATCATGACCCGGTACATGGAATATTCCATATCGGATTTAAACTTGATATTGTATTCATTGGCCACTTTCAGGTTTGCCATGATCTCATTATAGGACCGGGAATAATTTTCAAACATACGCTGATAGCCGGCTACCATAAATGTAAGAGGGATCACGATCACAAACAGTAAAAAGAGCAGACGCATTTTCAGTGACAGGTAAAACTTCTTTTTCTTTTCCATGTCTCTATGCCCCTTTTATCCTTTTTGTCCTGCCCTGTAGTCTTTTGGTGACTGCCCCATCACTTTCTTGAAAGTAGCGCTGAAATAATGGGGATCACTGTAGCCTACCTGCTCCCCGATCTCTGCTGTGCGGCTGTTGGTGCAGCGCAGAAGTTCACAGGCTTTGTCAATGCGTACTTTCGTAAGATATTCCACAAAAGTCGTCCCAGTTTCCTGCTTGAAAATAGAGCTGAAATAGCTGGGACTGACTCCTATATGGGCCGCGATCCTGTTTAATGACAGTTCTCCGTTGGAGAAGTTCTTTTCTATGTACTCTTTGGCACTTTGGATCACACTTCCATAACGGTCATTTGAGACACTGTTCCTTGCCTCGATGCTGCCTTGAAACTGCTCTTTCAGATACATCTTGGTCGTATCCACGCTGACGATCACTTTTGGGATCCGCTTAATATCCGTAACTTCCGGTGAAATTGTTACATTTCCCTCTCCCAGTCCTTTTAAGAATTCCTGGATACAGTAGAAAATATCCATGGTAAGATACTGGCGCAGCAGCAATGACTGATAATTGTTCTCACCGATCGCAGCAAAATATTCTTCCACAAAAGGATCACATTCTTCCATTGCTCCTAACTTCAAAAAATCCAGGATCAGCTTCCGGTCTACCCCTGTATAATTGGTATTGTCCAGAAATTCCGTGTATTTTTCATAGCTGGCAAAATAGCGTTCCAGAAGCCTGGATTTTTCCTGCTCTTCCCTGATCTCATCTGCTACATGTTTTAAGGTATCCAGTAAACTTACAGAAGTTACCGGTTTTAATAAGTAGTCACTGATCCCGATCTTAATGGCTTCTTTGGCATATTCAAATTCATTATAACCACTGAGAATGATGATCCTGGTTTTAGGCAGACTTTTTTTCACCAGGCGGCTTAATTCCAGTCCGTCCATAAACGGCATCTTTATATCTGTGATCAGAATATCCGGTTTTGTATTTAAGAGCAACGGATAGGCATATTCTCCGTCTCCTGCTTCCCCAACAAATTCAAATCCATGACTCTCCCAGGCAATATTGTCACGGATCCCCCGACGGATGATGGACTCATCTTCCACCAGAAACACCTTTACCATCTTAGCTTCCCCCTTAAGTTGTCTATCAGCTGTTTCCTATGTATGTACATGTATCATGTACCTGCGTATGGTCCGATTATCCCACATTTATGACAGCGGGTCAATGAAATGTCATATCAAAAAAAGATCAAAAATTCCCATTTTCTGGAATTTTCGATCTTTTTTGCGTTTTTGTCTAATTATAACGTTTCAATTTTACGGTTACTTTTTCTGTTTCCGAATTATTCGATCACCTGATCGCCATCCTTGGTGACATAATACTCTTTTACACCAAGACGGGTCATCCAGTTTCTGGTCTCCTGTGTCTTCCAGGAACCGCTTCCTGCTCCGCCGCCGTTATCATTATCCCATAACCACTGAGGAGTCGGCCATAAGCATACAGATGGTCTTAATGCCTTGTATACTTCGTAGTCTACACCGTTCTGTCCGTGATGGGACATCTGGACCATCTTGCATTTTAAAGCTCCAAGGTTTATATCCTGCATCAGATGTTCACCACCGGTACGTCCCAAGTCTCCTAAGAACACTACATTGGTACCGTTTAAAGATACCATATAAGCAACACTGCTGTTATTTACAAAGTCATTGTTTTCTTTGTAAGCCTGGTTTAAAACCTGGATCTTTGCAGGTCCTGCGTTGATCACCTGTCCTGCTACGATATCACCGTGAAGAACGGATGGAGAAATTTTTGCAAATGCGCCTTTTACATATGCCACCATAGAAGCAACATTTGCGTCCTTTTCTGCGTACCAGCTGTCTTCTAAGAAGGAGTAATAGATACCGTCAATGGTGATCTCTCCTGCATGCTTATAAAGAATATCTGCCAGGGCACCTACGTGATCAGAGTCAGGATGTGTGATCAGCCATGCCTGAACATGTCCGCCTTTTGCCTTGATCTGATTTAATACATAGTCTGTGTTGTCTGTCCAGCCGCCATCTACTACGATCAGACCGCCCTCTCCCGTTTCAATGATCGCTGCCAGCTGCTGGGCTGCTGTATCATGATTTGCCAGAAGAGTGAGCCTTCCCTTTCCGAAGTAAGAGGAAGAGTCTGTAACAGGAGTGGATACTTCTCCAAATCCGGCAACCTCTGCCTTAGTAGTTACCGTCTGTGTATTGGTATTATTCTGATTGCCTGTATTCTTATTTTCATCCTGTACAACGATCCTGTCTGGGGAATTAATAACCTGCGCATTCATAGCGTAAGACTGCATGGTTCCCTGTCCCAGCATCAGTGTAACTGCTGCCAGCAGACATGCCCCGCAGCGTTTCCAGTATCTGTCGATCCGTCTCATTTTCCCTCTCCTTACTGTACCGGCTCAACGGCTCTGACATCCCCTGCTTTAATGGTGTCATTTACCAGATAAGAGCTTTCGTCCCCTTCTTTATCATAAGGGAATACCTGTACCTTTACATCATGATCATCGAAGAAGCTGCCGTAGCTGGTAGTAAATCCGTTTTCATTCTCCTCCGGTGCTGTATAATAGAAGTTCTGGGTTGCTACAGACTCACCAATGCTTCCTAAAACATCCTGTGCATAAACCACTGCTACATCGCTGGTAGTCTTGCGGGTAACAGGCAGCAGTACAGTCAGAAGACCGGTTTCGTCATCATAAACAACGTTTAAGTCCATTACATAATCAGCAAAAGCACCATATGGCTCTAAATACTGCTCTTCCAGGTCTGAACGTACTTCTTCCCAGTCGATCTTAATATCTTTATCGATCTCTGTATCCGGCTGTCCATCTCCCTGGATCTTTCCATCTGCTGGAGAAACAATATTACTCTGGGTACAGCCGCTTAAAAGAGCTGCTGATGCCAGAAGGATCAGAGAAACCTTTTTCCAGTTAAACATTACAAAAAACCTCCTTAATTTTCAACGGTACTATTATAACGAAGAAACCACAATTTTAACAGTGGTTTTTTCTTACAAAATTGTTACCTATATGAAACTTCTGTGAAATGTAGCTTGCTATTTGATCTTATTGGTGCTATCATGTTCAATATGATTTAATTTTTTATTTTTTTGAACATATTATTTTTTAACAGGAGGTCATTTTCATGAAACCGAAACAGAAATCATTTTTGCAGAACCTTGACTGGGTCACCACTATCCTGCCTTTCGGATGCATCACATTGTTATGCTGTCTGTTTATGATATTTCCGGAAGGCTCTGCCAATATCCTTGCTTCCATCCGTTTCTTCCTTGGCGACCAGCTTGGCAGCTATTATCTGTTAATGGGACTGGGGGCTGTGATCTGTTCCCTGTATATGGCATTTTCCCGCTTTGGTTCTATTAAACTGGGGGATGTAGAAAAACCACAGTATACTGCTTTCCAGTGGGGTTCCATGATGTTTACAGCCGGACTGGCTGCAGATATCCTTTTTTATTCTCTCTGTGAGTGGATGCTTTATGCAGATGAGTCTCATATTTCTGAGATGGGTTCCATTCAGGACTGGACTTCTGTTTACCCATTGTTCCACTGGGGTCCTATTCCATGGAGCTTTTACATCATCCTGGCTGTTGCATTTGGCTTTATGATCCATGTGCGCCGCAGGAATAAACAGAAATACTCAGAAGCCTGCCGTCCTCTTCTTGGAAAGAAAGTAGACGGAGTGGTTGGAAAACTGATCGACCTTACCGCTGTTTTTGCTCTCTTAGCAGGAACTGCCACTACCTTTTCACTGGCTAACCCACCTT
>ERZ779740.520-NODE-520-length-11871-cov-4.49848_pt1 | contig 11871 bp, 10 predicted proteins | sample MGYA00511099_ERZ779740 | MGnify/ENA primary metagenome ERZ779740 (study PRJEB29588, sample SAMEA2161216) | human gut metagenome | biome: human gut; feature: human-associated habitat; material: faeces | place: Denmark | collected 2008/2010 ...
AATATTCCGCCTTCTGCGCCGCTTCTTCCGCCACGGGAATATCTGACGTTCCTCCCGTGCAGACCGCGACTAAGCCTGTATGCTCCTTATCTTTCTTTTCCAGTTTCAGGATACGGGAAACAGGATCATAAGAAATATCCGGCAGTACGGCGCGGACGATTTCATATTGATGGGCATCGGCACGCGTACCGAACACCTCTCCTTCCGCTTCATATAACTTTCGGAATATCTCCGGCAGAAATTCATCCGATTTTCCCTGGCAGTAAATGACCTCGGCAAATCCGGAACGTCGTTTCCTGTCCGTATCCAGTTTGGCATATCCCATTTCTTCATAGGCTCGGACTCCGGAATGACTGCGCAGATACTTTTCCGCCGCGTCAATTTCCAGCTTCCCGCCTCTGACCTTTTCCAAAAGTTCTCTGATATCCATGCTACACCTGCCCTATATCCATGGACCCCGAGCGGAACCCCTCCAGATCCATCGTTATATACATAAACCCCAGTTCTTTAAACCGCGCGGCCACGATCTTTCTTTTTTCCACAAGCAGGGGAAATTCCTGCGGACGGATTTCAATACGCGCCATCCGTTCATGGCTGCGGACACGGAATTGGGTAAATCCCATTTCAAAAAGAAACTGCTCCGCCATTTCTACACGGCACAGCTTTTCCCCGGTGATCGGTTCGCCATAAGGAAACCGTGTCGCCAGACAGGAAAAAGACGGCTTGTTCCATGTAGGAAGATCTTCCTTTTTCGAAAGCGTCCGTATTTCCTCCTTTGTCAGCTCCGCCTCTCTTAAGGGACTCACCACGCCCAGTTCCGCCAGCGCCTTCAATCCGGGCCGGTAACCGCCCATGTCACTGAAATTCGTGCCGTCCGCCACATAGGAAATATGATTCTTCTTCGCCAGCTCTTTCAAAAAAGAAAAAAGAAAATACTTGCAGTGGTAGCACCTGTCTCTTTCGTTTTTCGCAAAGCCCTTAATTAGGAATTGGTCCTGTTCGACAATCATCTGCCGTATATGTTCCCGTTTGCAGAATTCTTTGGCGTCCTTCCATTCGCGGAAAGGAAAGGAATTCAATTTCATTGTTACCGCGACAGCTTTCTTCCCAAGAACGGCATGAGCCTCATGGAGCAGAAAAGCGGAATCCACACCGCCGGAAAAAGCGACCGCCACAGTTCCCATTTCTTTCAAACGAAATCGCAGATCCTCCTGCTTTTTCAGTAGTTCGCTTTCCACGGCAGTCTCCTTTCCCCTTCTTATTTAAATAAATTATACCATTCCGCCAAACAGGCTTTGCATGATTTTTCTTTTCCTTCTCAAGAAAATCCTTTCTAATTTATATTTGTACTTGCAGTCATATCGCTGTATAATAAATTATTAGTATAATAAGTAATTCTTGAAAGGACTCTATATTGAAAAGAAATCAGTATACCCTCGGAAAACCGATTTCCTTTAAGGGAAACGGACTCCATTCCGGAATTCCCGTAACAATCACGATGCGTCCCGCTCCGGCAGGCAGCGGCATCATCTTCCGGCGTATCGATCTTACCGGTGCCCCTGAAGTGCCTGCAAAGAGTGAATTTGTGACAAATACACTCCGTGCAACGACGCTGGAACGGGGAAACGCGAAAGTTTTCACCGTGGAGCATATCCTTTCTGCGCTCTTTGCGCTCCGTATCGACAACTGCATTCTTGAGATGAACGCTCCCGAACCTCCCGTAGCTGACGGCGGCGCTCTTACATTCTCCCAAATGATTTTGGAAGCAGGTATCGTGGAACTGGAAGAACAGACCGATATCCTTACTCTTGAGACGAGCGTAGCCGTATATGAAGATAATAAATTCATCACTGCGCTCCCTTATGACGGCCTCCGCATTACATTTACATCCATCAATCCCCATCCGCTTTTAGGTACGCAAATGAAAGACTTCACAATCGACAAGGAGACATACATCAGAGAAATCGCCCCTTCCCGCACCATCGGATTTACCTGGGAGCTGGAGGCCATGCGGCAAATGGGGCTCGGCAAAGGCGGTACGTTGGAAAACGCTGTCGTTTATTCTGAAACGGACTGCCTGTCAGAATTGAAATTCCCCGACGAACTTGTCCGCCATAAGATTTTGGATATCCTTGGCGATATTTCCCTTGTGGGCCCGCTCCACGCACATATCATCGCGGTCATGGGCAGCCATAAGCTGAATGCCGCTCTTGCGGCGAAACTGAGAGTATTGAAAAAATAAAAAGAAGTTCATGAACAGGAGAGAATCAATTATGGAATTAAATATTGAAGAAATCATGGAAATCCTCCCCCATCGTTATCCGATGCTGCTGGTAGACAAAATTACCGAACTCGTTCCCATGGATTATGCCGTCGGAGTGAAATCCGTCACCATCAACGAACCATTTTTTCAGGGACATTTCCCCGGCCACCCCATCATGCCTGGCGCCCTTATCTGTGAAGCCATGGCACAGGTCGGCGGCGGTGCTCTCCAGTATCCCGAAGAAAATCGGGGCCTCATTCCTATGTTTACAGGCATGGACAAAGTCCGCTTCCGTTCCCCCGTCCGCCCGGGAGACCAGCTTGTAACCAAAGCGGTCATCAAAAAGATCGTAGGGCGCATGGGCAAGGTACACTGTGAATGCTATGTAGGGGAAACCTTCAAAGCATCGGCTGACTTCCTTTTCTACCTCGCTGAACCGGAAAATAAAAAAGAAAAGGACGAGAACAATAAATAATTCATGAATCACAGTAATATAATCCGCAGTATGATTTTCCAGTTAATTCCTGCCATACGCAAGATATAAGGATCTCATACCAGATATTACCGCTTTATCAATTAGAAAGGATGATTTTTATGTCAGGTTGGAGTAAAACCTTTATTTTATTATCCGGTATTTTATATGCCTTTGTCGGTGTATACTGCTTCTTCCAGCCGATAGGCGCTCTGATCGGATTGGCATGGAGCATCGGATTTCTCGTACTGACGAGTGGTATTTTTGGTGTTATAGCCTATATACAGATTCCCAAGGAAGAGCGCGTAATCTGGGGACTTCTGGTGTGCTTGACGGATATTATTTTCGGCATGTTAGTACTTACTTTTAACGGCACCATGATATTATCTGCCCTGCTGCCGCTTTTCTTTGCGGTCACATTCATTATCCGCGGTATTTTTACACTCATCCACAGCCGTGATTTTGATGCATTGATTACACACAAAGTGCTGTTCCGCATCCTCTGCATCATGCAAATCCTGCTTGGTACCGCTCTTCTTGCATTTCCGCAGGCCGCCGCGCTTACGATGGTTTATTTTTTTGGCATAGGCTGTCTCTTTGCCGGTTTTGCCAAGATTTCTCTCTGGAACGATTTGCGTAGTCTATGATACCATTTACCTTCTCTGTCTTTTATATGACACGGCAGAAAAACATAAGAACAGCATTAGGGTAATTTTTTATACTTATATGTAGTAGAAATCAGTCGATATTCAAAGAAAAATAAAGAAAAATAAAGAAAAACGCATATATTTCGACAAGACCATTGTTTTATTTAAAAACCGTCTTGCCGATGTATGTATAAAAAGAAATTAAAATCCGGCAGGCAGTATCCGCCTGCTGTTGAAGGGAAACCATGAGAATGGAATTAACAGTTATCAAATCAGCGGAGCCGCAGATTCATGAAACGGCCGGTGTTGATCCTACTGCCAAACTTCATAAAAATGTAATTATCGAACCTTATGCCGTCATCGGTCCCAACTGTGAAATCGGCGAAGGCTCCATAATCGGCTCCCATGCGGTCATTTCGAAAAATGTACGCATGGGGAAAAACAATCATGTGTATCCGAATGCCGTCATCGGCGAAGATCCGCAGGATTTGAAATTTGCCGGCGAATACAGTACGGTCGTCATCGGCAATGACAACAGCTTCCGCGAATTCGTCACCATCCACCGTGCCACGGGAGAAAACTGCGAAACCCGTATCGGCTCGCATAATATGCTTCAGGCATACACCCATGTGGCACACAACTGCAATTTCGGAGACTACATCGTCATGTCCAGCTTTTCCGGAGCAGCCGGCCACGTCACTGTGGAAGACCACGCGGTCATCGGCGGCATGAGCGGTATCCACCAGTTCGTAAAAATCGGCGCCTGTGCCATGGTGGGCGGCATGTCCAAGATCGTACAGGACGTATGCCCATTCGTGATTGTTGACGGCAATCCGGCAAGAGTGGTCGGACTGAACAGCGTAGGACTCGCCAGAAACAATATCACCCCCGAAGTAAGAAGCTGGCTTAAAAAAGCATACCGCACCATTTTCCGTTCCGGCCTGAAGCTGTACGAAGCTATCCATGAAATGGAACAGGACTTCCCGCCGACACCGGAAATTGAGCATCTTCTCCGCTTCCTCCGCAACTGTGAGCGCGGACTTTGCAGAACGAAAGATAAAAGTCAAAAATAAATATAAAAAGGCTTTCCGTTTTTGAGGAAAGTCTTTTTTTGATGTACCCAGCCTTTATACATTTTAATTTCCCTACTTTCAGGAAGACATATCCGCTTCCTTTTTACGCCTCCGGTGTCTCCGCACCCGGTTGATATGCCGCTCAAAATCTCCATGGCTGATGAGTTCCGCCAGAATGATCTGATCCAATACAGGAACGGTACAGGAATAAAATCCCGTCCGCTCCTGAAATCTGGACAGACGGTTTTCGGGAAGTACGAGATACGCCACGCGGACAGAGGGAGCAATTGTTCGTGAGAACGTATTCATATATACCACCGGGCCATGGGGAGCAAGAGAAAAGAGCGTGTCTTCCGCTTTTGACAAAAGAGTGAACTCCGAATCAAAATCATCTTCAATAATCAGACCGGACCGCTCCTCCGCCCAGCGGATATACTCCCGCCGCTTCGAAGCATTTGCCGTAATGCCGCTTGGATAACTGTGGAACGGTGTCACATGAAGCACACGTGCGCCTGCCCGTTTCAGTTCTTCTGTCAGAATTCCTTTGTCTCCCAGACGGAGAGATTCTGTCCGTATGCCATGGGCGCGGTACACCTGCCGTATCTTCTCATAGCAGGGATCCTCCACCGCTACAAGCCGTTCCCGGCCAAGGGCCTGCACTACAAGGCTGTACAGATACTCCGCTCCCGACCCGATACAGATCTGCTGCGGAGAAACGATGATATTCCTGCTTCGCGCCAGGTAATCGCAAAGCGCATTCCTCAACTCCGCCGTTCCCTGATTGGGAGAGCGGGCCAGCACCTTTTCGCCCCATTTGGAGAGCACTGTCCGTGCCGTTTTCGCATAAACGGAAAAGGGAAATACTTCTTCATCCGTCTCCGAAGGAAGAACAGGCTTCACTTCCTTTCCCCTGTACCCCACGGGAAAAGCATCTTCCTCTTTATAAATGATAAAGTAGCCGCTCCGTTCCCGCGGTTCGACATACCCTTCTTCCGCAAGAAGCGCATACGCATGCTCCACGGTGATGACACTCACGCCATACCGCTCCGCCATGGCGCGTTTGGAAGGCAGCTTGCCGCCCCACCGGTAAATCCCGCCGGTAATCGCTTCACGGACACGGGCATAAAGCGCCATATATGCCTTTTCTTTTACACCATTCTCCATTTTGCCTCCATCTGGTTATATTTTTATTTTTATTTTTGGTGATTTTCATAATGCCAGTTTATCATTATACTGTTTGTAAGTAAAGCTGTATAAGGAGGCCCTTCATGACAAACACCAATACCCCGCCGGCAGGAAATATTTCCGCCGCCCCCCGCTATAAAGCCAGATGGCTCACGGTATGCGGCTTTTTAATGGCAATGAATACCGTCCTGTCATCTTTCAGCATCCCCGTCCCCGGCGGACACTTTTATCTGAATGATGTCATCATCGTGGCGGCGGCTCTCTCTCTCGACCCGCTGGGCGCGTTCCTGGTCGGCGGTGTAGGCGCATTCCTGGGCGGGTTATTTTTCTGCTCTCTTGCCACCCACGGGCTGAAATCCGTCGTTATTTCCCTCTTTGCCCGGCGTTACGGAAAGAAAAATCTTCTGCTCACCTTTTTTGGCGTCTTCTTAGGCGCGCTCATCGTGGTTGTCGGTTATTCTCTCGGTAGGGCCTATATATACAGTACCCCGGAATATTCTCTTATCAAACTCCCCTTTGAAATACTCCAGGCAGGCATCGGTGCCATTCTCGGCGCGTTCATCTGGAAAAATAGGAACATGGGAGATATTATCCGGAAAATCATCAGCAAATAAAAAAGCCGCCGTACGGCGGCTTTTTTATTTCCTTTCCCAAAGAAGCTGTCCGCCTTATCAGCTATTTCCTTTTCTGGTACAATAATACAGAAAGAATATTCACCAGGAGGAACTATGAGAACACTTCGCGATGCGGTATACGGACTGGCGGTAGGAGATGCCCTCGGGCTGCCTGTCCAGTTTGAAGAGCGCGGTTCATTCCATGTGGAAAAAATGACAGGTTACGGCACGTACAACATGGAACCGGGAACATGGTCCGATGACACCAGCCTCACCCTTGCCACTTGCGACAGCATCAAACTCATGGGGCGGATCGACCTGGAAGACCTCATGTGCTGCATGACCGACTGGTATAAAAACGGCAAGTATACCCCTGACGGAAAATCCTTCGATGTAGGCATGACCACGGGAGCCGCCCTCAGCCGCGGAGAAGGCCTCTCCGATGAAGCTTCCAATGGAAACGGCTCCCTCATGCGCATCATCCCCCTCGCGTTCCTTCCCGGAGTAACAGATGATGAAATACGGGAAGTATCGGCACTCACCCATGGACACCGCATTTCAAAAAGCGCCTGCGTCACCTATATCCATATCGCCAGGGAACTTTTACAGGGAAGATCCATAAAAGAAGCTGTGGAAACTGCCGTCAATGACGGTATAGAAGAAAGCCTGTTCAAGAACCTTCTTACCATCGGCAGCCTGCCGGTAGAACAAATCAAAAGCACCGGCTATGTGGCAGACACCCTCGAAGCGGCCATATGGACACTGGAAAATACGGACAGCTTCAAAGACGCCGTCATGACCGCCGTCAATCTCGGCGATGATACCGACACTGTAGGCGCCGTCACAGGAGCGCTCGCAGGCATCATTTACGGTTATGACGCGATTCCCGCGGAATGGCTGGAAGATTTACGCAGAAAAGACCTCATTGACAAATATCTCTTCCAATGACAAAAGGTCGATCACATCCTTTTCTTTTACCAATCACAGATAAGGAGCTCTTATGCAACAAAATGATACCAGCGGTCTTCCCCATAAAATAAAATGGATTACGCTATGCGGACTGCTCATGGCAATAAATACTATTTTCTCTTCTTTCAGCGTTCCCGTTCCCGGCGGGCATATTTACCTGAACGATATCATCATTGTCATTGCCGCCTTGTCGCTCGACCCCCTGGGCGCATTTCTTGTCGGCGGTGTGGGCGCGTTCCTCGGGGATTTCTTTTTCTATCCCCTCCCCATGTTCGTCTCCCTTGCCACCCACGGTATCCGCTCCGTCGTCATGTCCCTGATCGTGGGCAGGTATGGAAGAGACAACTTCCCTGTCGTTCTTGGCGCGACCGTCCTCGGCGCCCTCATCGCCATCGCGGGATACACCTTGGGCAAAGTCTACGTATACAGCACTTGGGAATACGCCATGCTGAAACTCCCTTTCGAAATACTCCAGGCCTTCATCGGATCCGCCATCGGACTCTTCCTCTGGAAAAACAGAAAATGGGGTCAAATAATCCGCCGCTTCCTTGGGTATTGACCCCTTATTCACCTTAACCGGCTGCACGGCTGTGGCTTCATTTCCATCGACTATCTTGCACACGTAAAAAACCGGGCAATGTTTTCTGCTGCATGCCCGGTTTTTGCATGGGGTGTTCCACGGATTATCCGTTATTCCTCTTTTTTATTTCCTCTTTTATTTTCCCAAGCAGCTCTTCTTCCGTAAAGCCGCCTTTTGCCGCGATGGTACGGAAATCAGCCACCCGGCTCATCATCGCAAACAGCGCCGGATTAGAAAGAGGCTTGTACTTCGGAGAAAGCTGCAAAAGGAATTCCTTTAGGTAAGGATATAACTGGAGCGCCTGGTGGAGAGTGGTGTCGCCTGTTATTTCCACCGTATTTCCTTCGTCTCCCTCTTCCTCCGCCGTTTCCGCTTCCACTTCCGCGCTGTCGTCTGCTTTGCTTCCCGTCCAGACAGGAGCGGACTGCGGTTTATTTCCTAAAGAGCGGATATGCTCCACATCCTGCATGGTTTCCAGACAGCCGCGGTACACACCGTTTTCATCACGGACAGCTATATAATTTACAAATATCTGCTTTCCCGGCTTGTTGATAAAAAATTCCGCCGTATCTTTTTCTCCGCTTTTAAAAGAATCCAATATCCTGTTCACGACAGGCAGAATTTCTCTGGGATGGCAGTTCTGTACTTTCCGGCCTATCACGCCGGCGCTCCGGCTGAACACACGGACCGGCGTATCGGTATAAAACTTCACAATATCGTTTTCATCAACAAATGTCAGGTCAATGGGAAGATGGCGGTAAATCAGATTGATCTGCGCAAGAGTGAGTTTCCCTATGGCCACATCCATCTCCGTATCCGTGCCCATCCCCATATGGTACTTATTGAGAAGCGTGCTGAAGTCCTTCATAAAAGACGGCTCTCCTCCGGAAGACCGATCTGTTTTTTCCGGCGGCAGGAAGCCTTTCGGCGCCTCCATGTTGGCAAAGCCCACTTCCTCCTCGCCGATGCGCATTTCCCGAAATTTCTCTTCCGACAGAAGCTCCATGGATGTCGGGTACAAAACCTGGGTCTCCTTGAAAATAATATCCTCTATCTTCTCAATCACTTCGGGCTGCATTTTCAGGAACGCCTCTTCTTTATCCATATCCAGATATCTTGCGCTGCGGAGGATTGCTTTTTTCACATGATCATCAAACGTCCACATGATGAGTGTCGGGCGGTCAAACCCTTTCTGTTCCAGATAAGGGAAAAGCTGGTTATGTTTCCTTGTAATATGCTTTATGTATTCTTTCAGCCTGTCATAGACCTCCAGCCAGCGGTTTTTGATAAATTTCCCCGCCAAAAGCTCTTTCATTTCTGCTATCGTGCCGAGGATGATCTGATTTTCCTCCATGAATGAACGGATAGGGTGGCCTTCCGGCAATTCCAGATGTTCCCGTTCCATGACACCGTCGAAAAGCCGGATGATGTCATCCATTTTTTCATGCATGGTTTCATCATCAATGCCGTCATCTTTCAGCATCTGTTCGCCGAAAGCAAATTCCTGGGGCGTGACGGAATCAAAACGCTGCAAAATAATTCCACGCGCTTCCTCAAACGTCAGCTCCCCTTTAATGTATTTTTCCTTTATGGCGACAATTTCCCGGCACTTGGCTTCATCAAGACCGAGAATATCGTTCATTGTTTTAGTCATATGTCCTCCTTATATAACCGGCTGCATATTGTAATTCTCTGCAAAATAAGTATATCAAGAAAGATCAATATGCGCTATGTCATCCCGCCTATAAGCCACACCTTTCCCGCCTATAAGCCGGCCGGCTGAATGGATACCGGCTGCCGGGAAGCAGAGAACAGGCAGCAAACATAAAGAAGATGATAATTTTAAAAATGACTGCCCGCGAAATCATACTCATCACAAGCGCCTTCCGGAAACCGCATTTTACCGGTGCTGAAATAACCGGAAACAGATCGTATGCTCTTCCGCTTTCCATATGGGACAGCAAAAAAGACTTCCCTCTTCTACGAGATGGGAAGCCTTTTGCTTTCGGGAACGTTTTCACGATCCGTCTTACTTTAATTATGAATTTTCTTCATCTTCTTCCGGTTCGGAAACCACATCGATGGAAGCGATCCGGTCTCCCTCTTCCAGACGCTGGAGGATGACGCCCTGTCCTCCTTTTGCTTTCTTGCTGGAAATCTGGTCGGCAGGAATACGGATGGTGATTCCCTGTTCGGAGATGCCTACCAATTCATCCCTGTCGTCAGCAGCGACAAGCGCCACCACTTCATAGCCTTTCTTGAAGTTGATCGTCCCCTGTCCGTTCCTGCCTTGCAGACGGTAGGCGGAAGCAGCATTTCTCTTCGCGTTTCCGTCAGCAGAAATGGTAAAAATATCTTTCTCCGCCGCCACAACTACGCCTACCACATCATCCCCTTCTTTGAGACGCATGCCGTGGACACCGGACGCGGAACGGCTGAGAGGCCGTACATTGTCATCATCAATGGAGAAGCGGATGGCCATGCCTTTTCTCGTACCCATGATGATTTCTTCATCGCCTTTCACAGGAAGCACTGCCACCAGACGGTCATCCTCTTTCAGGCGCATGGCGATAAGGCCGTTCTTATTGATATTCTTATATTCTTCCAAAGCCGTCTTCTTGATGTAGCCGTACTTCGTCACCATGAGAAGGTACTTGGTTCCCTCTTCGGAAATATCCAGATCCAGAAGCTCCGTCACGTGTTCATCGGCGCCAAGGGACGTGATGAAGTTGATCATCGCGCTCCCCCTTGCAGTGCGGCTTGATTCGGGAATGTCATAAGCCGTCTTCATGTAGACCTTGCCCTTGTTCGTGAAGAAAAGGATCCGGTCATGGGTGGACGTGGTGAGGATTTTACGGACATAATCTCCGTCCTTCATCTTCAGTCCGCTTACGCCGCGGCCGCCTTTCTTCTGTGTGCGCAGATCGGAAGAATCGATGCGCTTAATGTAATTCTGCTTAGTCAGGGTAATGGTCATGGGCTTGTCGGGAATAAGGTCGGTCACATCCATATCACCCAGGGCTGCCGCAATTTCCGTACGGCGTTTGTCCCCAAAATTATTCTTTTCGTCAGTGAGTTCCGCTTTGACTACCCCCATGATTTTCTCCCTGCTGGACAGCAGATCGCGGAGGTAGGCGATGGTTTCCTGCACATCCTTGTAATCCGCTTCAATCTTATCTCTTTCCAGTCCGGTCAAACGGCGGAGACGCATATCAAGAATGGCGACTGCCTGTTTTTCCGACAGACCGAATTTGGAAATCAGCGCCGTCTTCGCCACCTCATCGGTCCGCGATTCACGGATGGTGCGGATGACTTCGTCAATATGATCAAGAGCAATGAGCAAACCTTCCAGAATATGGGCTTTGGCTTCCGCCTTTTCCAGTTCGTAGCGGCTTCTTCTTGTAATGACTTCTTCCTGATGTTTCAGGTAATAGTAAAGGATCTGTTTCAGATTGAGGATGCGTGGGTGCCCGTCGACGAGGGCCAGCATGATGGAGCCGAAGTTGACCTGCATCTGGGTATGCTTGTACAGGTTATTCAGCATAATCTGCGGATTCACATCAGAACGCAGCTCGATAACGATACGCATGCCGTTTCGATCCGATTCATCGCGGAGCGCCGTAATGCCGTCAATGACTTTTTGGCGGGACAGGTCGGCAATCATTTCCACCAGGCGCGCCTTATTCACCTGGTACGGCAGTTCCGTCACAATGATACGGTTCTTCCCGCGTTCCATTTCTTCAATATCCACTCTCGCGCGGACGGTGATGGAACCGCGGCCCGTGCGGTAGGTATCCTCAATGCCTTTATGCCCCTGGATAATGGCCGCCGTCGGGAAATCGGGTCCTTTGATGTATTTCATCAATTCATCAATGGTAATTTCCGGATTATCAATCATCGCGCAAAGTCCGTCCACCACTTCCGACAGGTTGTGGGGCGGCACATTCGTCGCCATACCGACAGCGATACCGTAAGAACCGTTGACGAGCAGGTTCGGTATGCGGGACGGCAGTACAAGCGGTTCTGTCAAAGAGCCGTCATAGTTCGGCATGAAGACAACCGCGTGTT
>ERZ779740.521-NODE-521-length-11856-cov-4.73502_pt1 | contig 11856 bp, 12 predicted proteins | sample MGYA00511099_ERZ779740 | MGnify/ENA primary metagenome ERZ779740 (study PRJEB29588, sample SAMEA2161216) | human gut metagenome | biome: human gut; feature: human-associated habitat; material: faeces | place: Denmark | collected 2008/2010 ...
TAAATCCTGTCAATCCTACCGCGGGCAGCCTCCAGGCGCGTTCCTATTTCATCCAAAGTCATAATCCGTTTATCCATATTTTACGGAAAGAAATACTTCCTTCCCCTCATTACTTCCTTTTCAACTTCCTTACCAGCCCCGACAGCACCCCGACACCGGCATCATTCAGATTCTCCACGATACTCAGCATCTCCGACGCCGCCAGATAACTGACACACATTTCCATAAACAGATCCGGCCCCCGCCCGCCCCTGCCCAGAAGCCGGTCTGCCGCACCGCCGCCGACGGTCAGCAGAATATAAAGCACCATCTTTCCGGCAAACTGCCGCTTCATCTGCCTGCTGGAAATCATTCCGGCCCGATGCGCCGAGGGAATCGCCAGAATACACGATACCATATCACGATCCTCTTCCCCCTTCGCCGCCAGATACTTGTGGGCAAGCGCCATCCACTTCGTCACCAGATCAATAAATACCGCCAGCGCAAATAAACTGATCAGCTCCACAGGAAAAATCCCTTCCGCCAAAAGACCCGTCGTCACCAGCTTCACCTGCCAGTCCTCCACAAGCCGCTCCGAAGCCCGTTCAAAAGCCTCCATCCACGAACCTGCATCCATAGGCCCTCCTTTCCGTCAAAAATAAAACTCCTCACAACGGGGCCGCTCAAAGAAATACGCCCCCACCTCATCCGGCCTGATCTGCAGAATCCGCATGGAATTATAAATATCACGCTGGGAAAAATGAAGCTGATTATTCAGCCGCAGAGACAAAGACGTCTTGCTGATCCCCAGCCTTGCCGCAAAAACAACGTCAGACCCCAGCTTCTCACGGATCCGTGCCCGAAGCCTGATATAATCAAAATGCATTCCCAATCCTCACTTTCATTTAAGAAATATCCACTTCCGTTACAAGAAATTCCTCGTTTTTGCATCTTTTATAAAATATCGTTCCTTTTTATAGAACATATGTTCTATATTGATTTAAGAATAGAACTTTCTCCCCCGTCTGTCAATAGGCGTTTCCGCAGCCCTGCGAACCCTATTTTCAAAAACGGACGGGAGAGCGTCCTATCCTAAAAAGGAAAAGCCCGAGTCCGTAACCCGGGCCTTTCCCTGCCCGTCTCCGGCGGATTATTCGCCGTCAGTCAGAACAGCCACATCAGAGCGGCGGACAGAATCAAGCGCCTTCACCTGCAGTCCGGCGATCGCCTTCCCCGCATGAAGCATCTCTTCATCAGACGCGCTTTCCCTGATATTGTTAAAAGTCAGATTCTTCAAAGAACCGTCCGTATTTTCAACACGTACCAGAAGCCTTGTTTTTTCCACAGATTTGGAAACTGCCATCATTATCCCTCCTTTCCCTTTCAATATATTTCTCCTTACAGTTCTCTTTCAAAATTAATGAATTTCCTCTTCCGTAGTGGTCACCATGACCGCCTTAGCGAAAGAAGCCGCCCCGATGCCCTTGCCGTTTGCCAGCACCGGCATGATTTTTGCGGCCTCCGCCTGCACGGCGGACAATGCGAGCCCGTCCTTCGGATCGGCAATGCTCACAATAAGCTCCGTATTCGCGGAAGTCAGGAATTTAAGTTCCAATTTCTTAGCCATACTCTTTTCTCTTTTCTCCTTTCCCTGTTCCCTCTCCGGAAAGGAACAGTTCTTAGCGCTGCCATTATAGTATCCCTTTCGAGTTTAAATTTGCTGAAACAGGAAAAATAATTTGAAATTTTTTTGAAATACTTTTCCCGTACTCCCATTTTTTCCATTTTTATCCCGGCAATGCAATAAAAAAATACCGCTGTTAAGCGGTACTTCTCAGTTAAATTTACAGCATGTCCGCTGCCGATAAAACATGAACGCATCTATGTGATGAGGAGTAATGACTCTATTCCGCTCATAACTTCCCACTAGGCTCTTTCCATTTCCCTCACCAGAGTCATAGATCCTTCACATTCGTTCAGGATGACGCTTGCCGTCCGGTGTCATTCTGAACGGAAGCAAGAATGCTGTTCGAGAAAAACAGGAAACGGAACGATGACACAGAGTGAAGAATCTATTACTTCTGATGACAGCTTATCATGAATTCCATTTTTATCGGCAGATAATCATAAAAGGCTGTAATAAAACATTTCTGCGTTATATCATAGCTCCTTACTCATGATTTTTTCTGCAAATAAGAATTGGCATAACCGCATTTAACGACTATGCCATATTCCCAGAATTATAAACTTCTAACTTTTTATTTATAAAATTTTCCCGCTTTACACCGACACGTCACATCGGCCTGTCACTTTATAGAAAAGGAGCAGCGACAGGATGGATGTCACCGTGAGAATGGTGGCATACGCGGAAGCGTTCCCGTAGTTGCCGCGGATGACTTCCGTGTAGATGGACACGGTGAGTGTCTGCGTGCTGTTCGTATACAGGATGATGGATGACGACAGCTCGCTGATGATGGTGACCCAGCTCATGATGGCGCCGGAAAGAACGCCGGGCATCATCATGGGAACCGTGATTTTACGGAAAGTCGTCATATCGGAGGCGCCCAGAGAAATAGCCGCTTCTTCGATGCTGGGACTGATATTTCCCAAAATAGCGGTGGAGGAACGGACGGTATAGGGCATTCTCCGCACCGCGAAAGAAATAATCATGATCAGCGCCGTTCCGGTAAGGATAATCGGCGATTTATTGAAAGCGAAGACGAAAGCGATACCAAGGACGGAGCCGGGAATGATGAAGGGGAACATCGTCATGACGTCAAGAATACTGTTCAGTGTATTTCTTTTCCGCACGGAAAGGTAGGCGATAAGGACACCTAAGACGAGGACGGCAGCGATGGCGCAAAGCCCCAGGAAGTAGGTATGCCAAATGACGTCATTGTCCTTGGCAAAGAGTGTCGCATCATAACTCTGAAGAGCGAATCCGCCGGTAAATACCTGCCCTCCGTTTGTAGCGAGGAAAGAGGTGTACACGACGACGAACTGGGGAATGATCGCCAGTCCCACGGTCATGTAGACTGCCAGATGGGCAAGGACATTCCGCAGGCCGCCGAGTGATTCCGCCGCCATAGGTTTCAGGGCGGTCATGGCGTAGGTATTTCTTCCCGCGAGAAAACGCTGGACGAAGAACATGACGATGGTGAGCCCGATCACGATGCAGCAGATGGCTGCCGCGAAGCCGTCATCGCCCGATACTTCGCCCATGAACTGGTTGTAAATAAGGACGGGGAGTGTCTTGTATCCCTCACCGATGAGCATGGGCGTGCCGAAGTCGGCAAAGACACGCATGAAAACGAGCATGGAGCTGGCAAGGAGCGTGGGCATGACAAGAGGCACGATGATTTTCCAAATGCGCCCCATGCGGCTGCACCCCAGGCTTTCCGCCGCTTCATTCAAAGAGTTGTCCAGATTTTTCAGCGCTCCCGATACGTAAATGTAAACGAGAGGAAATGACTGGAGCGTAAAGACGAGGACAATGCCGGCAAAGCCGTACACACCGCCATAATGGAGTCCGAAGGTGTTGTTCAGGAACTGGGTGATGACGCCCTGCCGCCCGAGCATCTGTATCCACGCGTATGCCCCGATGAAAGGCGGCGACAGATAGGAGATAACGATGAGGATATTTAGGAAACTGCTTCCTTTTATTTTCACGCTCCTCATGAGATATGCCAGCGGGAGGCCGAGAGCCGCCGATAAAATCGTGGAAACGACAGTCACTTTCAGCGAGTTCACCATCGTTCCCCAGTAGAATTTTTTAGCGAAGAAATGGGCGAAATTCTGAAGCGTGAGCGCCCCTGTATCCCCATGAATGACACTCCGGTACAGAATGAGGAATATGGGATACATGATGAAAAGGGCGAAAGCCGCAAGAATGACGACACTGAAAAGGTTCCAGACAGTCAGATTCTTTTTCATAGTCCTTCCTCTCTGATCAATGTTTCTTCCGTTGCCCGGCGGAAGACATTGATCCGCCCGGCTTTGACGGTGAGCGTGACGGCGCTGCCGTCGGGAAGGATATCGTGGCCTTCCTGGGTCTGGAGGATCTCCAATTCCTGCCCGCTGCCGGTGGTGATGAAGTAATGGGTGGTGAGTCCGAGGAAGACGGAAGAACGGATCACGCCGCGGATCCCCTCTTTCGTGCCGGGCTCCATATCAAATTCTTCCGGGCGGACGGAAATGATGACTTCTTCTCCGTCCTCTACGCCGCCTGATAAGTTATCCATGTCTACAAGCCAGTCTTCATTTTCTTTAAAGGAAATGCTTGTCTTATCTCCTTTTTTCACGATATGTCCGTCCAGCAGGTTGGAGAGCCCGATGAAAGTCGAAACGAAAACATTCTTCGGCCTTTTATAAATATCCGCCGGTTTGCCGATCTGGCAGATGACCCCGCCATTCATGACGGCGATACGGTCGGACACCGCCAGCGCCTCTTCCTGGTCGTGGGTGACATACACCGTGGTTATATCCACCCGGCGCTGGATCTGCTTAATGGCATTCCTCATTTCGATACGGAGTTTCGCATCCAAGTTGGACAGCGGTTCATCCATCAAAAGTACCTGCGGCCGGATGACGATCGCCCGCGCAAGGGCGACACGCTGCTGCTGCCCGCCGGAAAGCGCTGTGGGCATACGGTCTTTCAGGTGGTCGATCTTCACGATCTTGAGGATTTTATCCACCCGCTCTTCGATTTCCTTTTCAGGCACTTTCCGCATCCGCAGACCGAAAGCCACATTATCTTTCACCGACATATGGGGGAAAATGGCGTAATTCTGGAAAACCATGCCCATATTTCTTTTATCTGTCGCCACATCGTTGATGACATTCCCATCGACGGAAATCGTACCGCCTTCGATGGAATTGAATCCGATAATCATACGGAGCAGTGTCGTTTTACCGCAGCCTGACGGCCCTAAAAGGGTGAAAAATTCGCCCGGCATAATATCCACGGACAGGCCGTTCACCACGACCGTATCCCCGTACTTCTTCACCACTTTGTCTATATTGATAGAAACACTCATAATAACCTCATAACCTCGCGATTCAAGTGACATCTATAAAAAAAGACGTCAGGCGAAATGCCCGACGCCCTCTGATGACCTGATTACTTATTACTGTCTGGAATTTTCCAGATGTTTATTCCATTCCGCCACGACTTCTTTCTTATGGGCAGCTACCCAGCCTTCGTCATAATTCTTGAACAAAGCGATTGTGTCCTGGGGTGTCATGTAGTTAGCAAGCTTTACACCCTTGCGGAGCGGACGGACGGTGAGCGTCTTTCCTGCCGCTTCCTGGATCTTCTGGGAAAGCATGAAATCGACAAATTTCTTCGCATTTTCCATATGTTTCGCACCTTTGATGATCTGTACGGATTCGCCCGGGAAAATGGCTCCCTCTTTCGGGAATACAACTTCTACGTCAGCGCCGTTCTTCACATAGGTAGCTGCCGGATCTTCCCAGGTAAGCCCCACGGTATATTCGCCGTCGGCAGCGCCTTTATGGACAGCACCGGAACTGTTCAGAAATTTCCCGTCTACATTCTTAATGAAGTTATCCACATACGCCCAGGCTTCAGGGGACATGGGATCTCCATCCTTGCCCTTGGCGTAAAGCATCGCCATGAGCACCTGGAACGCGGAGCTGGAGTTGGCAGGGTCGCCGCAGGCAATCTTGCCCTTCAGCGCCGGATTGAGAAGATCGTCAAACCCGGCAATCTTCATATCGCCTGCCAGTTTCTTATTAACGATGAAAACGGTGGGATCGGCAAACGCGGGAGAGAAATATCCTGTCTTATTTTTAGCGGCATCAATCATATTCGCATCTTCCGGAGATACATATTTCTCAAAAAGTTCTTTCTGGGAATCCAGCATCGTCTGGTCAGCCGCCCAGAGAATATCGCCCTGGGGATTGTCCTTTTCAGACGCCACACGCTTTACGAGGGGTCCTGTCCCCGCCACAATAACATTAACCTTGATCCCCGTTTCTTTTTCAAAAGCGGGAATGACAAGATTGTTTAAGCTTTCGCTGCGCGCCGTGTAAACGGTGAGCACCTTTTCCTCTGCGGGAGCGGCCTTGGCGGTATCCTTTTTATCTCCGCCGCAGCCGGAAAATACGGAACAGAGCACAGCAGCACATGCCACCGCCAAAGCTGCTTTCTTCAATCTTTTCATGACAATCCTCCTTGCCTTTCATCGTAAGTAAACTTCCTATTTAAATAATACCATGTATATTGTACCATTATTCATTCCTGTGTCTACACCTTATAAGCACAATGTATAGCTTGCCTTAAACTGTATAGGAAATACTCATAGAGTGACCGACAGGCATAACGATGTGTGCGGAAACGGGTACGCAGAAAGCAGGAGAAACCGTCCGCCGATGTCGCATTTCCCATGTAAAAACGCCTCCCCGGTGAAGGAAGCGTTTTTGTCTATATGGCGCGGGTCTTTCCCAAATGTTTTAAATCTGTCCGATACTCTTAAGGATCACCTGGGCAATAATGGCGGAACCTATGTAGGTGCCGATGAAGACGACTACACTCACCAGAACGATGCGCCAGCTGCTCTTGGCGAAGACATCCAGGTCTTTGCAGATCGCAATGCCCGCATAAGCCAGGATCGGAGTGCAGAGCTGGAGGAACCCTACATTCTTAACGGACGCATTGATAAAATCGGAGCCGGGGAAGCCCGGATAGGTCAGGATACATCCGAGAGTGACCACATAGGCTACGCCGGGGATCTTTCCCGGAAGGACGCGGCCCATCCACATGCCGATGAAAGCGATGGCAATGAGGATACCCATGCCGGGAATCGCCTGCATAAGATCATTCTTGGTGCCTACGGTATTTGCCACAAGGGACATCACGCCTGTAATAATAAGAACTTGAAATATTTCTGCCAGTTTCATTTTGCCCCCTCCTCTTCTTTCACTTCTGCCACATCGCACTCTTCCCTCTTCGGCGGAGCTTTGCCGTACTTAATCCGGTAGCAGACTTTATAGAGCCATTCTGACATGGGGAGGGCGAGCCAGATGCTCATATAAATACCGTCCAGTCCCGAAAGCATATTACTTGCCGCGCCGAAAGCCGCCAGCTGGTCGGCCATCTGTGGATACATGGCGGAAAGAGAACCTACCGCAGCCGTCATCATGCTTGCCGACCCTACTCCTGCTGCCATGGCGAGCGCCAGAGGATGGAAAGGCAGGTAAGAAGCTGCCACACTGGCCATAAGGCCAAAGAAAATGGTACCGATGACAGTCCCGCAGATGTAGACGCCCATGACGCCCCGTCCTTCCGCTGCATCAAGACCGTATCTTTCGCCGATGAGAGCGACATTCGGTTCACGGGCCACAGAATGCGCCGCACCGATGGCTTCCCGCTTAAGACCGATCAGGACGGCCAACGGGATACCGATAAGGACAGTTCCCAGATTACCGAACTCCTGCAGAATCAAGGCGGGAGACGCGGCAAGGATTTTCGGCAGTGTCGGTCCGACAAGCGTGCCGTAGCGCGCCATGAGAAGCACAAGAGTGACGCCCAAAAGTCCGCTGGCAGCATGAATTTCCTTTTCTCCTGAAATCTTCGTGAACTTTGGCGCCGTCAAAACCCCCATAATCAGAGCGTACATCATGGGCAGAAGCACGATTTTCCCTATTCCTACGTTGATGACGATATTTCCGATCAGTTCGGCGATGACGATAATCACCAGAACGATCAGGTGCAGCTTAATGCTTTTCATAGCAGTCCCCTTTCCTTTTCTTACATACTCTTCTTAATTAACTCTGGAAATAGCTTTCCAGTTTCGCCAGGTACTCTTCCTTGGTAAGAATGGGTTTTTCTTTTTCCAATATTTCTTTTGCCATTGCCGCTTCGTCATAGAGCAGATCAATGATATTCATGGCAAAAACCTTTCCCGGAAGGATAGCCGCCGCATCGAAATCGGTGACGCAAAAATCCTTTGTATGAAGTCCGCCGTCCACGCCGCCGATAAACGGGTGGATACTCGGCATGAGATGAGAAATATCACCCATGTCAGTAGATGCCGTAAAATGTCCCGCATCTTCAATTTTCGTTTCCGGAAAGTATTCTTTGATATTTTCCACAAACAGGTCATTCAATCGGGGACTGCATGCCAGGGGAAACATCCCGGGCAGCGTTTCAATAACGGCCTTTGCTCCGACAGCCGCGCCGCCCGCTTTGAGCGCCTCGTCAACACGACGGTGCTGGCAGTCGATGGCTTCCATGGTTTTCGCGCGGACGTAGAGTTCCATGCGCACATCAGAGGGGACATTATTAACTAGGTCACCCCCCTTGGTAATGATGGGATGGACACGGACCATATCATCTTCTTTGAACGTTTCACGAAGGGCATTGATCCCCATAATCCCCAAACATGCCGCATTCAGCGCATTGATGCCTTCATGAGGGGCATTGGCCGCATGAGCGGTCTTTCCTATATACTGCACTGTTTTCCCTACAAAGCCGTTGCTTGATTTCCCGATGTACACTGCTTTTTCAGGAGCGTTTCCCTGAGAATGCATCATCATCGCCATGTCGATATCGTCAAAATGTCCTTCATAGACAAGTTCGCTCTTGCCGCCGAGAAAATGGATCTTCCCTTCTTTCACCAGACGCTTGCGGTAATCAATCTCCACATATTCTTCCGCCGGTACGGCAAAAAACACGGCGCTCCCCGCCAGATCCTTCATCACGTTCGACTTGACGATCCCCGTACATGCCGCCAGCATGGACGCCATCTGGAGGAAATGTCCGCATGTATGGGCCGCTCCCGTGAGAGGATCTGCTTTGGGACTGTCCGGCGTTGCCACCGCGTCCAGTTCCGCAAGAACGGCTACGGCAGGGCCTTTCTTCCCGCCATCGACGCAAGTCTTCACACCGGTGAGAGCAAGTCCCGTCTGCGGCGTAAGCCCTAATTCTTTCATATAACTTTCCACTTTTGCCGCCGTTTTCGTTTCTTTGTATCCCAGTTCAGGTTCGCTTTCAATCCGAAGAACGGTTTCATGAATCTTTTCCGTCGCTTCATCAATCGCCTGACAGACGACCTTCTTCATTTCATCTTTTGTCATAAACCAGCCTCCCCTTTTATAATTTAAACTCATTTTAGCATACGCAAATCAGCTGTTACAACAGGAAATATATACTTCCATTACTATGGCAAAATAAAAGCGCCGATTGCCGGTCAGCGCCTGTATTTCATTCGGCAGCTCCTGCCGCTGCTTTTTCCTCTTCCCCTTTGGGAAATACAAGATTCAGAAGAACCGCCACGATGAAAACCACCGCTACACAGTTCTCTGCGAATACGCTCCGCAGCAGTTCGGGAAATATGCGGAAAATCTGCGGTGTCTGCGTGAATCCCAATCCGATGGAAAGAGACAGGGCGGCAATACTCATATTTCTCTGTGAATATCCGCAGCGGCTGATCATCTGCACACCGGACACCACGATGGAACCGAACATCATAAGCGTACAGCCGCCGAGGACGGCTTCAGGCAGTGACGCCAAAATGACCCCCAGCGCGGGAACAAGTCCTGCCAGAACCATGATGACGGCGCCGCTGGCGATGGCTTTCCTGTTTACCACATGCGTCATGGCGATAAGCCCCACATTCTGGCTGAAAGATGTAATCGGCAAACACCCGAAGAGAGAAGACGCGGCAGAAACAAACCCGTCCACGGCAATGGAGCCGGATATTTCCCTGTCCTCCGCTTCCCGGTTGAACCCCATGGCGGCAAGCGCCGAGGTGTCGCCCAGGGTTTCTGTGGCGGACACCAGGAAAATAAGGAACACAGAAAAGATGGCGTCATAATGAAATTCCGGAGAATAAGGCATGAAAACCGGCAGAGACATAAGGGATACTTCCGTCAAGCGGCCCAAATCAACCATACCGTAGAAGTATGCCGTAACGTACCCCACAAAAAGCCCAAAAAGAACATATAACTGCTTATAGAAAGATTTCGCACGGATATTAAAAATAAGGCAGGAAACCAAAGTAATCGTACCGACAATGAGGAACCGGACATCGCCGAATTCAGGATGGCCGAAACCGCCGCCAAAAGAATTCGCCCCGATGGGAAGCAGGGAAAACCCGATGGCCGTCACGACAGTCGCCGAAACGATGGGCGGCACAAGTTTCCGCCACCATGCCGCGCCGAGACCGAGGATTCCCTCCAGAACACCGCCTATAAGGACAGCACCGAGAATAGCGCCGTAGCCGTATTTCAATCCGATCACACAAAAAACAGAAACAAAGGTAAAGCTGATCCCCATGATGACGGGAAGTCCGCTGCCCAGACGGAAGACGGGATACATCTGGAGCAGGGAGCCGATGCCTGCAATGATCATGGCTGCCTGGACAACAGCACCCGCTTCTGAGGCAGGCATCTTCACCACGCCCGTTACGATAAGGATCGGCGCGATATTTGCCACAAACATGGCAAGAACGTGCTGGAGACCGAAAGGCACTGCTTTGCGGACAGATATTTTCCCATCCGCTTCATAAATCGGATCTGTATCCATTCCGGCCTCCTCAGCGGAACGTAATGACGCCTGTTTCGGCATCCATTTTTTCAATAACTGCCAGAGAGCGGACATCATATCCCGCTTCACGAAGCGCGTCACCGCCGCCCTGGAAACCTTTTTCGATGCAGATACCGATGCCTCCCACGATACCACCCGCCTGTTTTACCAGATCAAGAAGCCCGCTCACGGCACAGCCGTTGGCAAGAAAATCGTCCATGATGAGGATATGTTCGCCGGGTTTCAGATATTTCTTTGATACCACCACATGGTTTTTCCGATTATGGGTATATGACATAACCTCCGTAGCAAACATTTCCTTATCCATATTGCTTCCTGCAGATTTCTTCGCAAAAACTACAGGCACCCCGAAATATACCGCCGTGAGGCAGGCAATGCCGATCCCCGACGCTTCGATCGTCAGAATCTTGTCCACTTTCCGATCCCCGAAAAGCTTTTTAAATTCCTTCCCCAGTTCACTGATAAAAGGCACATCGATTTGATGATTCAGAAAACTGTCCACCTTGAGCACATTCCCCGGACGGATCACTCCGTCGCTCAAAATTTTCTCCTGCAGTAAATTCAGCTCTGCCACCCTGATACCCCCTCCAAAGACAATACACACCCTATAATTTATTCATTATAACATAGCTTGTAGCTGACAGCTCACAGCTTTTATCTTCTTACCGCTTTCCTCACCACGGTAACAGATTCTTCGCTATCGCTCAGAATGACGCCTTACCATGGGTGCTACTTTATCAGCAGGCCTGAAAGTGGTTAGAATCCCAGCTGTGCCGTCTGTTTAATGTCATTCTGAACGGGGGCAAGAACACCTTGTGGGAAAGACGGGAAACAGGACAGTGACACAGAGTGAAGAATCTATTATGCTGATGATGTCTTACCGATTCCCTCACCACGGCAACAGATCCTTCACATCCGTTCAGGATGACGATTAACGTTTCCCTCATTATGACAGCAGATCCTTTGCTGCTGTTTCGTATGACACCTAACGGAAACGAAAAAGGAGCAGGCACCATCAGCAGTGCCTGCTCCTTTTTTACTAAAAGTTGCTTATTTCTTGGCAGCGAGAGCTGCTACCTGGGCCTTCAATTCATCCAGCTCCGATCTCATCTCTTTATTTTCTGCCTGCATCTTGTCATTTTTCTCTTTCAAGTCCTTAATCTGGTTCGCCATTTCCACTTTGGAGTAACGGGTATAAACGTCACCGCGTCCCAGCTTCACAGAAATTCCTGCATTAATCATATTCCTGTCATCTCCCATGGTCCAGCCGAGACTCATCATCGTTCTTTCGTTCGGCCGATAGAAGA
>ERZ779740.522-NODE-522-length-11802-cov-16.6803_pt1 | contig 11802 bp, 7 predicted proteins | sample MGYA00511099_ERZ779740 | MGnify/ENA primary metagenome ERZ779740 (study PRJEB29588, sample SAMEA2161216) | human gut metagenome | biome: human gut; feature: human-associated habitat; material: faeces | place: Denmark | collected 2008/2010 ...
CGGAGTCGGCGGCCTCTGCCGCCTGCGGGGCTTCGGGCACAATGGGCATGCCGTCGGGGCCCAGTTCCACGAACGGATTGTCGTCCGCATCGCGGCGGGCGGCCTGCGGGGCGGCGGGAGTCCCGGCGGCAGCAGGCCCGGGAGTACGTACAGCGCGGGGCATTTCCGGCACCGGACGCTGCACGGCCAGTTCGAGTTCGGGACGGCGCACGACCACCTCGGGCTCCGCCTTCACGGCAGACTCCACGGCCGGAGTGTCGGGCGGGCGCCTGGGAGGCCTCTCCCCGGGATTCCCGGCGGATTCCGCAGATACGGCAGCCGCATCCCCGGCGGCATCGGACGGTTGCCCGTGCGCGTGCACGACCTTATGTTTGACGATCTCGACGATCTTGCCGCTCTTATCGACCATGACGTTGCCCGCACGGTTGACCTTGTTGATGAAATTGCGGTTGATGAATACCCCCGTAAGGATCCAGCAGCCCAGCAGCAGGATCAACGTCCCCAGCACCCCGATATGCGTGCGCAGCAGCGCTGCGGTCTCGATGCCGAAGGCACCGCCCCACCCCGTCGAACTGCAAAGGCTCCACTTGTCCGAGAAGGCGAAGCCCAGCGTCAGCGAACCGAGGATCAGGATGAGGAAAAGCGAGAGGATCGAATGGTTGAACAGCAGCGGGCGCTGGCGGATGACGCGCACGCCGACGAGCACCACCATCACCGGGATCAGAATGCCGGACACGCCGAACGAGTTGTCGACCAGCAGGCGTCCCAGCCTGGCACCCGCCCAGCCGCAGAGATTTCCAGGCTCGACGCCCAGCGTGGCACGTTCCTCGGGCGAGAGCAGCAGCCCGCTCTGGTCGGCCGCCCAGGTAAAAAACGAGAACAGTACGGCCGAGGCGGCGAACACCCCGATGAAAAGCAGCAGCAATCCTGCGACCCAGCGCGCACTGTCGCTGTTGGAACGCTGGACTTTCTGCCGTCCGTTGGGGGATGAGGATGTATTTTTAGATGCCATCTGTGTTGCGCTTGATTTTTATCAAGCGAAGTTACGCATTTTTTTCGACATTTCGGAATATCGCGATGTAAAATCGGGTTCGGAAGCGAATCCGGCGCTATTAAAGTGCCCCCAAGGCCTTGCGTTCCAGGCGGAGGCGGTAGGCCTCGTCGGCAAAGGTGCGGAACGTATATTCCGCGCGGTGGGCGGGGTCGACGTGCAGGCCGTAACGGTCGAGCAGCTGCACGACGCGGCGGGCGACGGCGGGCGAAGGGTCGACGACCGTGACGCCGCGGCCCGCGACGACACGTTCGAGGACGGGAAGCAGGAAAGGATAGTGCGTGCAGCCGAGCACGATCTGGTCGGCCCCGTGCTCCAGCATCTCCGCGACGGCGGCACGGACGGTAGCCTCGGCCTCGGGCGTAGCTTCGAGGTCGTTTTCGACCAGTTCGACGAAGCCCCGGCCTGGCGCCGTGACAAGGTCTACGCCGTCGCCGTACCTGGCCGCCGTGCGGCGGAAGAGCTCGACGCGGAGGGTCCCCCCCCCCCCCCTGCGGGTCGCCAGGCAGGCGGGTTTCACGGCCGGCTCCATGCCCACGATCGGCATGGGGGCGTATTTTTCGCGCAGGAAGTCGATGGCGGCGGCCGTAGCGGTATTGCAGGCCACGACGACCAGCTTGCACCCCTGCGCCACAAGGAAGGCGACCGCTTCGTCGGCAAGGCGCCGCACCTCCTCGCGGGGGCGCGACCCGTAGGGGCAGTTCTTACCGTCACCCAGGTAGACGAGCGACTCAGCGGGGAGCGCACGCCGCACCTCGCGCCAGACGGTCAGCCCGCCCAGCCCCGAATCGAAAACACCGATGGGTGCATTATTTGAAAGTTTATCCACGTCTTTCAGGAGTTGCAGCATATCATCGTCCGCGGCACGGCCGCGTCGTATCGTTCGCTGCGGTTTCCGCGCCCCCGGGTACTCCCGGGGCCGCAGCCGCAGGGTCCTTTCTATTTCAGGCCGAGTTGCCTCAGGATATGCTCCACGACCTGGTCGTCGGACATCGCATCGCAGTCGACGACCAGATGCGCCTGCGCATAGAAGGGTTCGCGCACGGCCATATCGCGTTCCATGAAAGCGACCAGTCCGGCATCGTCCAGCCCCCGCAAGCGGGGACGTTTCCGGCGTCCGTAGGGGCTCAGGCGGCGGGCGATTTGCTCCGCAGTGCGGTGCAGGAAGACGGTATGCCCCACGCCGTTCATGCGCTGCATGTTGTCGCTCCAGGTGGGGAGCCCCCCGCCCGTCGAGACCACCGTTTCGACGCCTGCGGCGCCGACGCCGATCGCCCGTTCGAGCGCTTCGCGCTCCGCTTCGCGGAACCGTGCCTCGCCTTCATAACGGAAGACATCGGCCACGGAGGCTCCCGCCTGCTCCTCGACCAGCGCATCGGTATCCACGAAGCCGACGCCCAGCCTGCGCGCCAGCTTGCGCCCGAGGGTGCTCTTGCCGCATCCCATGTAACCGACCAAAAAGAGGGGTTTCATCGCCGGCAGGTCAAAACAGGTTCAGTTGTTCGGGGTCGATCACCTCGTCGGCATCGCCCCGGGCGCGTTCGATCTCGAACTCCACCCCGCCGGAAACAGCCGCAGCGTCGCCGGCACCGGCATCCGCCGCCCCGTCATCCGCCCCGCCGCCGGAGAGCAGGCCGTCGGGAATCTCCCCGGCATCGCCGTCGTCCGAAGGTTCGGGCTCGGGCGGCAGTTCGGGTTCGATGAAGCGCAGCGTAGCGACCTCGTAGGTCGTCAGGCGCTTGCCCTTGGCGCGGTGGCTCTTGACGCCGACGAATTCGTCGACGTCGACCTCGTCCGCGGGACGCGACGCATGCGCCCCCTTGTAGGTGATTTCGAGTTTGGCGCCCGTGCGTTCCGTCACGGCGACCAGGTCGGCCTGTCCGTCCTCGTCGAGGAAGAACTGCATCTTGTCGCTCATCTCGGCCGTGAAGCGCTTCATGTAATAGAACTGCTGCGAACGGTCGTAGTAGCAGACGCTGTAAACGCGGTCGGGCTCATAGCGGCTCACGCGCACGGTCTCGTCGGGGAAATGCTGCCCGAGGTCGTAACCCGTGATATAGTACTGGTTCTTCGACGTCCAGACGATGATCCGGTCGTCGCCCTTGAACTCGCCCAGCAGCTTGCCGCGGCCGTCGGCGTTCAGGCGGCGGACATCCTCGTCGAACCAGACGTTCTGGCCGCCGAGCGTCGAGGTGCCGCGCTCCTTGAGGACGATCTTATGGATGCCGTAGCGCGAGAAGAGGTTGCCCTGGCTCTGGCGCCCCTTGATGGCGAGGGTCGAGAAATCGAGGTCGACGATCACCTTCTTGAGACGCGGACGGGGCTTGAAGTAAACCTTCAGCACCTCGGCCTCACCATTCGGATTGACAGACATATAGAGTATCTCGCTCTTGGGCGTACCCTTGGTGATGTCGTACTCCTTGTCGCGCGTGATGGCCTTGATGGCGCAGCGCTTCATCATGATCGGGCCGTTCTTGCCGTCGCGGTACAGCACGTTGTAGATCGTGCGCTCGTCGTTGCGCTTGAAGACCCCGATGTAGTAGATGCCCTTCTCGAAGAAGGCCTTGTCGCTCACCTTGGTGATGACGTAGCGGCCGTCCTTCGTGAAGACGATCACGTCGTCGATGTCCGAGCAGTCGCATACGAATTCGGCGTCCTTCATCGACTTACCGATGCCGAAGAAGCCCTCGGCGCGGTCGACGTAGAGCTTGGCATTGGTCACGGCGACCTTCGTGGCCTCGATGTTGTCGAACTCACGCAGCTCGGTGCGGCGCTCCTTGCCCTTGCCGTACTTGTCGCGGATACGCTCGTAGTAGGCCACGGCGTACTCGGTGAGATGGTCAAGGTCGTACTGCGTGGCCTTGATGTCCTCTTCGATCTGACGGATCTCGTTGTCGGCCTTGTCGCTGTCGTAACGCGAGATGCGGATGAACTTCAGTTCCGTCAGGCGCTGCACGTCGGAGAGCGTGACCTCGCGGCGCAGCCGTTTCTTGAACGGTTCGAGCCCCTTGTCCACGGCGGCGTAGGCCTCTTCGCGGCTCTTGCAGCCCTCGATGAGCTGGTAGAGCTTGTTCTCGATGAAAATGCGTTCGAGCGACGCGGCATGCCAGGCTTCGTTCAGTTCGCCGAGCCGGATCTCCAGCTCGCGTCCCAGCAGCCACTTGGTATGCTCGGCCGAGCGGCGCAGGATTTCGCTCACGCCCAGGAAATGGGGTTTCTCCTCCCAGATGACGCAGGCGTTGGGAGAGATCGAAACCTCGCAGTCGGTGAAGGCGTAGAGGGCGTCGATGGTTTTGTCGCTCGACTCGTCGGGCGAAACCTGGATGATGATTTCGACCTTGTCGGCCGTATTGTCGTCGACCTTCCTGATTTTGATCTTGCCCTTGTCGTTGGCCTTGATGATCGAATCCTTGATCGACTCGGTGGTCGTGGTATAGGGTATTTCGGTGATGGCGAGCGTGCGTTTGTCGATCTTCGAAATCTTGGCGCGCACCTTCACCGCCCCGCCCCGCAGGCCGTCGTTATAGCGGCTCACATCGGCCATGCCGCCCGTCGGGAAGTCGGGATAAAGCTGGAATTCGCGCCCCTCGAGGTGTGCGATGCAGGCGTTGATAAGCTCCACGAAGTTGTGGGGCAGGATCTTCGACGCCAGACCCACGGCGATGCCGTCGGAGCCCTGCGCCAGCAGCAGCGGGAACTTGATCGGCAGCGTGACGGGCTCCTCCTTGCGACCGTCGTACGACAGCATCCACTCGGTGGTTTTCTTGTTGAAGACCACTTCGGAGGCGAACTTCGACAGGCGCGCCTCGATGTAACGCCCCGCGGCGGCCTCGTCGCCCGTGAGGATATTGCCCCAGTTACCCTGGCAGTCGATCAGCAGGTCTTTCTGCCCCAGCTGCACCAGTGCGTCCTTGATCGACGCATCGCCGTGCGGGTGGTACTGCATGGTCTGTCCCACGATGTTGGCCACCTTGTTGTAGCGTCCGTCGTCGACGACCTTCATGGCGTGCAGGATACGCCGTTGCACGGGTTTGAGGCCGTCCTCGACATGGGGTACGGCGCGTTCGAGGATCACGTACGAAGCGTAGTCCAGGAACCAGTTCTTATACATGCCCGTCAGTTTGCGCACGCCCCCTTCGTCCTGCGTCAGGCGGTCGAACTTGCCCGCCCTGGCCGGGGCGTCGGCGGCAGGGGCCGCGTCGGCCGCATCGCCGGCGGTCTGAGGGGTCGGGGCCTCTTCGTTGAGCGGCTCGTCCCGCCCGATGGTATCTTTTTCTTCTGCCATATTGCTTAGTTGATTGCGAGATCCTGCTCGACGATGTCCTCCTCGATGCGCAGGTTGTCGATGATGAAGCCCTGCCGTTCGTAGGTGTTCTTGCCCATGTAGAACTCCAGCAGGTCGTGGATCGGGTCGTCCTTGGTGATGCGAACCTTGTCCAGGCGGATATTCTCGCCGATGAATTCGCGGAACTCGTCGGGCGAAATCTCGCCGAGGCCCTTGAAGCGCGTGATCTCGGCATTGGCGCCGCAGCGTCCGACGGCTTTTTGCCGCTCCTCCTCGGAGTAGCAGTAAAACGTCTCCTTCTTGTTACGCACGCGGAACAGGGGGGTTTGCAGCACGAACAGGTGCCCCTGGCGGATCACGTCGGGGAAGAACTGCAGGAAGAAGGTCATCATCAAAAGGCGGATGTGCATGCCGTCGACATCGGCATCGGTGGCGATAATCACCTTGTTGTAGCGCAGGTTGTCCATATCCTCCTCGATATTGAGCGCAGCCTGAAGCAGGTTGAACTCCTCGTTCTCGTAGACCACCTTTTTGGTCAGCCCGTAGCAGTTGAGCGGCTTGCCGCGCAGCGAAAAGACGGCCTGCGTGCGCACGTCGCGGCTCTTGGTGATCGAACCCGAGGCCGAGTTGCCCTCGGTGATGAAGATCATCGACTGTTCGGCCAGCTCGTGCTTGTCGGTGCGGTGTATCTTGCAGTCGCGCAGTTTCTTGTTGTTGAGCGAAACCTTCTTGGCCGTCTCGCGCGCCTTCTTCTGGATGCCTGAGATGGCTTTGCGCTCCTTTTCGTTCTCGACGATCTTCCGCTGGAGCACCTGCGCCGTCTCGGAATGCTTGTGCAGGTAATCGTCGAGGTGCTTGCCCAGGAAATCGATGACGAAATTGCGCATCGACACGCCCGGCTCGATCTCCTTCGATCCGAGCTTGATCTTGGTCTGCGATTCGAAGACCGGGTCGGTGACCTTGACCGAAATGGCGGCGATGATCGACGTGCGGATGTCCGACGGGTCGTAGTCCTTGTGGTAGAACTCCTTGACGGTCTTGGCGATGGCCTCGCGGAAAGCCGCCTGGTGCGTACCGCCCTGCGAGGTGTACTGGCCGTTGACGAACGAGAAATAGCTCTCGCCGTAGCCCGTGCCGTGGGCGATGGCTACCTCGATGTCGTCGCCCGAAAGGTGGATCGGCGCATAGAGCGGCTCCTCGGTCATGTTTTCGTTGAGCAGATCCAGCAGGCCGTTTTTCGAAACGTAGCTGTTGCCGTTGAAATTGAACGTCAGCCCCAGGTTCAGGTACGTATAGTTGCGCACCATCTGCTCGACGTATTCGAGGTTGTAGGCATACTCGCCGAAGACCTCCTCGTCGACGCGGAACGAGATGAAGGTGCCGTTTTTCTCGCGCACGCCGCTCTCCCACTTGTCGCTCACCTCGAGCCCCTTGGCGAAGGTCACCGTGCGGGCCTCGCCGTCGCGTACCGAACGGGCCGTGAACTCGCCGGAAAGCATGTTGACGGCCTTGACGCCGACGCCGTTCAGGCCGACGGTCTTCTTGAAGGCCGAGCCGCCGTACTTACCGCCGGTGTTCATCTCGCTGACGGCCGCCGCGAGCGATTTGAGGGGGATGCCGCGGCCGTAGTCGCGCACCGACACCACCTTGTCCTCGATCGAAATGTCGATCTGGCGGCCGGCCCCCATGATGAATTCGTCGACCGAATTGTCCACGACCTCCTTGATGAGGACGTAAATGCCGTCGTCGGCCTGCGTGCCGTCGCCCAGCTTGCCGATATACATGCCGGGGCGCAGACGGATATGCTCCCGCGGCGAAAGCGTAACGATGGCGTCGTCGCCGTAGCTGTCGTTAGGATTGGTATTGAGTAAATCTGCCATAGTCTATTTTCGGTTTCGGATCTGGGCAAGGGCCGCGCTCATGGCGTCGTGCACCTCCTCCATCAGCACGTGCGTCTCGGTCGAGACGACCTTCGCGGCCGGTACGGGGGGCAGCACGCGGATGGTGATGCGGTTGCCCCAGTTGAACATCGCGTTCTTGCGGATAAGCGTCTTGGTGCCGTCCAGCACCACGGGGAGTATCTCCACGCCCGCCTCCCGGGCCAGCGTGAAGGCGCCCGCCTTGAAGCGGTGTATCTCGCCGTCTTTCGAACGCGTACCCTCGGGGAAGACGGCGACCGAAGCGCCGCGCGAGATCCACAGCTTGCCGTCGCGCACCATCTGCTCCAGCGCCTCGGAGGCGCGGCCGCGGTTGATGCAGATGTCGCCGTGGAGGATGAGATACTGCCCGAAGAAAGGCGTCTTGAAGACCTCGCGCTTGGAGACCCAGCGGAAATTGAGCGGGATGTAATAGAGCGTCGGGATGTCGATCACCGTATTGTGGTTCAGCACGATGACGTAGCTTTTCTTCCGGTCGACATGTTCGAGCCCCTCCACACGCTGCCGCCAGCGGGGCGGAATGGCGAAGAAGGTGCGCACCAGGATGCGTGACAGCTCGTGCACCACGCGGCGGCCCTTGTCGAAGGGATAGCACACGACCAGCGCCAGGGCCGACAGGATCATGAAGAAGGTGCACAGCAGCACCAGGAAGATATAATAAACCGCGCTTATCATAGTTTCAGCATTTTTTGCCGGGCATTCCCGCCCCGCCGTGCCTGCCCTGCTGCCGGATCGCGTCGGAAACGGCATGGCGGAGCGTTCGGAATCACATCGGGGGACAATGAGCCATAATAATTCAATCTGCAAATTTAGGAATTATTCGCGGGATTCCAGCCTCGCGGCGCACGATTTTTCAACAAAATTTCGACGACACCTATTTTATCGGGGACAGCCCTCCCCCGCTTTCCGCGACGCAGAAAGCGTACGCCGACAACTATACAAAGGCGGAATGCTGACGGGGGTGCGGGACGCGGCAGCCGGCCGGTCGCCGCAGGTAATAGGCAGCAAAGCGGGAGATTCCGTTTTGAATTTCCTGCCTTTTTTATAACTTTGTGCCATACATATTAGCGAAAGCTATTGTTTTTGGGTAGATAAAACGACCAATTTTAACGAAGCCAAGAAAACAGTAGTATTCCCGCGTCACGCGCGGGCTCTACCTGTTTGGCTTCGGGTGCTTGGTCGTACCCATCTACCGACAGAGGGGAGTCCGCGTTTTTTCATGCATGAACGGTCACCCCTCCCCCGGAAAAGGATAATTTTTTCGTAAAATTTAGTACTATGCATTGCAAAGTATAAATATTTTTACATATCTTTGCCCCGTCAACTAAAATGCAGTGCAGATTACAAACAACGACAGAATAGTATGAAAAAACTTATCTTCCTCATCGTAATACTGGCGCTGGCCGCCGCAAACGCATTCGCAGCCCGCATCTATCCGGCCGAGGGCCGCGTGGTGGACGAACAGGGACAGGCCGTGGAGTACGCCACGGTCGTGCTGCTGAAAGGCAGCGACCAGGTGGCGGGCATGGCCACCGACGACACGGGCCGCTTCGTGCTGAAAGTGCCTTCGGGCGAGTATACCCTGTCGGTACAATACCTCGGGTTCGACCCCGTCGTGCGGCAGGTGCGGGTCGAGGAGAACAACGACCTGGGCGAGATCGTGATGAAAAGCTCGGCGACCCGGATCGAAGGCGTGGTGGTCAAGGCGCAGCTCATCCGCCGCGAGGCCGACCGCTTCGTGGTCGACGTGGCCAACGCCCCTGCGGCGATCGGCAAGGACGGCATCGAGCTGCTGGAACGCGCACCGGGCGTTTGGATCGACGACGAGAAGATCTCGATAAACGGCAAGTCGGGCTCGAAGGTCTATGTCAACGACCGCGAACTGCGCATGGAGCCCGAGCAGCTGCTCACCTACCTGCGCTCGCTGCGCGCCGAGGAGATCCAGAAGATCGAGGTCGTACCGACGACGGGCGCCGACTACGACGCCGATTCATCGGGCGGCATCATCAGGATCACGCTCCGCAAGCGCCGCGAAAACGGGTTGGACGGATCGCTGTCGATGCGCACCACACAGAACGGGCGCCACCACTTCTATACGCCGAGCGGCAACATCAACATCCACACGGGGCGCCTCGACCTCTATGCCTCGGCATGGGCCGACCTGGGAAAGGACACGGCCGTCTCGGACGAACACACCGACTACACCACGGGCGACACGAACCTCACGTCCCATTCGGAAATCACCGAACGCGACCGCAACTTCGGCGGCAGCATCGGCTCGGTATTCGAAATAAGCCCCAAGCACAGCATCGGCGCAGAGTTCGAATACTGGCGCAACAACGAAAAGGGCCCGAACGACTCCTATACCGACTTCACGGACGCGGGTGCCGTAACCCGCACGGAAAGCCGCTACGGCATACACAACATCCGAGACAACTACTCGGCGACGTTCAATTACATCTACAAACTCGACACGCTCGGCTCGACACTCAAGCTGCTGGCCGACTACACGCGCCGCGAAACGGAGACCGGCAACGACAATTTCAGCCGCATCACCTCCCCCACCACGGCCGTCGACTCGACCTACCGCGACAACTCGTCGAGCCTCTACGACATCACGACCGCCACGCTGGCCCTCGACAAGAAATTCTCGCCCCGCTGGTCGCTGCGCGCAGGCGTCAAGTTCACCTACAACGACATGCACAACGACGCGCTCTACGAATACGTGAAGGACGGCGCGTGGGTGTGCAACGACAACCAGAGCTTCACGATCAACTATACGGAGAACATCGCGGCGGCTTACGGCATCGCCTCGGCCAACCTCGGGCGCTGGAGCCTCGTGGCAGGGCTGAGGGGCGAATACACCCACACCCGGGGCAAGGGCGGCGACATCTCGCAGAACTACTTCAGCCTCTTCCCCAACGCGAACGTCTCCTATGCCCTGACCAAAGACGGGGCCTACTCGCTCATCGCCCAGTATGCCCGCACGATCGAGCGCCCGCGCTTCTGGAGCCTCAACCCGCAGCGGTTCCAGATCTCGGACTACACCTACCAGACGGGAAACCCCGAACTCGACCCGGCTTACAAGCAGGACATCAGCCTGACGCTGGTGCTCAAGCACAAGTACACCCTCACGGGCGGCATGACGATCCAGCGCGACGAGATACAGCAGACGATACGCCCCGACGCGGACGACCCGGCGCGCCTGTGCCTGGCGTGGACCAACTTCGACACGACGAAAAACTATTACCTCACGGCCAACGCACCGTTCCAGTTCACCAAATGGTGGACGATGAACCTCAACCTCACCTACATCCGGCAGGGGCAGCGCATCGACGAGCACAGCGCCGAAAAACATTACAACTTCTATTTCGTAAACAGCTCGACGACCTTCTCGCTGCCCGCGAAATTCTACATCGACCTGTCGTACCGGTTCCAGAGCCGCATGGACTTCGGCAACTGCTGGGTAAAACCGCTCCATTTCCTGAACGCCGGAATCAAGAAGCGTTTCGGCGACAAGTTCACCGCCTCGTTCTCGGTGCGCAACCTGATCGAGCGCCCGCAGCACATCGGCGCCCGCGGCGACGGGTTCGTGCGCATGGTCGACGTCAAACAGCAGTGGAACGACCGCAGCTTCACGATCGGAGTGACCTACAACTTCAAGTCGGGCAAAGCCTTCAAACGCAAGGCGGTCGAAGCGGGTTCGGCCGACGAGAAAAACCGCCTGTAAAGTTCCCGGGGCAGCATCACGGGACACGGGACACACGACCCGGATCGCATGACCCGAAACACAATATCCCGGAACGTACACAGCACCGCGGCACACAACATCCCCAAACGTGCACAGCAGGACACAGCATCGCGGGATACAACCCGGATCGCGTGACGGGGAACACAGCAACCCGAAAAGCAGCATCCTGAAACGCCCCCTCCCGACCAGTCGGCCGGGAGGGGGCGTTTGTCCGGTTGCCAAAGGCCGGCAGGGAAAGGCAGACGGCAATTGCAGGATGCAGTTGAAAAATAAAAAAGTATTTAGTCGACTGAATAATTGTAAAATAAATTATTTATTCATATATTCAATTTAAATTATTTTACAACCACAAACCCAACAACACACTACACCCCGCTCATCCCGAGTCTGAAAATCAAAAAGCAACATCCTTCCGGAATACCCGGATCATAGCTGGCCGGATTCCGGCCTGTGCAACAAACCGGTCGTGCGGCGACTCCCGGCTCAAACCGGATTCGGGTTTTTGACGGACGATTGCAGATTTTCATAACGAAAATCGGTACTACACAGTAAATTGCAACTAAAACAAGGTCGACCATGTTACGAAAAATTTTCGGGCTGCTCATTTTCCCGATTCTGGGCGCTTCCGTCCATACTTATGCCCAGGAGGAGTATGACCAGCAAATTTTCCAATACATCAACCCACTACTGTCCCGTAAAAGCGGGCAAGTCGGTCTTTGAAATAGTTGAAACATAGTCTATTAGAAGTAATTTTTCATGTGCGACGATTTGAATTTGT
>ERZ779740.531-NODE-531-length-11628-cov-3.02203_pt1 | contig 11628 bp, 6 predicted proteins | sample MGYA00511099_ERZ779740 | MGnify/ENA primary metagenome ERZ779740 (study PRJEB29588, sample SAMEA2161216) | human gut metagenome | biome: human gut; feature: human-associated habitat; material: faeces | place: Denmark | collected 2008/2010 ...
CTTTTACCTTGTCATACTGCCAGCGGTCTTCGTCTGCTACCCAGCTCTGGGCGCCGCGAAGTTCAAAGTTCCAGTCAGCTAACTGTCCGCCCATAGCTTCCATACGGGCTGCTACTTTATGGCGCACATTGTATGGGCAGTACATTAACAGGTATCCGCCGCCGCCTGCTCCTAAAAGCTTTCCGCCTAACGCCCCGGCCTTTAATGCCTCTGCATACAGCTCGTCGATCTGCGGATTGGAGATCTTATTGCTCATACGCTTTTTGCTCTGCCAGCCATAGTCTAACAGCTTGCCAAAACTGTGGAGATTGCCTTTTAACAGTTCATCCTTCATGGCATAAGCCAGTGCCTTTACCTCGCACATCGCGTCAAAAGCATCTTTCTTCTCATAGTTCTGCACCTGGTCTTTGATGATATTGGCAGAAACATGGATCTTTCCGGTATAGCATAACAGCAGGTTATACTGCAGTTCATGGATAATGTCTTTTTTAATACGCAGCGGGTTTACCACTACATTGTTGCGTCCATGGAACTCAATGAAATTAAAGCCGCCGAAGGTTGCCGCATACTGATCCTGGTATCCGCCATCGATCTTTAAGTCTTCTCTCTCTACCTCATATGCCAGATCAGCCATTGCATAGGCATCTAACATAATACCTTTCCACCGTGCCATAGCAGTAAGCATAGCAACCATGACGGTAGAAGAGGTTCCAAGGCCGGAGCCTGGAGGTGCATCACACTGTAAGTAAACTTCGCAGCCCTGCTTGATATCCATTGCCTTTAAGGCTGCTGTTACCAGGTCTAAGCGTCCGTCATAGACATAATTTTCATTTGTGTTGTATTTTACTGTCATATCGAAATCCAGAGAGTGGACGATGATCTGGTCATCCTCTCTTGGTACGATAGAACAATATGCGTATTTATTAATGGTACTTCCGATAATAGCGCCGCCCTGCTGCTCACAGAATGGTGCTACATCGGTGCCGCCGCCGCCAAAGCTGACGCGAAGGGGCGCTCTGCCTCTGATCACCATAGTTTTTCTCCTTTCGGACCCATGTATGCCGATAATTAATGTACAACTCCCGTTTTTACATCTTCCTGGAACTGGAAATATGCTTCCGGAATACCGATGTCAATGAAATAGCCGTCATTTACAAAACCGCCCAGTTTCTTTCCTTCAGAAAGCCACTTGGGGATCATCTCATTTTCAAGAGATACTTTGCCCTCCGGAATCTCCTCTAACAGGCTCTTTTTCATAAGATAAATACCGCCGTTAATGGTTCCCGGCACCGGATCTGCTGTTTTTTCATTAAATCCGGTGAGAATGCCATTTTCATCTAAAATGGCTTTGCCATAGCGGGACACATCCGGCACCTGGCGCAGCACCAGAGCCATATCCAGGTTCTGATCATCCTGCTGTTTTGCCAGACGGGTATAGTCGATCTGGTAAAAGGTGTCTGCGTTTAACACATAAAAACGGTCTTCTGTAATAAACTTACCTGCATTTTTAATAGCGCCTGCTGTACCTAAAAGAGTTTCCTCATAGGCATAGGAAGCCTGGAAGCCGAATTCACTTCCGTCTTTAAAATATTCTTCCACCATGGAACCTTTGTAGCCTACAGCGAAAATGATCTCTGTAATGCCGCTGCGCACCAGCTCCCTGGTCACATATTCCATAAATGGTTTATCCTCGATCAGTGCCATTGGCTTTGGTCTGTCGCTTACTACACTGCGAAGTCTGGTTCCCAAACCTCCGGCTAATAAGATTGCCTGCATTTTATTCTCCTGTTCTGTTTTTCCCTTTTTTGCAGTGCTAACCTCCAAAATGCTACGCATTTTCTCGGTCGCGGGCATTCGCCCTATGAAAAAACTTCTCAGCTGTATCTTCGGAAAGTAAACTTTTCTCAGTTTCGTCTGAGAAGTTTTTTCGCATTGCTCATTGCTATCGCGAAAAGTCTTCCTCTATTACCTCCCATGCCCCATCCATGCTGAAGTGTTCCCTGATATACTTCTGGGTTCCTTCGCACATCTGGCGGCAGCGGTCATTATCCTGATACAAAGCTACTGTCTTATCTGCAAATGTCTTTGGATCATCTTCTACTTCAAGAACCTGCTCTACCTGCGGTATGCCTTCGGCACCGGTGCTGGTGGTAATGATCGGTGCGCCGTTATAGATTGCCTCTACCACTTTGCCCTTTACACCTGCACCGTAACGCAGGGGAACTACCACTACCTTGCAGGAAGCATACAGGTTTGCCAGCTCTTCTTCACTGACAAAGCCCTTGATGATGATACCGTTTCCAGGCTGCTCTAAGGCTTTGATCTCATCTGTTACCTTGGAACCGACTACATAGAATTTAATATCCGGCAGCTGCTCCCTGATATACGGGAAGATTTCCTTTGCAAACCAGAGCACAGCATCTGCATTCGGCGGATGGGCAAAACCGCCCACAAACAGCAGTCCTTCTCTCTTTGCAAAGTCTTCCTGGATATTTGTCAGGAAGTGATCGTATACATACGCAGTAATGGCTTTTGCCTTGATTTCTGGATCAATAGCATGAATGGCATTGATCTCCACATAAGACGGATAATAGGAAATAGCCGCCTTGCGCATCATGGAAAGTTCAATGGCCCTCCAGTAATCAGCCTCTCTCTTAATATTAATATCCCCGGTCAGCTCATATTCACGGCCCAGACGTAAGAAGTGCAGGTCATGACCATAGTAGATCACCTTGATATTGGTATTTTCCTTGATGAAGTCTACATATTTGGTAGCAATATGAGGTCTGTTCAGATAAGCAACGTCGATCTCATCTTTATTTAATTTCAGCCAGTCCCAAAGACCGGTAGCCCAGTGATCCCCATAAAGGATCTCAATTCCCATCTGCTGAAGAGTGGTAGAATATGGCTCTTCATGAAGGAAGTTATCTCCCAGGAACTTGACAACATAGCCTTTCTTTAAGAACATTTTCAGGTACTGGTAAGTAGTCTTAGAACCAGCGTCTTTATCAAAGGTAGGAACATAATGATCCACTACTAAAATGACTTTCTTGCCCTGACTGCGCTCTCTTGCACGGAATGGGTTTGGATTTCCGTCATTGACGCACTGCTTCTTAAACTCATCCGCCCATTTTTCCTTTAATTTCTGGCTGTTTTCCACCTGATAACGCTTTAATCCGGTACCGTTTACATCCGTACCATTGGAAACGCCCTCAAAATGAATGACTTTGGAAAGGGGCTGGTAAACCACTCTGTAACCGGCCTTTCTTACCTCAAATGCCAGGTCAGAGTCTTCGCAGTAAGCAGGAGCAAAACGTTCATCAAAGCCGCCGATCTGCTTCCATAAATCTACTGACAGCAAAATGGCTGCACCTGAAATATAGTCTACATCTTTTACATAGTTATATTCTGCCTTATCCGGATCATCCAGACGGCCGTAATTCCAGCCGGAACCATCGCTCCAGATAATACCGCCTGCTTCCTGTAATCTTCCATCCGGGTAAACCAGCTTGGAACCGACCATACCAATGGTATCATCTGACTCGATCAGGTTCACCAGGGAAGAAAGCCAGCCTTCTGTAACCTTGGTATCATTGTTTAAGAACATGATATACTTGCCTTTTGCAGCTTTGGCAGCCTGGTTGCAGTTGCGAAGGAAGCCCTGGTTGGTCTGGTTGCGGCAGATCACAAGGCCGTCTACAAAACGGCTAATCTCTGCAGTAGCATCCGTAGAAACATCATCTGCAATAATAACCTCATACGTCACATCTTTGGTAAATTCCAGAATGGACTGTAAGCAGGCATAGGTATAATGGATCTGGTTATAGCACGGAATTACAATAGAAACAGTCGGGTTCTCATATTGCGGGAAAGAAAGATGTCCGCCGGTAAGATAACCTTCTCCGATCTTAAAGTCACCTTCGATGAGGTTGCGTCCCTCTTTGGTGGCATACATTTTTCCGTATTTAACCGGATGCTTTACTGTATTAAAACTGTAATTTAAAAGTTTGCGTTTTCTGGTTCCCTTTGGAAATGCCTTGTTTACCTGTTCTCCCAGTTTCCGGCGCATTTTAAAGATCACTGCTTCATGTCCATTTAAATAGGTAGCCAGCTTGCCCAGTTCATTCACCTCATGGCGCAGGTCTTTGATCATCACTTCCAGGTTGGTCACATGGTTATTGGTAAGACGCAGGATCTCCTGGTCTTTCTTTACCTGGATATTGCGCTCTTCTACCTCTGCCTGAAGCTGGTTGATCCGCTCTCTTGCCTGAGCCAGTTCCTTTTCCTGGGCCTTTAATTCTTCCAGTGTCACCAGACGCTGCTTGTAATTGCCAAGGTATCCCTGAGTACCGTCTCCATGTACCCAGGTCTGGAATGCTACTTCCATAGAAGCATAGGTTTCTGCCAGCTTCTCATCCATTCCAAACTCTTTTAAGAACTGGGTTGCATTTTCATACTCCATCAGTCCTTCATATTTATAATAGAAGTAAACCAGATTGCGGTAGCGGACAAAACCGGATGGAATTGGGAAATCAAATACCCATTCATAATCCATACAGTAAAGTCCGTCCTCAGTCTCCATCAGATTTTCAAAGAGGCCATCAATGTTGCTGACTTCATAGGAAGTATCCTGTAAGGAAAGAACATCTTCACTGTCACCAAATACCTCTTTAAACGGGTCTGTTGGAGCAAATGGCTCATTTTTAAGAACTGCCTGTCCAAATATCTGATCGATCGCTGCTTTTAAAGCTTCTACCGGTGCTTTCTTTCCCCGGATCTGTTCTCCTAAGATCTCTGCCAGTGTTCTTCCCTTTAAAAATTCAAAGCGGACTGCCTTTTTATCTTCGGAATACACAGGTGCCAGCACTTTTACCCCTGGATTTACCTTTGATAATTTCTCATATTTTTCACTCATGGAACTGATATGCCCTGCCGCCTTTTCTGTAAGAGGCGTCTTTTCCACATATCGTTTTCCATTTTCTTCCAGAATTGCAGTCCGGATCTGGAATTCTTCTTTTCTGGTACTGTTGTATTTTGCAAATACTGTCTTAAAACTCTCTGCTCCCTTAGATGCTACTGCCAGATATGCATTGGAAAACAGACCGAAGGCCTTTTCCTGCACCAGTTTATCGGAGATTTCGTCTTCATGGATGCAGGCCCAGCGCTGTCTGTCATATACTGCCGTCACATGAGGGATATCTCCCTTTCCCGGAAGATACCGGTCAGAATAAACAGATACTGCCCGCTTATATTCCGGCATAGGATAATAAAATTCCACTTTGGAAAGTCCTGCTTCTTTCAAAGCTTCTTCCAGTTCTCCCTTTGTAAATGCAGTCTCATCCTCATCATGGACAGCACCGGAAAGGAAGTTTAAACCAAGGGCATTTTCACATGCAAAGATCAGCTTGCCGTTTTCTGAAAGATATGAGGATAACCTTGTAAAGCATTCCTTAATATCCATATCCGGGCGGTCTGCACGTAAAACTATCAGATCATATTTTCCTTCTTTTTCAACTGCTTCCATTTTCTGGAAATCAGCTGCTTTCATATAGGAAATATTGGTGTGTGCTTCATTCATCTTCTGGTTCACTACCAGATTTTCGTCTCTCTCATCTACAACTGCAACACTGGCGCAGCGCTCTGCAAGCAGACCTGTGATCACGCCATAGTCAGAACCAAGCTGCAGTACATGTTCCTGTCCTGAAAAATCCATCCAGTCCATAAGATTGCGACGGATGTCTGAAAGGGCATAAAGGACTTCCGGGCGGCTGTCTGCCTCTAAAATTTTTAAGATGCCCTCTTTATCTGCGCCGTATTTCTTAAATAAGTCCAGAATTTCATAACTTATGTCATTCATCTGCGTTCCTCTTTTCCGCCTTTACCTGTGATTCCATATCGTAAACGCCAACGGTATTTTTATTGGAAATAACGGTAATATTGGTTACGTCATAAAGTCTGTGGTACACCACATGTTCTCCCTGTTCAAAGCCGGTACAGCTCATGCTTAACAGGTACTCACCACCCTGAAGGTTCATTTTCTGGGTAAATTCTACGGTATATTCATCTCCATTCTTCACCGGCTTGATATCTGCCCCTTCAAACATGGTATTGGTTCCAGTCAGTTCTGTTCCCTTTTTATCTTTGATGGTATAGGTAAAAATAGGAGCCTGGATGTCCGCATGGAAACGGATGCACTCTTTTATGGTGAACATTTCCCCCTTTAACAGCAGGTTGGTCACATTTCCTCTGGCATCTAAAAGACCCAGATCATAGATCTCCGCTCTTCCATCTCCATATTCGGTGCGGTCAGTGTTAATAGCCAGCTGGTCACGCATAAGGCCTGTATGGGATAAATTCATTCCGCCGGAAAAATCGGACATTTCTGTACCGTCGGTATTTCTGTCTCCCGTTTCTGCACTGCTTTTTCCATCTGGGAGTTCTGCTGTTTTTCCCTCTTCTGCTGCCTTTTCAGCCGCCAGTTCTGCACGCAGGTCATCTAACTTTCCAGCCAGTATCTTCTTATACATATCTACCACTTTTCCAGCCGGACCTTCTGCAATAAATTCACCCTTATGCAGCAGTACAACTTTATCGCAGTACTTGATGATACTTCCCATATCGTGGGTAACCATCAGAATGGTGGTGCCCTTTTTGCGGATCTCTTCCATTCTCCGGTAACATTTGGACTGGAAGAATACGTCACCTACAGAAAGCGCCTCATCTACGATCAGGATCTCCGGATCTACGTTGATGGCCAGCGCAAAAGCCAGACGCACAAACATACCGCTGGAATAAGTCTTTACAGGCTGGTATACGAAATCTCCGATCTCTGCAAAATCCAGGATATCCTGCAGCTTTGCATCCATCTCTTTTTTCGTATATCCCATCATGGTACCGTTCATGTATACATTTTCAATTCCTGTATAATCCATGTTGAAACCGGCACCCAGTTCCAGAAGGGCTGATATTTTTCCGTCTACATCCACCTGACCGGAAGTAGGTGTAAGCACGCCGGTAATGATCTTTAAAATGGTAGACTTGCCAGAACCATTCGTACCGATAATACCTACGGTCTCTCCCTTTTTTACCTGGAAAGACAGTCCTTTCAAAGCATAAAAGTCACGGTGATAATTTTTATGGGAAATACTTACAGATTCCTTCAGCCGGTCGATGGGCTTGTCATAAAGGCGGTAAACCTTAGTCACATCCCTGACACTGATGGCATTTTCCTTTCCCTGTTCATTCATTGACATATGTTTCTCCATCTCTATCGCATAGTTTTCCACTTTAGGGTTTAGTATAGCATAAAATAGCTTTGTTTCATACTATTTCTGAGCAGATAGACACATTTTACATGAGAAAATACAATAATAACGTGAAAATGGGAACCCTGTAAAATCATCTTTTTACAGAATTCCCATCTTTTATATTACTTACTTTCTATTGCTTATTTTAGGGGTGTAAATATTATAATGCCCGGATGTCCCGGATCAGCTGATCTTTCTCTGCTTCGGTTGTGGCCCAGCTGGTACAGAAACGGACTACCTTACTTCCATCAGCCAGATCCTGCTGGTGTTCAAAGGTATATTCTTTTCCCAGTACCTCTGCCTGTTCTTCTGTCAGGATCACAAACAACTGGTTGGTATAGCTGTCCACATATTCCCGGATCCCTTTTTCTTTAAATGCAGCCTTGATCTCCAAAGCATAGGCATCTGCCTGGGCTGTCATTTTTTCGTAAGTATCATCCTCTAACAGGGCACAAAACTGCATCCCAAGAAGCCATCCTTTTGCCAGAACGGCTCCGTTCTGTTTCATATAAGTACGGAACTTCCGCGCCAGCTTCTTGTTTGTGATCACCAGTGCCTCGCCAAATAAAGCGCCGCACTTGGTCCCTCCAATGTAAAATACATCCGTCAGTTCTGCCATTTTTTCCAGTGTCAGGTCATTTTTCACAGAACCAAGGCCATAGCCCAGTCTGGCTCCGTCTGCAAACAGGTACATTTCGTACTCATCGCAGACTTTGCGGATCTCTCTTAATTCCTGCTCTGAATAAATGGTTCCCCATTCTGTAGGAAATGAAATGTATACCATCTTAGGTTCGCAGATATAATTAGGCTCACCGCTATTGTAATAAGAAGCTGCCACTTCCCGGATCTGCTCTGCGCTGATCTTTCCGTCTGTTGAAGGAAGAGGCACCAGCTTGTGTCCGGTATTTTCAATGGAACCAGCTTCATGTGCATATACATGACCGCTGTCCGGACAGATCACACTCTGGATAGGGCTTAAAGCTGCCGCGTGGACAATGAAGTTAGCCTGTGTAGCTCCCGGTAAAAAGTGGATAGCAGCTTCCGGTGCCTTACATTTTTCCCGGATCAGCTTAGCCGCCTTCTCACACCATGTATCTTCCCCATATCCATCATAGCTTTCCCCATTGATCTGTGCCAGTTTCTCTAATATCTTTTCGCATGCACCACGGTTATAATCATTGTGTAAACGGATCATATTTGATTTTTCCCCTTTGCTAATTTAATGTACTCTTTTTTCAAACTTTAGCATCTTTCAGTTTTATACAGCAGCGTTTCTTAAAAAAGGAAACACCATAGCACAAAATGTGATCAAAATCATCTTCATATTCTTTTGCATACATTTTTTCATTGATCTGATCTAATGCTTTTTGACAGTCTGTATCCATAGTTTCCAGCGTTTTTGAATATTTAGCCTCAAAAATAGCCACACGGCCTTCCTCAGGATCATAAACCACCACATCACTGCGGCCTTCTCCATGTTCTTTATTGGATTCTACCACATAACCCGCCCCTGCAAAAATACCTGCAAGAAAAGCATGATAAAAGTCTTCCCTGTAATCATGATAGCTGATGGTTTTTCGCAAAAGCCGGTTCATTTCTTCCATTACTGTCCTGCTGTCACCCTTCCACACTGCCGAAAACATTTTTTTCCTGTCCCATGCTTTTGCGCTGTCATCAAACCATTGGATCACTGTTGTTTCAAATATTTCCCGTATTTCTGCATTTGGTATCATAAGTGCAGAAATCCCATCTGGAAGTTTCTCTTTCAATTCATTTTCCCGTATACTGGTAAGATAACCGGTAAGATAAAGGATGCTCCACAGATTGTCCTCTGATGAATGAAGATAATCATAAGTCAGATTCTCATCTATACGCTGTAAAATATACCCACCATTCAATAATGTTTCCAGTTTTTTTGTAATATTACTGCCTGCAATATCGATAAAGGAACGAATAATTCCATTATCACTTGTGTTCATCCAATAACTTTTTGGCCTCGTATCTGAATCTCTCTGTATATCCCTGATATAATTCATTACATCCCATGGACAATATACATCCATCCGCCCAAAATGATAACCATCATACCAGCTTTTTACACGTTCCAGATGATCTATGCTCCCGGCATCCCTCAGGATCTGCTCTACATCTTTTTGAATAAATCCAAAATATTCATTTAACCGGGTATCTGTGATCGTATCAGAAACCAGATTATTGGTTCCAGTAAAAATGCTTTCCTTGGCAATTTTAAGACAGCCCGTAATAATCGCAAATTTTAAAAATTGATTGTCCTTCAACGCTGTACTCATCATTCCTTTGATCACAGACAGCATTTCTTTATAATACCCGTTACTGCTTGCTTTTGCCAGTGGAACATCGTATTCATCCAGTAAAAGAATAACTGGCTTCCGATAATAAGACTCCATCATACGCATTAATGTATTTAAAGAAAAACCGACCTGTGCTTCACTGGCCGTTCCTGCTTTCAATTCCAGAAATACTTTCTTATCATCCGGATCGATTGCCTCACTCTGTAAAAGATATACATGCATCTTACAAAGATTAGAAAGCTGGACCACCAGACGATCATATGCGCTTTGAAAATCCAGACCATCTATATCCTTTAAAGAAAAAAATATAACTGGCCACTGATTCATCCATTGATCACACAATTCTCTGTTTCCTGAAATTTCCAGATTCTCAAATAGTTTTTCACTGTTTTTCCGAATATTAAAAAAATTTTCCAGCATACTCATACCAAGGGTTTTTCCAAACCGTCTTGGTCGCGTGATAAGCGTCACTTTAGCTGCCGATGAAGTCAACATTTCACGGATCAGACCCGATTTATCTACATAGTAATATCCATTGCTGCGAAGTTCTGCAAAATCCGAAACTCCTACTGGAATATTTAACTTTGCCATAGATCCAGCTGCCACTCAAAATGTGTTTAAATATATCCAAACACATCGAGAAATTGAAGTTCTCACGAATACTTCTTACTGCTTCATTGTGTATGCTTTGGCGATTACAAGTAATACGCTACTCACAGGTTCTTGTACACTCCACAGTCGTTAATTCCCGAAATAGCCTTCGGTACATACTTACATTTGCTTTTAATTATGCAATCTTGTAAGTTTTAGCATCTTTCAAATTTAGTGCTGCATTGAAATCCCTATCTGCAACATAGCCACATTCACATCGATAAATTCTATCTGAAAGCTTTAAATTTTTTTTGACAGAACCACAATGATGGCAAGTCTTTGAAGATGGATAAAATCTATCCACTATTCTTAATTCAATGCCGTTTTCATCACACTTGGCTTTTAGCCTTGCTCTAAATTCATAAAACTTCTGAGATGCAACAGCTTTTGAAAGACACCTGTTTTTCATCATTCCTTTTACATTTAAGTCTTCAATCGCTATGTAAGATGGTTTTGTTTTCACTATCTCAGCGATTGTCTTGTTCATGTAATCTGTACGGATATTATCCATTTTATGATGAAGTTTTTGTACCTTAAGCTTTTGTTTCTGTATATTTGCTCTTTGAGTGGACTCTCCTTTCTTTAAATTTTCATACTTTCGGGAAAGACTTCTCTGTTCCCGGATCAGCTGTTTTTCAAGTTTCTTTATTCTTGTTGATCTGTTGATGTTCTTGTAGGTCTTTCCATTTGAAACGATGGCAAAATCTTTTAGCCCAAGGTCAATTCCAATTCCTTTATTGGAATTATTGGCTATCTTGTTATTTGGGATCTCTATAAGAACTGAAACATAGTATCTGTCAGCTTTTATTGAAACATGACCGCTTTTGATCACATACCCGTCTTTGGTAGTAGGAAAGTATCCTTTTTCTTTCATACGGACCCAACCAAGTGATGGAATATTGATCCTGTGTCTTTCGCATCGGCAATCCTTTGGATTATTCTTTACGAAATACATCTTCACATCTGATCTTCCTTTCTTTTTAAAATTAGGAAAAGCGCTTTGATGTTTGAAAAATCTGGTAAATGCGACACAACCATTTTCGATTGAATGCTTTACAGATTTTGAACTAACTTCCTTGATCCATAACTTATCCGGATTTTGGGGAAGATACTCATTGTTCAGCCAGACACTAAAACTTTTACCACTCTTAAACTTTTCTCCATTGTCATGAAGTTCTTTGTTATGAGCGAGATAGAAGTTGTAAATATATCTACAAGTTCCTATTGTTTTACGGATCTTAACTTTCTGTTCCTCTGTCGGATTTATTTCCGTCTTGAAGCTCTTTAGCAATGTCCTCATCCTTTTCTATTTGTTTTTTATACTTACGAAGCCCATAGAA
>ERZ779740.540-NODE-540-length-11493-cov-2.44999_pt1 | contig 11493 bp, 9 predicted proteins | sample MGYA00511099_ERZ779740 | MGnify/ENA primary metagenome ERZ779740 (study PRJEB29588, sample SAMEA2161216) | human gut metagenome | biome: human gut; feature: human-associated habitat; material: faeces | place: Denmark | collected 2008/2010 ...
TTATACATAATCTTAGGTTGGTTCGCAATAATGTGGGGTGGAGAATATTGTAATAATTGCAATGATAGTCTGATAATGACTTACCGGGGCATATATGGTAGTTTTTTCTCTCTGGACGAGAGGATATTGTTAGTATATATGTTTGTATTTAATATTTGTGCCTATGAAGGCGTGCTAACGCACTGTTCATAGGCTGGTGGGGGGGGGAAGATTCTTACACCGTGCAAGTTCCAGAAGCCTCTGGCTTCTGGAACTGTCGGGCTTCGCCCTATCTGACTTAGCTTCAAAGTGCTGCTTTGTGCAAGCACAAGCATCACTTTGCTGTTAAGTCAGGCACGGCTCATTATATTACATATTCCCATACTTCATCCTTGAAGATGATTTTTCTGTAAGTATCGAATTTTGTCCACTTGTTGAAGAATTCATCATTGAGTGGTTTGTTAGCCGTTTCGATGGCATTTAAGTCATTTATAAGGTTGTTGTAGTCATCCTCACCATTGAGCCTGATTTCAAAGCCACGGCTGTTGATTACTGGTGTTCCTGTGTATGTATATTCTTCTAGCTTTGTGATTGCTTCTATCTTCTTATCTCTTACTGTAACTGCTACTTTATCACGAAGAACGATTACATCAAAGTTATCTGGATAGCTGTATGTCTCACCGCTTACGTTAATTACATCTCCGACCTTGTATGTCTTGCCTGATGGGCTTACCTTTGTAACTGTAGCACTTTCAAGGTTATAATAATATTCTTCAAATATATCTGCATTTCCTTTAAGGCTTCCATTTACAAATGCACATTTTACTTCTTTGTTATCATATGCACTCGAATCTGTGACAACACCGCAGGCAGATGTCATATTGCTTATTCTATCTATAAGAATAAGTTCGCCAAGCGTCTTATGTTTTGCAAATTCATCAATAACAACTGCTTCCTGAAGTCCAATATCGCACACTGCTATCTCATTCTTGCTAAGTCCATTAGCTGGAAGGAAATTTCCTGTATTGACGTCTATCTTGTACTGAATGTTCTTTAATACACCAAGAACCTGCTTAGTGCCAATCTTAACAATGTAATCCTTACCAACTGTAAGTTCTGCATCGTCCATCCAGAGTATTGTTGCTGTAAGTGACTTGCTTACTGGAAGTGTTGTTCCGCTTGAAAGTACACATCCTCTTGATACGTCAACTTCTTTATCAAGCTGGATTGTAACTGGCTGTCCTTCCTGTGCTGACTGACTATCCTTATCACCAACAAGAATACTCTTAACCTTAGCTGACTCACCACTAGGAAGTGTGATTATATCATCACCAACTGATACAACGCCTGATTCAATCTGCCCCTGAAATCCTCTGAAAGTATGGTCTGGACGGCATACTCTCTGAACTGGCATATAAAAACCTTCTTCCTTCTTCTTTTCGCTTACATCCACATTTTCAAGGTAAGTAAGAAGTGCTTCGCCTGGATACCAAGGTGTATTATCAGATTTAACTGTAATATTGTCACCCTCTGTTGCTGATACAGGGATAATCTTTACACTTGCAAGTCCAAGTTCTTTAGATAATTCATCAATCTGCTTAGTTATCTCGTTAAATCTTTCTTCTGAATAACCAACTAAATCCATCTTATTTACTGCAAATACGAAATATTTAATTCCCATAAGGGCACATATTCTTGCGTGTCTTTTAGTCTGCACAAGAACACCCTGCTTAGCATCAATAAGAATTATTGCAAGGTCAGCAAATGAAGCACCAACCGCCATATTTCTTGTATATTCTTCGTGACCTGGTGTATCAGCTACGATAAAGCTTCTCTTATCTGTTGTAAAATATCTGTAAGCAACATCGATTGTGATACCCTGTTCACGTTCTGCCATAAGTCCGTCAAGAAGAAGCGAGTAATCAATAGCACCACCTCGGCTTCCTACTTTACTGTCAAGCTCTAAAGCCTTTTCCTGATCGGCATATAAAAGCTTTGAATCATATAATATATGTCCTATTAATGTAGACTTTCCATCATCCACGCTTCCGCATGTTATAAACTTTAATAATCCTATCATCTTAGAAATACCCCTCTCTCTTTCTTCTTTCCATACTTCCTGCTGCTTCATTATCAATTACTCTTGTTGTTCTCTCAGAAGATACTGCACTAAGAGTTTCATCAATAATTTCATCAAGTGTTGTTGCATTAGACTCAACACCACCAGTAAGAGGATAGCAGCCAAGTGTTCTGAATCTTACATTCTTGTATTCAATCTTTTCGCCTTCTCTTAACTTGAAACGATCATCATCAACCATAATTAACATTCCGTCTCTTTCAACAACTGGTCTTTTATCCGCAAAGTAAAGAGGTACGATATCTATATTTTCTCTCTTTATGTACTGCCATATGTCAGTTTCTGTCCAGTTAGAGATTGGGAATACTCTTATACTTTCACCCTTGTTAATACGCGAATTGTATAACTTCCACATCTCTGGTCTCTGGTTCTTAGGATCCCATGCGTGGTTTTCATTACGGAAAGAGAATATTCTTTCTTTGGCTCTCGACTTTTCTTCATCTCTACGTCCACCACCAAAAGCTGCTGTGAAACCATATTTATTAAGTGCCTGCTTTAATGCCTGTGTCTTCATAATATCTGTATACACTGAACCATAGTCAAAAGGATTAATTCCTTTCTTAACACCATCTTCATTGATATATTCTAACATTTCAATGCCAAGCTTCTTAGCTGTTTCATCTCTGAACTTAATCATTTCCTTGAACTTCCATGTTGTGTTAACATGAAGAAATGGAAATGGTGGCTTCTCCGGATAGAATGCTTTCATTGCAAGATGAAGCATTACTGAACTATCCTTTCCTATTGAGTAAAGCATAACCGGCTTTTCACACTCAGCCGCCACCTCTCTTATTATATATATTGCCTCAGCTTCAAGCTGATCAAGATGTGATAACTCTGCCATTCTTTTATCCGTCCTTTCTAGTATTTATTAGATTCTTTCTTATTAATTACTATCGTTTCCGTGCTTCCGTCTGTCTTATCTATATTCCAGTTAAGGAAGTCGCCTTTGGAAATAACGCTCATCTTACTTCCCATACCTCCAATATCTGCTCCAAGATAAAGTGCGATAGCTTCAAACTTACATTCCTTGATACAAGATGAACATCCCCAGCAGTCCTTAGGATACTTCATATATGCTTTCTTATCTTCTCCCATCTTAATAAGACTTCCCGGACAGACGATACTGCATTGTCCGCAGCCAGCACATTTCTCCTTATTAATTACTATGCTCATATGTCTCACCTCTTCCCACAAGATTTCTATATTTCACTTCTATCCTTCCGTCTACCTTTCTTGTATTAACATACTTAAGCCATTCATCTGACTTCTCTGGGTAATCAAGGTTCTCAGCAAAGCTGTGCCATCTTGTTTCTTTTCTTGCTTTCAAATGTTCTATAAGCACCTGACAGACTGTAAGTCTTTCCTTTAATTCATATACAAACATAAGCTCATGATAATCTTTAGCGTTAGCTTTTTCTGAAAGAGTTTCTATCTGTTCAATCTTTTCTTTGGCAAGCTTAAGCTGCTTTTCATTGAACTGGTAATGACTTCCTATACCACCAGCATATGTATCCATAACCTTCTGCATAGCTTCCTCAAGTTCTTCTGTCGAGAAAATGGTATCTTTATCCTCACGCCTAAGATATTCGTTATATTCTTTTATTCTTTCATCAGTAAGCTTGTCTGCATATTCATCAGCTGTACTCTGTGAAAATGCATTCTCTGTGATGTCCGATCTATTCAATTCCTTAACAATATCTTCTGCCGCAATTTCACCTTCTGCCATAGCACCTGTCACATACTTCTGAGGACAGCCTCCTGCAACATCTCCTGCCGCATAAAGACCATTGATTGTTGTCCTTCTATTAGTATCAACCCAGTAACCACTCGCCGTATGTCCGCCTACAATATAAGGCTCTGTTCCTTCTATCTCAACATTCTGCTCACTTGGGTTCTTTCCAGACTCTATCCATTTAAGTGTCTGGCTTGGTGCCATATTAAGGTATGCTTTCTTTAATGACTCATCCTGCTCACTGCTTATTCCTTCTGTTCTTAAGTAACAAGGACCTCTGCCCTCAATGTTCTCCCTTACAGTTCCGTATACTCTCTGTGAAGTTGTAAGTCCATACCGGTTCTCGTATACCTCACCTAAAGAATTCACCTGCTTTGCACCAACTCCCTGTGCTATTGTTCCTGTAGGAGCTATTGTATCTTTACATCTTAAAGCTATAAAACGCATTTCAAACGTTGTCATCTCTGCACCTGCATTAATACCCATAGCAAAACCAGCACCTGTATTAAATGGAGGATACCACATTTTATGTCTTGAAAATCCTGGATTGTTAGGCTTGTACAATCCAGCCGCTCCACCAGTCGCACATAATACCTTCTTAGCTCTTATCTCATAAGCTTCACCAGTATCAATATTAAAACCAACAGCACCAAGAATTGTATTATCCTTTACTATGTAATCAGTTATATTAAGTCTGTTAATTACAATTACATTTTCAAGACTATTTACTGCATCTGCAAGTATTGGCTTAATATTCTCACCGTTAATCTTAATATTACGGTTGCCTCTTGCAACATATCTGCCATTCTCATCTTTAAGAATTACAAGTCCAAGCTTTTCCATCTTGGCTGTTACTTCGTTAAGTCTTTCTGACATTGTAAGAAGTAAATCTTCCCTCACAATATCGTCAGCATCTTTCTTTGCATATTCAACATAATCCTCTGGCTTTCTGCCTTCAACTATGTAAGCATTTATCGCATTAACACCAGCCGCAAGACAGCCGCTTCTCTTTATATTCGCCTTTTCTGCAATTATAATTGAAGCATCTGACTTTTCCCTTATTGTAAGTGCCGCATAACAGCCTGCTGTTCCACCACCTATAATAAGCACATCTGTTGTTAATCTGTTTAAACCATTAATCTGCATAAACTTTCCTTTCTCATTGTAAAACTTGTCCACAGGTCTTTATCAGATATATACTAATCTGAAGCTGTGCGTATACACACAAAGCATTTAACCTGGCAGAAACATAACTTTAATCTGGTTAAATATAGAATACGTCATCATCCCTCATACCCTTGTTCTCGCAAAGATATGTCTTTTCATCATCAACTGCGTATATTCTATATATAAGAACGTGAACCTTTTCCCCAACCTGTAGCGGCTCTTTCTCAAGTGACCACTCTCCTGTTATCATTGTTCCTCCAATATTAACAGTTACATCAAGATGATTGCCTCTGAAAAGAATATCCTCAACATAACCTTCCTCAGCAGCACTGTTGTACTGCTGGAGCTTTCCATACTTAGAAAGCTTCACAAATTCAGGTCTTATTATTGCTCTTTTAGCTCCCTGTATCTCATCAAAACCTTTTAATTTTGAATAATCATTAACCTCTGAAGCTTTTCCAATGAATTCAACAACAAATGGTGTTGCTGGAGATTTGTATATCTCTATCGGACTTCCCATCTGCTCTATCTTTCCGTGGTTAGTAATTATAATCTCGTCAGCCACTTCAACAGCTTCGTCCTGATCGTGTGTGACGAATATACTTGTTATTCCAAGCCTGGTAACCATACTGCGAAGCCACGTTCTAAGTTCTGTCCTTACCTTTGCATCAATCGCCGCAAATGGTTCATCTAACAGAAGCACTGATGGATTAGGTGCTAACGCTCTTGCAAAAGCTACTCTCTGTCTTTGTCCACCTGATAACTGGTTAGGATACCTTTTCTCAAGACCTGCAAGCCCTGTTATATCAAGAAGCTCTGTAACTCTTTTCTTAATCTCATCTTTTGGAACTTTCTTAAGCTTAAGTCCAAATGCTATATTATCATAAACTGTCATATGTCGAAAAAGAGCATAGTTCTGAAATACGAAACCAATCTCTCTTTGATTAGCTGGTACATCATTAACTCTCTTTCCATCAATATATATATCTCCAAAGCTTGGTGTTTCAAGACCTGCAATCATTCTTAATATTGTTGTCTTACCGCTTCCCGAAGGACCAAGCAATGCAACAAGCTTTCCCTTTTCTATTCCGAAATTCACATTATCAGATGCACGAAAGTTTCCATACTGCTTAAAAATATTCTTCATCTCAACGTACATTACTTTTGCCCTCCTTTCTTATAATCACTTTGTCTGTGTTCAAATATATTCCTTAATACAAGAACTATAATCGCTATAATTACTAATATTGATGATACTGCAAATGCCGATGTTATTGATGTATCTGTACCCGACATATACAGTGCATCTATCTCAAGTGGAAGCGTGAATGTCTCTCCTCTTGTCTTTGATAATGCATTAACCGCACCGAACTCTCCTAATGCTCTTGATGTACATAGAATTATTCCGTATATCAACGACCATTTTATATTAGGAAGAGTTATCTTAAAAAATATTGTAAAACCATTAGCACCCATTAAAGCCGCCGCTTCCTCCTCGTCCTTTCCGAGTGAGTTAAGCACTGGTATTATCTCTCTTGATACATATGGAAATGTAACAAATATTGTAGCAAGCACAACTCCCGGTATCGCAAAGGCTATTCTTATATTGCTTCCTGTAAACTCATTAAACCATCTTATAACAGGATAGAAAAAACCAAGTCGTCCAAATGTCATAAGAAACGCAAGACCTACAATAACCGGTGATATAGAAAATGGTATATCAATAAGTGTTGCAAGCACCTGCTTGCCTTTAAAATCAAATCTTGTAAGTAACCATGCCGCTATAATTCCAAATAATGTATTAATAACAACTGCAGCAACAGTAGCAATAATTGTTACCTTCAACGCACTCAATACATATGGAGTTGTTATTGATTTAATGTAAAAACTAAAGCCCTCTTTTAATGAACTTGCTATTATTGATAATAGAGGCATAATCAGCATAACTGTTATAAACAAAACAGTGATAAGAATACATATGCTTCTTGTTCTTCTTTTTCTTTTTTCAAGCTTATCATTCTCGCTCATATTTAACCTCCATTTTCTCTACATTGTACGCTTTGCCTGCCTCATCTGTATTATATTAATGATAAGAAGTATCAGAAAAGATATTATAAGCATAACAAGTGCAATCGCTGTCGCCGAAGCATAATCAATATAATTAAGCTTCTGCATTATTACATAGGATACAACCTGTGTATGTTCCTTGGCACTGTTGCCTGATATGTATATAACGCTTCCATATTCTCCTATTCCCCTTGCAAGTCCGAAGCCTGTAAGAAGTGCCGGGCTGATTTCTGGAAGGATTACTTTAAAAAATGTCTTTGATGGGCTTGCACCTAACATATATGCCGCTTCCTCATATTGAGAATCCATCTTTTCAAGAACAGGCATTACCGCTCTTACAACAAATGGAATTCCTACAAACACAAGTGCTGTAATAAGTCCAAGATGTGTGTAAGATACATTTATACCTATTGAAGCAAGCGGTTTGCCAAGTATTCCGGTTTCAGAATACATTTTCGATAATGTAATACCAGCTACCGCTGTTGGAAGTGCAAATGGAAGTTCTATAAGTCCGTCAAGCACTCTTTTTCCAGCAAAATCGTATTTAACAAACGTCCATGCAATTATTGTTCCAAACACGCAGTTGATTACTGCCGCTATGAATGAACATCCAATGCTTGTAACAAAAGCATTGACGACATTCTGCTTAGTAACCAGCCTTATAAATTCGGCTGGTGGAAGCTTAAGTGAATATACCATAACCGAAGCAAGTGGAATTAATACTATAAGTGATAACATAGTAACTGTAATTCCAAGTGTTAAATGAAATCCCGGTATAACACGTACTTTTTTATCTTTACCGAATTTTCTGCTATTCTTTATTTCATCAAACGCTGTATCATTGTCTGGCTGTTTATTATTATCAATTGTTCTATCAGTTGTTATAGATTTCATCAAACCAGCCTCCATCATCAAAATATATCTTGTATGCCTGAGTCCAGCCGCCGTAATCAGCTATTGTATCAAGCTTTATTGTAAGATTGAATTTACCACTATATTCATTCAATACCTCTTCATCTGTTGGTCTGTATCCATAATCTGCGGCTATTCTTTGTGCCTGCTTTGAATACAGGAATGATAAATATTCGCTTGCAAGCTCCTCTGTCTTGTTGACTTTAACATTATCATCTACAACTGCCACACTTGGCTGTGCGAGAATACTTACAGATGGTGTGACAATCTCATATTCATCAGGATATGAAGCTAATGATGTAAGTGCCTCATTCTCCCATGCAATAAGCACATCGCCTTTTTTATTCTCAACAAATGTTGTTGTTGAGCCCCTTGCTCCGGAATCCAGCACTGATACATTAGCATACAGCTTTCCTAAGAATTCCTTCTGCTTATCTTCACTGTTATACTTATCTCTTGCATAGCTTAATGCCGCAAGGAAATTCCAGCACGCTCCACCACTGCTCTTAGGATCTGGTGTTATAACCTCAACACCATCTTTAATTAAATCATCCCAGTCTGATATATTAAGCGGATTGCCCTTTCTTACAAGAAATACAATCGTTGAAGTATACGGAGCTGAGTCTTTGTCATATTCGTCCTTCCAGCCTGCATCAATAAGACCTGTATTCTCTATAAGGGATATATCATGTTCAAGTGCAAGTGTAACAACATCTGCATTACAGCCTTCAACTACTGAGCGTGCCTGACTTCCTGAACCTCCGTGAGATTGTATAACCTTTATCTGCTTTCCGTATTCAGCCATATAGTAATCGGCAAAGACTTTGTTATATTCCTCATAGAACTCTCTTGTAGGGTCATAAGAAACATTAGTTATTGTAAGTCCATCTCTCTTACTGCCACAGCCTGCCGCTATATATGTCATCGTAATACACATAATAAGAAGCATACATAATTTATACCTTTTTTTATTAGAATGTCCGTTATGTTCAAGATATTTCATAGGTCTGCTCCTTTCTTATGGGCTTTAAATTTATTATATACCCACCATTCATACATACATAGTGTGTTAGTATGTTTATTACTTAAAAAATATTGCCAGACACCTTTGCTGCTGTCTGGCAACCCTTGGAAATTATTGATATAATAAACCTTATTTCCTATAAAGTCAATATGTTTATGTGTTTATTTTAAAATTATTTTAAATTGATGTTTACAGCCTCTCCTGTCACTATGACTGCCGGTGATGTTATGCCTGCTTCTCTTACCTTTAATTCAATATCAGCAAGTGTACCTTTGACTATTCTGTATGTATCATCAAATCCACCTGTAATAACTGCCGCTGGAGTGTTCTTAGGCTTACCTCCGCTTACGAGTGCCTCTGTTATCTGTGCAAGATGTGTAAGTCCCATAAGGTATACACAAGTTCCATTCATAGAAGCCGAATTTCTTATTTCTTCATAAAGTGAGTCCATATCTTTGGTATGTCCTGTGACAACACTAAAGCTTCTGCTTACATCCCTATGTGTAACTGGTATGCCTGCCATTGCAGGAACTGCTATTGCTGATGTTACTCCTGGTATTTCTTCTGTTTCTATGCCATTTGACTTAAGATAGAGCATTTCTTCTCCACCACGTCCGAATACATATGGGTCACCACCCTTTAATCTGACAACAAGCTTTCCTTCATTGGCTTTCTTTAAAAGGAGTTCGTTAATTTCTTCCTGTGCCATACTGTGTCTTCCATTTCTCTTGCCAACATATATCTTTTCACAGCTTTCAACACAGAATTCCATAAGGCGGTTATCAATCAGGTCATCATATACAAGCACCTGTGCCTTCTTTATGGCATTTAACGCCCTTACAGTTATAAGATCATAAGTTCCACAGCCTGCACCAGCAATTACAACCTTGCCCTTGCTGTAAGAATATTTCCCATCTGCCTTTGTTTCAGCATTTGTATTATCTTTACCAGTAATCCTCTCACTAACTTTATTAATAACATCCTGTAATTCGTCCTTGTCAAGCTCTCTGCCAAGCACCATACATTTTCTTGCAGCTTCCTTGAATATATCAGCTCTCATAGAGGCATCATCTACATTCTCTTTAATACTATCCCTGATTGAACCAAGATACATAAGTATATCTTCAATATCCGCAGGAAGCTCCTGTGCTATTCTATTCTTAATATCTGCCGCAACATAAGGACTTGCTCCCTGGGTAGATATTCCTATAGATAAATCTCCTGCTTTGTATACAGACGGAAACAGAAAATCACAATTATCCTTATCGTCTACCGCATTTATAAAAATGTGGTATTTGCGGCATACGCCTGAAACATATGCGTTAAATTTTGCATCATCTGTAGCAGCTATACAGAATGAACATCCGTCCAGATCTGAATTAACAAATTCTCTTTCAATAATATTAATGCCTTCAATGCTCTTTATGCTATCGCTTACCTTTCTTGCAACAACTGTAAGTTCCGGCTCATATGCAAGAAGCTTGCTTATTTTATGCTCTGCTATTCTGCCTCCTCCGATAACAAGACCTTTCTTTCCTTTAATGTCAATAAAAAACGGAAAATAACCCATAGTAATTCCTCCTGAATATTTTACCTATCAATGTACAATATATCCGCTAACTGCTTGTAGGCTTCACCCCACTTCGCATTAGGTTTTAAGTTATAAAGCTTCTTATCAAGAACATAGTAACGTCCCTGCTTTACAGCAGTTAATGACGACCACGCCGGATTAGATGTAAGAAGCTTATCTATATTACGGATAGCCGCATCTGTATCGTTGCCCTGTGTTGTAACAAATATGTAATCAGGGTCGGCTACTACAATTGCCTCAAGGCTTAAATCATCAAGCAGTGATGTATCTGAGTCTGCTATATTAACACAGCCCAAATCCTTTAATATCTCACCGCCTACTGAGCCTTCGCTCTGCTTTGCCTTGACACTGCTTGACGAAGTTCTTATAAATAATATCTTTGGATTGCTGCCATCAACTCTTGATTTTATAGTATCTATCTGCTCTTTAACATCTGTTCCATTAGTCTTATACAGATCTCTCCTGCCTGTTATCATAGTACATTTGTCAAGCATATTAAGATACTGCTCAAAATTAGATACATCAAAATATGCTACTGTTATTCCTGCATTTTCAAGTGTCTGCATAAGTGCTATATTAGAATCTGTATTACAGCTTGCAATAACAAAATCTGGTCTTGAAGCTATAAGAAGTTCCACATTAGGATTTAGTATACTTCCAATATTGACAACATCACTTGAAAGCCCTAAATCAAAATTAGTCCATGTATCATTAGCTGTTGCCACTACACTTCCACCAGCAGACATCCATACATCTGCAAAACTTCCTATAAGTGTTGCTGTTCTTTTATAAGAAGTTACTGTAACTGTTCTTCCATAATCATCTATAAACGTATATGGATTGTCAGCTGAAGCACCTGCACCGGCATTATAACCAGAATT
>ERZ779740.548-NODE-548-length-11342-cov-2.97262_pt1 | contig 11342 bp, 5 predicted proteins | sample MGYA00511099_ERZ779740 | MGnify/ENA primary metagenome ERZ779740 (study PRJEB29588, sample SAMEA2161216) | human gut metagenome | biome: human gut; feature: human-associated habitat; material: faeces | place: Denmark | collected 2008/2010 ...
ATACAAGGTGCGCCGATATCAAACAGTGCCTCTGGAATACCATATCCGGTAACCAGACCTGCTAACATACAGAAGCCTAATGCAAATACCTGGCTTCCCAGGATGGTAGGCATGTATCTTGCAGTTGCACCAAGTAAAACCTTACGGTCCATAACAAGGATGGAGCCAACTAACAGCATGGCAATATATGCATCCTGGAAACCGCCGCCCATAAGGACCTTAACTCCGTTTACCAGTTCCTGAGGAACCAGACCAACGTAATTTAAGAAAGAAGCACCGATCAGAGGCAGAAGACATGCACCGCCTAAGTAGTTATTTACGATCGGGATGGTATTTCCAAGCCAGAAGAACAGACCGCCAACTGCCATCAGATAAGCGATGGTCATGATAAAGCTGGTTGCCATGTACTTGCCTGCATCATTGGAATAGATCTTAACAACCGGCATAAAGCCAAGGTAAACAGTTGCCATTACAATGATAAAGAATGGAATGAAATACTTTGCAGGAAGCCCACACACCTTAAAATTTAATTTTTTCTCCATTGTTTTTCCCCCTATTATCTGCTGCCCACTAACGCCGCAATGACGATGGACATATATTTATCATCTGCACTTGCTGCACGGGATACCAACAGGACCGGAACCTTTGCTCCCAGTACCACGCCGCCGGTTCTTCCGCCACCAATTACAGTGATGGTCTTTGCTGCAATATTTCCGCTTACAATATCCGGAACAACTAAAAGATCTGCATCTCCTGCAACAGGACTTACATAGCCTTTAATTGGTGCGGAAGCAGGATCCATAGCCAGGTCATAGCTGATCGGGCCTTCGATGATGCAGCCTTCTACGCCTTCTTCCTTGATCTCAGCAGCTTCTACGGTTTCCTTCATCTTAGGATTTACTTTTTCTACTGCTGCAAGGATAGCTACCTTTGGCTGTTCTACGCCTAATGCATGGAATGCTTCTACTGCATTCTGGATAGCTGCTTTCTTCTGATCTTTGGAAGGATAAGTAAGAAGGCCTACATCAGTAATAGCGAATACCTTGTGGTAATTCGGGCTTTCCATGAAAGCAAGTAAACTCATGGTATCGTTCTTTCTGATCCCTCTTTCACGGTTTACCAGTACCTTCATCAGGGCTCCTGTCTCTGTTTTTCCTTTCATAATGCAGTCTACTTCACCGTCTCTTGCCATATCAGCAGCCTTCTGGATGGCTTCCGTAGGATCTTCCACATGGATAATGGTCATCTTATCTGCATCTGTGCCGATCTGAGCCAGGATCTCACGGATCTTTGGCTCAGCACCGATCAGAACAGGCTCAATGATGCCGTCCCTATAAGCATGACTGATCGCTTCCAGTGTATGTTCATCCTGAGCCGGTACTACTGCTACTTTGCGCTTTACCGGCATAGCTTTTAACATTTCTTTCAGCTGTTCAAAATTCTTTATCATTGATTTTCCTCCTGTTTACAGATGTCCTCCCGGAGTCCGGGAGAACATCGACCCGCCTGTCTTTAAGCCAGTGCTGGCAGATCAGCCGGGTCTGTTACAACACCCATAACTGCGGTTGCTGCTGCTACCGTAGGACTTGACAGATAACCTAAGGTTTTCTTGGTTCCCTGACGTCCGATGAAGTTACGGTTTGCAGTCAGCAGGATCCTTTCATCATCTGTCATCAGACCATATGGCATACCACAGCAAAGTCCGCAGCATGGATGACAGATCACTGCACCTGCCTCAATAAAAGTCTTAATATATCCTCTTTCAATGGCCTGTTTGAAAATGGTATTAGTTGCAGGAACAACGATAAAACGCAGTCCTTTTGCCACTTTACGGCCTTTTAAGATCTTTGCAGCTGCTTCCATATCTTCAATACTTCCGTTGGTGCAGCTGCCCAGATATACCTCATCCATTTTGGTGCCTTTTACTTCACTGATGGGGTGAACATTGTCAACGCCCTGTGGACAGGAAAGCTGAGGTTCCAGTTCGCTTACATCATAGGTAAGTACCTTTTCATACTTTGCTTCGTCATCTACGCATACCCAGTCGATATCTTCTAATGGCATTCCGTAGTACTCTGCTGTCTTTTCGTCAGCCTCAAACAGACCGCACTTTGCGCCTGCTTCCAGAGCCATGTTTGCAACTGTAAAACGCTGTTCCATGCTCATTTCATGGGCTGCAGGACCGGTAAATTCCAGAGATTTGTACTGTCCGCCGTCGGCCTTGATATCACCTAAGATACGAAGGATAACGTCCTTACTCATAACACCGTCTCTTAAATGGCCGTTTAATACGATCTTGATAGCCTCTGGAACCTTGAACCAAAGTTCTCCGGTAATAAGAGCTGCTGCCATTTCTGCTGTACCAATACCAGAGCAGAAGTTTCCGGCACCGCCATAAGTAGTTGTATGGCTGTCGGGTGGCGGTGGGGTGTCGCCTGGCTTTGCATACTTTGCTTCATGCATAATGGTGTGGCAGATGCCTTCTCCAATGTGAAGCTTCTTAATTCCATAGGTTTTTGCCAGTTCCAGACCAGCTTCATAATGGTTATAGTCATTTTTAGCAACGGCAGTTGGCATACAGTGATCCCAGACGATGGTTACCTTATCTGGATCGTCGATCTTGTCTGCACCAATGTCTTTCATGGTTTCTAACAGATAAGTAGTATAAATATCATGGATCATGAACATATCTGGCTTTGTGATCACGATATCTCCAGGAGCCACATGTTCTTTTCCTGCATTTTTCTTTAATATCTTTTCTACCATGGTGTAGCCTTTTTTACGGCACTGTTCCATGGAAAGAGGCTTGATATCCATTTTCACATTTCCAGCTGCAAGACGCTTCTTTGTATCTTCGATCAGTCCGCCGTTTGCTACAATGTTATACAGATTTTCAGGAACTGCACCAACCTTGAAGGTCTTTCCATTTACACTGACCGTCTGTGCGTCTACATCTACCGTAACAATATCTCCGCCTTCACACACGTCCTGGATCTGATCACAGGTAAGAAGAAGGATGCCGCTGTTAAATGCATTTCTGAAGAAGATTCTTGCAAAACTCTTTGCGATGATGCAACGGACACCATTGTAAGAAAGAACGTTAGCTGCCTGCTCACGGCTGGAACCACAGCCAAAGTTGGTTCCTGCTACCAGGATGTCTCCTGGCTGAACGGTTGAACCAAATTCCGGCTTTAACAGCTCAAATGCATATTTTTTCATCTCGTTACGATCCGGGATAGTACCTCTTTTTCCAGGGATAATGGTATCTGTATCAATATCATTTCCGAATTTCCAGATTTTTCCACTGAACTTATTTTCCATAGCTGTCTCCTTACATCTGCTTCGCAAAGGAAGCGTTCATTACTGTTTCAACAGAGCCTGTATAAACTTCTGCGTCATCGCAGCCCATAGAACCTGTAAAGGTGTACAGTCCGGTGGTTACCAGACGTTCCTTATGTCCCATAGCTCCAGGTCCCTGGATCACAACGCTGTGGTCCCCTGCTGCGTTGATCTGTGCTCCGAAATCAATGAACTTTGTAAGAATGCCTTCCTCTGCAGCCTGAAGATAATCACGGCTGGTTGCCGGGCAGATGCTTAAACGGAAGCCTAATGCCAGCTTGTGTCCATCTAACATAGAAGCAGCTTTTCGTAACTCCTCAATAGTTCCGCCTGTATAGCCGCCGATCTGGCCTGCATTTAATTCCATGCCAGCTTTAGAAGCTCTAGAAGCAATTCCAGCCTTCTTCTGGTCATTTCTATCACCACATGGAAGCATGACCATTGGCTCTACAGTTGCCAGATTTAAGGTTAAACCAGCAGACTGTTTTTCTTCTGTAATGGAAGCGGTAAATGCCCCTGTAATGCATGCCATGCTGCAGAATACTGCTTTCTCATGTGCATCAAAGGATGGTGCATAAACTTCCACTGCCTTGCGGTTTAACTCATGATCTTCTGCCAGGAATGCAAGTGCTGCGTCCATAACAGTTACGCCTTCTTTTAAGCTGCCTTCCAGGTTTACATAAACTGTTTCCGGAACAATGATGCTGTAACGGTCTGTTTCAGCTGCTCTTGCCAGCTCAGGAATGCTTACGTTGATGCCCAGAGCACCGATGCTTCCGAAAATACTTCCGTGGGAACCGCCGCCTACAATGATCTGGCCCGGTTTTACCACTTCATTTAACATATACTGATATCCAACACCTTCTGCCTGGATATAAGGACATCCGTACTTTTCAGCAAATGCCAGGTTCTTTCTTAAAATAGCTGCTGCTTCCGGGCGTCCGGTTGGTACATCATGGTCATAGATGACCATTACCTTTTCAGGTTTTGCTACGGCAGAGATTTCCTCTACCGCAGCATGAGATACACCATCATTGATAACGATCCAGTCAGGTTCTACTGTTACAACTGTACCGGCTTTTCCCCCAAGTAACCGTTCTACAAATGTACTCATAATCTTCTTCTCCTGTTTTAGTTCTTTTCAGCAAGTTCTTTGTATCTTGCGTAACGTGCCTTTGCTTCGCTTTCTGTACGCTCAAACAGTGCATCGGCTGCCTCTGGGAAGGTACGCTCCAGAGATGAGAAACGAACCTCGCCTCTTAAGAACTCTCTAAAATCGCCCTGAGGTTCCTTGGAATCCAGGATAAATGGATTCTTGCCTTCCTTGATCAGTTCTGGGTTGTTTCTGTATAACTGCCAGTAACCAACTTCAACTGCACGCTTGATCTCGCCCTGAACATCACTCATTCCGCAGCGCAGTCCGTGGCTGATACATGGAGCATAGGCAATGATCAGAGATGGTCCCTTGTGAGCTTCTGCTTCTGTTACTGCCTTTAAGAACTGTGCAGGATTTGCACCCATAGCTACCTGTGCTACATATACATCGCCGTAGCTCATTGCCATCATGCCTAAGTCTTTCTTCTTTCTGCGCTTACCAGCTGCCGCAAACTGCGCAACTGCACAGGTAGGAGTTGCCTTAGATGCCTGACCGCCTGTATTGGAGTAGATCTCGGTATCGAATACCATTACATTTACGTCTGCGCCGGAAGCTAATACATGGTCTAAGCCGCCGTAACCGATATCGTATGCCCAGCCGTCACCGCCGAAGAACCATACGGATTTCTTGGTCAGATGGTCAAAGTTTTCACGAACTGCCTCAGCCAGTGCCTTTACATTATCTCCAGGAACATTTGCTGCAACCAGATCTGCATTTTCACTTAATAAACCGCTTTCCAGGATGGCATTCTTTAATGCTTCGCCTGTTTCACGGGAGCTCTTGTCATTGTAAGATGCCAGCCAAGCTGCTGCTGTCTCTTTGATCTTGGCATCATCTGTCTTTTCAGCAAGTTCCTCTACATGCTTAGCCAGCTTTTCTCTCTGCTGTTCAACAGAAAGCCAGATACCCATACCATACTCAGCGTTGTTCTCAAATAAGGAGCCGCCTACTGCAGGTCCCTGTCCCTTGTGGTTGGTGGTATATGGGAAGGAAGGGAAGCTGGTGGACCATACCTGGGAGCAGCCTGTTGCAGTTGCTACATACATACGGTCACCAAACAGCTGTGTGATCAGCTTTGCATAAGGAGTTTCGCCGCATCCTGGGCAGGAGCCTGGGAACTCTAACAGTGGCTGCTCAAACTGGCTGCCCTTAACAGTTGTTGTTCCAAACGGATTTGCCTTTGGAGCTAACTTCATTGCATATTCCCAGTTATCTGCTTCATTTAAGTTGTTGTCTAATGGCTTCATGGTAATAGCCTTTTCCTTAGACGGGCATACATTTGCACAGCTTCCGCAGCCTGTACAGTCAAGAGCGGATACCTGTAAACGGAAACGTAAGCCTTCTGCGCCTTTGCCCTTAACAGCAGTTGTTGTAAAGGTTTCAGGAGCCTTTGCTGCCTCATCCTCATTTACAAGGAATGGACGGATACAGGAATGAGGGCAGACGTAGGAACACATATTACACTGGATACATTTCTCGCTGTCCCAAACAGGAATATTAACTGCAATACCTCTCTTTTCGTACTTGGAAGTACCCTGAGGCATGGTTCCGTCTGGCAGATCGGTGAAATCGCTGACAGGAATATTATCGCCCTTCATAGCATTTACAGGCATCTGGATCTTGCGGATCCACTTTGGCAGGTTCTCATCGATCTTCTCTTCTGGAATTTCGATATCAGCCCATCTTGCAGGTACTTCTGCCTCTTCTACCATTTCTACGCCCTTATCAACAGCTGCGTAGTTCATGTTGACGATCTTTTCGCCCTTTCTTCCGTAGGACTTTAAGATAGCTTTCTTCATATATCCAACTGCTTCTTCGATCGGGATAATACCTGTGATCTTGAAGAATGCAGCCTGTAAAATGGTATTGGTCCTGCTTCCCAGTCCCAGTTCTGCAGCAATTGCAGTGGAATCAATGGTATACAGATGGATCTTCTTTAATGCTGCTGCTTTCTTAAATGCAGGAGTTAAATGCTTTTCTAACTCTTCGCCCTTCCAGTCGCAGGTGATCAGCACATTTGCGCCTTCCTTTGCATCTGCCAGGATATCATAGCGGTCCAGATAGGACTTATTGTGGCAGGCAATGAAATCTGCGTGGTTTACAAGGTAGGTAGAGTTAATCGGCTTCTTGCCAAAACGTAAGTGGGAACGGGTAACACCACCGGACTTCTTGCCGTCATACTCAAAGTAAGCCTGAACATTTAAGTCTGTGTGGTCACCAATGATCTTAATGGTGTTCTTATTTGCACCAACGGTACCGTCAGAACCAAGGCCCCAGAACTTGCAGCTGATGGTTCCTTCCGGAACAGTATTTACTTCTGGTCCTACAGGCAGTGACAGATGGGTCACATCGTCATTAATACCTACGGTATAATGGTTCTTTGGCTCTGCTGCCTTCATATTGTCAAACTGTGCGATAACCTGGTCTGGAGTATAATCCTTGCTTGCCAGACCATAACGACATGCTAAAACCTTGATATTTCTGCCTGACTCCAGGATCACAGAACATACATCCTCGTACAGCGGCTCGCCTGCTGCACCCGGCTCCTTGGTACGGTCGCCAACAGTGATCATCTTTACAGTCTCAGGAAGCTGGCTTAAGAAATACTTTGCTGAGAATGGGCGGTACAGATGAGCATCAATGAAACCAACCTTTTCGCCCTTTGCATTTAAGTAATCTACAGTCTCGCGGAGAACGCCGCTTGCAGATCCCATTACTACGATCACACGCTCTGCATCCGGAGCACCATAGTAGTTAAATGGCTTATAATCTCTTCCTGTGATCTTGCTGATCTCGTTCATGTAATCTGCAACGATATCCGGCAGTGCATCATAATAGGTATTGCATGCTTCACGGCTCTGGAAATATGTATCAGAATACTGACCTGTGGTTCTTAAAACAGGATGCTCTGGATTTAATGCATTCTCACGGAATTTTTCCAGTTCCTTCCAGTCAACCAGTTTCTTTAAATCTTCGTAATCCAGACATTCTACTTTCTGGATCTCATGGGAAGTACGGAAACCATCAAAGAAATGAAGGAAAGGTACGTGGCCTTTAATAGCTGCCAGATGAGCAACTGCACCTAAATCCATTGCTTCCTGTGGTGAAGAGGATGCTAACATTGCATATCCGGTCTGACGACAGGCCATAACATCGGAATGCTCTGCGTTAATAGAAATCGCATGGGTTGCCACGTTTCTGGATGCTACATGGATAACACCTGGCTTTAACTGACCTGCAATACGGTACATGGTCGGGATCATTAACATAAGTCCCTGGGATGCTGTATAGGAAGTTGCCAGTACACCGCCGTCTAATGCACCGTGTACTGCGGAAACAGCTCCGCATTCAGACTGCATCTCAACCAGCTTTACCTGCTGGCCGAACATGTTCTTCATTCCATTTGCTGACCACTTGTCAACCAGTTCAGCCATTGGAGAAGATGGTGTGATCGGATAGATCGCTGCTACTTCGGTAAAAGCGTAGGAAGCGTAAGCTGCTGCTTCGTTTCCGTCCATTGCTCTGCTTACTTTACTCATAATCTGTACTTTCCTTTCTTTGTGGGGTTGATCGTTTTTAATTAGTTATCATTTTTCATCTCTGTCAGATCTCTCTTCCCCAGAAATCGGACAGCCGGCGAAATGCCTTGCTTTTGCGGATATGTACTTGTGCATCTTTGTATCTCTTGTATTGCATTTATTTAGTAGTAACATGTACATATCTCATTTAGTTTAACGTGTTAGTAAAACGTTCATCCTTGGCACAAATAATAGTTTATCGTTTGACGTTTGTCAAGTGTTTTGATAAAAATACAATATTCTTTGTCAGTTTTATATAGTTTAACGTATTACTTATTGTGCATTTTTTATGGAGGGGATGTATCCTTATTCTTTCCTGCTTGACATAATGTGTGAATCTGGCTTAAGATTGATTTTAGTAAACAAAAAAAGGTATAAAGGTGAATATATGGCAACTATAAAAGATGTGGCAAAACAGGCCGGTGTATCCGTTACAACCGTGTCCATTATCATAAACGGAAAAGCAGAAGAAAGAAAAATCTCCGCTGCTACCCAGGAACGGGTGGCCGAAGCAATGCGGGATTTAGGCTATCAGCCAAACTTAAGCGCAAGACGTCTGCGCTCCCAGGAAAATGAACGCCCTGTGATCGCATTTTTCTGGCCATTGGACTATCGTGTTTCCATTCTGGCTTCTTTCTTAAATTTCATTCAGATAGAAATTGCCGAATCTGGCTTTGACTGTGAAATGATGATACAGACTTATGAAAATGATAAACTGGAACAATATGGTACCACTTTCTTAAAAAATGGCTACAGCGGCGCTATTATCGGTGCATGCTCTGCCAAAGACCAGCAGTGGCTTGAGGGCATCTGCCCCCGTATGCCAGTGATACTGATCAACCGTGAGTCCGAACATTTTTCCACTGTATGCACCGATAATGACGAAGTCGGCCTGATGGCAGCCACAAAGATCCGCCAGAAAGGTTATACAGAAGCAGCTATCTTTGCATCCAGACACTCCTACTTTGCTACCAGTCAGCGTGTCCAGGCATTTATAAGTTCCTGCGAACGTCTGGGAATTGAAACAGACGAAAAATACATTCTGAAGGGATCCAGTACACGAAACGGCGGTTATGAGATCGGCAAACAATACGCTGCCCTTAAGGAACCACCAAAAATGATCTTCTGTGACTCCGATGCCATTGCCCTGGGTGCCTTAAGAGCTTTCCATGAAGAAGGGATCTCTGTTCCGGGAGATGCAGAACTTCTCTCCATTGGTATGTTGGATCCGGAAGCTGCTTCCTACTATGTCCCATCCCTTAGTGTAGTAGAAATGCCAAACAAAGAGATCGGTCAGCAAGTTCTGCGCCTGATGAGAAAAAAAGTTTTAAACAATGATATATCATCAGAGCATGTGAAAGTACATGCGAAACTGATGCTGAGAGAGAGTTTTTCATAATCCATTCGTCATCTATTATTTTTTGCAGGAGCTGTAAATATCAGCTCCTGTCTTTTTATCTCATTACTATGTTATAGTTTCCACAACACGTAATCTTCTTTTTCACGTTTTTTCATTTTCCCTCTTGACAACCTCATTCTTTTTTAGTATTCTTATTTTAACGTTTTAGTTTAACGTTTGACTTAAGTATTACATATCCTACATGATTCAACCTTTGCAGGTTTCTGACATGCATACTTCCCCTTTTGCATCTGCCAGTACCTGCCGTTCTCTGGCCAGCTTTCAGTACCTGGTCCCTTCCGGATTCTTTTTTTGATTTCCTGCCGGAACCTGCCATTTTCCAGGTACTGTAAACTGACCAGAGAACGATCTCCAAAAAATCAAGAAAATACAACATTCCCCGACAGGTTTTCTCTTTGATCCACCTGTCAACAGCAAACAACTATAATAAATAATCAAAGGAGCATGTCACCTTGCGGTGACATCCTTATTACGAAATGAAAGGTGTGGTATTTTGTTCTGGAACAAAAAAAAGGCTCCTGAACTTTCTGCTTTGCAGGCGCAGGAACTCCTCTTAAATTCAACAGTGTAGATTTCCGCGACGGACAGCAGTCTCTTTTTGCAACCCGTCTTACCACTGCAGATATGATCCCGCTCTTAGAGCAGATGGACGCAGTTGGATATGACTCCATGGAAATGTGGGGCGGCGCTACCTTCGATGTAGCAGTCCGTTTCCTGAAAGACGATCCATGGGAGCGCGTAAGAACCTTTAAAAAATACGTAAAGAAAACCCCATTAAAAATGGTACTCCGCGGCCAGAACCTGGTTGGCTACAAAGCATATCCAGATGACGTAGTAGAAGCCTTCATCGCACAGGCAGCAGAAGCCGGAATCGATGTATTCCTTACCTTCGATGCCCTTCAGGACCTGAGAAACTGCGAAACCGCATTCAAAGCCATCAAAAAAGCAGGCAAAAAGATCGAAGGTTCCGTTCAGTATAATGTAAGCCCATTCCATACAACAGAAGTATTCGTCCAGAATGCCTTAGAACAGGAACAGATGGGTGCATCCCTGATGCACGTAGAAGATATGGCCGGACTTATGACACCGGAAGCTGCCTACGAACTGATCACCGCTTTGAAAAAAGCCCTTAAGATCCCGGTACATCTTCACTGCCACTGCACAGGCGGTATGGCAGAAAAGGGTTACTGGGAATCCATCCGCGCCGGTGTAGACGGACTGGATGTATGTGTTTCCTCTATGTCCATGGGACCATCCCTTCCGCCAATCGAAAGCTACCTGGCAGCTTTAAAGGGAACCAGCAGAGATCCGAAGATCGATCTTGGACAGTTCGCTGATATCAACAAAAAATTTGCTGAACTTCGCCGCAAATATGCAGATTTCGGCACCAAACTGGTAGGTGTAGACGTTGGCTGTCTCCAGCATCAGATCCCAGGCGGTATGCTCTCCAACCTGGAAAGCCAGCTTACAGCCATGAAACTGTATGACCGTCTCCCAGAAGTATTAGAAGAAGCAACCCGTGTCCGTGCTGATATGGGATATCCGCCTCTTGCCACCCCATCCAGCCAGATGTGCGGTGCCCAGGCAACCACAAACGTATTAACCGGCAACCGCTACGCAATGGTCAGCCGTGAATTAAAAGACTACTGCCGCGGTCTCTACGGACGCCCACCGGGCCCTATTGATCCAACCCTTCTTGAAAAGGCCCTTGGAGATGAAAAACCGGCATTCATCCGTCCTGGTGACCAGTTAGCTCCAGGAATGGACACAGCAAGAGCCGAAGTCGGCTCACTTGCCCGCACAGAAGAAGACATAGTCACCTATGCCCTCTTCCCAGGCTATGACCCAG
>ERZ779740.554-NODE-554-length-11230-cov-3.88358_pt1 | contig 11230 bp, 8 predicted proteins | sample MGYA00511099_ERZ779740 | MGnify/ENA primary metagenome ERZ779740 (study PRJEB29588, sample SAMEA2161216) | human gut metagenome | biome: human gut; feature: human-associated habitat; material: faeces | place: Denmark | collected 2008/2010 ...
CCGGTCTCTAATACCTGCTTTAACTGTGTCGGATCTGCGCAGGTGACCTGAGCGCCGATGGCGCCGGCTGCTCCCGCTGCCTTATCACAGGTGACAGCTCTCTGACCTGGTTTTAAAAGACCATCTGCAAGAAGCTTTCCGCACATTCCTTTTCCATAGTAAAATGGAATGTTTTCCTTTTCTGCCTTTTCTCTTAAGGCTTTATGTAGACCGGATACCTCCGGTGAATTGGGAGGTACGGTCTGATCAACTACAACTACGGTTGCTACTGCGGGTTTCTTTTCTGTTTTTAAAAATACCTGTGCAAGTTCATTATCCTGGATCACACACAGATCCACTTTCTGCATCTTCACATTTCCCATTTTTATTACCCCTCTGCCAGTTTTTTATACTCCTGGTACTTCTCCTTTGCATCCAGTTCTGCTTCTGCAAGAAGTTTTTCCGCTTCCTCCGGGAAGGTTCTTGTTAATGCGGAAAATCTTACTTCACCCATAAGGAAGTCTCTTAAGTTCAGAGTTGGCTCCTTGGAGTCCAGAACAAATGGATTTTTTCCTTCTTTCTTAAGGTCTGGATTATAGTGGTACAGGTTCCAGTAACCTGCTGCTACTGCTTCTTTTGCTTCCTGCTGTGCGCATCCCATGCCCTTTACAAGACCGTGGTTGATACATGGAGCATAGGCGATGATCAGGGACGGACCCTTGAATTCTTCTGCTTCTTTTAATACCTTTGCCAGCTGTGCAGGATTTGCACCCATAGCTACCTGGGCTACATAGCAGTAACCATACTGCATTGCCATCAGGCCTAAATCTTTCTTCTTTGTCTTCTTACCGGAAGCTGCAAACTGTGCAACTGCACCGATCTGTGTTGCCTTGGAAGCCTGACCGCCTGTATTGGAGTAAACTTCGGTATCTACAACCAGGATGTTTACGTCAGTTCCGCTTGCTAATACATGGTCCAAACCGCCAAAGCCGATATCATAAGCCCAGCCGTCGCCGCCGTACATCCACATGGATTTCTTGGACAGATGCTCCTTGTTGTTTAAGATATCTGCCTTGCGGTCAGCCTGCTCTCCTGTAAGTTCTGCTGCTTCTAATGCCTTAACCAGGTTTTCGCTTACTTCCATGGTCTTGTCGCCATCATTATAAGCATCAAACCATGCATCAATTGCTGCACTTAAAGATGCATCTACGCTATTTTCCTTCAGCTCTTTTACAACACCTGCAACTCTTTCTCTCTGCTGTGTCACTGCAAGGCACATACCAAGGGAAAATTCTGCGTTGTTCTCAAATAAGGAGTTGGAGAATGCCGGTCCAAAGCCCTTTTCATTGGTTGTATAAGGTACACAAGGAAGTGCTGCGCCCCATGCCTGTGTACAGCCGGTTGCATTTGCGATCACCATACGGTCACCAAACATCTGGGTCATCAGCTTTGCGTAAGGTGTTTCACCGCAGCCTGCACATGCGCCGGAGAACTCTAATAATGGAGTCTCAAACTGACTTCCCTTAACGGTATTCTTAGCCAGTGGATTTTTCTTCTTGGAAAGTTTTACTGCATAATTCCAGTTTTCGATCTCTGCTGCCTGGGAGTCTAATGGCTTCATGGTAAGAGCCTTTTCCTTAGCCGGGCATACCTGAACGCAGGCACCGCAGCCTAAGCAGTCTAATGGAGAAACCTGGATCCTGTAGGTGTATTCCTCTAAGCCTTTTCCAGTTGCCTTCTTTGTCTTAAATCCTTCTGGTGCATTTTCTGCTTCTGCTGCACTTACCAGAAATGGACGTACTGCTGCATGCGGGCACACATAAGAACACTGGTTACACTGGAGGCACTTGTCCGGATCCCATTCAGGAACATCTACTGCTGTTCCTCTCTTTTCATATTTAGAAGTACCAAGAGGTACGGTACCATCTTCTCTGCCTGTAAATGCACTGACTGGAAGGCTGTCACCCTTTAAGGAGTTAATCGGCAGCATAAGATTTTTTACAAATTCTGGAAGATTTTCATCTACCTTTGCTGTCTCCGGCTCTAAAGAAGCCCATTCTTCCGGAACCTTTACTTCTACCAGTCTCTGGTATCCGCAGTCAACTGCCTGATAGTTCATATTTACAACCTTTTCGCCCTTCTTTCCGTAGGACTTAAGGATGGCTTTCTTCATGTACTCTACTGCATCATCAAATGGGATCACATTTGCCAGTTTGAAGAAAGCTGACTGTAAAACTGCGTTGGTACGGTTTCCAAGTCCGATCTCCTTACCGATCTTTACTGCATTGATGATGTAAAATTTAATATGGTTTTCTGCAATGTAGCGCTTTACAGATGCTGGCAGATGCTTGTCCAGTTCATCTTCATTCCAGATGCAGTTTAATAAGAAAGTACCGCCTGGTTTACATTCCTGGACAATGTCATATTTCTGGATATAAGACTGATTGTGGCAGGCAACAAAGTCTGCATGGGATACCAGATAGCTTCCACGGATCGGCTTATGTCCGAAACGAAGATGGGAACGGGTAACACCGCCGGATTTCTTGGTATCATACTCAAAATATGCCTGAACATACATATCAGTGTGGTCACCGATGATCTTAATGGAGTTCTTGTTGGCACCAACTGTACCGTCTGAACCAAGTCCCCAGAACTTGCAGCTGATGGTTCCCTCTGCAACTACATCGATCGGTGCCCCTACAGCCAGTGAATGATGGGTCACATCATCATTGATACCTACTGTAAAGTGGTTTTTTGGCTCTTCTGCTTCCAGGTTGTTAAATACTGCTTCAATCTGGTTTGCAGTAACATCTTTAATAGAAAGACCATATCTGCCTGCGTATACACGGATATTTCTGCCGGACTCTGCAATAGCACTGCAAACGTCCAGATACAGAGGTTCGCCTAAAGAACCTGGCTCCTTGGTACGGTCCATAACTGCAATACGCTTTACAGTCTCAGGAATTGCAGAAAGGAAATGCTTAATGGAGAATGGACGGTACAGATGTACATGTAAATATCCGGTCTTTCTGCCATGTGCATTTAAGTAATCAACGGTCTCACGGATCACACCATCTACAGATCCCATTGCAATGATCACTTCTTCTGCATCCGGACATCCGTAGTAGTTAAACAGGTGATAATCTCTTCCTGTGATCTTGTTGATCTCTCCCATGTAGTTTTCAACGATCTCAGGGATCGCCTCATAATATGGGTTTGCTGCTTCACGATACTGGAAGTATACGTCCGGGTTCTGTACGGTACTTCTCTGTACAGGACGCTCCGGATTTAAGGATCTCTTGCGGAATGCATCCAGTGCATCTCTGTCTAAGAGTCTGTCTAAATCTGCATAATCCATTACTTCTACTTTCTGAATCTCGTGGGAAGTACGGAAACCATCGAAGAAATGAAGGAAAGGAACGCGGCCCTTAATAGCTGCCAGGTGGGCAACGCCGGCCAGATCCATGATCTCCTGAACGGTACTGCTGCAAAGCATTGCAAAACCGGTCTGTCTGGTTGCCATTACATCAGAGTGCTCTCCGAAAATGGAGAATGCGTGGGTTCCTACGGAACGGGCACTTACATGAAGGACACCTGGGTGTAACTGACCGGAAATACGGTACATTGGCGGGATCATAAGGAGCAGGCCCTGGGATGCTGTGTAGCTGGTTGCCAGTGCGCCGGACTCCAGTGCGCCGTGCATAGCGCCGCAGGCGCCAGCCTCAGACTGCATTTCTACCAGTTTGACTCTCTGTCCAAACAGGTTTTTCTTACCTGCTGCAGACCAGGCATCTACATGCTCTGCCATTGGTGAAGAAGGGGTAATGGGGTAAATGGTAGCTACTTCTGTAAATGCATAAGACACATAAGCAGCGGCTTCATTACCATCCATTGTTTTCATCAATTTTTTCTGTTTCTCTTCCATCATTTTCCTCCTGAGATTCGTGAATGCCTTTATGGTATGGGGTTTTTAAATCTACTTGGCAATATTTCTAAATACGTTTCTACCGTGGCATTCTGTATGGTAATATTTCTGTACTCACTGTTTTAAGGGTGTTACTTTTCCGGCTCAAGTTCTTCAAAAAGTTCTACTGCCGGTATAATTGCTGATGCACCATAGTAAAAGAAAACCAGTCTTAAAACTTCGCCGACCTCATCCATGGTGGCACCTTTTTTCACTGCCAGTTCGCCGTGTGTTTTAATCGTCACAGCATTTCCTGCGCAGCATCCCATAAGCATTAACATCAGTTCCATGTATTTAGCCGGAACATGTGTTATATCCTGTTTGCAGATCGCGAACTGCTGGCTGAATGCCTGGAGCAGTTTTGGATCATTTGCCATTTTTTTGTGGATAGAAAGAACGTTTCCGCCTCTCTGCTCCTTTAACCGTTCCAGGATCTCTTCTGCCTGGGCGATCTTTTCTTTATTTTCCTGTTTCATGGTATGTACTCCTTTTGATTGTCTGTTCCTTTCTGTACCCACGGAATGCGGGTACGAAAACATTACCTTTACTGATACTTCTTCTGTAAAAATGCCGGGGCAAGTTCAGGAAACAGAGCGTATGTCATAACATCTTCTTCTGTTCTTGCAAAGCCTGCTGCTTCTGCTTTTGCTTTCTCCCATCCAGGAGCGATCAGGCTTCCCGGACGTTCTGTGATCATTTTGTCATTTCCTAAAACAGCTGCCTTCAGTTCCGGTGCGATCTCACCAGCCGGACGTCCGTACATGCCGCGGATGTAAGTTTTGCTCTCATTGGAGATCATCTTGTATCTCTGTCCCGTAAGGACGTTAATAGTTGCCTGGGCGCCTACCATCTGAGCAAACGGAGTTGCTAAAGGCGGATAACCGAAATCTTTATGTACCTTATGGACTTCCTCAAATACTTCATTAATGCGGTTTTCTGCATTCATGCCTTTTAACTGGCTTTCCAGGTTAGAAAGCATTCCGCCTGGGATCTGATGTTTTAAAACACTGATATCTACACCTGTACGCTTGCTTGCAAATTCTTTGTATTTTTCACGCAGCTTCATGAAATAATCATTGATCTCTGCCAGAAGGTCCATATCCAGATGAGGATCAAAGCCTGTTCCCTTTAAGCAGGTAACAATACTTTCAACCGGCGGATGGGCAGGGCCAAGAGAAAGAGCAGATACATCGCAATCTACGGTACAGGCACCGGCTTTAATGGCTTCCCAATAACAGATATCCGCCATACCGCCGATACAGTGTGCATGGAAATGAACCGGAAGACCTACTTCTTTGCGGATCGCTCTGATCACATCCGATACCTGCTTGGGGTTCATCATTCCGGCCATATCTTCTACATGAATGACTTTTACGCCCAATGCTGCATAATCCTTTGCCATCTGTACATATTTTTCTAACGTATGTACCGGGCTTATGGTGTAGCAGATATTTGCTTCTGCTGTTTTTCCGTTTTTAAGCACTGCCTTAATGGCTGTCTCTGTATTTCTCACATCGTTTAAACCATCAAATACCAGGAACTTATCAATTCCGGCTTTTGCTGCCAGTTCTACGAATTTTTCTACCACATCATCGGGATACTGTTTGTAGCCGATCAGGTTCTGTCCACGGAGGAGCATTCTCAGCGGTGTCTTCTTACACAGCTTCTTAAATTCCCTTACCCGTTCCCAGGGATCATCTCCTAAATAGCGGATAGCAACATCAAAAGTTGCACCGCCCCACATTTCCATACATTCATATCCAACCTCATCCATCTTCGGCAGGATCGGGAGCATATCCTGTGTGCGGATCCTGGTTGCTAAAAGGGACTGCTGGCCGTCACGCCACTCTACACTGCTGATCCTAATCGGTCTTTCAGGAACTGTTTCTTTTGCTGTTTTCCAGAAAAACATTCTGCACCTCCATTTACATGTTTTATGTGTTTTCACTGGTTTTCATTCTCTTTAAGTTAATATATTAATTTAATTTATTCGATGTTTAGTTAAGTTATTAACTTGTTTCTGAGCAAACTATACATCTTTTCTCATTAAATAGCAATAGTAAATGCTTATTTTTTTGTTTTTTGGATATTTTGCACAGTTTTTGTGCTTTGATTTAGTTGATATTTTAATGTTACTTGTTAACTTAAGTTAATTTATTAACTTCTTATGTCTTTTTAATTGCTTTTATATGGGGCGTATGATATGATAAATACAGAATAAAAAGAACAGACCAGAAAAGAGGTTTTTTATGCCTACGTTAAAAGATGTAGCTGCGCTGGCAGGCGTTTCAGCCGCTACTGTATCCTTATATTTGAACGGAAAATCTGCAGGAAGGATCTCCCAGCAGAAACAAAAAGAAATAGAAGAAGCTTTAAAGCAGTTAAGTTACCAGCCCTCATCTGCCTCCAGGCAACTAAAAGAGTTGGGCACTTCCCCCCTTATATACACAGTTGCTGTATACTGGGCAGCTGACCCACGATCTGCCCTTTTAGGAAAAGTTATGGCCGGGATCCAGTCATCTCTTGCCAAAAACCAGATGACCAACTGCAATATTGTGATCTGCCCATTTAAGCCAAATGAACTGTACAAAGAAAAGGGACTGATCGACCCGAAGCTGTACAACTACGATGCTGCTATCATCGCAAATACTGCCGTAATGGACATGCAGTACTTAGACAGTATTATGCCGCCTATCCCCGTGGTCCTTTTAAACAGACGTTCTGATCAGTACAGCTATGTTTCCATCAACAACCAGAAAATGGGTGCCTCTCTTGCTGATATGATCGCAGACCGGGGCTTTAAAAGCGTGTCTGTTTTCCGTTCCCAGTCTCCTTACCTGGCTGTGGATGACCGTGTTACCGGTTTTATCAATGGCTGCCGTGCCAAAGGGGTGGACATGCCAAATCATGCCTTATTTTACACAGATAATTCTACAGACGGCGGTATCCAGGCTGCTGCAGAATTTCTCAAGTTAAGTGAACGTCCGGATGTAGTCTTCTGCGACTCCGACTCCATTGCCTTAGGAGCACTCTACGCTTTCTACCAGGCCGGCGTCCGTATCCCAAAAGACCTGTCCGTCATAAGCATCGGGCTCCACCACTCATCCACCAGTAAATGCTCTATCCCTCCATTAACTGTATCCGAAGTTCCGCTGACACAGATGGCAGAAGGCTGTATGGACTATGTGATCCGCGCTTTGACAGATAAATCCTATGCTGCAGATCCAGAGCCGGTACATGTGGAACTGGAAACGAAGATCATTGTGAGGGAGTCGTTTCAGTAAAATGCCGTAAACAAAAAAGCTATTGCAAATTGACTTCACATCATCACTTTGCAATAGCTTTCTTTATACTGTATCTAAGTATCTGATTTTAATATACCTGACTGATTAAATCTTAGTTCTCATTCATCTTAGCCAGTTTTGCAGCCTGATCTGCAGCGATCAGGTTGTCTAACAGTTCCTGGATATCACCGTTCATAATAGAATCGATCTTATATAAGGTCAGCTTAATTCTATGGTCGGTCACACGGCCCTGTGGGAAGGTGTAGGTACGGATCTTCTGGCTGCGGCGTTCTTCTGCCTCGGAGTTCTGGCGTTTTTCCAGCTCTAAGTCGTACAGTTTGGAACGTAACAGTCGGAATGCTTTTTCCTTGTTCTGCAGCTGTGACTTCTCTGTCTGGCTGTAGATAACGATACCAGTCGGTATATGGGTCAGACGTACTGCGGAGTCAGTGGTGTTGACACACTGTCCACCGTTACCAGACGCACGCATTACGTCAATACGGCAGGCATTCAATTCGCTCTGAACATCTACTTCTTCTGCTTCCGGCATAACTGCTACCGTTGCTGTAGAGGTATGGATACGGCCGCCGGACTCTGTCTCAGGCACACGCTGTACACGATGTACACCACTCTCGTATTTTAACTTAGAATAAGCGCCTTTTCCTGTGACCATAGCCACAACTTCCTTAAAGCCGCCAATACCATTTTCATTGATACTGATGATCTCTACTTTCCAGTGCTGGCTGTCTGCGTAGTTGGAATACATACGGTAAAGCTCAGCTGCGAAAAGAGCTGCCTCATCGCCGCCTGCGCCTGCACGGATCTCCAGGATAATGTTCTTGTCATCGTTCGGGTCTTTTGGAAGAAGAAGGATCTTTAATTCATGCTCCAGCTCCTCAATGCGCTTCTTTGCATCGGATAATTCCTCCTTTGCCATTTCACGCATTTCCTCGTCATTTTCTTCCTCTAACATTGCCAGACTGTCCTCTACGTCCTGCTTTGCCTGCTTATACTGCTTATAAGCTTCTACGATCGGTGCCAGTTCAGCCTGCTCCTTCATCAGCTTGGTAAAACGTTTGGTATCCTGGGTCACATCCGGGTCCCCAAGCATACGCATCAGTTCTTCATAATGGATCAACATATCATCCAGTTTATCAAACATAATCTTCACTTCTCCTTCCTGGCACATACCACCCGGTCGTTTCCAGCCATATCCCGGACAGTCCTACGCCCACTAAATCCCATTGCTTCAAATATTTCTGTTACATCCTTTGCCTGATCCCAGCCGATCTCCATATAGATGCTTCCGCCGTTTTTCAGGTATTTTTTTCCTTCTTCTGCTAAAATGCGGTAAAATTTCAGACCATCCGGCTCACCGTCTAAGGCCATCCGTGGCTCATGATCTTTTACCTCCGGCTCCAGTCCCTCGATCACCTGACTGGGGATATAGGGGGGATTGGATACGATCACATTATACTGCTTTTCTGGATTCAAAGCAGAAAACATATCACTTTTTATAAATTTCACTGGCTGATCCAGAAGTTTTTCCCCATTGGATCTTGCCACCTTTAACGCTTCTTCTGACAGATCAAGAGCTGTTACGTCTGTATAGCCCCCAAGCTTTGCCAGACTGATAGCAATGCAGCCGGAACCGGTGCATACATCTAAAAGGGAAATATTTTTCTCTTTGTGTTCGCTTAATACCAGTTCTACCAGAGTTTCTGTATCCTGCCTTGGGATCAGAACGTGTTCATTTACATAAAATTCCAGTCCCATAAATTCCTGGACACCTGTAAGCTGCTGAAGAGGGATACGCATTTCCCGTTTGCTTATCAGTTCCCGGTATTTTTCTATTTTTTTCAGTGTATCCGGATCTGCATCTGTTCCATTTATTCCATTTTCCGCTCCCGTAAGGGGACGGTCCCGTTTTACAAGAAAGGAGGCAAAATTCATGTCAAATACATCCAATAAAAGAAAACGTGCATCTAAAAGCGGGTCAGGAACACCTGCTTTTTCCAGCTTTTCTTTTCCTTCTTCTAAAAGAGTCCCAAGGGTCATTTTCATGCCTGTTCCTCTTTCTTCTCCCAGCCTGGGAAATTTTCATCCAAATAGGCACGCCAGTCAAATACTGCTTCTACAGCAGCGATGGCTACCTCGATCATGGTATCATCCGGCTCTTTGGTGGTCAGTCCCTGCATCCACATGCCAGGGCGGCTTAAAATATCTACCAGTTTGGAATCATGCTTTCCTGCAAAACTTAAAAATTCATAGGAAACACCTGCGATCACCGGGATCAGCACGATACGGCTTACGATGCGCAGCCAAATGGTATCAGTACGGATCACCACGAAAAACAGGATGCTGATGACCATAACGATCATAATAAAACTGGTGCCGCAGCGCTTGTGCTCCTTGGAGCTGGCCCGCACATTGGCTACATTCAGTTCCAGACCATGTTCAATGCAGTTAATGCATTTATGTTCGGAACCATGGTACATAAAGGTCCGTTTAATATCTTCCATGCGGGATACCATTTTTATATAAATAACGAAAATAGCAATACGGATAAATCCTTCTAAGATGGCCATCACAGTATGGGACGGGATCACTTTTTTACATATATTGGAAATAAACATAGGCAGCAGCATGAATATACCGATCGCCATGATAAAGGAAAAGATCATAACAACGGTCATAAGGATGCTTTCTAATTTCTCGCCAAATACCTTATCCAGCCACTGTTCAAAGCGGCTTTCTTTTGCATCTTCGTCATCTTCAAAGAAGCTGCAGGACCAGGTAAGTGCCCTCATGCCTACGATCATGGAATCTGCAAATTTAAACACGCCTCTGATAAAGGGAATACCTAAAAATGGATACTTTTTTGTTACGCTTCTGTAAGTATCTTTTTTAACCTCGATCTCTCCATCGGGTTTACGGACGGCTACTGCATAGTTTTCACCATTCTGCATCATAATGCCTTCGATCACTGCCTGTCCGCCAATTCCTGAATATTTCATCTATGCATTACCTTTCAATTTTAACGCAAAGGGGCTGAGCTGCAAAAGCTCAACCCCTTAAATTCTCTCTTATAATTACTGAGCATTGATGCCGTACTTACGATTGAACTTATCAATACGTCCACGAGCTGCAGCAGCCTTCTGCTGGCCAGTGTAGAATGAATGGCACTTGGAGCAAACCTCCACATGGATGTCCTTCTTGGTAGAACCAGTTACGAACTCGTTGCCACAGTTGCAAACTACCTTTGCCTGGTAGTAATTTGGATGGATTCCTTCTCTCATTTTATTCACCTCTCTGATATAATTTGCGGTTTCCGACCGCGGCCTGTATGCCAATCTGCCTCTGTACACTGCAGGCAGCCGGTAGGTACCGTCACCAGAACGCACAGATATCAGCATCTTTTAAGTTATACGCATCCTTCCCGCAAGGTTCTGACTCACGCGAATGCTAAAACTGCTTGTCTCAGGGCATAAATATATTGTATCTCTGGACAGCTATATCAGTATAGCATAGTTTATCCACATTGACAAGAGAAAATATTGAATTTATACACAAAAAAACCTGAGCATTTCTGCTCAGGCTAAATATATATTTTACATACCTTCAAAACCACATATTGAACTGTTGATCTTCCGAATACTTACAACCTTTGTTTTCCCTAAACCTTATTGGTCAAGCCCTCGACCGATTAGTATCAGTCAGCTCCATGCATTACTGCACTTCCACCTCTGACCTATCTACCTCGTCGTCTTCAAGGGGTCTTACTACTTGCGTATGAGATATCTCATCTTGAGGGGGGCTTCACGCTTAGATGCCTTCAGCGTTTATCCCGTCCAGACTTGGCTACCCTGCCATGGCCTTGGTAGGCCAACAGGTACACCAGCGGTCTGTCCATCCCGGTCCTCTCGTACTAAGGACAGCTCCTCTCAAATATCCTACGCCCGCGCCGGATAGGGACCGAACTGTCTCACGACGTTCTGAACCC
>ERZ779740.556-NODE-556-length-11193-cov-2.36595_pt1 | contig 11193 bp, 10 predicted proteins | sample MGYA00511099_ERZ779740 | MGnify/ENA primary metagenome ERZ779740 (study PRJEB29588, sample SAMEA2161216) | human gut metagenome | biome: human gut; feature: human-associated habitat; material: faeces | place: Denmark | collected 2008/2010 ...
CATCATCCATCATATTAGTTTTTACGATGTAATTTGTTTATTATAACCTGCCTAATCCCTATCCTACGATCTAGTCCCGTATATGAATAATATGTCGTTAAAACTAAAAACACTGTCACCACTGCGTATCCACTCCAGCCAAACATTAATATTTTGCAGGTAAGGACTATGGCAGTGATACAAGAAAATAGTATAAATAATTTCATTATTGATCTGGTAAATTTGATTCGACAAATGATCCATAGCTGCAAAAAATAGAATCCATATTTAATGAATGATGATATGCCAAGTCCTATTAATCCCCAATAGTAATACCCTATCATATTAAAAATTAATCCATAACAAACTGTAATAAATTCATTCCAAAAGTATACTTTGGAATCACCTTTCGCTAATAAACCATAAGACATACTCCACGCCATGGCTTTAAAAAACATGGCTGCCATTGCCCAATACATCATACCTTCAGTAGGTATAAACTTTGTAGAATAAAGTACTACTACAGCTACCCGTATATAAGCGATAAAAGCAATAATTATTGGAGCAAGCAACAGTAACGAAATCTCAGCCTGCTGATTAATCGCCCTAACAAATGAGTCATTATCCGAAGCTATCGCTGACAATCGGGGATAATAATCTGTTGCCATAGCCGTAAATACCAATCCAACATATGTGTTGACTATTGTAAACCCCGCATTGAACAACCCGACATCATCAATAGAACCCATACGACTTATGAAAATACGAATGAAATAGGAAGCTAATATTGCCAACATACCCTGAAGACTGATCAACACTCCCATCTTCAACATATCTCGCCCTTCAACTTTTATATCCGTAATGGTTATTTCTTCCTTCTCAATCTTTATTTTGCGGGCATATATATAAGACAGGATAAAAATCAAAGCATTCGAAAACAATAAAACAGGGACAATAGCATCTATCTTCCAAAAATAATATAACGGTATGATAAATATTAAACCGACTGCATTGCCAACTACATTGGCCTTCGCCAAATAACGATACTTCCGCATCCCCTGCATTAAAGCATTTTGCCCGGAAGTTAATTGCATCAATAAAACCGAGAATGAAAGTATTATAAAAGCAAAAGTAAAATCTGTATTTCCAAATGTCACTTGACTTAACAATGAAGCTGAAACCAAACAAATCAATGCACCTGTCAATCCGGTAATCCAAACCAATCTCCTAAATACAGAAATAATTAAAGCTATACGTTTAGTATCATTGGCTCCGTTAGCTTCTGCAATATTACGTACGGCACTGGTCCCTAAACCACAATTTGTAAAGGATGAAATCATTGTAATGGTAGAATTAAGCAATCCCATAACCCCCATCCCTTCAGGGCCTAATAATACTGCAGCAAATTTAGACCTGATGATTTGTATAAGTATATTAAAGATTTGAACCCCTCCAAACAATGATGTAGCTTTTAGGCTTTGTTTATACGAGTTTCTGTTTTCAGTGTCCATTGCTTCTGACATTCCTAGTATTATTGAATTAATCTTCCATAATTCTTCTCAAGAATTTTGCAGGTAACCCTACATGTATTTCAGAGTCTGGTATATCATGAGTAACCAAACTTCTTGCTCCTGCCATAGCAAAATTGCCAATCTTTCTCTTTTCTAAAACTGTAGCACCTATAGAAACATCAGCACACTTACCTATAACCACCAATGAACCGGTTATCGAACCCATTGCAAAATGACATAATGGTCCACATTTAACATCGTGTCCGATACAAGTATTGGATTTTACCATTGTCCCTATGCCCAGTTCTGTTCGAGGAGCAATATATGCATGACACATGACCACTACCCCTGGATGAAGAACCACGTTCTCTCCAATAAATGCTGTATAATGTATTATTGTTACTAATCTATCCAATGGAACATTTAGTCTCTTAAACAGTTCTTCTGTCAAGACATTTCGTCCTATCATATGTATTCCCCATATAAAATAATACCCTTCATCGACAAAATGCTGAATTCTATCAGTACCTCCCAAAACAGCATACTCATCTACATTATCTACAAAATCGTTCACAAAACCACAGATTTCAATATCTTCATCGTATCCGTTTTTCTGATTATCTTTTATACAAGCTGCAATAACAGAACCATGTCCATTACCACCAATTATCAATACCCGCTTTTTCATTTTGTATTCTTATACTCCAAGAAATCCTTATATATTCGTATATAATCAGCTTCATCATAAGGCATTGAAGCAAGTACCAGGCACACTGCTCCAGATGAAAAGTTATCCAGTTCTCTCCACATTCCCGGAACAATATATAGACCTTGATAAGGACGATTTAATGAAAAGGTACGTTTCACACTGCCATCATCAACTGTTACATTAAAACTACCGCTAGCAGCTATCACCAGCTGAAACAATTCTTTATGAGCGTGTCCACCACGCGCCTCGCCACCTGGTATATCGTATAGATAATAGGTACGTTTTACTTCAAATGGAACAGTTTTAACATTTTCAACCACAGTGATATTACCTTCATCTCTGTGATGCTTATCAAGCTCTATAATTGTGCAGTCATAGACTGTACTATTTTTACTCATAATGCAGTATTTTTGAAAGTTTCGTAATCACGTATATAATCATTTTCTCCATATGGAGTTGAAGATAATATTAAAGCTAACGAATTAGTAGAAAAATTATCCATCTGTCTCCATATCTGCTTTGGTACGTACAATCCATAGTATGAACGATTCAAATGGATTTTTCTCCTCTCTTTACCATCATCCAAGAGCACATCAAAACTACCGGAAAGTGCAATAATAAATTCCTGATTTTCTTTATATGCATGCCCTCCACGTTTCTCTCCACCAGGGACATCGTATATCCAATATGTCCGTTCTATTTTAAATGGAATATGCTTAAATTCCTCGGCAAAAGAGAGATTACCTCTTTTATCCAAAAATTTTGGAAGATCAATCAACCTACAATCTGATACATTCATAACTTTTATATTTTGTACATACTTTCATAATACTTATTATACTCTCCACTCGCTATATTTTCCATCCATTCGTTATTTTCCAAATACCAGCGAACAGTTTTTTCAATACCTTCCTCAAATTGCAAAGACGGTTCCCATCCTAATTCTTTTTTCAACTTATTAGAATCAATAGCATAGCGTAAATCATGTCCTTTTCTGTCAGCTACATATGTAATCAACTTTTCGGAAGTACCGTCCGGATTACCCAATAACCGATCCACAGTTTTAATGATAACCTTAATTAAATCAATATTTGTCCATTCATTGAAACCACCAATATTATAAGTCTCAGCTATTTTTCCTTTATGAAAAATGATATCAATAGCACGTGCATGATCTACTACATACAACCAATCACGTACATTCTCACCCTTACCATAAACCGGTAAGGCTTTACCATGACGGATATTATTAATAAAAAGAGGTATAAGCTTTTCGGGAAATTGATAAGGCCCGTAATTGTTACTGCAATTGGTAACAATAACAGGCATTCCATATGTATCATGAAAAGCACGTACGAAATGATCACTACCAGCCTTGCTAGCAGAATAAGGACTATGTGGCTGATATTTTGTTTGTTCAGTGAAGAATGTTCCGTCAAAATCTAATGCACCATATACTTCATCTGTTGAAATATGATAAAAAAGTTTGTGATCATATCCCGTTTCTGAAGTTTCCCAAGCCAACTTAGCTGCCTGTAATAATGAAAGGGTACCCATCACATTCGTTTGTGCAAAAATAAATGGATCTTTAATACTACGATCAACATGGCTTTCTGCTGCCAAATGTATCACACTATCAATATTATACTGTTTAAAAAGCTGTATTATTCTCTCAAAGTCACAAATATCAGCTTTTACAAAAGTATAATTCGGCTGACCTTCAATATCTTTCAAATTAGCTAAATTTCCAGCATAAGTCAACTTATCTAAATTTATAATATGATACTCAGGATATTTATTCACAAATAAGCGAACAACATGGCTTCCAATAAATCCTGCACCACCAGTAATCAATATATTCCGCTTCATCTTTCTATTTCTCTTTTAATTCATCTATTACATTCATCAAGTATTTCCCGTATTGATTCTTTAACATCGGCTGTGCCAATGCCATCATTTTTTCAGGAGTAATCCAGCCTTTCCGAAAAGCAATTCCTTCTAAACAAGCTATTTTTAACCCCTGACGTTTTTCTATCACTTCAATAAAATTACTAGCCTCTGATAAAGAATCGTGCGTACCAGTATCAAGCCATGCAAAACCACGTCCTAAAAGTTGGACTTTTAATTCTTTAGTATCCAAGAAACATTGGTTTACTGTAGTTATTTCCAATTCTCCACGTGCAGATGGCTTGCTATTCTTTGCTATTTTAACCACTTTATTGGGATAGAAATAAAGGCCCACTACAGCATAGTTTGATTTTGGGTGAACAGGCTTTTCTTCCAATCCTAATACATTACCGTTTTTATCAAATTCCGCAACTCCATAACGTTCGGGATCTGATACCCAATAGCCAAATACAGTAGCTTTGTTTTCTTCTTCAGCCATGCGTACAGCTTCTTTTAGCATATAAGTCAGCCCCTGACCATGAAAAATATTATCTCCTAGTACCAAGCAAACCGAATCATCACCAATAAATTCCTCTCCAATAATGAATGCTTGCGCAAGACCATCAGGCGAAGGTTGTTCTGCATATTCAAAACGGACACCGAAATCAGAACCATCACCTAATAATCGTTGAAAACCAGGAAGGTCATACGGAGTAGAAATTATTAAAATCTCACGAATACCTGCAAGCATCAAAACCGAAATGGGATAATAAATCATCGGTTTATCAAATATGGGAAGAAGCTGCTTACTAACTCCCTTGGTAATAGGGTACAAACGAGTACCAGATCCACCGGCTAAAACAATACCTTTCATTTTAATATAATCTGTTTAAATGTGTGCGCTTATCTCTCACTTTATCCCACCAAAGATTTAAAGCAATCCAGGCTACAATATCTCCTATCAATATCACAGTATTATTCACCCATGGTATCAATAAAATATTTACAACACTAAATGCACAGGATATTAATATTATAATAATCATAGCTTTACGGGGTGTAAATCCCATTGCCAAAAATTTATGATGAATATGATTCTTATCTGGTTCAAAAGGGCTCTTTCCATTACGCAAACGTACCATTACCACACGAATCACATCAAAAGCTGGAATTATTAATGTACTAAAGGCTATAAGAAAAGTACCTTTGGTATTAGAAATTACCTCAGGATTGTTCTGACTATATTTGATAGCAAGAAAACTTAGTATATACCCCAAAGTTAAGCTGCCGGTATCTCCCATAAATATTTTCCGTGCCCGTTCTGCATTACCGAAAACATTATAATAAAAGAAAGGAACTAATACACCTAAGGTACTAAACGCAAGCATACTATACATCCACAGCCCTTTCTCTATAAACAAAAGGCCAAAGACCAAAAGCGCAACACTACTCAATCCTGATGCTAATCCATCAATTCCATCTATTAAATTAATAGCATTAGTAATGAAAACAATGGTCAATATAGTAAAAGGAATACCAATCCAATTTGGAATTGCATATATTCCCAATAACCCATATAAGTCATTTATCCAAAGCTCTGCGATAGAAAAAAAACAAGCACAGAGAATTTGTATCACAAACTTTTGGCGATAACGCACTCCAATAAGGTCATCTGTAATTCCTGTCAAATATAAAAGAGTCAACCCACAGACTAAAAACAAACATTCCAATAAAAAACAAGTTGCATGTAAATCTGAAATATAATATCCTGTTATAGTACGGAATGCCAATACCAAACAACAAGAAAATAATATCGTTGGAAAAAAAGAAACTCCCCCCAAACGTGGAATGGCACATGTATGGATTTTACGTTTATCTGGTATATCAAATAATCTCTTACGAAGAGAAATTAGTAATATGCGAGGTATGACAAATAACGCTATACAGACAGAAATAACAAAAGCTAAGATTATAAATATATAATTCATTCGAATAATTATTTCATGAATAAAGTTTAATATTAAGCCCCATTTAGTTGATGCAATAATTCATTTTTATACAGCAACTTGATTTTCAATCTTTTCCACATACCCAACCGGCATATCCGCACAAGCGCACCCCAGCATATTCAACCGGACAGCAATCTTACTTCTGCCATCCACCGTGACAAGCTCTCCTACAAGACCAGTCAAAGGACCTTTGACAACACGTACTTTTTCACCACGTGCCAAAGGAGCGCTATTCATACAGATTGCCTCTTCGGAATAGTCGAGCATAAAACGGAAACGGGCCATTTGTTCATCAGGAATGATAGTCGGACTACTCTCACCGCGCATTACCATATAACGACTAACTGTAGAAAAGGAAAGAACCTCTTTACGTTCTTTAGGATCAGCATGTACAAAAACCATCATCGGAAGCAACACGGATTCAACCACTTTACGGCGGTCACTCCATTGATGTACTTCTTGCTGGACCGGTACAAAATTTTCAATCCCCATTTTATCTAAACGCTCGGCTACTTTCTTCTCATGATGCATACGAACCAGAGCAACATACCAGCGTTTAGAGTGTGCTACGCCTTCCCCTGTCCCAATTTTAGGCCCAGCACTTAAAGTTTCTTTCGTTAGAATCATACTTTTTTACCCCTTATGTGTCCGTTACTTCTTAGGTAACGGATAAGGTATTTATTCAGACACCTACCACAAAAAGAAGAAGAAATACGTACGAACAAGGGAGTTTAGATACATTTTGCCTGATATACAGAGATATTTGAAAAGTATAGGCAGTCGAATTCATAGAACATGAAATAGGAATGTTTCATGTCCCGATACATTTTTACTGTATATTTAAATAAAAAGAGAAAAAAAAGGAATTTTGCTTGTATGTTATTAACAAATTTGTCTATATTTGCACCGAATAATTTCCGTTACCTAAGAAGTAACAGCTGCGTATTTAGACTGGTTATCAAAGACTTAATATACTTTTCAAAGAATTCCCCTATAATTCCTAACGTAAGAATAATTCAACCGATTTACTTTGGTACGCTCATTCAATTCAAAACCTTTCAAGTAAATTTGTGTTGTCTTAATAGATTTATGCCCCAATGACTCGCTAATCATTTCGATAGGTACTCCCCTGTATTTAGCGGTAGTTGCCCAGGAATGGCGAAACGTATAAGAAGTTACGGATGAATGAATACGTAGCTTCTTGGCTAAACTCTTCAAATCATTATTAAAACGACGCAGAGTGGATTGATATTCTATATATGCCGCTTCGTCATCCCGTTTATTCTTTCCACTTAATATATAAAAAAGATAATCCGGATGCTCGGGGAGAACAGCGGAATGCGTATTACGAAGTCGGGAAACAATACATGAAGCCGATTCTAAGATTTCTATACTCATTGGAGTTCCCGTCTTGATACGGTTGTACTTCAATATATTCCCCTCCAAATTCGACTTTTCCAGATGAGCAAGATCGGCGAAAGGCATTCCGCAAAATAAAAATAACAAATTAGCGATGGCTTGCGTCCGGCGAAGTTTTTCGGACTGTGGATCTTTATAAAGCAGCGTGTGTAATTCGTTTATAGGAATTGCTTTTTTCTGACGAGTATCTACTCCGGTAAAGACATCACGAAACAAGCGATGAATATAAGGAGCCTGATGAGTATCTACTCCCTTATTGTATATGCAACGTAACATTCGCATATAGGTGGAAATCGTGTTCAACTTCAAGCGGCAGGACATCAGATAACTGCTATACCGCTTCAAGTTCTCACGAGTAATCAAACTGAATGACACACACTCTGTTCCACAAAATATGGTGAAAGAGCGAAGTGCATTCTCATAAACATGTGCTGTGGCATAACGCCCTTCCTGACGCAAACAATTTATATAATTATTTGCACATACGGTAAATCCGTCTTTTCTCATAATTTACTTTCTATATTAATTGATTAAAATAAGTTTGATATTACGAGAAATAGAACGAATTTACAACAAAGAAGGTGATTTACGGTCGTTTTCTTATAAAGTTTTTAGTAACCTATACGATTTAATACTAAATTTGGCTATTTATCAGAAAGTGATAGTGCAAGAACTTCCCCATTGGATACTGGTTTTGTTTTCCGTATTCCACAAACATTCACGAGCCGTTAACAAGCGTTGATTCACATCCATGGTAACTACAATAAAGGAAAGTAGACGTTCGTCAGCAGAAGAATACTCACCTTTCATAGGGGAGTCCACCCGGAAAACAGGTAAATCAATTGTTCCATTTACCCCATTCCAGGTATAAAATTCATTGTAATTCTTATCTCCATGAAAGTAAGCCTTAATCATAGAATGAGAATGGATAAACTGCTCCAGCTTTTCCCAATTCTTTGTGGCTTTCTTTTTGACATCAGTCACCAGACAGGTATCTGCCAACAAATTCTGAAACTTATCTACTGAATTGATCGTATGCTTACCGTTCGGATTCGTAAAATGCTTGGTATCGGCAATGGGAGGATCGTGGGTAAATAAAATAACAGGAATAATCGTATCGGTTCCTATTTCCTGATCGAACCATTGACGCATATATGCATCAGGCCACATTCCCATAAAAACAAACCGTACCCCGTCCTTTACAAAGGAATAATGCACCTTATCCGTTTGATAATTAAAAGTCTCCGCCGTACGTTCCACCGCAGGGCGCATCATCCGGTTGAAAATACCGGCAGCACTGGATGCATCTTTTTCTGGAGATAAAACCTTGGAATAACCTATCGCATTAGAAATATCGTGATTACCCGGTACCAGATACAAAGGAGAACTTATCGATGAATCCCAATCACTGCAAAATTGACTCCATGATGTAGTAGCAGATTGAACTCCTTCTTCCATCCGATTGGCAATATCACCCGTACAAACAACAAAATCAGGAGAACCGAATTTTATTCCTGCACCCACCCCACTATCTTCCGGCAGCCGAGTTTCAGAAAGCAATTTGAAGGTTGCCAACATAGCACGACTTACCTCATCACTTCCCACTTCTTTTCCCCGAAATTCACGTTCAAGACCATAATGTACGTCTGAACAATATATAAAACGAAGAATTCTTCCTTCGTCTGCTCCGACAGCGGTGCAGCTAAAAAGAAGAATTCCCGTAAATAATAAAAGGATTAGCTTTCTCATTCCTTACAATTATAATCTTACCATTCTATTTTTGTACTTAGTCCGGCAGTGGTGCTATTACTCTCACCTTGAGTGGCTTTCATCATATACCATTCAGCACCGTTATCCTTACGGGCATACGCCATTCCCTCTGTTTCTCCATTGTATTTAGGTGTTTCTCCCCAAACCTCTTCACCGGCATCCGTTAGATTCTTGAATACGTCTATGGCAGTTTCTTCCGGTGAAAGAAGCTCAATCTTCACAGATTTTTTAGCGGAGAGTCCACTTGTAAAGCCTGTAGAATAATCCGCTTGATCCGAAAGAAGCACTAAAAAACCATGAGACTGTATTTTAGTCCCTTCGGGAGCTATATAAACAATATCCCCATCATCTTTTTTAATCTTTACTCCGGTTATATCCAGTTCACGACCTGTACTATTATACAACTCAATATATTTGGGTTTATTACCGTTCAACTCATTCAGCACCAATCCAATATAATCAATACCGGAAGGTCCTTCAGGTTCCGTAATTTTATTAGCTGTTCCTTTAGTAGCTTTCAATACAACAGTCCATTCTCCCGTACCGTCAGGAATACGTGAATAACTGCCTCCCACTTCATGTTTACCTCCATCACCAAATTCCGCATCCTTATCAAATTTGTCTATATCTTTACCAGAGGGCATTTGCAAAGTGATAGAAACAGATTTAGTATTTGAGATTCCTTGAGTAAAATCAACGCCTTTGACTTTCAGCAAATATGCTTTACCGGCAATGGCTGCCCCTTCCCCAAATGTATAAATAATCTCCGAAACACCTTCTTCATCAGTTTTCACCAGGTTAACGCCATTGAGATTAATTGTTGTATTGGAAGTATTATAAATCTCAATCCAATCTTCTTCACTTGCATTCCCATCGTTTCCACAAATTTCATTCAATACCAATCCTGAATAATCAATATCAGTAGGAATTTCCGGTTCCGAGTCATCTTTACATCCAACCAAAGCCAAAGCACAAAGTGTGCTCATCAGCAAAAACTTTTTCATAATCATCTTTTTTTAATTTATATCGTTATTCGCGTTTAAAAAGAAATCATTGTACGCAACTGAAATACATTAAAATCGATTCCTGAAGGCATTACTTCACTTAAAGGTTTACCTCCCTTGGTAATTTGTCCTTTAGAGTCGGCATATTTATCATTATTCATATAAATGTAATTCAGTCCAATCACCACATTACGTACAGGATACCAGTTCAACGAAGCAGAATAGCTGGTTGCCTTACCTCCTGTAATATACGCAGCCGGATCATGGAAATCATTCATATTTATATTACTGATACGAGCCGCAACTTCCAAATTCCCCCCTTTACGACGCATTTTCATTGGACCAAATTCCGCCTCATCCGGGGAGTATTGACGGTTTTCTCCCAATATCATATAAGATGCCGTAGCATACCAACCATTAAATACTGCATTTTTCAAATCAGTCTTTTGATTATTAGCACCATAGATATAGCGGGATATGTTGTTATAAATATATTCTCCATAAGTCAGTAACTTACGATAACGGAATCCCAGTTCGAAGCCTGTAGTATAATAATGATTGACATTCGAAATCTCGGCTTGCACAAATCGGCGACGGTCTCCCCTGCTCTCCGGGAAAGTCCGGAAAAGAACCGTCTTATCCTCCAGCCCTGAACCGGAAGGTGTCTGATAGTTAAAGTATCCGCCGACATGAATCGTCATATCTTCATTGTAAATAGGCGACACTGCTACACGGGTAGCCAGAGCATAACCGTCATTCCCTCTATTACGCTCTTTCTGAATGATATCCACTTCCCTACCAAATACTCCAGCGGAAGCCCACCAATGTTTTCCCCAACCAGTTCCGGCAAGTCCCAGACGGCGCCCGTCAGCAAAAGCTTCCACTACCATCGGACGTTGCGACGC
>ERZ779740.558-NODE-558-length-11169-cov-2.95978_pt1 | contig 11169 bp, 8 predicted proteins | sample MGYA00511099_ERZ779740 | MGnify/ENA primary metagenome ERZ779740 (study PRJEB29588, sample SAMEA2161216) | human gut metagenome | biome: human gut; feature: human-associated habitat; material: faeces | place: Denmark | collected 2008/2010 ...
CCCCACCCCCCCCCCCCGCCACTTCTTCCATTAACGCCTTTTCTTCTCCCAGATAGGCAAACATCCCTGGTTTTAAACTGGAATGTTCCAGATGACGGCAGTGTCCATTTTCCATCTGGTAAAAAACAATGGACTGGTCTGCAAGATGGACAAAGATCACCGTTCCCTTATTCATTCCATAATCGGAAGGTTCCAGAAAAGAGGCCAACAGCGCAGGTCCCGGCAAAATGGAATGGATACGGAAACGTGTGATCAGGGCTCCCGTTTCAATGGCCCGGATCCATGCTTCTGATACTGTGTACACAGTTCCTTTTAACATGCCCTGACCATTATTTGGCATAAAATCAGCTGCAAGAAGGCGTTCTCCTTCCTCTCCCAGGACCAGCAGCTGTTTTTCCGCCATCTGCAAAGCCGTTTTCTTAGAAGAAGCCGGAAGACTCATAAAATGGATCTTTACAGAGGCTTCTATAGCCAGGACGCCCGCTCTTCCTTTCAGATTATAAATATCTGCCAGTGATTCCATGGCACCAGTTACAGTTTCTGGTCCGGTTATGGTGCGGGAACCCATAAAACTGTAGCCTCTGGCTCTATTTTCTTTTCGGATGTAATAAAGTTTATCTTCTGTAAGATAAATATAATGTTTCATCGCATCCTCCTTTATAACATTGCTGTATACATACTGAATACCGGCAGCATAATGGATAAAACAATACTTCCCACCACTGCTGCCATGATCAGGATCATACATGGCTCCAGCAGTGTTACCATTCTCACTGCAGACTGTTCTGCTGCTTTTTCATAATAGATCCCGGCCTGTTTTAAAACAGCTTCCAGATGTCCGGACTCTTCTGCCGCAGCCACCATGGAAAGAAATACCGGATGAAAGATTCTCTGACGGCTTAATGCCTGGGAAAGACTCTCTCCTTTTTGCAAGCCTACGGCAGCCTCTATCAGCTTCTTTTCGATCCATGTATTTCCCATTACATGTCCCGTTATATCCATACACTCTAAAATTCCCGTTCCGCTTCCATAAAGAACAGAGAACGCCGAAGCAAACCTGGATGTATAAATGGTCTTCATAAGCCCTGAGATCACAGGGATGTAAAGGATCATCTGGTCTCTTCGCAGACGCAGCCATGGAACTGCAAAAAGAGCCATCATAAACAAAAGCAACAAAGGCAGGAAACAGACATACAAAAGCCAGTTATCCTGAAGATAGGCCCCTGCTTTCATCATAAAACGGGTAATAGCCGGAAGTTCATATTCTGCCAGCATAACTCTGAACTGTGGAAGAACCGATGTAAGCAGAAAGGCGGACGCTCCTATGGATGCAAAGAAAAGGATACAGGGATAGATCATCGCTGTCCGTACCTTTCCTGCCATTTCTACTTCTTTTTCATAATAACTGGACATTTTCTCTAAAATATGATCCAGGGTTCCACTGGTCTCTCCTGTCTGGACCATATACACAAGAAGTTTTGGAAAACAGCCATGCATGGACTCCATTGCCTCAAAAAGAGTCTGTCCTTTGTGGACTTTTTCTTCCAGTTCACCAAGAAGCGCCTTCATTTCCCTGTTTGCCGCTGTTTTACAGGCTGTTTTTAAGATCTCCGCCTGAGGAACACCTGCCGCCAGCATGGAACTGACCTGGCTGCACAAAGGAGGAAGCAGCTTTAACGGAACTGTAAAATGCTTCATGGAGGCAGTTCTTTCTTCATTTTTCAAAGAACAGCAGTACAGGCCGTCTTCTAACAGAGCTTTTACCAGTTCTGCTTCACTTCCAGCTTCTTTAACGCCTTTATACTTTCTGTTTTCCCTGTCTCTGGCATTGTATCTGTAAAGAGCCATTTTTCCTCCTTTCTGAAGTTAAAAAGCAAAAACCGGCTTTACCTGATCATGCTTGCTCAGATAAAACCGGCTCTTTTTAGCGAAAACAATTTTGTTCAGGCTCATACTCAAAACCTATGTCAGACAGAGTCTTTTTGATCTGGTCTTCATCCAGATCCATAGCCTGACACAATTCTTCTAAGGAACTGTAGTTATCTCTTAACTGGGTATTTATATAGCTTAACAAAATCATAGGATCTTTGGGTATTGCACTCATAGGATCTTTGGGTATTGCACTCATAGGATCTTTTCCTTTCTTGTTAACATAATTATTACAAAAAATTATAACATCTGTTACTTTCCATTTCAACTGTAATCTGTGCATTTAGGTCCTGAAAATCCGCCTGTTTTCTTGCTTTATTCACTTTATGATGCTTATATTATAGGTAAAATAATGTGTATTAAAGCAAAAAAACAGGTCTGCTGCAAGCATTTCTGTTTGCAGCAGACCCGGGTCATCGATCAGAATAAAGAAACCATTATTCTGCCTTGGCAGTCAGGTGATCTCCCTGTGGATCTACATCGATCACGATCACGGAGCCTTCTCCTACTCCATCTGCAAGGATGATACGTGCAGCCAGAGTTTCCACATTCTTCTGAAGGTAACGCTTCAGAGGACGGGCACCATATACAGGATCATAGCCATGATCTGTGATAAATACCTTGGCAGCATCTGTCAGACGCAGCTTCAACTCTCTGTCAGCCAGACGTTTGTTCACATCTGCTACGCAAAGGTCTACGATACGGCTGATATTGTCCTTGGTCAGAGGCTTAAACAGGATCATTTCATCCAGACGGTTTAAAAACTCCGGTCTGAAGTGGGCTCTCAACTCTCCCATAACCGCATCTCTTGCTTCTTCACGGATATTTCCGTTTTCATCAATTCCCTCTAACAGATACTGGGAACCAATGTTGGAAGTAAGGATGATAATGGTGTTCTTAAAGTCCACGGTACGGCCCTGGGAGTCGGTGATACGGCCATCATCCAGTACCTGTAACAGTACATTAAATACATCCGGATGTGCCTTTTCTACCTCATCAAAGAGGACAACACTGTATGGTTTACGGCGTACTGCTTCTGTCAGCTGACCACCTTCATCATAGCCAACATAGCCTGGAGGCGCTCCGATCAGACGAGCCACCGAATGTTTCTCCATGTACTCACTCATATCAATACGCACCATATTGGACTCATCGTCAAACAGTGACTCCGCCAGTGCCTTTGCAAGTTCTGTTTTACCTACACCGGTAGGTCCTAAGAACAGGAAAGAACCAATTGGCTTTGTAGGATCTTTGATACCGGCCTTGGAACGTATAATGGCATCTGTAACCTTTTCTACTGCCTCGTCCTGTCCTACTACACGTTTGTGAAGGACTTCATCCAGATGTAAGGTCTTGCTGCGCTCACTTTCTGTCAGTTTCGCAACCGGGATACCGGTCCACTTGGATACGATACGGGCGATCTCATCTTCGGTTACACTTTCATGTACCAGGCTGAGGTCTTCATTTTTAACCTTTTCTTCCTCAGCTTCCAGTTCTTTCTGTAACTGAGGCAGTTTACCGTACTGCAGCTCTGCAGCCTTGTTCAGGTCGTATTTCTGCTGTGCATCCTGGATCTGGCGGTTCACAGCTTCAATCTCCTCACGGAGACTGGATAATTTATCTACACTGGCTTTTTCATTCTGCCACTGGGCTTTGCCTGCAGCAAATTTATCATGAAGTTCTGCCAGTTCTTTCTGTAAGTCTTCCAGACGTTCTTTGCTCAGTCTGTCCGTCTCTTTCTTAAGAGCCGCTTCCTCGATCTCCATCTGCATGATCTTACGTGACAGTTCATCCAGCTCTGCCGGCATACTGTCAAGCTCTGTCTTGATCATGGCACATGCCTCATCTACCAGGTCAATAGCCTTATCTGGAAGGAAACGGTCGGATATATAACGGTCGGAAAGCACTGCCGCGCTTACAAGCGCAGAGTCTGCGATCTTTACGCCGTGGTAAACTTCGTAGCGCTCTTTTAAACCACGAAGAATGGAAATGGTATCTTCAACTGTAGGCTCTGCTACCATAACAGGCTGGAAACGACGTTCCAGAGCAGCATCTTTTTCAATGTACTGACGATACTCATTTAAGGTAGTTGCACCGATACAGTGAAGTTCGCCTCTTGCAAGCATAGGCTTTAACATGTTTCCGGCGTCCATAGAGCCTTCTGTCTTACCTGCGCCTACAATGGTGTGCAGCTCATCGATGAACAGGATGATCTGTCCTTCGCTCTTCTTTACTTCTTCCAGAACAGCTTTCAGACGTTCCTCAAATTCACCTCTATATTTAGCACCGGCTACCAGAGAACCCATATCCAGGGCAAACAGCTTCTTATCTTTCAGGCCGTCAGGAACGTCACCACGGACTATTCGCTGCGCCAGACCTTCTACAACGGCTGTTTTACCAACACCAGGTTCACCGATCAGCACCGGATTATTTTTGGTCTTTCGTGAAAGGATACGGACTACGTTACGGATCTCGCTGTCACGGCCGATGACCGGATCCAGCTTCTGATCTCTGGCACGTTCTACCAGATCGTAGCCATATTTCTGTAATGTATCGTAAGTTGCCTCCGGGTTGTCGCTCACCACTCTCTGATTGCCTCTTACAGTGGAAAGTGCCTGAAGGAACTTTTCTCTGGTAATGCCATAGGTCTTAAACAGGTCCTTCATTTCCTTAGAAGGCTGTTTTAACAGAGCCAGGAAAAGATGTTCTACGGAAACGTATTCATCTCCCATAGCCTTGGCTTCGTCTTCTGCATTGATCAGGACTTTGTTTAAGTCATTGCTGATATACAGCTGTCCGCCACCGCTTACCTTGGTCAGTTTCTCTATGGCCTGCTTTGCCTCGTTTTTAAACATGTCGCCCTGAATGCCCATCTTTGTGATCAGCTTCATGATCAGGCTGTCATCTAACGTCAGCAGGCTGTACAGCAGATGCGGCTGGTCGATCTGCTGGTTTCCATATTCATATGCCAGCTTTTCGCAGTTCTGAACTGCTTCCATTGATTTCTGTGTAAATTTATTGATATTCATATGCCCACTCCCCTTTCCGGAACAGTGTGTTTGTTATCTTGTTTTTTGTTCTATGCGTACTATAACACTTGTTGTTAGCACTGTCAAGAGTCGAGTGCTAATTTTTTGTAAAAAGTTTTTTTATTAAAAAATCCCCCGTCTATTTCATAAGACGAGGGGTAATATTATAAGTTGATCTGTTTTTATTTTAATCTACATTCATTTCTACACTGCTTTCGGCTGCAGTCTGCCCATTTTTCCACGGTCCTCTTCTGTAGAACATAATGGATAATGTTGTTGCAACACACCAACCCACCGGCCATGCGCACCAGATACCTGTTGCTCCCAGTGCTGTCTTAGAGAATACAAAGGCAAGTACAACACGAAGGATCAGGTCTGTAAAGGTTGCTACCATAAAGTTCTTCATCAGTCCGGCACCTCTTAAGATACCATCTGCTACCAGCTTTGCAGAAACTACAAAGTAGAACGGAGAAAGGATCTTTAAGTAAATGATACCTGTATGCATTGCCAGTTCTGTAGGCTCGTCCATAAAGAGCTTTAAGACAATGTTTCCGCCGAAGAAGTACAGTAAAAACAGGGGCAGACTTAACATCCATACCATTTTAACACCGGCACGGAAGCCTTCTTTGATACGTGGCATTTTTCTTGCGCCCAGGTTCTGTGCTGTATAGTTGGAAATACCATTTCCAAGTGTGGTGAAAGAAGTGATGACCAGGTTATTTAACTTGACAGCCGCTGAGTAACCTGCCATAACAGGGGCTCCAAATCCGTTGATGATACTCTGGATCACAATGTTTCCAAGAGAGATAAAACTCTGCTGTAAGGTACTTGGCACTGCGATCACTACGATCTGCATTAAGATCTTTTTATCGAAAAATGGTGCTTTTTCTTTTCCTTCGATCTTTGCAAGTCTGCGGAAGATAACTACCATTGCAAGGATACAGCTGATACCCTGACAGAGGAAGGTTGCCCATGCAACACCTGCAACACCCATGTTAAATCCTTTTACAAACCAGATATCTACTGCGATATTGGAAGTAGAGGAAGCAGCCAGGAAATAGAACGGTGTCTTGGAGTCTCCCAGTGCAGAGAAAATACCGGTTGCAATATTATAATAGAACACGAACGGCAGGCCCCATGCATAAATATCCAGGTACAGTTTGGAGTCTGCAAATACTTCATCCGGTGTACGGATCAGTTTTAACAATGCTCCGGATCCCAGGATACCGATCAGCATCAGGCACACGCATACAAAGGCGCTGAAAATGCAGGCTGTATAAACAGCTGTTTTCATTCCCTTAAAATCTTTTGCGCCAAACAGCTTTGATACGACTACAGAGCATCCCATATTGCAGCCAAATGCAAAGGCAATGAAGATCAATGTAATCTCATAACTGTTTCCTACTGCCGCCAGGGCATTTTCACCGATAAATTTTCCTGCTACCAGGCTGTCTGCGATGTTGTATAACTGCTGGAAGATAATACTTCCAAACAACGGCAGACAAAATTGCCAGAGCACCTTTTCAGGATTTCCTACTGTCAGATCCTTATTCATTTTCCATTTCCCCCATTCCCCTTAAGCCATCAATGATCACATCCACGCAGCCATCAATTCCAAGTTTACTGCTGGATAACATCATGTCATAGCTTTCTGACTGTCCCCATTCAGTCTCGGAATAAAACTCATAAAAATGTTTTCTCATTCTGTTCATATGTTTGATCCTGTGGACCGCTTCTTTTTCACTGATCTGGTTTCGCTTCATAACACGCTTGACTGTACTCTCTTTATCTGAATAAATAAATACAGACAGTCTGTTCTCCTTCGGGATCATGGAAGCAGCACAGCGACCAATGATCACACATGGACCCTGTTTTGCGATCTTTTCGATCACTTCTTTCTCTGCATTGAATGTCACCTGGCTCTCTGAATAGAAAGTATTGCCAATGCTTGCAATATCCGCATAAGGATTTCCGCTTAAAAACTGAATACTGTTGATCGGTGACTCTTCTGTTTTGGAAATAAAATCTGTGCTTAACCCGGACTCCAGCGCCGCTTTCTTGATCAGCAGCTTATCGTAACAGGGAATTCCCAGTTTTCTTGCCAGCTTTTCACCGACCTCACGGCCACCACTTCCATATTGTCTTCCAATACAAATAATGCCCTTCATGTGATCCACTTCTTTCTTATTTATTTTAATTAATGTTGTTGAATGAATATTGAATGTTGTTTTTTGACGTCGGCTGTATTATAATCCGTAACAAGATATATGTAAAATATTAAAAATGTAATTTAGATATGTGTTTTTGATATAATGAGCGCCATAAAAAACAAGCGCCGCCAAAGGCGGCATTTGTTTTTCACAAGCCATTAACGAAGGTTCCGCCTGCGAATGCAGGCAGTAAAGCGCGTCAGCGCGGGGAACCTGAGTATACAAGTGTATATATGGGGGAAAACCAAAATGGACATCAGCTACGATTATTACCGTATCTTTTACTATGTTGCAAAATACAAAAGCTTTACAGGGGCTGCGGAAGCACTGCTGAACAGTCAGCCAAACATTACCCGGACCATGAAAAAACTGGAAAAAGAGCTGGGATGTACTTTATTTGTACGCCAGAGACACGGTATTGCACTTACTCCGGAGGGCGAAAAGCTGTATGCCCATATTTCCGTTGCTTTTGAACATATTTCCTATGGGGAACAAGAGATTGCCAGGGATAAAAGCCTGCAGTCCGGTATCGTTACCATTGCAGCCAGCGAGATCGCCCTCCACTGTATCCTTCTTCCCACCCTGAAAAAATTCCGCAACACCTATCCAGGCATCCACATCCGTATCCTGACCCATTCCACTCCCCAGGCCATGGATATGTTAAAAAGGGGACTGGCAGATTTTGCCATTGTAACAGAACCTTTTGAATTTATATCCGGATTTTCTTTCCGTATTCTCAGAAGTATCCAGGAAGTGCCTGTGTGCAGCAGTGTTTTTTCCCTTTCTACCGGAACGTCCCTTACAGACGAGCAGATCAAAAAATATCCCATCATCGGTCTTGGTGAAAAGACAAGTTCCTTTGCCTTTTACTCCGACTATTTTAACAGAAGGGGCGGTACCTTTGCCCCGGAGATCGAAGCAGCGACTGCTGACCAGATCCTGCCTATGGTACAGTCTGACCTTGGGATCGGTTTTGTTCCAACGGATTTTCTGGAAAAAGAAAATATGGAAAATCTGATCATTTTAAATATGGAACCGCCGATCCCCAAACGAAATATCTGTATGATAAAAAGAAAGTATGAGTCCCTCAGCATTGCTGCTGCAGAACTGGAGAAAATGATCCTGAATAATAATAGTAATAATAAGAGAAATTAAAAACAGTACCCCGGAACCATCCTGATCTAGATGATCCCGGGATACTGTTTTTATAAGTTGTTCTTTTTATTTTTGTAGATTATTCTACGCCCTGTGCTGCAACCGTCTTATCGGTCAGTGTACCATCATAGATCACTGTTACCTTGTCACCAACGCTGATACCGTCAAACATTCCTTCTGTTCCTACAAAAGAAAACAGGGTATTTTCCGGATCTGCAGTATCCAGAACAATATGATCTGCCTCAACTTCTGCTACTGTACCGGTTAAAGTTTTCTTCTTTGCTTCTTCTGTATCTTTTGCATCAGCTGTTACAATGCGGGTCGCTACTGCTGCGTCATCTGGATCTTCCAGATCACCGTAGTAAGTTACTTCTGCTTCTGCGCCAGCTTTGATACCGTCTTTTGTTACCTTCTGGGCGATCAGTGCATTCAGTGTATAGGTTCCTTCTTCTGTCTTTAAGGTAATGGTGCTGTCATCTGCACTTTCAATAGTTCCTTCTACTACCAGATCTTCCTGATCTGCCTCTTCTTCCCTTGCAACCTCAGCTGCGGAAGTCATGATCTCTACTGAAGTTGCCTTTGTAACATCACTGCTTAATTCACCGGCAAAACCTACGTTTACTTCATCGCCTTCGCCGATCTCATCTGCACCTGTTATCTCTGCATCTGAAATATCAAATTTTGCGGTATTACCTCCATCTTCAGAAACAGTGATCACATTATCTTCTACCAGGCTGACAAAGCCATAGTAATAATCTTCTTCTACTTCTTCATCAGAAGTCGCTTCTGTACTTTCTACTTCCTGTGCTGTGGTAGATTCTGTATCTGCTTTTTTAGAAGAACAAGCGGTAATTCCCAGTGCAACTGCCAGAAACGCAACTGCTAAATACTGTTTTTTCATAAAAATCTCTCCTCTCTCTGCCGCCTGTGGACTAACTTTTTGCGGCACGATACATCTTACTACGAAAGCTGTGTTTTTACTATGTATTTTTTATGAATTTTTCCTTAAATGTGTTTTTGGGGATTTTTAAGATCTGTCTTTTCTGGATCTCCTTTTCATGACCACTAAAAGGATCAGTCCTATGAAAAGCCCAAGTATACCGATCGCCACTGTGATCATAAGGCCGGTGCGGACCAGATACCAGAAGGGTCCCTGTCTTTTGACCGGACTGTCATTCTTTTCCTTATGATCTTCTTTTATCTCCATGGTCGTTTCTTCCTCTGTCATTTTTGCAGGTTCTTCCAGCTGATAGATCACATGAAGTTCATAATAATCCGGCTCTTTCCATTTTACTTCCCCTTCATACAGCACTTCATAATCCCGTAAAAGCCGTTTTCCAAGTGCCAGCGCCTCCCTGCAGATCTGCCCGTTTTCATCTGAAAATGGTTCTCCGTTCCATACTAAAGAGGTGATCCGGTAATCATCTTTAGAAAGTCCCAGGTCTTCTAAGATCCGGTCACCTGCCTCTGCTGTTTTTTCAAGAAGCTGGTCTTCCCCTGCCGGTATCACAAGATCTCCCAATTCATATTCATCTGCCCCATAGGAATAAAATGTAACAGGTACTGAAAAATCTTCCTTCCACTGCTTCCCTGTGATCTCTACATTTTTTCTGTATAAGTTTCCGGAAAGCAGGATCCATCCGGGATCTGTTTCATCTGCCAGAATGATTTCAGGAACCTCCTCTGCAGCTTCCACCTTGGGATATTCCACCCGTTTTTCCAGGGTACGGGTAATCTCTTCCCCTTCTTTTTCCTGTAATTCCCAGTGTTTTAATTCATAGCGGATCCCATTTTCATCTTCATAATCTTTTTCAGGTTCTGACAGTTCTCTGACTTCTTCAATTGTAAGTTTCTCTGTAAAAGTCAGCTCTGTCTGGGCCATGACGCTAAGACCTGCGGCCATACTGGTAAAAATTCCTGTAGCAAGAAATGCCAGCCCCTTCAAATACCATTTTCCCCATGTTCTGTTTTTCTCTTTCATACCTTCTCCTTCACAATATTTACGTAAGACCCTGTGTTTTGGTTTCTGTATTTAATTGTCAAGGTTCGGTTTTCAATGGATTTTTAGTGATTTCATGAAGCCTGTTATAGCTGTGATATGGGAGATCTGAATGTCTCCTGAATGTTTCATGGAGCTGTTAAAAACAGCTGTAGGTTTATTATAAAAAAGGGAGGGGATTTTGTCAAATACATCTGGCAAATATCCCCTCTCCTTGATGGATCATTTTTAATTATTAACGGAACTGGCTGTATTTATGTCCTGCTGACATTCCGCCTCTGGCTGCTGCCAGTTCGCTGACTGTAACTAACTGATATCCTCTGGCTGTCAGTTCCGGGATCAGTACTACGGCTGCGTCTGCAGTAGCATCGTAAATATCATGCATTAAAATAATATCGCCATCTTTTACCTGGCTTAAAACGTTATTGATGGTCCTCTGTGCATTTCTGTGCTGCCAGTCTCTTGTATCAATGGACCACATGATCGCCGGCATTCCCATAGAACCAAGAACAGAAAGGGAATGGGCATCTACATAACCGCCTGGCGGACGCATTACAACCGGTGATACGCCGCAGACTGCTGCGACTTTCTGGTTTACAGCACTTACCTGGCTTACAATGCCGTCACTGCTCAGTTTGGATATGTATTTATGGTCATTGGTGTGATTTGCAACCTCACAGCCCTGGGCTACCATACGGCGGATCACATCCCCGTTGTGTGGAACATTGGTTCCTACCATAAAGAATGTAGCTCTTCCTCCATACTGGCTTAAACTGTCTAAGATGCGGTTTGTAACAGAGGCTCTTGGACCATCATCAAAAGTCAGGGCGATCATCGGGGTTTTGCG
>ERZ779740.566-NODE-566-length-11082-cov-3.44708_pt1 | contig 11082 bp, 8 predicted proteins | sample MGYA00511099_ERZ779740 | MGnify/ENA primary metagenome ERZ779740 (study PRJEB29588, sample SAMEA2161216) | human gut metagenome | biome: human gut; feature: human-associated habitat; material: faeces | place: Denmark | collected 2008/2010 ...
TTCGTTAATGGCTCAAGAAAAACAAATGTCTGCTTCGCAGCCGCTTGTTTTTCCCTGTGCTCATTACATTATAGCATAAAAGGGGATGTCCACGACACCCCCTTTATTTTTATATGTACTACACTTTTATCAAACTTCTGTCATTCTATCAATGTGCAAATACACTTGGAAGCCATAAGCTGATTCCTGGTACGAAGGTGATCAGCAGCAGAGTAATGATCATGCACAGATAGAATGGTAATGTTGCTTTTACAACCTTTTCCATCGGGATCTTTGCAACAGCAGAACCGATGAAAAGTACAGCACCTACAGGAGGTGTCAGAAGTCCGATACCACAGTTAAGGACAACCATGATACCAAACTGGATCGGGTCAATACCAATAGATGTTGCGATCGGCAGAAGGATAGGAGTTGCGATCAGGATGATCGGAGCCATATCCATAATGCAGCCTAATACCAGAAGGATCAGGTTTAATAACAGAGCGATCAGGATTGGGTTATCAGTCAGTCCAACAATAGCCTGAGCTGCCAGATCCGGTACGTGAAGTCTTGTAAGGCAGTAACCGAAGATACTGGAGGTTGCGATCAGGATCAGTACGATAGAAAGAGTATCTACACACTCGCCCAGGACTCTCCAAACACCTTTCCAGTCAAGACCTTTGTAAATAAATACGCTGACGATCAAGCTGTAGATAACTGCAACTGCTGCAGACTCAGTAGCTGTGAACACACCGCCTACAACGCCGAAAACTACGATCAGAACGGCTGCTAATGCCCAGAAGGAAACGCTTAACTGCTTTAACAGGTTCTTCATGCTGAACTTGTCGCCCTTTGGATAGTTGCGCTTTACAGAAATAATGTAAGAACCAACCATCAGGGATGCTGCTAAAAGAGCTCCCGGAACATAACCCGCAAGGAATAAGCTTCCTACGGAAATACCACCTGCTGTGGTAGCATAAATAACCATGTTGTGGCTAGGTGGAACCAGAAGTCCCTCACAGGAAGAAGTAATAGTAACTGCAGTAGAGAAGTCACCGTCATATCCCTGGTCAACCATCATAGGGATCAGAATAGATCCTAAGGAAGCAGTATCTGCAGATGCAGAACCGGAAATACCACCAAAGAAATAAGATGCAACGATGTTTACCATTGCCATACCGCCTCGCATCCAGCCTACGCAGGCATTTGCCAGAGCGATCAGTTTTTCAGAAATACCACCGGAACCCATCAGGCATCCCATTGTGAAAAAGAAAGGTACTGCCATTAAGCTGAAAGAGCTGATACCTTTTACCATCTGCTGACAGATGGTAGTCAGAGGCAGCCCCTGGGCCATCAGACAGAATACAGAAGAAAGAGCTACTGCGTACGCAATCGGGAAACGCAGCATGATCATAAGGAAGAAGCTTCCCAGTAATATAAGAATTGCCATGCTATTTACATCCATACTACTTCTCCTCCTTTACATAAAAGCTTCTGATATGATTGTACAGTGCTTCGATCTCGAAAATGATCATCGCAACACCTGCTAACGGAACCGGCAGATACATCCAGAAACGGGATACTCCAGGCATACTTACATAAGTACCCTTTGAACCGATACCGGAAGCATAAGTCCAGCCTACAGTCAGCATGATGACAGCCAGTACTAAAACAGCTACATCAGCAAGGATATCCAGGGATTTAACCAGCTTCTTTGGCAGATAGCTGTCAAGAGCGGTCATACGGATATGAGCACCGCGGCGGATTGCCAGAGCTGCGGAAAGCACGGCCATATAAGCCATACAGGAAAGAACTACTTCTTCAGACCATGCCGGATCTGGAATAAATGAGATATAACGTCCTGCAACGGACATACTGGTAATAGCGATATCAACTACAAGCAAAAGCTTGCAGATAAATAATACAAATTTATATACCGCATCATACAAAGGACGGATCTTATCGATCTTTTCAAAAATTGAAGGCATTCTTCAGTCCCCTTTCTTAATTAAAAGCGCAGGAGAGACGCGCTCCCCTGCGCCTAATACACCATTTCCCTATTTAACTGGCTGACTCAGATTATTTTGCCATATCAAGGATCTGCTGATACAGTTCTGCGTTATCCTTTGTAGAGGACTCGATAATGTCCTTGCAAGCTTCCTGCCATGGAGTCTTATCTTCTACTTCTACAACGTTTACGCCATTTGCCTTTAACTCATCCAGAACTTTGTTCTCTGCTTCTTCAGAGATCTTACGGTTGAATTCAGATGCATACTTTCCAGCTTCGGTCAGAACATCCTGCTGCTCTGGAGTTAATTTATCCCAAGCGTCATCTGTGATGATAACCTGGATAGCACCTAAGGTATGTCCATCAAGGATCAGGTTAGGAGCAACTTCTGGGAATGCGTTGGACTGATAGTTTGCGATTGGCTGCTCAGCACCGTCAACAACGCCGGTCTGCAGTGCGGAGTACAGTTCGTTGAAGGAAACAACAGTTGCGTTTGCGCCAAGTCCAGCTACCATACCGTTCATGATCGGGTCGTTAGAAACACGAAGCTTCATTCCCTTTAAGTCTTCCAGACCATTTACTGGCTTAACAGTGAAGAAATGACGGAAACCTTCTTCTCCGTAGAACAGACCTCTTACGCCCAGTCCGTTGTCATGCGGTTCCATTAAGAACTCTGGAGCTAAATCGCTGTCTGCGAACTTCCAGAAATGTTCACGGTTCTGGAATGTATAAGGTACAGACAGAAGTACGGACTTCTCTGCGCCGTAGCTTGTCAGAGCGAATGCGGAGATACGGGACATATCAATGGTTCCGCCACCACCAAGCATGGTATCCAGAACGTCGTTCTCAGAACCAAGAACACCACTTGCCTGCAGGTCTACAGTGATAGATCCGCCGGACAGCTCTTCTACTTTCTCTTTGAATGCGCTGTCAGTCTGTCCAACGATAGTATCCAGTGGATTAACCTCTGCCATTACCAGAGTAACTGCTGGGCCTACTGGCTCGCCAGCTTCTGCTTTAGCTTCTTCCTTGGTCTCTTCTTTTGCATCTGCTGCTGTGGTTGCTTCCTCCTTAGCTGCCTCAGTAGCTGCTGCTGTAGTTGCTGTATCTGGGGACTTTAATCCGCATCCTGCCAGTGATCCAGCTACCATAGCTGTGCAAAGTGCTGCACTTAACCATCTTTTTTTCATTTTGTTTACCCTCCTGTTAATGCGTTTTTCACATATTGTTTATGTTTTTTTACGTTTTCTTTATGCTGATTTCATTATAAGGGTAAAATCTTGTTCTGACCATGGTAAATTTTTGATAATCCTAGTATGATTTTGACCTATACCGTAATTTTTTATCTATTTTTCACGGAATACACTGTTTCTGTACTCTGTAGGACTCTGCCCTGTGATCCTTCTAAACACTTTTGTAAAATAATTAGAGTCTTCGTATCCTACTGACTTTCCTATATCCTTAATATTGACGGTAGGTTCTTCTAACATTTTTTTCGCCATGGAAACACGGTATTCTGTAAGATACGCTGTAAAATTCTGTCCAAAACTCTGCTTGAAAAGCCGGCAGAAATAAGGCTCTGAATAATTCATCTTGTCAGCCAGATCCTGTACAGAAAGATCATACATGTAATTTTCACGGATATAGTCCCGTATGATCTCTGTTACTTTATTCATGCGCAGATTTTCACCTGCATCATCTTCTGCCAGTTCTTCCAGATCGTCCCGTTTTTCTTCCTCGGATACCTCTTCTGTCTTTTCTTTCTGAAAATCTTTTTCTTCTCCCGCCATTCGCATGGCTTCTTCCAGTACCAGCATCAATTCTTTTTCATCCCAGGGTTTTAAAAGATAATCTAACGCCCTGACTGTGATCGCCTTCTTGGCATAGGCAAATTCATCAAAAGCTGTAAGAAAGATAATACAGCATTTTTTATCCTTCTCCCTTATCCTCTCTGCTGCCTGGATTCCGTTGATACCTGGCATTTCAATATCCAGTATGGCGATCTGGATCTTTTCTTTTTCATATATTTCCAGTGCTTCTCTTCCGTTTTCTGCCTGGAAGATCTCACACTGCCCTTTCAGGTTCTGGCTTAATGTTTTAAAAAGAACCTTTCTCTCGATCATTTCATCATCTGCGATCAGCAGTCGGTACATATACTTCTTCCCCCTGTGTTTCTTCTCCCTGCGGTATCATCAATTGTATCACTGTTCCTTTTCCTTCCCGGCTGTAGATCCGCAGATCTCCCTTTTGGTACATCATATGGACACGCTTATAAATATTTCCAAGCCCGATCCCGATCTTTGCCGTGCGGTGTTCTTTCATTGCTGCAGCAACTTCTTCGCACCGCTCCTGACTCATACCAAGGCCGGTATCTGCCACTGAAAGGATCAGCATACGGTCCTTTTTCCAGATCCGGATATGGAGAATACCTCCCGTTTCTTTTTTAGAAAGACCATGAACCACCGCATTTTCTACAAGAGGCTGCAGGGACAGGGACGGAATGATCACGTCTGCCGCATCCGTCTCCAGGCTCAGACGGTATTTGATCCTGCTTCCAAAACGCATTTTCTGAAGATACATATAGTCATTTACGATCTTTAACTCCCGGTCTAATGTTACAGTCTGCTCCCTTGTTTTCAGGTTATAGCGGAACAGATTTCCCAGACTTAAGATCATCTTTTCCGTATCCACAGCATCTTCCAGTTTTGCGGTACATGCGATCATATTCAGGGTATTAAAGAGAAAATGGGGATTGATCTGACTTTTTAACAGTTCCAGCCTTGCGCTTCCTAACTGTTTTTCCATTTCACTGCGCTCTAATTCCTCTTTGTGGAGCAGCTCCTGCATTTTGTTATTTTCTTTCATGGTGGCAATATAGCCCTTGGTACTGTGTTTCATTACATTGAAAGCTGTGACCAATTCTCCCATTTCATCTTTATTTTCTATGATCAGGTCCGGCTCATCAAAGTCATTGGCAGCTATCTTTCTGGTACTTGCAGCCAAAGATACAATGGGTTTTGCAACGGAATTTGAAAGAATTCTTGTCAGCCAGATCGCTATGATCATAAGTGCGATGGAAATGGCCACAATAATATACGGAATATTAGAAAACATTGCTGCTTCTTTCTGATACTCTTCTGTTCCTTCTGCCATGGTTATCTGCACCAGACGGCCGGTATATCCCTGGAGGTACTCCTGCATTTTGTATACGTAATACAGTTCGTCTACAAATTCACTGCCTGTTTTATTTCCTTCCGCTACGTCATCACGATAAACTTTGTAACCTTCATAGGCATTTCTTATGTTCCATGTCCTGGCACTGCGCTCTTTTCCAATCCTTCTGTACTCAGAAGGCAGTGACCACAGGCAACGTTCTGTTCTTACACATGCCACCCTGTAAGTATCCCGGCTTTCCTGGTCTGCATTTCGCACATAATGCTCAAAAGCTCTGATTTCCTGATCCAGTGCCTCCTGAAAGTCATTGCAACGGGAGTTGTCATTCAAAATTCCTCCAAAGCTTCCCAGGGATACGTTGGTGATCCACACATTAAAAGAAGCGGAAAGAGCCATGATCAAAATGACCATGGCTGCAAAAATTCCTATTTTTCTTTTTATGGAGATCGTCATCCATAGCTTTCTCAGAGAAGGACGCATGATAACCTCCTGTTGTAATTCTTATGTCAGTTTCTTTATGTCTTTTGTAGCTTTTTAGCGTTTTTTATTACGGCCTCTTTTTTTGGCTGCTCTGAGTGCTGCTTTTTTTGCTGCAGCTGAGGTTGGAGCCGGGGCTGCGGGTGCTGGAGATGGAGCTGGCTCTGGTTTTGTAACTGCTGAAGCAGGAGTTGTTACTGGCTCTGCAATCGGATCTGCAGGTGCTAAAACTGGTACTGGTTCAGGCTTTGCTGTTTCCAGTTTCTTTGGTTCTTCTTTTGCAGTTGCCAGCTTTTTCGGCTCTTCTTTTTTTGTTTCCAGCTTGTGAGCTTCTGTCTTGGCAGTTGCTAACTTCTTTGGCTCTTCCTTTTTAGTCTCCAGTTTGTGGGGCTCTGTTTTAGCGGTCGCAAGCTTTTTTGGCTCTTCTTTCTTCTCTGCCGTCAGTTTTTTGGGTTCTGTTTTCTTTGTAGCTAACTTTTTCGGCTCTTCTTTTTTCTCCGTAGTCAGCTTCTTCGGTTCTTCCTTCTTTGTTGCCAGCTTCTTTGGCTCTGCCTTCTTTGTGGTCAGTCTCTTCGGGCTTTCCTTCTTCTCCTCTGGTGTGCAGGAGAATACCATAAAGCTCATTGGCGGGATATGGATCTCAATGGAGTTCTCTCTTTCATCCCATTCTATCTTCTTGGATGCTTTCACACGGCTGTTGGTACGGCCTTCGCCGCCAAATTCTTTTGCATCACTGTTGAAGATCTCTTTATATTTTCCTGCAAATGGTACGCCCAGGCGGAATTTCTCATGATCCATATTATCAAAGTTACATACACAGAGCAGAGTTTCTTCTTTGCCTCTGCGCAGGAACATGATCATGCTTTCCTCATGGTAGCTGCAGTTGATCCACTCAAAGCCTTCCGTATCAAAGTCCTGCTCATACAGTGCCGGATGGGCCTGATACAGCTTGTTTAACTCACGGACATAGGTCTGCATGTTCTTGTGCAGCGGATATTTTAACAGATCCCATTCCAGGGACGCATTTTCATTCCACTCATCGATCTGACCATAGTCCTGTCCCATAAATAACAGCTTCTTGCCTGGATGGGACATCATAAAGCCATAGGCAGCCCGCAGGTTTTCAGCCTTTGCCTCTAAAGTCTCTCCCGGCATCTTACCCATCATAGAGCCTTTTCCGTGAACGACTTCGTCATGGGAGAATACCAGGACAAAGTTTTCACTGTAGGCATAAAGCATGGAGAACGTCAACTCGCCATAGTTATTTTTACGGAAATATGGATCACAGCGCATGTAGTTGGTGAAATCGTTCATCCAGCCCATATTCCACTTATAATCAAAACCAATTCCGCCGTCTTTTGGATCACCGGTGATCATTGGCCATGCAGTAGACTCCTCTGCGATCAGCACCGCACCGTTCTTTCTGCCCTTGAATACAGTATTTAAGTGCTTTAAGAACTCTACAGCTTCCAGATTTTCATTTCCGCCGTAGATATTTGCCACCCATTCACCGTCATTTTTACCGTAATCCAGATACAGCATGGAAGCCACCGCGTCCATACGGATGCCGTCTGCGTGGTACTTCTCAGCCCAGAACAGTGCGTTGGCAATGAGGAAGTTAGATACTCCCGGACGGCCGTAGTTATAGATCAGTGTACCCCAGTGCGGATGAGCGCCCTTTCTTGGGTCTGCATGTTCATAGACGCAGGTTCCGTCAAAGCATGCCATTCCGAAAGCATCTCTCGGGAAATGGGCCGGTACCCAGTCTAAGATCACACCAATGCCCTGTTCATGCATATAGTCCATGAAGTACATGAAATCATCCGGTGTTCCATAGCGGCTGGTAGGAGCATAATAACCAGTTACCTGATATCCCCAGGAAGCATCTAAAGGATGTTCCATGATCGGCAGCAGTTCTACATGGGTATAGCCCATATCTTTTACATACTCAGCCAGCTTTACAGCCAGTTCCCTGTAATTGTAGAACTCGGAGCCAATGATATCTTCCCCGTTTTCGTCCTTGGCAATCTCTTTTCGCATCCAGGAACCTAAATGGACTTCATAAATATTGAAAGGCTTGTCCTTTGTATCAGAAGCAGCCCGCTTGTCCATCCATTTTTTATCTTTCCACTGGTAATTGTTGATATCCCATACAATGGAAGCATTATTTGGACGCAGCTCTGCATAATTTCCATATGGGTCTGCCTTCATCATAGGCAGTCCTGCTCTGGTCTTGATCTCATATTTGTAAAGGCATCCTGCTTTCAGGCCCGGAATGAACAGCTCAAATACGCTGGCATCTCCTTCGCCTACTTTGCGCATCTGGTGGCGTCTGCCGTCCCATAAGTTAAAGTCACCTACTACACTGACACGCATAGCACATGGAGCCCATACTGCAAAATAAACGCCTTCTACTCCGTCAATGGTCATTGGATGAGCACCCATTTTCTCATAAATGTCGTAGTAGATACCTGCACCGAATTTCTTTAATTCATCTTCTGTAAACTGTGGTCCGAAAGAATAGGGATCGTGAATCTCTTCTTCGGTTCCATTATCATAAGTGACAAGTAAGGTATAATCTGTCACTGTTTTTCTTGGGATCAGTACAGCATAAAATCCTGCTTCATCTGCCAGCTCCATAGGGTATTTTTTCCCATTTCCTGTAAGCTTTACAGTGATCGCTGTTGCGGTAGGTATAAATGCCTGTATCAATAAGCCTTCTTCTGTTGCATGTGGTCCTAACATTCTGTGAGGATCGGCTGACTCTGAATAGGTCAGTTCCTCAATCCCCGCCCAGTCCATAATATCATATAATTTCTGTTCCATCTGCGTGCCCCCTTTTAGCAAAAACAATGTTGTTTCTATTACAGCTGTTTCGCCCGTTCTGAAATATTCTGTCTGAAATTGATCACATCATGCTCATATTCTTCATCCATAAGAGGTGATGAGATCATAAAATCTGCACTTGCCTTATTGTTTGCAATGGGAATATCGTAAACCTGTGCAATACGCAGCAGTGCCTTTACATCCGGATCATGAGGCTGTGCTGTCAATGGGTCGGAGAAGAAGATCACGAAATCGATCTGTCCTTCTACGATCTTGGCGCCGATCTGCTGGTCGCCTCCCAATGGGCCGCTGTTATATCCCTTTACCGGAAGTCCGGTATAATCGGTGATCATTCTTGCAGTTGTTCCGGTTCCGCATAAGAAATGTTTCTCCAGAATGGATTTATGTTCCTTGCACCATTCCATTAATTCATGCTTTTTCTGATCATGGGCGATCAGGGCGATATTTTTCTGCTTCTTGATAGTCATTGGGACAAATTCCATTGTATGCATACCTCCTTATGTTGCCTGTCTCTTGTGTTGCTGTCCTAAATATATAGTATACAATTGCTCATTTATGATGATGCCGCCGTCAGGCAGCATACATGTTTATTCAACTACCGGATTGGTAAGTGTGCCGATCCCTTCAATGGTACATTCTACTACATCTCCAGGTTTTAAGAATTTTGGCGGTGTAAAGCCCATTCCTGCGCCTGCCGGTGTGCCGGTGGCAATGATGGTTCCAGGTTTTAATGTCATGCCTTTTGAAAGCTCACTGACGATGTGGTCAATACCAAAGATCAGCAGTTCTGTGTTGCTGTCCTGTCTCAGTTCCCCGTTGACACGGGACTGGATAGAAAGCTTTGGCGGATATGGGATATCTTCCACTGTGGTGATACATGGTCCCATTGGGAAAAATCCGTCTAAACTCTTTCCAAAATACCACTGGTTATGCTGGGTCTGAAGGGTTCTGGCACTGACGTCATTGATAATGGTGTAACCAAAGATGTAATTTTTTACCTCTTCTTCCGGTACATTTTTTGCTTCTTTTCCAATAATAACAGCCAATTCTACCTCATAATCCAGATCGGCTACAATGTCTGAATGGCTTTCAATGCCTTCGCCGTTTGCCACCGCCTCGTTTACACGCTTGGAGAAGTAAACGGCATAGGGACGTTCGCCTCCAAATGCCTCTTTCTTGTAGCGGGCAGACTCCTCTGCGTGAGCCATATAGTTGATACCCAGGCAGATCACATCCTGTTTCGGATTTGGGATCGGCGCCAGAAACTTTACTTCTTCAATAGGTGCCGCTCCTCTGATCTTATAAGGGTCCTGACCGGACACATATTCAAGCAGCTGTTTTTCTGACTCGCTGATCCCCTCGATCAGTTCCTGCATGGTCTTATAATCCATATCCAGGGAGCGAAGAGGATAGACCCATTTTCCGTCTCTGCTGATCACGCCCAGACCGCCTTTATGTTCCACTTCATATGTAACAAGCCTCATAACAGCCTCCTTATTTCATTTAGCAATTTCTTAATGCTTACTTTATCACATTTTTCGGATATTTTCCACCTTGCCACAAATGTTTTACATAATCTTAGAAAATTTAGCGGACAATTCAGACGTCATTTAAGCGGTTCCTGCGCTCATCATTTTGTAGATCTGAATAACTGCCGTTGGTGCCAGCGCACCTAAAACCACTGCCAGTAACTGTGAGCCTGTCAGATCCCCTGCGGCAAATACATCCTGAAGCTGAGGCACAAAAAGCACTGCACACATAAGGACTACACCTACAAACAATGCCATAACACACCAGAGATTGCTTCCTATTCCCAATGAAAGCAGGCTTTTTCTTCCCCTGCAGTTAAAACCATGGAACAGTCTTGCCAGAGTCAGAGTGGAAAATGCCATAGTACTGGCAATGGCTTCCCCGCCCTGGGAATATCCCATTTCCCATGCCCACATGGTTGCTGCACCAATAAGAAAACCCTGGAATAAGATCTTCCCTGCAAATGGAAAAGAAAGGATCCCTTCTTTTGGGTCTCTGGGAGGCTGGTTTAAAAGATCCCGGTCTGCCGGTTCCATACCTATGGCAATGGCAGGAAGGGAGTCTGTCAGCAGGTTGATAAACAGCAGATGCACCGGTGCAAAAGGCAATGGAAGCGCCTTGATAGATGTATACAGTACACAAAGGATCCCTGCCATATTTCCGGACAACAAAAACTGGATGGAATTTTTAATATTCCGATATACATTTCTTCCATTTGCCACTGCCTTGATAATCGTAGCAAAATTGTCATCTGTTAAGATCATGGCAGCGGCATCCCTTGAAACTTCTGTGCCTGCTTTTCCCATAGCGATCCCTATGTCCGCCTTTTTTAAGGCAGGAGCGTCATTTACCCCGTCTCCTGTCATAGCTGTAATGTGCCCTTTTTTCTGCCATGCTTCCACAATGCGGATCTTATGTTCCGGAGACACCCTGGCATATACGGAGATCTTTTCCAGTCTTTCCTGCAGCTGCTGATCGCTCATCTGATCCAGATCTGCTCCTGTAACAGCCAGATCACCAGCTGTAAAAATACCAATCTCCGAGGCGATCTCTGCCCCCGGGTTTTT
>ERZ779740.569-NODE-569-length-11058-cov-2.14033_pt1 | contig 11058 bp, 11 predicted proteins | sample MGYA00511099_ERZ779740 | MGnify/ENA primary metagenome ERZ779740 (study PRJEB29588, sample SAMEA2161216) | human gut metagenome | biome: human gut; feature: human-associated habitat; material: faeces | place: Denmark | collected 2008/2010 ...
AATTGATGCAAAATCCGGGATACACAGCCGGCCACATTTTAAGACGGATTATAATCCGGAATTGCTGATGCATTATAATTATATCTGCCATTTCCTGGTGGTAAAGAAGACCATGTTAGAGAAAGTGGGGGATTTCAATCCCTGCTATGATGGTGCCCAGGACTATGAACTGGTGCTCCGCCTGACGGAGCAGACGGATGCCATTTATCATATTCGAAAGATTCTTTATCATTGGAGAATACACAGTGGTTCCACGGCAGGCAGTTCCCTGTCCAAGGATTATGCCTATGATGCGGGAAAGCGGGCATTGGAAGCTTACGTGCAGAGACGGAAAATCCCGGCAGAGATTAAAGAAGCCCAGGGGGCTTATTAATCTTGCGGAAATAAAGGAAAAAGATGCTTTAAATGAACTGGTAGAAAACAGCACAAGGGAATATCTTTTCATTTATGACAGCCGTCGCACCAGATTGCTTGGGGAGAGAGAACGAAAAGAACTGGCACAATATGCCTGCTTAAATAAAGTGGGACTGACAGGTGTCCGATTTAAAAAGCACCGGAAGTTAGTTTCGGCAGGCATTGGCGTATTACCGGATGGAAAGATGGGATATCTTTTTGAAAAACTTCCGGTCTGCTTCAAGGGATATTTCAACCGGGCAGTGCTTCCGCAGAATGTCAGCGCCGTTCCGCTGGAACAGTGTATCATAAAGAAAGAAGCATATCTTAAGGCTGGCGGAATTGATCTGGATAAAGAACCGTTAGAGAGAGCAATAGATTTTGCCGGACGTCTGCAAAAAGCGGGATATCAGATTATGCTGGATGCAAAACTTACAGCAGTTTATAAGGGATAGAAAATGAAACATGTATTTATTATAGGCAGTAAAGGAATTCCGGCGGCTTACGGCGGGTTCGAGACATTTGTAGAGAATCTGACCGGACAGGCGGACAGGCAGTCAGTGAAGACATTCAGTACCATGTGGCGTGCATGTCTGATCATAATGAAGAATTTACTTATCATAATGCGAAATGCTTCCGGGTGAAGGTGCCGGATATCGGACCAGCGAGAGCCGTGTATTATGATTTGGCAGCATTTCGTTACTGCATTCAGAAAATTAAAAAAGAAAAGATAGAGGATGCCGTTGTCTATGTGCTGGCATGCAGAATCGGACCATTTGTGGGGCACTTTAAAAGGCAGCTGCACCGGTTGTCTGGTACACTTTATGTAAACCCGGATGGACATGAATTTATGCGGGCAAAATGGAATAAATTGATTCGTAAATACTGGAAATATATATTGAACAGTATATCAGGGATGAATATCATAAATATCAGCCGAAGACCACATTTATCGCATATGGAACACGATCTTATAAAGCAGGTGAACCAACAGAGGATTTGCTGGCATGGTATCAGAAGTTTGATATCAGAAAAGAAAATTATTATCTTATCGTCGGAAGATTTGTCCCGGAAAATAATTACGAGACAATGATTCGGGAATTTATGGCATCTGATTCCACAAAAGATCTTGTAATCATCACAAATGTGGAAGAAAATGCTTTTTATGAAAGTTTAAAAGAGAAAACCGGCTTTTTAAATGATAAGCGGATTAAATTTGCAGGAACCGTGTATGATGCTGCATTGCTGGCAGAAATCCGCTGCTTTGCTTATGGATATTTCCATGGACATGAGGTGGGAGGAACCAATCCATCCCTTCTTGAGGCACTCAGTACCACAAAACTGAACCTGCTTTTAGATGTGGGATTTAATAAAGAAGTGGGGGAAGATGCCGCACTGTACTGGAATAAGAAAAACGGAAATCTTGCCACACTGATTCAGAAGGCGGATACTATGGATGAAGCAGAGAGGGAAGAGCTTGGCCGGAAAGCGAAGGACAGAATGAAGAAATGGTATAGCTGGGAAGCAATTGTACAGCAGTATGAAACACTGTTTCTTACAGGAGAGGAAGAGAGAGAATGATATCGGTCTTAGTAGTAACCTATAACGGAGAAACCTATATCAGAGAACAGATAGACAGCATACTTAAAAATATCGGACTGGGTGATGAACTGGTGGTATCGGATGATGGTTCACTGGATACTACGAGGGAAATCCTTAAGTCCTATCAGAAACAGGATGCCAGAATCCGTGTTATGGAAGGACCGGGTGAAGGCGTTATTGCCAATGTGGAAGCAGGACTTAGGGCGTGCCGGGGCGATTATATTTTCCTTGCAGACCAAGATGATGTCTGGATGCCGGATAAAGTAGAGAAAGTCATGGAAGTATTCCGGAGGAAGAAAGCCATGGTTGTGGTTCATGATGCCAGAGTGACAGATGCTGCATGCAAAGAGACACTGATGCCGTCCTTTTTTGTTTACCGCCACAGTGGAAGAGGTGCGATTAAAAATATTATTAAGAATACCTATATGGGCTGCTGCATGGCATTTCGGAAAGAGGTATTGGATGCAGTACTTCCGATTCCGAAGGATGTTACCATGCATGATCAGTGGATTGGTGTGAAATGTGATTTGAAATATCACCGCACTTTTGTTATATATTAGTTTCAATTGTTTTGAAAAAATGAATAGAAACTGTTTAACATCAGGAAAATAAGATAATGGAGATGACTTATGAGTACAAGTAGTAATAATAGAAACCGTAAAAGAAAGAAAATGACCAGACGCCAGAGAAGAAAGAGAAAATTGATTCTTTTTATAATAGAAGTACTGGTTATCTTAATTCTTCTGGCAGCATTATTTGTAATTATTAAATTAAATAAACTCAATAATACCGGTGATTTGGATGAAGATAAGCTGAATATTAATATTGATGCCAAAACCCAGGAATTGTTAGATGGTTATACGAACATTGCATTATTTGGTATTGATAACCGCAGTACCGGTAAATATGAGTCCGGAAACAGTGACTGTATCATGATTGCAAGTATTAATAATGATACGAAGGAAGTAAGACTGATATCGGTTTACCGTGATTCTTTCCTGGCAGTAGATGATGATGACAATTTAAGAAAACTCAATGCAGCATATGCAAAAGGCGGTCCGACCGGCCCCGTGCAGTTGCAGCATTGAATAAGAATCTTGATCTGGATATTAAAGAGTATGTAGCTGTGGACTTTAATGCAGTTATGGAAGTGGTAGATGCACTGGGTGGAATTGAACTTGATATTAGTTCCAAAGAAGCAGAAACCATGAAAATATATATCAATGAGATGAATGAGGTAATGGGAACCAATGGAACAGCAGTTTCCGGACCTGGACTTCAGACAGTGAACGGAATCCAGGCATTGGCTTCTTCCTACATTAAATAAGGTGATTGATAAATTATTCCCGGATATTTCCACAAGTCTTAGCAGTTCTGAAATATTGGGACTGGCAGCAGGCATCAAAGACTACGAACTGGCAGATACACAGGGCTGGCCATTCCAGCTTACCACAGAGCGTATGGGAGGAAAGCTTGGCGATGTAGTAGTTCCTACAGATCTGGAAACCAATGTGAATTTACTGCATCAGTATTTATTTGATGTAGAAGATTATGAGACAACACAGACCGTAAAGAATATCAGTAAATCCGTAATCAATGAGTCTGGAAAGACTGCTTCGGATACAGTAAGAGATACAAATCCGTTTACGGCAGAGGACACAGAGGCGGATACCCAGACACAGTAAAGAAAGATAAATAAAAATATTCATAGGAAAAGCTGTCTGGAATAGGACAGCTTTTCTTTCGCAGGAAATAAGGAAGAGACGAAAAAGAGACGGAAAACGAATTCAGAAAAGTTGTTTCTTATATCATGACAGGAGGTTCTCCATGGCGGGAAGAACATCGGAAAAAGGGAATACAACAGGAAAAACAATATTCTGCTTTATCGGAAAGGTAATAGGAGCTGGAATTACAGCATTTGCAATTCTGGCGCTTTTTTGCGTATTTTATTACAACCCTCCGGTACATGAACCATGTGGAAATGGAGTGACCAGCTATGTAAGACAGGCAGATACGTTCTGGGCGAGAGGAACGGAAGGTTTTGCCATGGGAACTACAGATGACAGTGGTTATAACAACAGTTATCCGGCGGATGGAAGAAAGACTGCTATTTTAATGATGGGTTCTTCCCAGACGGAAGGACTGTATGTCAACGAGGATGATTGTGTATCTTATTTGCTAAATGAGAAATACGCCGAAGATGGAAGCAACCGGTATGTATACAACGTGGGAATGTCAGCCCATACCATTTACCGTAATATCAGTAATTTGAAAAATGCCCTTAAGGTTTATCGGCCTGCTGAATATGTTGCGTTAGAGACCGGAACACTGGCAATGAATCCGGTAGAAGCTGCGCAGGCATTGAACCATGAAATGCCTGAGCTGACAGCGGGAAGCGGAATACCGGCACTGGAAGTATTAGAAAAGAATCCTTATATCAAGCTATTGTATCAGCAGTATAAGAATCTACAGAGCCAGAACACCGGATATGATGTATTTGGTGATGACACCTATGCGGCCACGGAGGAACTGCTTGCCTATATCAGCAGGACAGCGGAAGAAGCAGATGTTCAGGCGGTGATTTATTATATTCCGGATATGACATTGACAGAGGATGGTAGTTATGAATGCTCTGCAAGTGTGGACACCAGAGATACTTTTGCAGAATTATGTGGAAAATATAATATTATTTTTGCGGACATGACAGATTCCGTAGAGGAAGCCTATGTGAAAGAGCATATCGTAGCCAGTGGATTTGATAATACAACAGTTGGCTATGGGCATCTTAATGCATATGGACATGAGCTTCTGGCACAGTGCATTTATGATGCAATCGGAGAGGAGGAGCAGAGATGAGTTTTGCAAGTGTAAGCTTTTTACTGTTTTTTCTTGTAGTGCTTCTTCTTTTACTTCTTGTACAGAGGGTGCTGCCTTTTGCGGAAATAAAGCGCCGCATCATATGCCAGGGAATCCTTCTGATAGCCAGTTATGTTTTTTATGGCTGGTGGAATATGCGACTTTGCCTGCTTTTAATGGGAATTACATGGATTTCCTTTTTTACCGCGGTAAAAAAAGATGAAAAGCATCTGCGGCAGAGCCGGATTTCTCTTCTGATTGGAGTAGGCACGCCTTTGGCGGTCCTTGGAATTTTTAAATATTATGATTTCTTTGTGACTTCCTTTTGTGATGTGTTTCATCTGACACCGGGAGTACTGAATCTGATTCTTCCGGTAGGAATTTCCTTTTATACCTTTCAGGCATTGAGCTATACCATTGATGTCTATACCGGGAAGATAGAAAAAGAAAAAAGCTTTTTGCAGTTTGCGTTGTACTTAAGTTTTTTTCCACAGCTTGTAGCGGGACCGATTGTAAAAGCATCGGAGTTTCTGCCACAGCTTAAGGAGAACCGGAAGGTTACACTTGCGGGACTGGAAAGTGGAATACAGATATTTGTATTTGGTATGTTTAAGAAAGTGGTACTGGCGGACAATATTTCTGTATTTGTGGATGAAGTATATCGTAGTCCTCAGATATTTGGTTCCGGAACGGTTGCACTGGCAGTAGCAGCCTATGCCATTCAGATTTATATGGATTTTTCCGGTTATTCGGATATGGCAATCGGCTGTGCAAAATGTATGGGCTATGAATTACCAGTGAACTTTAATCTTCCATATATATCCCATAATGTCAGTGAGTTCTGGAAACGGTGGCATATCAGCCTTTCAAGCTGGCTGATGCAGTATCTTTATATTCCGCTGGGTGGTAACCGCAAGGGACGTATTCGTACTTATGTAAACCTGATGATAACGATGCTTTTAGGGGGACTCTGGCACGGTGCAGAATGGAGCTTTGTATTGTGGGGTGGTCTCCATGGACTGGCTCTTTGTATCCACAAGGGCTTCCGGAAACTGGCTGGATATCAGAAAGGGCAGGAGAGAAAGAAAAATGTTCTGGTGGATACCTTATCCATCCTCGGAACGGACATTTTTGTCTGCATCTGCTGGATATTCTTCCGGGCCATTACACATCCGTACAGCTTTGCCATTGCAGCAATTATTATTCTTTGTATTGCAACAGTGGCTGCATATCTCAGGGCAGCAAAGAAAAAAGAAAAGACCGTCAATGGTTTTTATCCGATTATGGATTTAAATCATTTCTGGTCTCTTGTGATTTTCTTTGTTGAGATAGGCCTTATCCTTGGTCTGGCTTATGTGAAGGGCAGTCCGTTTATTTATTTTCAGTTTTAGGTAAGGCAGTTTGTGTGTCTGCCATGGAGGTCTTTGGTGTCATCGGTTCATCAATAATGAATGGTGGACGGTTTCTGGTGGCATCATAAATACGCCAGATGTAGGAACCAATAATACCGATGGAAAGCATAATAATTCCCATACCCATTAAAAGTACGATTAATAATGAGGTATAGCCTTCTGCAGTTATAATTCCGGTCATTTTCCGGTAAATTGTAATAAAGAACAGAATGAGTGCAAAGAGAAATACTCCGGCACCGGCTGCAGTGACCATGGTAATCGGAAAGCTGGAGAATCCTATCAGGGAATCCGTGGCAAGTTTTATTTTTTTGTGAAGAGTCCATCGGGAATGTCCGATGGTTCTTTTTTTCCGGATATAAGGAACAGTTGCAGTCTGAAAGCCACTCCACAGGACCTGTCCCATAAGAGAGGTATTTTTTTCCTTCATTGCGACCAGCAGGTCAATAATTTGGCGGTCAATCAGAAAAATGTCAAAACCACCCTTGGGCATGGTTGTCAAATCCACCTTTGGGCATGGTGGGAAGTGCAACCTCCTTCATAATATAGGCATAAAGGGAAGAAACAGCTTTCTGTGTAAGAGGTTCCTCACGGTCAGCACGGGTAGCAAGTACTACCTTATTACCAGCCCTGTATTTTTCTAACATACTTAAGATTAATTCGGACGGTTCCTGTAAGTCTGCAGCTTTGCGCTCGCAGATGACATCATAGGATTTATCTTTGGAACCATCATCAACCATGAGAATTTCATAGTCACAATCTAGTTTACATAAAACCTTTTCCCGCAGATCATTGTAAAGTGGAAGAAGGTTATCATGGTTAAAATACACTGGTATTACAATGGATAGTTTCATAACATTGGCTCCTTTCATAAACTATTACTTCTTGATTCTTTATTATGATAACGTATGTTTTTGTAAAATCAATAGGGTAAAGAAAGTCTTAAGAAAATAGTAAGAGAACTCTTAGTTGTCTGGATAAGTTTTCAGGAGTATAATACCAACGATTCATCATGAAGAAGAAATTAATAATGAAAAGGAAATGAGAATGGAAAAGACAAATCAGACTCTGAAAAGAGGGTATTTAATATGTTTATTTCTGGCATTGACAATTTGGAGTATGGCAACTACTTCCGGAAGCGGGCCGGATGAAGCAATGAAATATGATATCTGTAATTATATAGCGTCCCATGGAAAGCTTCCTGATGGAACGGACCCGGCGCTAAGAAATCCAATCTGGGGAATATCATATGGATTTACTCCGATTCTGTCATATATGATAAGCGGAGTTTTTTTGAAAATAGCTTTTTTATTTACCACAAATGTGTATTGGCTGGATGGGGGGGGGGGGATGTTTCAGATAGGAGAGTACTTATTTCAAACCAATAGAAGCAGATTTTTGTTCGTAATGTCTGGAACCCTGCTGCCCCAGGTAATGTATCTTGGAAGTTATCTGAATAATGATTCCTTTGCATTATTTACAATTGCATGGATTATTTATGCCTGGCTTAGGGGCAGGGACAGACACTGGGACTGGAAAAGCTGTATCCTATTAGGAACTGGAATAGGGTTATGTGCATTATCTTATTATAATGCCTACGGTTATCTTTTGATGAGTATACCGTTTTTCTTTATTTCCTACTGGAAGGAAAGGCAAATAGAAGGTGAAGGAAAAAGAACTGACATGCATCGGATGTTCAGGATGGCAGCAGTAATTGCTATTGTAGCAATACTTTTAGCTGGCTGGTGGTTTATCCGGAGTGCAATATTATATGATGGTGATTTCCTTGGACTTCGAACAACGGATAAATATGGGGAAATGTATGCACAGCCGGGATTCCGTCCGCCAGAACGGCCGACGCAATATCATCAGGGCTGGAGAACATCACTGATCAGCTTTATTGGAATATTAAGGACCTGCGACTGGAATCTGATGGGCAGGGGCTATCTGGGGATTGGAATACTTTTTCTTGCTGGAATCATTGGCTATCTGGCGGGCGGGTGGAAAAGAAAAATATTTTCGTCAGACAGACTGCTGCATATCACATTTCTGATATGCATGGTAATTCCATGCGGATTGAGTATTTATTATTCTTTTTATAGTGACTATCAGCCACAGGGGCGGTAACTTATGCCGAGGCTGAAGTAAATCGTATGTTATACGGTGGAATTTATATATTTTTCATATTGATATCTGCAGCAAGTTTTTATTATGTTCATGCGCTGATATAGATTTCAAAAAAGGACTGGATAATCCCCGGTTTTTCTTATATAATGTCAAAAGGACGATAAAGACAGTTCTATAAAAGATAGGATGAAACAACAGCAATTGGAATAGAATGTAAAAGAAAAGCAGGAGGAAGAATTATGTGTGGAATTGTTGGATATATAGGGAAGAAACAGGCTGCACCAATTTTGTTGGATGGACTTTCAAAACTGGAGTACCGTGGTTATGATTCGGCAGGTATGGCAATCTTTGATGGGAAGAAGATTAACATGGCTAAGGCGACCGGAAGATTAAAGGTATTATCTGAGCTGACCCATGAGGGTGCTACCTTGCCGGGAACGGTTGGAATCGGTCACACACGCTGGGCAACCCATGGTGCACCGAGTGATATCAATGCGCATCCACATTTCAATGAAGCCGGTACGATTGCTGTGGTACACAATGGTATCATTGAAAACTATATGAAATTAAAGAAAAAGTTATCAGAAAAAGGCTATAAGTTCCAGTCAGACACGGACACTGAGGTTGTGGCCCAGCTGCTGGATTATTACTATACCGGGAATCCATTGGAGACCATTACCAAGGTCATGCATCGTGTGGAAGGTTCTTATGCACTGGGAATTATCTTTGCAGAGAATCCGGATGTTATCTATGCAGTCCGTAAGGACAGTCCTCTGATTGTAGGAAGAGGTGAGGGGGAGAATCTGATTGCATCCGATGTCCCGGCAATTTTAAAATATACCAGAGATGTATATTTTATTGAAAATGAAGAAATTGCCCGCCTCTCCGAGGAAAAAATAGAATTCTTTAATGTAGACGGGGAATCTATCGAAAAAGAATGCAAACATATCGAGTGGGATATTCATGCAGCAGAAAAAGGCGGCTATGAGCATTTCATGTTAAAAGAAATGAATGAACAGCCAAAGACCATAAGAGATACCATCAGTCCACGTATCAAGGATGGCAGAATTGTCATCGATGAGCTTGGAATGAGTGACGAAGAAATCAGAAATATCAGCAGAATTCACATTGTTGCCTGCGGTTCTGCTTATCATACCGGATTTACCAGTAAGTATTGGAGCCCTTGTCATTATTATCAGTCAGTCCGGAGAGACAGCAGATTCCCTGGCGGCACTCCGTATGGCAAAAGAGCGTGGCGTTAAGACGCTTGGTATTGTAAACGTAGTTGGAAGCTCCATTGCAAGAGAGGCAGATAAAGTAATGTATACCTGGGCTGGACCGGAAATTGCAGTTGCAACTACAAAAGCATACAGTGCACAGCTTGTGGCACAATATCTTCTGGCAATTAAATTTGCACAGGTTCGTGGTAATATATTCATTCTGAGGCATATGCAGCAGGTGAGTTAAAGCATGGAACCATTTCCCTGATTGAAGATGGTACACCGGTCGTTGCAGTGGCAACACAGGATGCACTGCTGAAAAAGACCATCAGCAATATTGTAGAAGTGAAGACCAGAGGCGCATTTGTCATGGCAGTCACCAATGAAGGCAATACAGAGATTGAAAAGACAGCAGATTATGTCATCTATATTCCACAGACCAATGCATATTTTGCCAATTCACTCTATTTCTATGAAAGGACATTTTATTTTGTGCACACTAAAATGCCAGCCGTTCTAAAATTTTGTTTTGCTTGCTTGTAAACTGTCTTTCCGTTGCTTTGACTTAAGATAGCTCCACCGTCCGTTGAATACGGATGCCACATAATGCATGGCAGGGGCACTAAGGTAAGAACGGTGGTATTTCGGTGTGAAAATAAAATGTCCTTTTTTATAGAAAAAATTCTAATGTAAAATATATCCTCTTTTGCAGAGCTTTTTACAAATTAAACATAAAAGAAACATATTTTTCTCAATAAATAGACACAGAACTAACACAATTTATGGATATTATCATAATCAGAAAGTAACAAAGAGATGAAAGGAGTAATCTTTATGGAAAACAATTATAACAACAATTTTAACTCCGGCTCTCCTTATTCATATAATCAGACGAACCAGCAGACAGGAGACGGAACAAATACTTCATGGAGCAGTCAGGTGAACGGAAATACTTCACAGGGCTACAGTCAGGGAACCCAGTATGGACAGGGAAATGCCTATTATAGTCAGGGAACCCAGTATGGACAGGGAAATGCCTATTATAATCAGGGAACACAGCCATATGGACAGAATCAGCAGAAGAAAAAACGGAAAGAAAAAGTAAAGAAAGAACAAGGTAAAGGCGGATTTGGTGTAAAACTTGCAAAATGTGCAGCTATTGCATTAGTCTTTGGATTGATTTCAGGAAGCGTATTTGCGGGAACAAATCAGCTGCTTGGAACGAAGTGGAGCAACTCTGAATCTGCTAAGACAGAGGCTTCCCTGAATAAGAGCAGCAGCGGAGATACCGTTAAGGCAGCAAATACTTCATCCAAAGCAGTAACCGATTTGACGGATGTCTCAGATATTGCAGATAATGTAATGCCATCTATTGTTGCAATTACGAATATGAGTGAAAAACAGGTAAGCACCTGGTATGGATATACTGCATCACAGCAACAGGAAAGCTG
>ERZ779740.573-NODE-573-length-11038-cov-4.89966_pt1 | contig 11038 bp, 9 predicted proteins | sample MGYA00511099_ERZ779740 | MGnify/ENA primary metagenome ERZ779740 (study PRJEB29588, sample SAMEA2161216) | human gut metagenome | biome: human gut; feature: human-associated habitat; material: faeces | place: Denmark | collected 2008/2010 ...
GAGGGACTTATTATCTTTGGCGAACTGACGCTCACCCTGTACTACGTTGATATCTACTGCGGTCTGATTATCAGCAGCGGTAGAGAAGATCTGGCTCTTCTTGGTAGGAATGGTTGTATTTCTCTCAATCAGTCTGGTAGCAACACCACCCATGGTCTCGATAGACAGAGACAGAGGAGTTACATCCAGTAACAGAATATCACCGGCACCTGCATCACCGGCAAGCTTACCACCCTGGATAGAAGCACCGATTGCTACGCACTCATCAGGATTCAGAGACTTGCTGGGCTCTTTACCGGTCAGGGCTCTTACCTTATCCTGTACCGCAGGAATACGTGTAGAACCACCTACTAACAGTACCTGACCCAGATCAGAATAATTCAGGCCTGCATCCTTCATAGCGTTCTGTACGGGGATAGCAGTCTTATCAACCAGGTCTCTGGTCAGTTCATCGAACTTTGCACGAGTCAGGTTCATATCAAAGTGCTTAGGTCCCTCTGCAGTTGCGGTAATGAAAGGAAGGTTGATGTTGGTGGTCATTGCGCTGGACAGCTCTTTCTTAGCCTTCTCAGCTGCTTCCTTCAGTCTCTGCATAGCCATCTTATCACCGGACAGATCTACGCCTTCTGCCTTCTTGAATTCATCCAGCATCCACTGAATGATCTTGTTATCGAAATCATCACCGCCAAGGTGTGTATCACCGTTGGTAGCCAGTACTTCGATGACACCGTCACCGATCTCGATGATAGATACATCAAAGGTACCGCCACCAAGGTCGTATACCATGATCTTCTGTTCTTTTTCATTGTCCAGACCATAAGCAAGTGCTGCTGCGGTAGGCTCGTTGATGATACGCTTTACATCCAGGCCTGCGATCTTACCTGCATCCTTGGTAGCCTGACGCTGGGCATCATTGAAGTATGCGGGAACTGTGATAACTGCCTCGGTAACCTTCTCACCCAGATAGCTCTCGGCATCTGCTTTCAGCTTCTGCAGGATCATTGCGGAGATCTGCTGAGGAGAGTATTTTTTGCCGTCAATGGTACGGCCGCGATCGGTACCCATATCTCTCTTAATGGAAGAAATGGTCTTCTCTGCGTTGGTAACTGCCTGACGCTTTGCAGGCTCACCGACCAGTCTCTCACCGGTCTTGGTAAATGCTACAACAGAGGGTGTGGTTCTTGCGCCTTCTGTGTTTGCGATAACGGTGGGCTTACCACCTTCCATAACAGCTACACAGCTGTTGGTCGTACCTAAGTCAATACCAATAATCTTACTCATAATATTTTCCTCCTGTTTTTATTCTCTGTTTTCATTTTATAGTTTCTATTCTCAAAAATATGTGATAATCAAATTATTGAACAACGCCTACCATGCTGTGTCTTACGACCATGTCATGATATGTGTAACCCTTCTGAAGTTCCTGGGCTATCACACCGGATTCATACTCATCGCTCTCCACCTGCATCACTGCGTTGTGAAGATTCGGGTCGAATTCCTGTCCGACTGCCTCGATGGGTTTTACACCGATGTTCTCAAGTTCTGTCATCAGCTGTTTGTAGATACGGTTCATACCGTCTACGAAAGGATCCTCTTTGGATTCCTCGGGAACCGTTGCCAGGCCTCTTTCAAAATTATCTACTACCGGAAGGATCTTCTCGATCACACTCTTGGCACCGGTATCGAACATGGCCTGTTTCTCTTTATCGGTTCTCTTGCGGAAGTTCTCGAATTTTCTGACGCTTTACTCTGTCTTCCAGCTGATCGATCTTCTCCTTGTAGGAATCTTCCTTTTTGTTCAGCTTTGCCTGCTTCTTTGCTGCCTTTTTGTCTTCCTTGCTCACGGGTTCCTCATCTTCTGTCTCTTCTTCCTTCAGTTCTTCGGCATCTGAAAGATCCTGTTCCATTTCTTCCTCTAATATTTCTTTTTCCTGATCTGCCATTCTTACTTTCCTTTCTGGAATCTGTCTATTCTTTGCGGTAAAGGTCATCCAACTGGTTCTGCACTGTTCGCAGGGTTCCGATGACCTTGTCATAATCCATTCTCTTGGGACCTATGATTCCTATGGTTCCCTTCATGCCTTCTCCCAATTCATAAGTAGCTGTGACAACACTGCAATCCTTCATGCCCTGTACCGGTGTCTCGTCTCCGATGTACACCTGAATACCTGTGCTGCCTTCATCTGCCAGGGACTCCTGGATCAGACCGCCCAGCTGCTGTTTTTCTTCGAAGGCATTGATCAGTTCACTTGCCTTGGACTGATCTGCCAGTTCCGGATACCGGAAAATATTGTTGGCACCGCTGGTGTAAATCTCCAGGTCCTCGTCTGCCTTGATGGCATCCGCCACAGCATCGATCACCTCACTGACGATCTCACTGTGGATTCCGGCCTGCTGCTTCATTGCTGCGATCATTCCCAGATTGATCTCCTCCATGGACAATCCATTGAGGTGGGTATTCAACAGAATGTTCAGCTTCAGCAGTGTCTCATCATCCAGTTCCTGATTCACCGCCAGGATATTGTTCTTGATCACATTACCTTCGGCAACGATGACCGCCAGAATCTGTCCGGCATCTACCCGGGACAGCTGGATGAACTTCACCTTGTTGCGATGTACCTGCGGAGCACTGATCATGGTGGCGTATTGTGTGTTCTGAGCCAGGGTCTTCACCACCTGTTTTAACAGGTTCTCCAGCTTATCCTGCCTCTCTAAGAGCATATCCTTCATCTCATTGACTTCCTGCTCTCTGGTGGCCATCATGGTATCCACATAGAAGCGATATCCCTTATCGGAAGGAATTCTTCCTGCGGAAGTGTGCGGCTGTATGATATAACCCATCTCTTCCAGATCCGCCATCTCATTACGAATGGTCGCCGAGCTTAAATTCAGATCTGTGTATTTTGAAATGGTCCTGCTGCCTACCGGCTCTCCCGTTTCCAAGTAGTTCCGGATAATGGCTTGCAATATAATTCTTTTTCTGTCATCCAATTGCATTCCATCACTCCCTTTGGGATTATTAGCACTCATCTAAAAGGAGTGCTAACATCTTCTTACCCTAAAATAGCACTACAGGATATTATTGTCAACTGATTTTCCCGAAAATAATTCTAAACAAAATATTAAAAAAAACTATTCAGAGCCTCATTCGCCAAATACAGATTCTTGTGCAAGCACAAATCTGTACTTGGCTCATCGTATACACAAAAAGGACCGGCACTATTTCAGTACCAGTCCTGTCTCCAGATATACGGGAAGTGCCCGTACATATACCATATCTATTGTGCCTCCGACAAGGATCAGAAAACATATCGCAACCCCTGTATTCACCAGCCACCGGGGAAAGGTTCTGCCTTTGATCTTCAGTTCCGAAAGTTTTTGAATTCCTTTTATCATATAATACATCAGGGGGAGCAGCGCTGGGAGCAGGTACCGTCCCTGATTCTGATAATCCGTGGTGTATGCATAATAAATCGTCAGAAATGCCGGCATAAAAATGCAATAAAGCATATTAATATGGAAGAACCATTCTCTTCCGGATATTTTGCGACGCTTCTTATAGCAGATCACATACAGAAGACTTCCCGCGGTGCCAAGCACAAAAAATGCTTTATACGCCCGATACAGCCAGATGCTTCCGTAGATGGACATGGAGCCGAAAGCTGCCACGAAGCTGTGGAACAGACCGGACAGTGTGTAGCGTTCCCGGAACATTTCCAGCACCGTATAACCCATGGACTGATAAGTCTGCATGGTCAGCGGATTGACACTCTCCACCGCATATTGGATCGCCATCTTTTCCCGGGTGGCCGGGCCCACCAGATCTCCGTCCAGAACGATATAACTGCGGATGAACCACCAGCCGATCCCCGCCAGAACTACTCCGGCGATCAGACAGCCGTATTTCAGCATATTCTTCCAGTCATAGAAATAGCCGCCGTTTTCCTTCTTCTGCAAAAAGGACAACAGAAAGAGTAAAATGCAGCTTACGATATATCCGTAGGCATTATAATAAGAAAGAGCACACAGAATAATACCACCGCTCATCCACAGACTGTTGCGGAGACTTATACCATCCTGATATACGCATACCAGAGCATATACCATCATGGCCGTGGATAACATACAGCAGGAATCCGTATTCACATAAGTGTGCAGGAACAATCCCTCCGGCAGGTACGTTACTGCAAAGCAGAACAGCCAACGGAATCGGTCATCCCGGAACACTCTTTTTCCAATCAAATATACCACTACTGCCATCAGCAGGCCAAAGGTTACGTTCACCAGTCTTGCGGTATAGAGCAGTACCACTTCCGATTCCGTAAACAGGCTCACAAAGCGCATGAGATATCCCTGCACGATATAGGGAAATACGTTATACAGAGCATAGGAAAATCCGTAGGCCGGAATCCGCACCTCTTCCTCCCATCCCGTAGGGATCTTCCCATACTTGCAGATAAACTGCGGGATCAGATATCTCGCATGTTCATCCGGCGGATTACCATACAGCGGCGGTGTGTTGGCCAGCGGCTGCAACAGTGCAAGTGTAAGTGCCAGTGCCAGGAATCCCAACAGATATAATGTAAAAATAATCTTTTCTGATTTTTTCTGCATTCTGTCATCCTTTAACATTTTTATAGATACGAAGACCCCAAAGTGGTAAATTCAACTTTGGGGCCTGGTAAACTATTCAGACCCTATTCGCAAAACCGCACCTTCGGTGCTTTCCTTTTGCTCATAGGGTTACTTCGTAATATAAAAATAAGTATATATCCTTATGAATGCAAGCATTCAACGTATATATACTTATTTTTTATTACTCTGAATAGTTTATATGTAGAAGCTTCCGGTGATCTCTTTGTTCATTACATAGTAAACCATGTTCTCTTCGGGCTTTACATACAGCTCTACGCTGGTCAGGTCAGCTGCCTTCTGCTTCAGATCGTATTTCCATACGTCCTTGGCGATCTTCAGCAGTTCTTCCTGAGAGTAGGACTTTCCACCGAACTGAACGCTGATCTCACTCTTTAACTCTGTCTTCTTGGCTACGGGCTTCTTAGCCTCTGCCTTTGCAGGTGCTGCCTTCTTGGTCTCTTTCTTAACTGTTTCCTTCTTGGCTGCAGGCTTCTTAACCTCTGCCTTTACAGGTGCTTTTTCTTCTGCCTTTGCTACAGGGGCCTTCTCAGCTTCCTTCACAGCGGTCTTGGTTTCTGTCTTAACTGGAGTTGTCGGTGCTGCTTTCTTAACTTCTGCCTTAGGCGCTTCCACTTTAGCTGCTACAGGTGCTACAGTTTTCTTAACTACTGCCATGTTACCGTCTCCCTTCTGTACGAATCATGTACAAAAAACATTTTCATTCTCCTCACAAGTACCGTATTTCGGTGCTCGATAAGGGTAGTGTATTCCTTTTCCCTATAATTGTCAACTGTTATGCGAATACCAGAAAGTACAGCAATACGATAATACCCAGCACAATACGATACCATCCAAAGACTTTAAAGTCATGCTTTTTGATATATCCCATCAGGAAACGAAGTACGAACAGGGATACAATGAAGGATATCACTGTACCGACCAGCAGGCAGGCAAGCTCCATTCCCGTGAATGCAAATCCGAACTTCAATACCTTCAGAAGACTCGCTCCAAACATAACGGGAATCGCCAGAAAGAAGGTAAATTCCGCTGCCACCGTTCTCGATATACCAATCATAATAGCACCCAGGATCGTAGCTCCGGAGCGGGATGTTCCGGGCAGTGCCGCAGCCACCAGTTGGCAGAAACCGATGATCAATGCATCTCTGTAGGTCAACTGTGACAGTGTTGTGGTGGTAGGTACACGATTCTTGTTCCAGTTCTCGATCACGATAAACAATACACCGACCAGTACCAGCATAACTGCTACCACGATGACCTGGAGCGTTACTCCACTGGTTCCGATCTCTTTTTTGAAGGCTTCGCTCACCGCATCATCAAACAGCAGGCCGTAAACGACCGCAGGGATACATGCTACAACGATCTTCACCCACATCCAGAAAGCATCCATGCTCAGTGCCACATTTCCTACCGTAAAATCTTTTTTAGATCTTACAATACCACCTTTTTTTGTCTGCTGATTTTTCTTCATATAAAAAGGCCAGATCTTGTTCCAGAACAGAACGACTACCGCCAGGATAGCTCCCAACTGAATGACAACATCAAACATATCGAAGAAGCCTTCACTGGTCTCCTGAAAAGGAATCAGACGCTCCACCAGGATCAGATGTCCTGTGCTGCTGATGGGCAGCCACTCGGTGATGCCCTCCACGATACCGTAGATAATTGCCTTGATAATTTCTAACATTTTGTTTCTCCTATCTTTTTTATTTTCTGACGAATCAGAGCTTTTATTTTTCGAGATATGCCAGCAGATCTTCATAGCAGTTCTCTGCTTCCTGATAGCCCTCTTCATATAATGCGATCAGTTTGTCCTTGTCTTTCTCTATCCGTCCCACATCACTCTTCTTATGAGGTCTGATCACGAAAGCCTGACCGTTTTTCTCCTGTCTGTCAATATAGTCCAGGCACTCGTTATAACGGATATGTCGGTCTGCCATGAGTTCATATACTTTAGGATATTTCAGGTATCTGAGTTTTATGAGTCCCAGCTGTGACGCAGATGCGGGCTTTCTCACGAATCCCACCTCTTTGGTCATGACCAAGATGTTCTTCCGGTTGCCGTCCAGAATAGATTTCTCCAGAGGAATGGCATCGCTGATGCCACCATCCAGATACAGCTTCCCATCGATCTTCACATTCCGTGCCACCAGCGGCAGGGATGCGGATGCCCGGATCTTGTCGATATCCTTGCGGATATCACGGACACGCAGATACTCCGGCTGTCCCGTCTCGATGTTGGTCACCACGCTGTAGGCCTTGCCGGGATATTTTTCAAAGGTATCGTAATCATACGGATACAGGTAATCCGGAATCAGGTGATAACAGAAATCCACATTGAACAAATCTCCGCTGGTCAATAAGCTTTCCAGGCTGCAATACCGTCTCGTATCCAGATAATCCACACTGACACTCAGCGCCCGTCCCTTTTGTCTGGACAGATAGCTGCACATATGGCATGCACCGGCGGATACTCCGTAGATGTGGGAAAAATCAATTCCCTTTTCCGTAAAAAAGTCCAGTACGCCGGCGGTGTATACACCCTTCATTCCGCCGCCTTCCAATACCAGTCCTGCCTGATACATTCTCATTACTCTCCTTTCTGCTTCTGCAACTATCCAGAACCACATCAGCATATCGAAAGGCTCATTCGTGCAAGCACGATTCGCTTTTCGATATGCTGTGTGACTCTAGATAGTTGCATACTCGGTCTTTACGAACTTACGCAAAGCTTCCAGAGATCTCTCCACTTTTTCGGTGTCCACACAGTAGGCCATGCGGAAATATCCGGGTGCGCCAAAGCTGTCACCCGGTACCAGAACGAGATCATATTTCAATGCTTTCTGGCTGAATACCTTGGCATCCTCTTCCAGCGCCTTCGGGAAAATGTAGAAGGTTCCGCCGGGCTTCACACAGGTGAATCCCAGCTCGGTCAGTTCTTTATACAGGATATTCATATTCGTCTCATACACCGATAGATCCGCTGTCTTATCCAGTACCTGTGCCACTGCCAGCTGGATAATGGAAGGAGGACAGTTATGTCCGATACCTCGGGAGATCTGTCCGCACATATTGATCATGGTCTCCGCATCCTCACATGCCGGGTTCACTGCCACATAACCGATACGTTCTCCCGGCAGAGACAGAGATTTGGAGAAAGAATAGCACATGATGGTATTGTCATAAAAATAGGATACGCAGGGATTGTCTACACCTTCAAACACGATCTCACGATAAGGTTCATCAGAGATCAGATAAATAATATGACCGTATTCCTTGGACTTTTCGCTCAGGATATCTGCCAGTCTCTGCAATGTCGGGGTGGAATATACCACACCGGAGGGGTTGTTGGGAGTATTGATCAGTACTGCCTTGATCTTCTCCGTCAGCATCTCCTCAAACGCCTCGAAGTTGATCTGGAAGTTCTCCAGATTGGGGGGAACCACCTTCAGTACCGCTCCGGTGAGATCCACATACGGATGATATTCCGGGAAAAACGGTGCAAAAGTCAGGATCTCATCTCCCGGCTCCGTCACCAGACGAAAAGCATGTGCCAGCGCTCCTGCCGCCCCGGATGCCATGAAAATGTGCTCCTTACGATAAGGCAGCCCAAACCTCTTCTCCAGGTTCTCCGCAATTGCCTCCCTGACGCTTGTAATACCGAGGCTGGGACTGTAGCCGTGCAGTTCCAACGGTTCCTTCGTCGCCAGCATATGGATCATGCGGTCAGTAAATTCTCTGGGAACCGGAACGGAAGGATTCCCCAGGCTGTAATCAAATACGTTCTCGTATCCGATTTCCTGTCCCCTTGCCGTAGCAAATTCCGAAAGCTGCCGGATCACTGATTTTCCGGACAGCATATCTTTATATTTCTGAACTAACATACTAATCTCCTTTCCGCAGACGATTCCTTTCGTCGGAGGAATCGCAAATCAAATTTCAAATTTGATTCTGCGCTGTTTATTTGATCTCTATAAACTTATCTCTGAACCTTTCCGTGGACAGACAGATACTGTTTCTTCCACAGCTTTTGGCCTTATAGAGAAGCTCATCCGCTCTTGATGTGAAATCCCATTCCTTGTTATTGCCCACCGGAATCCGCACAAATACTCCCTGGCTTACCGATACATAGTTGCTGCAATTACTGCATTCATGGGGAAGTTTCAATTTGCGGACCTCCCTCAAAATATCTTCCGCTACTCTTCGTATCTTCTCCACCGTCATTCCGGTATAGAGGATCATAAATTCATCCCCACCGTATCTGGCACAGAAAATCTTACCCGGAACCTGCTGTTTCCGCAGAACTCCGGCAATCGCTTTCAGGCACTGATCTCCGGCCAGATGTCCGTAATGATCGTTGTATTCCTTGAAGAAATCAATATCCATGAGTTCTACTCCCATGAGCTCATGTTCCTCATAGGCATGTTCAAAACTGCTCGTAAAGTATTCATGTAAAAAGGTCCGGTTTGCCAGTCCCGTCAGTTCATCATGCATAGCCAGACTTTCCAGCTCCCGGTTGGAAGCTTTCATGTTCGTCCAGTCCAACGTAACGTTTTTCAGCCGGTTCTGCAATTCTATGACATTGATCAGCGCTTCTCTGTTTTCCTGTTGGTATTTCTCATAAATATCAAAATACTGGCGGGTATAATCTATGTATTCCCAGGTGAGACCCTTCTTCTGCAGAAATTCACTCTTGAAAGGATACAGATCCAGGAAAATATTATAATGCTCTTCGATATGCTTTTCATCAATGATCCGGATCAATTCTTCCAGATATTTTCCATCAGGCAGGATTGCCAGGATTCCCGCCAGGATCACCAGTTCATCCATGATCTCTTCAAAAACATCCCGGTCTGACAATTGCTCCAGAAGATCTGCTGCAAGCTTTAAAGCCTCTTCCTCATGCCCTTGTAATAATTCGCAGGAAATACGATACATTTCTAATGTTATTTTCGAATAATAGCTTTCCGGTGCCTCTCTGATGATCTGTTCTATTTGATTCCAAAGCCGTAAAGCCTCTTCCATTTCTCCCATATACATGTGACAGCAGCCACACTCGATCATACAGTTGATCCTGTTATAATTCAGCTGATATGTTTTCTCTGACTTACTATAGAAGTCGATTGCTGTACGGTAATGCTGTATCGCCTCCTGCCGCAGGCGCATTCTGACCAGGGTATAGGCAATATTACTCTCCGCCATGCCCTGGATATAATAAAAATGGTATTTTTCCGCATATTGAAGGCAGTTATAATAGGAACTTAAGGCCACCATCCGGTTGTTCTTCCGATCGGACACCGCTCCCATCATATTATAGGTTCTGGCCAGCAGTTCATACATCTGCTCATTTTTCAGATAACCGATACTCTCTGTCAGACATTGCAAGGTGTTTTCATACTGGTCGTTCTGCCAATAATATTCTGCAAGATAATAAAGCCCCAGACCGGCCAGCTTCTGTGAGCCGGTGTCTGCTGCATATTCCATCACTTTCTGACAGGTCTCATTGTCCGGAAATTTACCGTTTTCCCGGTTTTGGATGGTTTCCTCTATGAAATTTTGAACGGTCTGTGGTAAACCCTTTAAATCCATGCCGGTTCCTTTCCGGAATCCCCAAGCTGTCATTGATCATCCCCTGTCAGAGGCCATCATAAACAGCCATGGTATTCTAAATAGTTATCATACCACAGTACTTTGTCACTTTACAAGATTGCTCCGCCAAAAATACATGTCACCCGTAAAAAATTAAGGTTTTATTTAGATTTCATCCTCTGCCCATGCAAGAGCACATTTCACCGCACGATGCCAGCCCTTTAACAGTTTCTTGCAGTCTTCTTCATCCATTTCCGGTGCAAAGGATGCTCCGATCTGCCAGTTCTCACGGATCTCATCACGATTCTTCCAATAGCCTACCGCAAGTCCTGCCAGATAAGCCGCTCCCAGAGCAGTCGTCTCGATACATGCCGGACGGCGTACCTGGGTGTTGACGATATCTGCCTGGAACTGCATAAGGAAATCATTGGCACTGGCACCACCGTCTACTTTCAGGCTCTTTAAATCAATGCCGCTGTCCTTCTCCATGGCTTCCAGCACATCTGCCGTCTGGTATGCGATGGATTCCAGCGTGGCTCGGATGAAATGTTCCTTGGTACAGCCTCTGGTAATGCCGACGATGGTTCCTCTGGCATACTGATCCCAGTAGGGGGCTCCCATGCCCGCAAATGCCGGAACAATATAGACCCCTGCGGTATCCGGCACATGCTCTGCATACTCCTGGGACTGTGCAGAGGTCTTGAGCATACGCATACTGTCACGAAGCCACTGGATCCCGGCACCGGCTACGAACACGCTGCCCTCCAGGGCATATTCTACGTTCTTGCTTGTGCTG
>ERZ779740.578-NODE-578-length-10984-cov-2.33233_pt1 | contig 10984 bp, 7 predicted proteins | sample MGYA00511099_ERZ779740 | MGnify/ENA primary metagenome ERZ779740 (study PRJEB29588, sample SAMEA2161216) | human gut metagenome | biome: human gut; feature: human-associated habitat; material: faeces | place: Denmark | collected 2008/2010 ...
CCGCGGCAAGCTTGTCCGGCTCGATATTGGTGATGGAGCCGACCACAGAAGCTTTCTTCTGCGTTCCGAAGCCCACTACCACCACTTCATCAAGGGCTGCCACGTCTTCTTCCAAAGCTACATCAAGCACTCCTTTGGAACCTACCGCTACCACTTTGTCCTTGAAGCCGATATAAGAGAACCTCAATGACGGCTTATTACTTTTCAACGTAATCGTATACGTACCGTTGATGTCCGTCACCACACCATTGGAGGGGTCTGCCGCCTCCGTCACATTCACACCGATGAGCAACTCACCCTGTGCATCCATCACACGTCCGGTCACCTTCTTAGGCGACTGGGCAAATGCCGAGCTACTGATGCACAACAGTAGCATCAGCATCCAGCCCACAAATTGCTTTTTGGGAATATTCTTCATTTCGTACCTTTATTAATGATTTATTGAATTTGCTGCTCCGTAGAACTATTCTTCCATAGTCGTGCCATTATAGTGGCACAACTTTGCCAATATAGAGGCACAGTCTTGCCACTATAGTGGCAAGACCCCGGATATAAATATCAGCCTATGAATGTATAGAAAAGAGCGCTACCAAAGCTTACTCGTTGCCCCACAGAGTGGCTTTGTTACCCTTGGACTTACGCCAAGCGTCACGCCAACGATGTATGTCCATGTGATTGATGAAAGGCTTCGGTGCTCTTTGTGCTTTCGTAGGAGCTTCTGGAAGAGCAACGGCTGAATCTTGATACCAATAGGCAACGGTTGCTAAATCCAACGTCAAATTATTATTAGAACCATGCTCTATCGTTCCTTTAACACTCTTCTCAAAGAAGATGGGATCAGCTATGAAGAAGCGGTAAACATGGGTACGTCCCAACCAGCCGATGTCATTATTTACACGAGGATACCCGAAATAAGGATGCGAGAATGCCTCTTTAGGACACCAGGAAGTATTGAAAAAATCTTCCGTACCCGTTCCTATCAATGAAGGTGTTTTTTCTCCGTCAATGAACCACATATCATCCCCTTCACCATACCACATAGTAGTAGGACAGTGTACATAGTAGTTAATACCAACGAAATGACCTTTTCCTTGTGTCTCTACAAACACGTAATTGTCCTTACCGGTAGTATTCGGTTTCTGCTCTCCGGTAAGCCCCCATTCCGTTTCACCTTCGGGAAGGGCCTCCGTGAGGTTATGGTTGTACCACGCATGGAATCTGCCCATATCTTTGGGAAGCTTGTCCATTTCCAGATAATCTACATAGAAATAGAAGGCATCGATATTCCTGTCACTTTGATTCTCGATTTCAATACGTGCTCCCTTTTCAAAAGGCATGGTAAAGTAGCAAGACATTCCGGTACCGTTTTCAGGACCTGATGAAAGAGGCAATGATGCATAATTATATCTTTCGTCCCATCCTTGCCCAAAGAAAGGTCCGATAGGAGACTCTACAGAGGGATAATCGTTGCCATCCCAATACATACGGATAATAATATCATTTCTGCTCAACGCGGGAGGAGGAGGCGCAATGGTTACCCAAATATGGTTGATGGCCCCTGCTCCCTTGATGTCTGCAATGATACGTTTCTCACCCGGCTTGAAAGGTTCCAGATGATCTCTGTTGCCTCCGGTAGGGTCTGTACTGGAGATTCTTTTGTTCTTTACACCCGATTTCAACTTTGCCAAGTCAAACATTTCATTCGTCATGTTCGACTGTGCAAAAACAGCAGGAAAGTACAATCCCAAAACAAGGGAAAGCAACAAACTGAATTTTGTAATTCTTCTCATGATTTTTTGTTTACATTGATTAATTAGATGATTAGTATTCCAATAAATAGGGTTTCTCATTGAATGTTTTCCACAGCAATTCTCCAAACAATGTATTGGCCCATGCAAACCAGCTCCTTGTGAATTTCTTGGGGTCATCCTTGTGGAATGACTCGTGCATGAATCCGGTACCGGCATGCGTTTTCTGGAGCATCCGGATACATTGCTGTAACTCTTCATCGTTTTGAGCGGTCAGGGCTTTCATTATCAGACTCATCGGCCATATCATGTCTGTACCAATATGATGTCCTCCTATCCCTTCAAAATAAGAGCCTTTAAAGAAATAAGGATTGTATTCCGACCACACGAATCTTCTGGTATTGGCATAAATTGCATCATCACTATCAACACCACCCAGATAGGGTAACGCCAGCAGATTAGGGACGTTGGCATCATCACTAAGATAAGCCGATCCAAAGCCATCTATTTCAAAAGCATAGATTTTACCGAACTTCGGATGATTCACCACGGCATACGTCTGTAAAGCATTATAAACTTCTTTACTCAACGCCAACAGTTCATCAGCCAGTACATTGTCTTTGGTTATCTTTTGAACCATTTCGGAAGCCTGCCTCAAACTGGCCACCGCAAAGAAATTGGACGGGACGAGAAAAGGAAAGATAGTGGCATCATCACTAGGCCTGAAAGTAGAGCAAATCAATCCGACCGGATTTACTTTATAGCCCACTCCACCCATAGGAACAGCATCTATAGCCCATTCCGAAGTTCTGCGAAAGCTATAAGGCCCGTTACCATGTTTTCTCTGCTGTTCCTTGCAGACCCTTAAAATGGTTTCTATCGCCTTCTTCCATTGCGCATCGAAAGGAGAAGCATCATTTGTCTTTTTCCAGTATCCATATGCCAGGCGAATGGGATAGCAAAGCGAATCCAACTCGTATTTACGCTCATGAATACCCGGTTTCATCTCCGTATGATCGCTGTTCCATCTTGTATACTTCGTATCATCATCATAAAAGGCATTGGCATACGGATCCTTCAATATAAAGGAGGTCTGCTTATTGATAACGCCAATTATCAGTCTTTGCAGGTTCTTATCTTCAGACATGAAATCCAAATACGGATATACTTGGGCAGAACTATCCCTTAACCACATGGCATCAATATCACCGGTAATCACATATGTATCCGGTCGGCCATCCTTTTCTGAATAAAAAACGGTTGTGTCCAACGTATTCGGAAAACAATTCCCAAACAGCCAGCCCAGTTCTTCATTCTTGACCTTCTGTTTAAAAGTAGCAATGGCCTTTTCAATGGCAGGACTTTTGAAGTTCCTTTCCGATATAGGCTTCCTTACTGTTGGAAACGACGAAAAAAAGGTAGCTGTCGAAGCTACGCCTGAATTCGCAAACATCAAGTTTTTATTCAGCGCATATCCTGCCCCCAAAAGGCCCACTCTCTTTATAAAATTTCTTCTGTTCATGCTATAAATCCATTGATTAAAAATATTATCCTGGAACAATCTTCTTATCCTAACAAACTAACAACTGATTGAAATACAATTTCAACTGATAAACATCACCCTTATAACCTTCTGATATGTAATAGCGCTCCTCCATCCTTTGCCAGATTCAGTTCAATGATATCCTTCCTTGTAACTTTCCGTACCTGTCTGTCCAGATTGTTTGGATTCCGCTCCACATCCTCCACATCGGTATAGATCGTTGCCTGGTAGTCCCCCTCACTAAGGAAGTCCTCTTCTTCCTTCAAATCAGATAAGGCTATATGTACAGCCTCTGTCATGGATTCAATATAATCCAATGGATGTTGGCGATAGCGATTGTTGTGTGCATCGCAGTAAAGCCCCGCTTTCCAACGGGGGTAAAAACTTACCCCCGTAGCCATTTCACGGCCAGTATATGTATCCACTACCAGTGCACGACAAGAATCCGTACCAAAATCAAGACCAATAACGTATTTCTTGTTTGATTCCATAGTCTAAAGCATTATTTGGTTGTTAACTCTTGTTTTCTTGCAATGAAAAACCCATAATAGGCAATCACTGCAAAAGCAACGGCCGGTACAGCATATGCAGCCATAATACTACCTGTCTGGTCGGAGACAATACAGAACGGCAGCACCGGCAATAGCCATTACCATGAATGAACCGCCGATTTTAGTATCATCCCCCAAACCTGTAAGACCAAAACCATAAATGGTCGGGAACATCAATGACATACATCCGGAAATACCCATCAGGCAATAGACGCCGAAACTGCCCTTACCGAACATGGCACCCAAACAACACATTACAGCAAGAAGCGCAAGTCCTATCAAGAGTTTATAAGCTTTCACATATTTCATCATGGCAGTACATACGAATCTCATTACTACAAAGAGAATAAGTGACATGATATAGTAAGTAGCTGCAGCCTGTTCTGCTGTACGTGGCAGCAAATCATTCAATCCAAGCCATTCACAACAATTATAGAATGCGGCAGCTACCGGTTCCACTCCCCGTAATGCATTTACAACAGCATCTGCAGAAGCAGAATCTCCTAAAGAAGCCAATACACCGTCAAAATTCAGCTGTACCATAGCATAACGGATCACGAATGACCATACGGCTATCTGTGCACCAATATTGAAAAATTGTGCTATTACACCCCATACATAATTCTTATTCTTTATAAGACGACGAAGAGTGGCACCAAACTCTATTTTTTCACCTTTTTCACTAAGATTAGGCATTTTGGTAAGCCGAATAGCAAGTAAGAGCACCAACATCACCAGACCAAGTACCACATAAGCAGTAGTAACAGCATTCAATTCCTGCCCCTGGATGGCGGCCAGCTCCTCAGCCGGAAGTTGGGCACGCTCTGTCGCTGTCATTCCATTCAGTTGTGAGAGGATGAAAATCTGACTGATCACCACTCCCGTAATCGCTCCGAACGGATTGAAGGCCTGAGACAGATTCAAACGGCGTGTCGCGGTACTTTCAGGACCGATTGCCAATACATAAGAATTAGTAGACGTCTCCAGAACTGAAAGTCCGGCAAAGAGAACAAAGATTGCCAGCAGATACATAAAGAAGCTGAAATCAACATTCACTCCCGAGCTAAGCATGGCAGGATAGAACAGTAAAGCCCCAAATGCATATAGACCAAGCCCCAGCATCACGCCTGATTTATAAGTGTATTTCTTGATAAACAAGGCACCGGGAACAGCACAACATCCATATCCCAACAAATAGCACACTACCTGTATCCAAGCTGTTTTTGAATCACTCATACTCATGATGCGCTTGAAAGCTGCAAGCATAGTATCTGTCAGATTATTCGGCACAGCCCAGGCAAAGAAAAGAGTAGTGAGCAGAATGAATGGGAAGAGGATTCCTTTCGGTATTATTTTATTTGATTCCATACGAATTCTCCATTATATAGTTACCCTATTGAAACTTTGTTTTTATTACATTCAAATCTGCTCCAAATAAATCTTGCACGATAGGAACCAATTGTTCATCCTTACCTTGTACATGAATCACCTTTTGCGTATGGACCAATGAGGCACCGGGAGCCAACTCCGCACCAGGAGAAGACGTTTCAATTTCATAGAAAGGTCCCATTATAGAACCGTCTTCTACCGGACCGTCATTATAAGAGTTGATTACATCGCCGGCAAACGGATCTTCCTGAGGTCCCCATTGGCCATTTACGTAGACTGAAGGAGTTTCGGGAAGACTACACCACAGGATTGTGAGTACGCCTTTCGATGAATCATAACTTCCGCAAATATCCGTTGCCCGTGAAGCCGGCAATCCCAGCTTGGAACGATAGAGCCCGTCAATCTTGAAATAGATAATACCATTTTCCTTTATCAGCCTATCCGCCGGTATCTTACCGAAATATTCATCATTCACAATTGTTCCTTCCGCATCTTGCTTATAAGGAATGAATACAGTAGTGGTCGGTGTAGGATTAAAACAGCCGAGCATCCACACAGATACAAGACCACCCTCTTTTGTCCATGCCTTGTCACCTGTATTGGTAATCTTATTCTCACTCTTGTAAGCTACAATTTTCATATCATTTGTAAGCTGGATATTAAAATCGGCAGCCACTTCACCAGCATCCATCAACGATACAGTACGGTCAATATTCATATCAAAAGTAGTACCGGAAGCATTTGTCAAACGAGTATCTTTCACAAAACGGATACTACTGTTGTCTTGCGACTTTATGTCAAAAGCTTCAGTATCAAGTACCGGAGGAACTATCCAATTATCATAAACCTGCTCTTGTCCTTCCTTAAAATAAAGTGAGAACGGACCACCTTCCGGACCAAGCCAGAAGCGTTCCTCACCTCCTACCGGATTAAATTGAGAACTGACTTTGCCTTCATTTATGAAACGATAATTAATCCAGCCGTAACTATCACCTTCATCGCCGGAAGCAGAAGTAGTCATTACACGGCCTTGCCATGCAGGAATAACCATCACTTTAGAATTCCCATCAGCAGATACCAATTCAGTATATTCAATGCCGTGGTCCTTTAAGAACTGGGCATCATAAGCATAACTTCCCATCTTGATTTCTTTTTGTCCGCCGCATGATACAAGTATTGCAGTTGCACCTACCAGCAGAGTGTTTTTCAGTTTGGTTGATTTCAACATAACGCCTGTTTCCTTTATTTATAGAGAGGTCCATAATTCTTGCAAGCTCTATAGTCACTGCCTTCCATATCCTCGCCAAAAGCAGTCCATGCACTGGGACGGAAAATATTTTCCTCAGAAACATTGTGCATGCATTCCGGGATACGCAGCATGGAAGCCAGAGTAATCAAGTCAGCACCGATATGACCATAACTGATAGCGCCATGATTAGCCCCCCAGTTATTCATAACAGTATATACATCACGGAAATACCCCTTACCTGTCAGACGTGGAGCGAAGAAAGTGGAAGGCCATGTACGGTCAGTACGTTCATTGATAGCCTTGAAAACATCCTTATCCAAATTTACTGTCCAGCCTTCGGCAATCTGCAATACCGGACCTTGACCTTTTACGAGATTCAAACGGCACATTGTTACCGGCATTTCACCACGAGTCAGGAACTGGGAAGAATAACCACCGCCACGCATATATTCGCGACTGGCCGGATGCCACTTGGTTACAGAAAGACAAGCTTCTACTTCCTCTTCCGTAATTTCCCAGAAAGGCTTCATTACCGGTTTATTGTCACGTGTCTGACAGCCTGTTCCATCAAGCGTACAAGAGCCGGAGTTGATCAGGTGAATGAAACCGTTTGCCGCCTTACCTTCCAATTTCTTACCCGTTACCCGTTCTATGGCATTCGGACTCCAATAAGTACGCACATCCGCAAATATCTGTGCAGTATTGGTCAATAGATGATTGAAGAGCATTGAAGTACAATTCAACGTATCATTTTCCGTAGCGAAAGTAAATGCTTCACGGATACCGTTCCAATCGAAAGAAGTATTCAGTATAGCTTCTGAAAAATCACCGTCAGGCTTATAATCCGTCCACTGGCGCTGTCCCTGGAAACCCGCAGCAATCGCATTGTGTCCCATTGACTCTTCCTTGAACCCCATTTCAGCCAATTTGGGATTGCCAATCATCATATCACGGAAAATAAGAGTCATTTTTACCACGTATTCCCAACGGGCATCTTTCTCTTCACGGGAATATACCAGATGTTCCGGATTAAAGTCTGTCCCTTCATTACTCTTGCAATACTTTTCTGTCCATGCCATGGCACGTGCGAACTCTTCATGGTCATAAATGCCCAACTGGACACGACGTTCTATCTCACTGGCATCCACATACTCATTACGCATGCCCAAATACTCTTGGAAGAAATCAGGATTGGGAATAGAGCCTGCAATGCCCATGGATACACTGCCGATTGAAAGATAGGATTTCCCCTTCATTGTAGCCACAGCTATACCTGCACGGGCAAAACGCAACAATTTTTCCTGTACATCTTCCGGTATCTCCATATTGGTCACCTCCTGTACATCACGTCCGTAAATGCCAAAAGTAGGCAATCCCTTCTGTGTATGGCTTGCCAATGCTGAAGCCAGGTAAACCGCACCCGGACGTTCTGTACCATTAAAGCCCCAGATGGCTTTTGGCATTTCTCCGTCCATATCAATAGTTTCGAATCCATAACACCAGCAAGGAGTTACAGAAAGTACAACACCGACTCCACTATTACGGAATTTTTCAGCCGCCATGGCAGCTTCAGCCACTCCACCAATAGTTGTATCTGCAATGACGCACTCTACGGAAGTGCCGTCACTATGACGTAAGACAGAAGAATAAAGCTCGGCCACTTTATGGGCCATGGCCATAGTCATATCCTCCAATGACTCACGGATACCTCCACGACGACCGTCAATAATAGGTCTGATACCAATTTTCGGCTTTCCACCGATTAATCTTGAATTTCTCATGGTTCAACTGATTTTATTGAGATTAATATAAAAATTAACTAAATCGATTAAGCTATCATGTAAAAAAAACAGCTCTCCTAAGGAGCCATTTCAATAAATTCTCCCTCGGCAAGCACAGACTGCACTGTATTACCGTTAATAATGATATCTATCAGTATTTCAAGTGCTTTCTGTACCAAAACATCTATAGGCTGCTGAATATAGGATATAGGGGCATCAAAAAAGTCAAATACCGGATTACCGTCAAAACCCACTAAACCTATTTTACTAATAATTCCCTCTCCCATGTCCTTTATTGTATATAAACAAGCCAATGAAATCATGTTGGTGGCAAAAAGAAAAGCGTCTACACCGCCATCAATCATTTTAGGCAACAAACGGTCTGCGGACTTTCTGGGAGCATCCTGCCTCAAAAAGACCACGTTAGCCAAGTTTCTCTTACCGGCTTCATCCATAGCCTTTTTATAACCACGGATACGCTCTTTCATATGGATAAGGTTGACATCATAAGCCACCATACAAGGAGCGTTATAGCCTGCATTCAAAAGATGTTTGGTTGATATATAGGAAGCATTGAAGTTATTCAACGCCACATAGCTGACATTGATTTCCGGAAAATAGCGGTCGAACAAAACAATAGGGATATTATTGTTCACAAGTGAAGCGATGGATTTCTCAGAATTGTCACAAGGAACAATGATGAGTCCATCTACCCCTTTATTAATAAGGTTACTAACAACACGGGTCATCTTATCCTTATCCTCATCTGAACTTCCAAAAAGTACGGTATATCCCCGTTTGGTTGCCTCATCTTCCAATACACGCGCTAATTGAGAAAAAAATGGGTTGGAAATATCAGAAACCACTAATCCTATTGTTTTTGTTTTGCCACTACGAAGACTTTTGGCCGCAAGATTAGGCTGGTAGTTCATTTCATTGGCAATTTTCAATATGCGTTGGGCAGTTTCTTCTCCCACGCGATACTCTTTCTTTTTCCCATTCAAAACGAACGAAACCAATGCTGTTGAAACGCCTGCAGCTTCAGCAATATCCTTCAGCGATATTTTTTTTAGTGACGACATATATTTGTGTAACGTTTTTGCTATATAATAGTATTATACTTTTAGGTTACCTCTTGAATCAGTAGCACTTATCGTATTCTCACGATGCAAATATAAACATAAAAATTAAATCTGCAAATTATTTTGCTAATTCGTTATAACATTTTTATATTTGCAGTACCAAATCATGCTAAAAACGATATGAACTACCATAAACGACACATAAAAATTAATTTTAAACTTTTAAAATCATGAAAACCAAGATTCTATTTACACTTTTATTCTTTGCATGCAGAATACACTACCTTTATGGACAGACTAACCTACAAATAGCTCCGGAAACTTTAGCAACTCCGGAAAAAAATGGAATATGGTTACAACCTGCTCAAAATACAAAAGCACAACCCATTTGGGGATTTGCAAATGGTATCCGAATAGGAATTGCTCCATTAGGAGGTCCACGTGGGCTAATTCGTATCTATACACCTTATTTAGAACATGATGAATTTGTTGTTACCAATTTCATTGCTTTTGAACCAATTGATAAAGCAAAAAATAATAGGGGGCTCTCAGAATTGGAATGGAGTCAACTTGATAATGTTCGTGGAAAACGTTTTTGGAGTGGGAATACTCCTGAAGCTCCCTCATTCCCAAATCAATATTATCCAGCTCACGGAGTAATAGCAAAGGAAAATGGAGTTGAAACACTTACTGTGTATTTCTTTTGTGAAACTTTTGATAATGGTGCGGATATCTATGTCCGGACTAAATTCACAGAAGGAAAGCCTTATGAGTTTGAATTAACTACGTATACCACGGAAGAGTCAGATGAGCTAAATCGTTTTATACTCACAGCTACTATGGGAAACAAAGCAAGACTTAGGACATTACATCTCGCAGATGGTAAAACGAAAGAAGCCGGCCAATTATGGCCGAGCTATAAAGATTCTAATTTCACAGAACATAACCATACTCCAGTGGCAGAAATGATAAAAGATAAAAATGGAGGTGTATGGTTTATAGCGTCACCTGATGAGAAAGACCCTACAAAAGCTGTATATGCTGAAGATACACATACACATTGGAAATATACTGGTAAAAAAGCAACGCAATATTGGTATTGTTCCAATCCAAGTAATGAGTTAGAAGGAGTTGTGAATGGTCGTTATACTTATTGGGCAAGTAAATCTCCGATACCTGGTGGTATCGCTTATGAGAACTTTGAACTGACTGAACCATTTCAGTCTGGTCAAAGCTATATTTTTGGTATCACACCTCTTTCACCGGAAGAATTAATAAACCACATTATGAAATAAGAACGGACTACTTTTTTGGTAGAAATTCCTTTCTTCCTTATTTATCCCCTCTTTTGTTCTTAATTTATAGAACAGAAAAGGATAAAAGGTGGATAAAAATAAGAAAAGGATAAATTACAAAACTTACTAAATAGCTTATTACTCTAATGAGAGCAGCAGAAAATAGATACTCTATTTCTACTGTTCTCATTTTATATATATATACAACTTGTCATAGTATAAAATCTCAAAACAATCTTTTAAAGTCAACTTAAGAGATACTTCTTAACTATTGTTGGGGTCTTCCTTCCGGCGAAGTTCTCGAAGAACTTAATCCGGCCTTGAAGGAAATGCTCCCCCATCTGTT
>ERZ779740.580-NODE-580-length-10951-cov-2.54497_pt1 | contig 10951 bp, 7 predicted proteins | sample MGYA00511099_ERZ779740 | MGnify/ENA primary metagenome ERZ779740 (study PRJEB29588, sample SAMEA2161216) | human gut metagenome | biome: human gut; feature: human-associated habitat; material: faeces | place: Denmark | collected 2008/2010 ...
TGACCGAGGTTGGCCCGAACAAGGTTAAGGTTATCAAGGTTGTTCGTGAAGCTACCGGTTTAGGCCTGAAGGAAGCTAAGGACGTAGTTGATGGCGCACCAAAGGTATTAAAGCAGGGCGCATCCAAGGAAGAAGCAAACGATATCAAGGCAAAGTTAGAGGCAGAAGGAGCAAAGGTTACCCTGAAGTAATCAAAGCTTACTGTACAGACTTATATTTAGATATGAGCGCTTTTCAGAACCCACAGTACTGTGAAAACAGACTGTGGGTTCTTTTTTTCTTTTACACAGTTATTTCAAAATAGCTGTTTGTGATGTCATTTACCTTATATTCTTTTTATATTTGTAAGTACTTCCAAAAGTACAATAATATGGTTGCATATTTCGAAAAAATAGTATATATTAGTTGAGGCTCGATGAGCTGATAAGTAAAAAAGATAAATATAAAAGTGTACAACATACTATTGGAAAAAGACCCCAGGCCAAGGAGCAAACGACTAATCATAAGGCAGCTCCTCTACCTGGGGTCTTTTTAGGGGAAGAGAGTATTTTATATACGGGAAAAAACATCCGGCGCTGTTGCGCATCGGGTGTTTTTTCTTGTTATGCGTATTTATAATAGGAAGAAACAGGTTCGGATCCAGGATGAAGCCTTTAAGGATAAAACACGTTACATGTACAGATATAAATACAAAAACAGCATAAAACTGTACTTTTGTAATAATTACGTAAGAAAAATCACAGGTAAAAGTTATGGCTTTTTTTCGGAATTTATAATATACTATGAACTGTGATGGAGAGGTTATTCATCCGGGACAAATTATCAATATTCTCCAGAAAAAGGAGAAAATGCAAAAAATGCAAAAAAACTATTGATAATTTTCCTTATCAGAAGTATAATCTACTCGTAATGCAATAAGGAATTTCAAAAAGTATTTCAAAAATCAAAGGAGAGTGCATTCATTATGAAGAAGCAGACAAAATTAGTTGCTGTATTATCAACAGCAGCACTGCTTGCTATCGGTGCATCTATGACATCTTTCGCAGCTACAGGCTGGGCAGAAGAAGATGGAACATGGGTATACTATGATAGAAACGGTGACAAAGTAACAGATAAGTGGGCTAAGTCCGGTAACAACTGGTATTACTTAGACAGCAACGGTGAGATGGCTGTAGATCAGCTGATCGAAGACGGTGACAACTACTACTATGTTGACGTAAACGGCGTTATGGCAGCTAACCAGTGGGTAGCTATTGATAACGAAGATGCTGGCGATGATGATGAGCCAGAGCATTACTGGTACTACTTCCAGGCTAACGGCAAGGCTTTAAAGCAGGGTGACTCTGATACCGTTTCCTTAAAGACTGTAAATGGTAAGAAGTACGCATTCGATGATGAAGGCAAGATGCTGTACGGTTGGGTTTCTTCCGATAACGCTGAGCGTATCGACAATACCGATGATGACGCATTCAAAGATGGCGTTTACTACTTCGGTGGTGAAGATGACGGTGCTATGACTACTGGTTGGTTACTGATCGACGTTTCTTACGACGAAGCAACTAATGATGATTACAAGTACACCGCTCCAACATTCAATGATGATGATGATCAGACTCGTTGGTTCTACTTCAAGTCCAACGGTAAGAAGCTCTATGCTGATAACGGTGAGAGAACCAAAGATAAAACTATCAACGGTAAGAAGTACGCATTCGATGAGTACGGTGCAATGGTAGCTGAGTGGTCTCTGGATGAAGACGATGAGAAGAAGGCTTCTGATACTGAAGCCCAGGAAGCAGCTTCTACTGCAAGCACCTCCGAAGCTTGGGAAGGCAACGGCAAGTATGCTAAGTATACTCAGGCATGGAAGTACTACAACAGCGTAGAAGACGGTTCCCGTGTAAGCAAGGGCTGGTTCAAGGTTGTTCCTCCTGAAATACTGAACAAAGAGAAATATGATGATGACGAAGAGTCCTGGTACTATGCAGATGGTTCCGGTAACCTGTACGCAGGTGAATTCAAGACCATCAAAGGCAAGAAGTACGCATTCCGTAACGATGGCCGTATGTTAACCGGTCTTAAGTTCATCAAAGAAGGCGATGAAGACTTCGCTGACGTTAAGGCTGATGATGATGATAGCAGACCATTCGATAACGAAGACGATTTCTTTGACAACGCAATTGAATTCTATGAGCCAAACGGTTACAAGTGCTACTACTTCGGTGGCGGCGATGACGGTGCTATGAGAACCGGAAAGACCACTATCAACTATGATGGTGAGAATACAAGCTTCTACTTCGAGAAGTCTGGCGGTAAGAAGGGTGCTGGTGTAACTGGTGAGAAAGATGACAAGCTGTATCAGTCCGGTATGCTGTTAAAGGCTGACTCCGATGACAAGTACATCGTTGTTGATAAGGCTACCAAGACTGTTAATGGCAAGACCGTTGTTACCTACGACAAATTAGATGATGCTAAGGACTTCATGGATCAGGATGACGTAGTTGCAACCAATCTGCTGGAAAACACTACTGCTGATACCCGTGTAAACATCGGAAACAACAGCAACAAGAAAGCTGAAGATCTGACTGAAGCTTATAAGATCAGCTTTACTCAGTCTGATGAAGATGTTAAGCATGAATACGTTCTTGTAAATACTTCTGGTAAGGTAATTGACAGCAAGGGCAAGAACAAAGATGGTAACGATTACTACTATGTAACCGATAGCAAGGGCGTTATCACCAATGTATATGTAGAGAACTAATTATCAAATACATAGTCTCTAGTATAACTAAAAATTAAGGGGGAAGCGTTATAGCTGATGTAATTATATATTAGCTATAACGCTTTTCTTTTATAATCAAAAACTGCCAAGGAGGTAATCCCATGTTAAAAAAACATTTATTAACTGTAGGACTTGCTGTATTGCTGGCAACGACCAGCTCTGTACCTATTTTTGCAGAAACAACATCCACCACTTCCACAACAACCACAATGGAAAACTGCGGTGCTTATTTATTTGAGTGGCGTCCTATTGATTGTGGAAACGGTAATTATTTTGCTATTCTTGTAGGTGGAAATACACTTCAGGAAAGCAACGTGATTTTAAACCGTGGATATGATTATGCCTATACTTTTGATCCTATGACTTATCAACGTCCCTGGGGAACGGTTCCAGATCTGGTAAACGTGGATGGGAAATGGGGTATCCCTGAAAACTGGTCTTCTATGCCTCAGGATAGTCAGCCAGTAATGCAGATTGTTTTGAAAACAAACTATAAAACATTAAGTACTGATAAGCGTTATGTTAATGTAGTTCATCTTCCTTCCAACATAGACTCATCTACTCTTCCATCTGAAGTACGTAAATATCTGATTAATGTAGACGGTTCCGATGCAGGCGCCTACACCGACACTATAACTCCTGGTTGGCAGGACCTGGAAGATGGCACCGTTAAATATATGAAACCTGACGGCACTTATGTATCAAATGGCTGGCTGCAGTTAGATGATAAGAAGTACTATATGGATGAAAATGGTGTAAAATTAACCGACACAATTACTCCGGATGGGTATTATGTAAATATAAATGGTGAAAAAACTTCTTATATGCCTGGTTGGTTTAAAGACGGTGACAATTGGCGATACATTCTAAAAAATGGATACTATGCTCAAAACGGCTGGCTTTAAGATCCTGCGACACAGAAATACTACTATTTTAATATGGCTGCTATTATGGAAGCAGATACTACTACCCCAGATGGTTATTATGTAGGAGCTGATGGTGCCTGGGACGGAAATGCATCCACAAAAAATACTACTGAAGAAAAAAATCTTGGACCTGGCGTAGACAAGGGCTGGGAGCCAGTAGATACCGGCTGGAAGTTCAAACAGGAAGATGGAACCTACCTTACCAATTCCTGGAGACAGGACAGCAACGGTAAGTGGTATTACCTGAATGAAGATGGCTGGATGCTAAAAAATGCTAACACACCAGACGGTTACCATGTAGATGCTAATGGTGTATGGGATGGTGACGCTGCAACTGAAAGTGAAAGCGAAGAAGCAGCTGAATAATTGATTTGAAATATTTGATGTTTTATATTTACTGCAGGATCATAATTATTTTGGTCCTGCAGTTTTCGCATATTCGGACTATAATATATAGGTGCTTATTTCTTGTTCGTCCTTAAAATTCATGTTATTATTAAATGGTAGCAGGCTTATATAACAATATTAGAAGGGAACTGCATCGATGAAGAATTTGAATATTCCTGTTGGCGTTTCAGATTTTGAAAAGATCCGAAAAAATGAATATTACTATATTGATAAATCTGGTTTGATTGAAGATCTTTTAAAAAGAACAGCAGAAGTAACATTAATTACTCGTCCACGTCGTTTTGGTAAAACCTTAGGCATGAGTATGCTGGCGAACTTCTTTGATATCAGAAAAAACAGTAAAGAAATATTTGAGGGATTGGAGATCTGTGATCATCAAACTCTTTGCAGCGAATGGATGAATCAGTATCCAACAATTTTTGTTTCATTTCGACAGGTAGATGGACTGAACTTTAATGGAGCCTATGACATGCTTACAATGGTCATTTCAGAATTGTACAAAGAACATCTATATCTGCTAGACAGTGATAAAATAAGCGAATACGATAAAGAGCTTGCCAGGCAATTAATACAGGGTGTTGCTTCTGCAAAGGATATAAAAAGCAGCTTATTATTTTTAACAAGATTAATGCAGCAATATTATGGAAAGAAGGCAGTTCTTCTTATAGATGAATACGATGTTCCTGTAGCTAAAGCAAGCAGTCATGGCTATTACAAAGAAATGCTTGATGTTATGAAAGGTTTAATGCTGGCATTAAAGGACAATACATCTCTTTGCTTTGCAGTGATCACAGGATGTTTAAAAATTGCAAAGGAAAGCATTTTTACAGGAACGAACAACTTTGTTTCTGATACGATTACAGATTCGCGGTTAAATGAATACTTTGGCTTTGTACAAAGTGAGATTGATCAGATGCTTAAAGATGCAGACGCAATGGAGTATGCTCTAAATATAAAAAAATGGTACGATGGCTATCATTTTGGAGATTATGATATTTATTGCCCATGGGATGTAATGAACTATCTTTTTGAACTTCAGCACAATCCAAAAACAAAACCTGTCAGTTATTGGAAAAATACCAGTGACAATGCAATTATCAGGTCGTTTATTGACTATGCAGGCAGTACCATTACACAGAAATTGGAAGGGCTGATGGCAGGGGGAAATATTTTCCAACGCATAGATGAAAATTTAACGTACGACTATTTACATTCTTCTGAAGACAATCTTTGGAGCATGTTGTATTTAACTGGATATTTAACTAAATTACGTGAAAATGATTATGAGGGTGAATTGCTCGAAGGAACAATGGCACTAATCATCCCCAACGCTGAAATAAAAGAAATTTTTGAAACGACCGTTATTAAATGGTTTGATGACAGTGCAAAAAAATGGAATAGAAATGCTTTGTTTGATGCGGTTTGGAATGGTGACAGTGAGCGCATCACAAAAGAAATGAATTCTCTTTTGCGGCGTACAATCAGTTACCATGATTATAAAGAGGATTTTTACCATGCTTTTCTTGCAGGTATCTTTACAGGCGCCGGATATATGGTGGACTCTAATAAAGAACATGGCGAAGGGCGGAGTGATGTGGTCGTTTACGATTTTATCAATGCACGTGTAGCTATTTTTGAAGCAAAATATACGAAAGTTCTGGATAATTTGGAAAATGAATGTGATATTGCATTACAACAGATCAATGATCGAATGTATGCTAAGGAATACGAAGATGATTATGATGAGATTTTATGCTATGGGATTTCATTTTTCAAAAAGCGATGTATGGTAAGAAAGAAATAAAATAATTGCTCCTTTTAATACTTTTCCGTATTGCGAGGTGGAAGGGGATACCATTGATTTATACTATTTGAAATGTTATACTTTATGCAAAATTACGCATTAAATTAAGAAAAAGTGAGGGCTATCCTTTATGAAAGAAACAAACACAACTGCCTGGTTTCAGTCACTTGAAAAGGCTTTAGGAAAACTGGCAGCAATTGCAGCAGTGGTTATTTTGTTGATTTTTCCATTGTATGTAAGAGATTTTTATTTTGATATATTAAATGCAAAATATCAATGTTAGCAGTACTCATTATAGCATTCATTATATTTGTTTTTCATGTTATTCAGGATTTCAGATATGAGGATGGGAAAAATGTAAAGGTAATGTTTCGCAGCTTTTCTATTAAAAAAATGCCTTTATCTCATAGCTTTGCCAGTATATTTCTGATCGTATGCATTATATCTACATTGCAGTCACAGTATTTATACGAATCATTTTGGGGAAATGAGGGAAGATACACGGGACTGTTTTTATTGGCTATTTACGTGATCACTTTTCTTTTTATCAGTAGATTTTTGAAATTAAAGAAAAGATATTTGAATTTGTTTTTGGTTGCAGGAATGTTGGCGTGTATATTCGGAATTACCGACTATTTTAAATTAAATCTCTTTTATTTCAAGGATGAATTAGTAGCTGCTGATTGGCCTGTTTATACATCTACATTTGGGAATATTAATACGTATAATGCATATGTAGCCTTAGTGATTGGCTGTTGCGGGGCATTATTTATTGATGCAGAAACGAAGAAAGAAAAAATATGGTATTTTATCTGCTATCTGATCGCGTCTTATTCATTGATCACAGGTGGAAGTGATAATGCATATCTGGCATTGCTTGCACTGTTTGGTTTCCTGCCTTTCTGGGCATTTAGAACCTGGAAAGGTGTAGAAAAATATTTTGTTATGTTATCTTCATTTGCAACTATAACCTACATAGCCGGACTGATCCATAATCATATGGGAAACAGAGTTGAGATACTGGAAGGTGTTTTCAGTGTTGTGATCCGTTCTCGTCTGCTGGTGTTTGCAGTTGCGGGATTATGGTTGTTAACAGTTATTTTGTATGTAATAGAGGCAGCTGCAAAGGAAAGAATATATAAGTTAGGAAAACTTCCAGTGTATATCTGGACTGTATTGGCTGCAGTTATTATATTGGCAGTCGGATATGTACTTTATGATGCCAATGCAGGCGGACATGCAGATAAGTATGGAAGCGTCCAGAGATATGTTCATTTTGATGATGACTGGGGAACACAAAGAGGTATGGTCTGGAGACTGGCTCTGGATGATTATAAAAATGAATTTACATGGAATGAAAAGGTTTTTGGTTATGGACCGGAAACGTTTGGTATTATGACGCATCAGTGGAATAATGATGAAACCATTGCGAAAACCACTGTAATTTACGATAATGCACATAATGAATATCTTCAGTATTTTGTAACTATTGGACCGATTGGAGTGCTTTCTTATGTGGGAATATTAATTTGCGCCTGCATAGAAATGAACAGAAGAAAAGAAAAATCTCCTTATGTGTTAGGCTGTTTCTTTGCAGTGTTATGCTATGCTGTACAGGCAACTGTTAACTTATGCGTGCCGATTGTTGCGCCGATCATGTGGATGTTGATGAGCGTTGGAACAGCTCAGAGCGAGGACGAGGAATGACACAGGCTGCTTTCTTATTATTTGTATTTTTAAAACAGTTTTATATAAAAAGTTCAGGCAGTGTTGGAATCGCTGATCTGTGTATGGCTTTTTGCGTGATATTTCTTGTTTTAGATATAGTACGCGGAAAGAGAAAAATGCCTTCGGTGACAGACTTGAAAAGAGAAAAATTCTTAATTGCATTTCTGATCTGCGTAGTAATTATAAATCTGTTTTTTACTATTAAAGATCGCTGCCTGGATTATGAACGATATACCTTATACTGGATTTTTAATGGGGCGGCCATATGGTGTTTCTTAGAATTGGCAGATAAAGACTTTTTAAAAAAGTTGAATGGGGTATGTAAGATCAATATTCTAACGCAGGCAGTTATATGGGTGCTTGGTTATGGAAGAGTATTTACAGAATATTGGGGACCAACCCGGTATATGGGTACCTTTAATGATCCTAATCAGTATGCATTTTATCTGTTTTGTATGATTTTATTAATCAGCTTGTATGCATGCAATTATGGGGACCGTACGGCCCCCATCTATTATTGTCTGGGTGTGTTTTTTATGAGTATATCCAAATCCACGGGCATTTTTTTAGGTTTGATGTTGTATACAGTAGGAATGGCGATATGGTTTTATGTAAGATATAGGAGTAAATGGAACATTCCCAGAAAAACAGAAATGACGTTGCTATCGCAATAGTGATAAAAATTTTCCCAGGTCCGGATTTTAATCTTAAGAATACGGATTATACTATGCTTACCAGAATACAGGAAAAGATATGGAAAGTACTATATGGAGGCAATTCTACCATGCTTTCCGACCGGGGAATGGACCGGGTGGCATTGTATCCTAGATATTTATTGTTAGGAGCAGGAGAAGGTAATTTTAATCGTTTCCTGAAAGCCGCTCAACAAAATGAGATCCATTGCAGTTTTCTCAATATATGGTTTAGTTATGGTGTGATTCCAACTGTATTACTTTTAAAGTGGCTTTGGGAAAAAATGAGAAAAATTTCTGCTGTAGAATGGATAATTGCCGGTTCTTTAATAGTAGAAAGCTTTTTGCTGGTAAATTATCGTCAGCCATTCTTCTGGATGATCCTTTTATATGGCTATATACGGCAGAAGAATCAAGAAAAAACTGCTTCAACGTTGTCTTTTCAGCAGTCAGATGATATACTGTAAAATGGTTTATCAGGCGGAATATAAGATTACAAGCGAAATATAGATAGGAAATAAAGACTTATGAGGATAGATGAAAAATACAAACGACTGATCAAATGCTTCTTTTCAGTGGTTATGATCCTGCTTCTTACAGTAACATATCATCAGTTTTGGGTTCGTTATTATAATAAGATCATTTTGTATCCGTTTTACCGCAGAGGTATGTGGATGATGGCGGGAATTTACGCTGCTATGCTGATCTTCTTTATGAATGCGTATGGCGGTTTTAAAATCGGATATCTGAGAAAAGGAAATCTGATTTATTCCCAGGCATTGTCTTTGATATTTACGAATATTTTTACATACTTTCAGCTGTCTGTTCTGGATAAGAAATTATTCGAACCAAAGATGGTTTTAGTTATGACAGTAGCGGACGTGTTGATCGTATGGTGCTGGACGATGTTGTTTCAGCTTTTGTATGCAAATGCCTTTCCGCCAAGGAGAATGCTGCTGATTTCAGGAGAACGGTCTGATTATCATTTAATAGAAAAGATCAATGCCAGAGATGATAAATATATGATCTGTGAAACGATCAATTATCATATGGGTAAAGAGGCACTGATTGAGAAAATCCATCAGTATGATGCGATTATTGTTGGTGATATTCCTTCTCATGAAAGAAATGTAATAATCAAGTATTGTTTTGATCATTCGATTAGGACATACAGTGTTCCCAAAATATCTGATATTCTGCTTCGCAGTTCGGATGAACTGAATTTGTTTGATACACCATTATTATTGTCAAGAAATATGGGATTAAGCATTGAGCAGCAGTTTGTGAAACGTGTGATCGATATCATCGGATCTATGATAGGAATTATTATTACAATTCCGTTTTTTATTGTCATCGGACTGAGTATTAAGCTGACAGACCATGGACCAGTTTTTTATACCCAGACACGTTTAACCAAAGATGGAAGACCGTTTAAGATCTATAAGTTTCGTACAATGATACAGAATGCAGAAAAAGACGGAGTTCCACGGCTGGCAGCAGAAGGTGATCCGCGTATTCTTCCTGTAGGACGTTTACTTCGCGCAACCCGTCTGGATGAACTGCCACAGGTACTTAACATCTTAAAAGGTGATATGTCTATTGTAGGTCCTCGTCCGGAGCGTCCGGAACTGGTAGAAGAATTTACTAATGAAATCCCAGAATTCCCGGACAGAATGAAAGTAAAAGCGGGTCTGACAGGTTATGCCCAGGTGTATGGAAAATATAATACTACACCGTATGATAAGCTGAAATTTGATCTTATGTATATTCGTAAGTATTCAGTTCTTTTAGATCTGAAACTTATTATTATGACACCGAAGATCCTGTTTTTGAAAGAAAGTACAGAAGGAGTGGAGAAATGAGAAAAGCTCTCCTGGTAACTCATGTAAGTGGGTTTGTGCCTCAATTTGAAATGAATAATGTACATATCCTTCAGAATATGGGATATGAGGTGCATTATGCCAGTAATTTCCATAATCCTTCTTATGGTGATGATAATAGTCGCCTGGAAGGAACAGGAATCATCTGTCATCAGATAGACTTTGAGAGAAGTCCTTTTAAACGGAAGAATATAACTGCGTATAGGCAGTTGAAAAAATTAATGGAAGAACATGAATTTGACCTGGTGCACTGCCACACCCCTATGGGTGGGGCATTAGCCCGTCTGGCAGCACATAATACCCATACAGGTCCGGTGATCTACACTGCTCATGGCTTCCATTTTTTTAAAGGAGCGCCACTTATAAATTGGATGATTTATTATCCGGTGGAATGTTACTTGTCTAGGTATACAGATGTTTTGATCTGTATTAATGTGGAAGATTATAAACGTGCGAAAAAGCATTTTTATGCCAAAAATGTAGTTCGGATCCCTGGAGTAGGACTGGATATTGAACGAATTGAAAGTACAATCGTAAATACCAATCAGAAAAAGGAACAGTTAGGAATTCAAAATGATGAATATGTATTGCTTTCAGTAGGAGAAATGACAGCGAACAAAAATCATGAATTGGTTTTAAGAGCATTAAAAAAATTGAATAATAAAAAAATCAAATATTTTTTGTGTGGTCATGGAGAGGAGGAAAAAAAGCTTAAAAATTTAGTAACAGACTTA
>ERZ779740.602-NODE-602-length-10700-cov-2.35707_pt1 | contig 10700 bp, 10 predicted proteins | sample MGYA00511099_ERZ779740 | MGnify/ENA primary metagenome ERZ779740 (study PRJEB29588, sample SAMEA2161216) | human gut metagenome | biome: human gut; feature: human-associated habitat; material: faeces | place: Denmark | collected 2008/2010 ...
AGATAAATATTATTCTTTGACAGAGAAATCTTTCTATAAGAAGCTTGGAAAGGTTACTAAGATTGTAGGTCTTACAATAGAGTCAATAGGACCGGATGCCAAGCTTAATGATTTATGTAAAATTTACTCAGCTGACAGAAGTCAGGTGTTATTTGCAGAGGTGGTAGGATTTAAGGATTCTAGAGTTCTTCTTATGCCATTTGATGTTGTTGATGGAATTGGACCTGGAAGTATTGTTGAGAATACTGAAAAACCATTAGAGGTTAAGGTTGGAGATGATATTTTAGGACATACTTTAGATGGACTTGGCAATCCTACAGACGGTGCAGAGCTTAACCTTGAGAGTGCTTATTCGGTAGAAGCTGCACCACCAGATCCTATGGAAAGAGAGATTATCAGTGAAATTCTTCCACTTGGAGTTAAGGCAGTTGATGGCCTGCTTACAGTAGGTAAAGGACAGAGAATTGGCATATTTGCAGGTAGTGGTGTAGGTAAGAGTACATTGCTAGGTATGTTTGCAAGAAATACAAAGGCAGATATTAATGTTATTGCACTTATAGGCGAGCGAGGCAGGGAAGTAAGAGAATTTGTTGAGAGGGATTTAGGTCCTGAAGGTATGAAACGAAGTGTTCTTGTAGTTGCTACATCAGATAAGCCGGCACTTATAAGAAATAAGGCTGCTAAGACAGCGACAGCTATTGCAGAATATTTCAGGGATCAGGGAAAAGATGTTCTTCTTATGATGGATTCATTGACACGTTTCTCTATGGCACAAAGAGAGATTGGACTTGCATCTGGTGAACCACCTGTTACAAGAGGTTATCCACCGAGTGTATATAGTGAGATGCCTAAGCTGCTTGAGAGAGCAGGTATGTCAGATAAAGGCTCAATTACAGGTCTGTATACAGTTCTTGTTGATGGTGATGATTTTAATGAACCTATTACAGATACGGCAAGAAGTATCCTTGATGGTCATATAATGCTTTCAAGAAAGTTAGGACATAAGAATCATTATCCTGCTATTGATGTGCTTCAAAGTATATCAAGATGTATGAGCCAGATAGTATCCAAGGAACATAAGAAAGCAGCAGGCAGGTTAAAGACAGTGCTTGCTACATATAATGAAGCGGAAGACCTTATTAATATTGGGGCTTATAAGAGCGGCTCGAACAGGAATATTGATTATGCGATATCCAAGATAGATGCTGTTAACAGATTTCTTATGCAGCAGACAGATGAGAAGTTTTCACTGGATGAAGAATTGAATGCTTTATATGATTTGTTCAGTGATTATGAGGATTTTGAGAATGGAAGCCTGAAGCTTGGCGAACAGCCAAAAGCACCACAGAGAGCACAGGCAAGACGATAAATGTTGAAATCTTAATATATCTAATGTAAATATATACCAATTATCGATAAGTTGTGATAAAATATAACAGGTATGAGGGCTGATATAATATGGCAAAATTCATATATAGTATGCAGAATGTACTTAACATAAAAGAAAGAATGGAGACACAGGCTAAGACAGAATATGCCCAGATGCTTGGAGCACTTCATGATGAGGAAGTGAAGATGCACAATATTATGTCAACACTTAATTCGTATAAGGTACAGGCTTCGCAGCTATCTATAGGAAAGCTTGATATAGCTAAGATCAGAAGATGTAATGAAGCTATTAAGATTACAGAAGATATGGCAAAGAACCAGGCTGTAATGGTTAAGCTGGCGGAAAGAAATGTTGAGGCTTCAATGAAGCGTCTTGCAGATGCAGTTAAGGAAAGAAAGGTTCAGGAAAAGCTGAAAGAAAAGGCTTTTGAGCAGTTCCTACAGGAGCTTAATGCACAGGAGATGAAAGAGATTGATGAAGTTGTAAGCTTTAATTATAATGATAGAGAAGAAGACGAATAAACGGAGAGCAGATTACTATGGCAAAGAAGAAATCCAAGGAAGAATTAGATATTGATGACAGCTTAGATCTGAATGATGAAGAAGAAAGTTCAGGCGGCAATAAGCTTCTTAACGCATTTATTGTAGTGGTTGTAATTGCTATATGGCTTGTCATATTTGGCTTGTTGATAAAGATGAATGTCGGTGGAATAGGAAGTATGCTAAGACCATTCCTTAAGAATGTTCCAGTTATCAACAGAATTCTTCCAGAGGCAACAGATGAAGAGATAGCTGAAGAGACAGGAAGCAAGTATAAGAATCTTGCTGAGGCAATAGACAGAATTAATGAACTCGAAGCAGAACTTGCACAGTATAAGGATGCAGGAACAGCTGATTCATCAACAATTGCTGATTTACAGGCAGAGATTGCCAGATTAAAAGTATTTGAAGATAACGCACAGTATTATCAGGATTTAAAGGATAAGTTCGACAGGGAAGTTGTCTATACAGATAATGCACCAGATATATCCAATTACAAATCGTGGTATGAGTCTATAGATGCAGATAATGCGGCAGAATTATATAAGCAGGTTATAAAAGATCTTGAGTATTCTCAGAAGATTAAGGACTGGGCAGAGGCATATGCTAAGATGGATGCAGCCAGTGCCGCTGCAATTCTTGAAGAGATGACAGGTGATACGAACCTTGTATCACAGATATTACAGTGTATGACATCTAAGCAGAGAGCAGCTGTACTTGCAGAGATGGATCCGGTATATGCAGCTAAGATTACAAAGATTACTCATCCATAATATTTTGGTAATCAGACATAATGTCTTATTACATATAATCATTACAAGAAAGGAGGAATACATATGGTTAGTCCAGCAGTAGTTGGAACAGGCAGCACCAATAAGGTGTCTGGAACTGCACAGACTAAGGCATCAGCTAAGAAATCGGGCGATTTCAAGTCAGTGATGGCAGATTCTCTTGCAAATGGGGCAACTAATGGTAATATTGGCAAGACTAATATCAAAGATAACCTTATTAATGTTCAGAATACTAACACTAATAAGATATCTGCAAAGAATAATACATCAGAAGATAAGAGCAGTGTTACAGGTACAGCTAAGAATGCTGATACATCTAATATATCAGATGTTAATTCCAAGGCAGATAATAAAGATGTCACAGATACAGTAAAAGAAGTGTGCGAAGATATTAAAGATGCAATTAAAGAAGAATTCAATGTATCAGATGAAGACATCAAAGTGGCTATGGAGTTACTTGGGCTTACAGCACTGGATCTGCTTTCAACTGCCAAAGTAGCAGAGCTTATTGAACAGCTTACAGGAACAGATGCACTTACACTAATAACTAATGAGGATATGATGCAGAGCTTTAATAACATTATCAATGTTGTGGATGAAGCTAATGCTGATATAGCAGGTATGCTTGGAGTTAAGACAGAAGAAGTTGGAATTGTTCTTGGACAGAACGATATAGCACCTGTAGTTAATTCAGAAGATACAGCTAAGCAGGATAATGTTAAAGAAGCAGATGCTAAGAATGCAGATGATAATATTAACCAGACAGTAGATAATCAGGAAAGCTTAAGTGAAGTTCTTGCTAAGAAGATTACAACAGAAAGCGATGGCAAGGCAAAGAATAATATGTCGGAGTCTAACGAAGCCAACAACAAAGTTACATATGCTGATGTTGCGGATAATATGATATCTAATATTACAGATACATTTGCTGACATTATAACAGAAGATATTTCAACGGTTAAAGAAGCCGACATCGTCAATCAGGTTATAGACAGTGTAAAGCTTATGGCATCAAGAGAACTTACAAGTATGGAAGTTATGCTTAATCCAGAACATCTTGGAAGCGTGCACATTACAGTTACAGCCCGCAACGGAATTGTCTCTGCACAGATTGCAGCTCAGAATGAGCAGGTAAAGACAGCACTTGAGAACCAGATGGTTACATTAAGGGAGCAGTTTGAAAGTCAGGGACTTAAAGTTGATGCTGTGGAGATTACAGTTATGGCACATAGCTTTGAAGCAGGCCAGAATTTCGGACAGAGTGAATCTGAAAGAAAGCAGGGCGAAAGCAAGGTGCATAGAAAGCTTGATCTTTCTTCATTTGATGATGAATTAGAAGAAGATTTAGAGAGTACAGCTCCAGCACCTAAGGCAGAGGGAAGCAGTGTTGAATATCTTGCATAGAACAAAGACATGTATTAAATTACTATTTTAATTGAATAAAGAAAGGAGAACACATATGGCAGTAGATTCATCTAATGCAGTATCGCAAAGCCAGATTATCAGTTCTACATCTAAGACAACGAATACTAAGAAGTCTAACACACTTAATATGGAGAACTTCTTGAGCCTTTTAGTAGCAGAAATGCAGAATCAGGATCCGCTTGAACCAACAAGTAATTCAGATTATATGGCTCAGATGGCAACATTCTCACAGGTAGAAGCTACAACAGAGATGAATGAAAAAGTGCTTAGCCAGACAGCATCTAATCTTATTGGTAAAGCTGTTATTGTAAAGACAGATATGAATACATCTGGCTATGCTGGTGGTGTGGTTAATGGCTGGCAGGAGATTGATGGTATAATATATCTTGGTATTAACGGCGGTCTTTATGATATTAATGATGTTGATCAGGTGATTGACAAAGATTACTATGAAAAATGGAATGCATCTAATGGTTCTAATAGTTCATCTGGAAGTACAGACAGCACAACAGGCAGTACTGATTCAACAGATGATAAAAAGGACAGCACAGATTCTACTGATAAGTCAGAAGCAGCTGGGTCAGAAGAATAGAATTCGTACAGGAAAGGGATTGAATGTACATAATGCTTTAATTTAATTGATGTAAGATGGGAGATGTCTATGAATAATATACTCAATGGCAGCGTTACTTCAATTGAAAGAATGGCAGAGGTTATCAGTAAGAGAAAGAAACAGGATGTTAATGCCACATATGATGGCCCTTCATTTACTGAAATATTAAGTCGTCAGCAGTCAATTGATGAGCTTGTCGCAGACAGAACTTCAGGTGTAGCATATGGGCTTAAATTCACTAAACATGCAGATGCAAGACTTGAACAGAGAGATATAAGACTAACTGACGAACAGATGATAAGGCTTGAAGAGGGAACGAAGAAGGCATATAGCAAAGGAATCAAAGAGTCTTTGGTTCTTGTTGATAATCTTGCGTTCATAGTCAATACTGATAAGAAGACAGTAATAACAGCTATTGACCAGAATTCAAGTGATGACAACATTTATACTAATATTGATGGCGCAGTAGTTATGTAACAGGACCGGTAAGGATGTTATTCATCTCTGACTGACAGATGAGATGATACGCCTCAATGTTTAATAAGAATATTAAATAACGCGGTTACGCAGTATGGAGGAATAATATTATGATGAGAGCATTGTTCTCTGGTGTGTCAGGCTTAAAATCACATCAGACAAGAATGGATGTTATAGGTAATAACATTGCAAATGTTAATACAGTAGCTTACAAATCACAGTCGATGACATTTAGTGAAGTGTTTTACCAGACAACACAGACAGCTACAGGACCTAATGCCGATACAGGTAAAGGTGGTACTAATGCTATGCAGATTGGTCTTGGCTCTTCAGTGGGTTCTATATCAACAGCAATGACAACAGAAGGTGCAACAGAGAGAACAGATAATGCAACTGATCTCGCTATTACAGGCTGTAACGCATTCTTTATTGTAAGCAGCGGTGGTAATACATATTTTACAAGAGCTGGTAACTTTACAAAGGATGAGTCAGGTGCATTGGTTACACAGTCTGGTGCAAGCGTACTTGGATGGCAGGTTGACAGCGAGACTGGTGAGATATTAAAGGATAAGGTATCACCTCTTTATCTTGAAAGTGATGCTGTTAAATATACATTACCAGAAAGAACAACAGGACTTACACTTGCTGGTAATATTAATTCAACAGAGTCTGATGATGTAACAACAACGCTTAACTTCTATGACAGCCTTGGTAGTTTATATCAGGCAACAGTAGTTCTTCATAAGGAAGGACAGACAGGTAATGATGTTACATACTCAATAACAGCATCTTCAATAACAAAGGATGGCGAAAAGACAGACCTTACACTTACAACAAGTAACACACTTGTGTTTAATTCAGTTACAGGTCTTTCTAATGAAGCTAATGCTAATATTGAATTTACAGTTGAGAGTCCAACAGCTAATGATCCACAGCTTGATAATATTGGTGCTGAAGGAACTCATATATTAACTGTTGATATGTCAGGAATTAAGATGATAGCAGATAAGTCATCAATCAAACAGACATATGGTATCAAGGATGCAACAACTGGCAATTATATTGGTGGTGGTAAGGCTGTTGGTACAATGACATCTTACGGTATTGATACAATGGGTAGAATTAATGCAAGCTATAGCAATGGTGATGTTAAGACTATTGGATAGATAGCTGGAACAGAATTCAATAACCCTGGTGGTCTTGAGAAGGTTGGAGAGAACTTATACGCTGCAACACTTAACTCAGGTGAGTTCGATGGAATAGGAAAAGATATATCAGCTACAAAGGGTAAGATCCAGTCGGGAGTATTAGAGATGTCTAATGTGGATCTTGCACAGGAATTCACTACAATGATAACAACTCAGAGAGGCTATCAGGCTAACTCAAGGATTATTACAGTATCAGATACTTTGCTTGAGGAGCTTATTAATCTTAAGAGATAATTAAGGTTATCATAACAAAGCGATTCATATTTATGGAACGCTACAGAAGAGTATTCTGCCGCGTTCCATTATTTTATTGAAAGGATAGAATGTTTCAGAATTTTATTATATAAGTTATGTAGACAAAAGATATAAAGAAATATTTCGTTATTATTTGTCAGATTAATTAAGAAAATATGTAGAAAAATGGCAGTATTATATTGCAATAATTTGTCATTGGTGTTTTAATATATATAGTTTAATTATGGGGGTGTTGTATATATATAATATAAGTGTGCCCCAATATGAAAGAATGGATGGTGTCTTTGATGGATTTAGCTTCAATTATAGGTATTGTCTTAGGTGCGGTAATGGTTGTATTCGGTATTCTGTGGGGCAATGGTGTATCAGCTTTGCAGAATTTCGTCGATGTTCCTTCAATTATTATTACACTTGGAGGTTCTTTAGCAGGTCTTATTGCGTCGAATACTCTTAAAGATTTCCTTAATAATTTTAAAGGTGTGGGTCTTGCGTTTAAAGATCCGAAGTATGACAATGGTTCAACAATAGCCAAGATTATAGAATTGTCAAATGTAGCAAGAAAGGAAGGTCTTCTTGCACTTGAAGAGGTGGCACAGAATCTTGATGATGAATTTATGAAGAAAGGTATTCTGCTTATTGTTGATGGTACAGAACCAGAGCTTGTAAGAGGAATACTTGAAACAGAACTTATGAATATGGATGAACGACACAGAAGTGTGGCACTTGGTCCTGCCTGGGGTATGATTGGTACTCTTATAGGTCTTGTTAATATGTTAAAGGATTTGCAGGATTCATCAGCAATTGGACCATCGATGGCAACAGCCCTTCTTACAACACTTTATGGTTCGTTGATAGCTAACTGGTTCTGTACACCAATTGCTAATAAATTAAAAGAGCAGAATTCTATAGAATATCAGCTCAAAGAAATAGTTATTGAGGGTCTGCTTTCTATTCAGGCAGGTGAGAACCCACGAGTAATTGAAGAAAAGCTTAAGTCATTCCTTGCACCAGCATCAAGAAATGCATTGTCTACCGAAGAAGGAGGAGGTGAAGCTTAATGGCTAAGAGGAAACCTCAGGACCAGCCAGCCGGATCTCCAGCGTGGATGTCGACTTTCAGTGATTTGATGAATTTGTTATTATGTTTCTTCGTTTTACTGTTCTCGATGTCATCAGTAGATGCAGAAAAGTTTGAAAAGGTTGCGGCTTCCCTGTCAGCGAGCTTTAGTATATTTCCATCAGGAGGTTCAGCATTATCTGATGAGGGTATTCTTGTGGGAAGTGGAGCAACACAGCTTAATGATCTTAGTTCATATTATAATAATATGGGTCTTAATACAGACGGTGAATTTACCGAAGAGGTAAAGACAGCTAAGGAACAGATGGATAAAGAAGGACTTAAAGAGTCTGAAAGTATGGCAGATGAAATAGAATCGGCTCTTAAAGCTGCTAATGTTGATAATCAGGTTGAGATAACAGCTACTAATAAATATGTAATGCTTAATATGAATGGTGGTATATTGTTTAATTCAGGTGAAGCTGATCTGACACCTGAAGCGGTGAGTCTGTTAGATTCAGTGGCTGGAGCAATATACCAGTATAATGACAATTATATAACAATAGAGGGACATACAGATAGTAATCCGATTAATACTGCCAAGTTCCCAGATAATATGATGCTTTCTGTGCATAGAGCACATAGCGTATATAATTATCTTGTTAATAATAAAGGCTTTGATGCCAAGACTATGACATCTTCAGGTCGTGGAGAGAATGTTCCGATAGCTGATAATACAACGGCAGAGGGACGTGCCCAGAACCGTAGGGTTGAGATAAAGATATATAATAATCTTAACAGTGATATACAGTAGATTTTCATTAAAGTATTTTGCTATAGACATAATCAGCATATATTAGATACATATCAGGAGGAAAGTTTATGAAGAAAAGTATGTTAAATGTTATAACACTTGCACTAGTTCTTGTGAATCTTGTGCTTACTGTTATACTTACATTTTCACTTGTATCAACTAACAACAAGACTAATAAGCTTGTGACTAAGGTTTCGGAGATTATTGACCTGGATGTTGCAGGTGTTGATAACAGCAGTAAGTCAACATCAGCTGGCACAAGCATAGAAGATGTAGCTTATGTAGATGTAAGCAATAATGGTTCTAATGATATTATGATATCTTACACAGATGGTGGTAAGACACATTATGCAATTGTTAATGTAACTCTTGGACTTAACACTAAGGCTAAGGATTATGCATCTAAGAGCACAACTATTAACAATGGTATGAAAGTAATTGTAAACGCAGTCCAGACAGAGGCTATGAAATATACATATAGTACAATAGCAGCAAGCAAGACAACAGTGGAATCTAATCTTTTAGCAACACTTCAAGATACATTCCAGACTGAGTGTATAACATCTGTTATTGTATCAGTAGTAGTCCAGTAATATAGGGGAATGTGTTTAATGTTAAAGATTAATTATGAATACAAGGAGGTGAGGAAGACATGGGAGAGGTCTTATCGCAAAGCGAGATAGATGATCTTCTAAAGGCGTTAAGCAGTGGTGAACTTGATGTTGATGAGATGAAGAATGGCGAAGAGAAACAGGTGAAGAACTATGACTTTGCAAGACCATCTAAGTTCTCAAAGGAACATTTAAGAACATTGGAGATTATATTCGAGCATTTTGGAAGACTTCTGGCAACCAATCTTCCAGCCTATTTAAGAAAAGCAGTCAGTGTTGACGTAGTCAATTCGGAAGTAGTAATCTATTCAGAATTCTCAAATGCCTTGTCAAATCCAGTTCTGCTTGGAGTAGTAAGTATGGCTCCGCTATCAGGTAATATGGTTATGGAGATTGCTTCTAATCTGGGATTTGCATTTGTAGACAGATTGTTAGGTGGAGCAGGAGCAGCTCTTGATAAAGAAAGAGAATTCTCGGAGATTGAGCTTTCGATAATAGAAAGAATATTCTCAATATGCGTTAATCTTTTAAGAGAGCCTTGGGAAAATGTTATTAAAGTAACTCCGCGATTGGAAAGAATAGAGACAAATTCTCAGTTTGCACAGATAATATCACCAACTGAAACAATAGCAATTATAACTATTAATCTCAAGATAGGTGATGTTGAAGGTCTTGTTAATGTATGTCTTCCATTTACATTATTAGAGCCAGTTATGGACAAGCTTAATACGAAGTTCTGGTTTGCTAATATGCAGGAAAAAGATCCTAAGCTTTATGGAGATGTTATTGAATCGACAATCAGCAGGACTAAAGTACCTGTTAAGACATTGCTTGGTGAATCCAAGATTAATGTATCTGATTTCATTAACCTTCAGGTGGGGGACATTATTAAAATTGATAAAAAAGTTGATCAGGAACTCGATGTTTATGTTGGCAACATCAAGAAGTTTAAAGCATTACCTGGTTACTTTGAAGATAAATACGCAGTTAGAATAACGGACGTAATTAGAGAGGAGAGTGAGTAAAAGATGGATGGTATGTTATCACAGGATGAAATCAATGCATTATTGAATGGAATGTCTGCTGATGATAGTGCTGACAATGAAACATCGGAGACACCACAGGAAAGTAATGAGTCTGCAAGTGATAATACTCCGAACACCGATAAACCAGAGGCCCTTTCTGATACTGAGAAAGATGCAGTTGGCGAGATATCTAATATAAGTATGGGTACAGCAGCGACAACACTTAGTTCACTGCTTAACCAGAAGGTTAATATAACGACTCCTAGGGTTGAGGTAGCAGATTGGGATAAGCTTTCTAGAAAGTATGACAGACCTTGTGTAATGCTTCAGATTAGATATAAGGAAGGTATAGATGGCAATAATGTACTTATTCTTAAGGAGAGAGATGTTAAGATAATTACTGACCTTATGATGGGAGGCACAGGAAATGTAGATGATGGAGAAGAACTTACAGATCTGCATCTTAGTGCAATAGGTGAGGCTATGAACCAGATGA
>ERZ779740.612-NODE-612-length-10597-cov-3.13252_pt1 | contig 10597 bp, 7 predicted proteins | sample MGYA00511099_ERZ779740 | MGnify/ENA primary metagenome ERZ779740 (study PRJEB29588, sample SAMEA2161216) | human gut metagenome | biome: human gut; feature: human-associated habitat; material: faeces | place: Denmark | collected 2008/2010 ...
CCCCCTTCCATATTATATCTGATTCTCCAATTAGAGTTTCGGACCAGCAGCAACCAAAGCCTTACCAGCTTCGTTACCAGTAAATTTAGCGAAGTTCTTGATGAAACGTCCAGCCAAATCTTTAGCTTTTTCTTCCCATTGGCAAGCACATTCGTAAGTGTCGCGTGGGTCAAGGATCTTCGGATCAACACCCGGAAGTTCTGTAGGAACAACAAAGTCGAAGAAAGGAATAACCTTAGTAGGAGCTTTGTCAATAGAACCATCAAGGATAGCATCGATGATACCACGAGTATCTTTGATAGAGATACGTTTGCCGGAACCATTCCATCCAGTGTTAACCAAGTATGCTTTAGCACCAGTCATCTCCATCTTCTTAACCAGTTCTTCTGCATATTTAGTCGGATGCAATGACAAGAAAGCAGCACCGAAGCAAGCAGAGAATGTCGGAGTCGGTTCAGTGATACCACGTTCTGTACCAGCCAATTTAGCTGTAAATCCAGACAAGAAGTAGTATTGAGCCTGTGCCGGGTTCAAGATAGATACTGGAGGCAATACACCGAATGCATCAGCAGACAAGAAGATAACTTGTTTTGCGTGAGGACCTTTAGACACCGGTTTAACGATGTTTTCGATGTGATAGATAGGATAAGAAACACGAGTGTTTTCAGTCACGCTCTTATCTGTGAAATCAATCTTACCGTTAGCATCAACAGTTACGTTTTCAAGTAAAGCGTCACGTTTGATAGCATTGTAGATATCCGGTTCACTTTCTTTATCCAGGTTGATAACCTTAGCGTAGCAACCACCTTCGTAGTTGAATACACCTTCGTTATCCCATCCGTGTTCGTCGTCTCCGATCAACAGACGTTTCGGGTCAGTAGACAAAGTAGTCTTACCTGTACCAGACAGACCGAAGAAGATAGCAGAGCTAGTTCCTTCCATATCGGTGTTAGCAGAGCAGTGCATAGAAGCGATACCACGAAGCGGGTTCATGTAGTTCATGATAGAGAACATACCTTTCTTCATTTCACCACCGTACCAAGTATTCAGGATTACTTGTTCTTTAGTCTTCAGGTTGAATACTGTAGCAGTTTCAGAGTTCAAGCCCAGTTCTTTGTAGTTGTCAACTTTTGCTTTAGAAGCATTGAAACATACGAAATCAGGTTCTCCGTAGTTAGCAAGTTCTTCAGCAGTCGGGCGGATGAACATGTTAGTTACGAAGTGAGCCTGCCAAGCTACTTCCATGATGAAACGTACTTTCATACGAGTAGCTTCGTTAGCACCACAGAAAGTATCAACAACGAACAAACGTTTGCCGGAAAGTTGTTTTACAGCTTTAGCTTTCAAGTCAGCCCAAGCTTCTTCAGTACATGGTTTGTTGTCGTTTTTGTAATCTTCAGAAGTCCACCATACAGAATCAGCAGAAGCTTCATTCTTAACGAAGAATTTATCTTTAGGAGAACGACCGGTATAGATACCTGTCATCACGTTCACAGCGCCTAATTCAGTTACTTGACCTTTTTCAAAGCCTTCCAGACTCGGTTTTGTTTCTTCAGCGAACAAAACATCATAAGACGGATTGTGCAAAATCTCGGTCACACCTGTGATGCCGTACTTGCTTAAATCTAAATTTGCCATTTTCTTTGAATTAATTAAAATTGGTATTTTGTTTTCTATCTCTTTTCACCTTAACATGGGGAGCTTTGGATAGCCCCTTGTAAATCCGGCTACAAAAGTAATACTTTCTTTGGAAAGGAAGAAGGTATTAGAGAAATTTTTCCCTAATTGAAACTCTTTTATAAATTCCTAACAATATCTGCAAACTGAATATTGCAATTTGAAAGATTATCGTTTACTTTGCAAGTCAGTATGCTAGCAATGCTGTGAAAATGAGATTAAAATCTGATTAAAATATAATATGAAAGTAATTGATTTTGGCCAAACTAATTCGATTCTAAACCAGTACATATCCGAAATTAGAAATGTAGAAGTTCAGAATGACCGCCTGCGTTTCCGCCGTAACATAGAACGGATCGGAGAAATCATGGCTTATGAAATGAGTAAAGAGTTTAAATACTCGGTAAAGAACATCCAGACACCACTGGGAATCGCTCCGGTCAGTACACCGGACAACAATTTAGTAATCAGTACGATCCTGCGTGCAGGTCTTCCTTTCCATCAAGGTTTCCTTAGTTATTTCGACGGAGCGGAGAATGCGTTTGTTTCCGCTTACCGCAAATATAAAGATACGCTAAAATTCGATATACACATAGAATATATCGCTTCTCCCCGCATTGATGACAAAACGCTGATTATCACCGACCCTATGCTGGCAACAGGAGGGAGTATGGAACTTAGTTACCAGGCAATGCTGACCAAAGGCCACCCGGCCGAAATTCATGTTGCTTCGATTATCGCCAGCCAAAAGGCTATCGATCATATAAAGAATGTATTTCCGGAAGACAAGACGACAATCTGGTGCGCTGCCATCGATCCTGAAATCAACGAACATTCTTACATTGTTCCGGGACTGGGCGATGCAGGCGATCTTGCCTACGGCGAAAAAGAATAAACGTTTAAAGATTCTTCCGATATTGCTGCGGTGAAACCCCAACCTGCTTCTTAAAGAACGTACCGAAATAAGAAGCATTAGGGAAGCCGAAGGCATTTGAAATCTCCTGAATATCTTTCTGCGTATTTTTAAGCAATGAGATGCTCTTACGAATGATAGCTTTGAATACAAGTTCCTGCACGGTATATCCGCAGATACTCTTAGAAACGGCAGAAAGATATTTAGGAGACAAACACAATTTATCCGCATAAAACTCAACACCCCGTTCCTGCATATAATATTTTTCGATTAACTGGATCAAGTGAATAAAGACTTCATTTTTGCGTCCTCCCACTTCCCGCCCGTCATTGACGAGTTTGCGATTATAAATAGAGCAAATCCTGTACGTCAATGCAAGTAGAAGTAATTTCTGCTCATAAAGTTTAAATGAATTTTCTTCCGACTGTAACACATTGTCCAATAAGGACATATACTTTACAATCTCTTCTTCCTCACCAGTAGACCATACACAAGAAGGTTCTTCGGGAGTAAGGCGGGAATACATATACATGGAAACAACCAGATTCCCCATAATATCCCGGATCGGTTCTATCTGATAGATCAAAATCCGCACCTCCATGTCTTCCGACTCTTGCAAAACCTGAAACTCGCCGTCTTCGGGAATAAACAAACTTTCGCCTGCTCCTGCGAAATGCTTTTTCTGATTAAGCGAAAACTGGAAATTACCCTGGCGGCAAATAATCAGCCCCAGTCCTTTCATTTGAAAAGGTTTCTTCAGTGAGGGTGGAAAATTTACAAATATCCCTTCGGAACTACATATATTTTTCCCACTTAATAAATCGCGATCAAACTGCAATAAACGATCTTGTCCGCTATCCATCATACTAATATATTAACAGATCATTATCAAAAACGACGCTAAGTTAGCAATTTTCGTTTAGGATAAGGAACAACGAGCACAAATATCATACAAATTAACCCACCATAAATTGTCCATCCCGCCATCTCTTTGAGTGCAGAGAGCGTGGCCTGCACCTGAATACGCCCTTTGGTAGATATAGCAGCCATGTTACGGGCTTCCGTCTCACTCTTTCCCTGATATTTCATACCCTGTACCGTACCAAGGAAGGAAGTGGAAGCATCCGGATTAAGCAGGTCCACATTTTGCGCATAACGGGTTATATAGTGTTGTTGCCGCTCTTGCAAAACATTTGTATAAATTGCTCCGCCAATACTCGGTCCCACAACCATACGCACAGTAAGCATAATACAGATCCAGGTGGAAAGATATTTAAAAGGCATACGTTGATTGGCATAAGCAGCCGTCAGCGCATACAGAATCATCATGCCTATGGCACGGATGATAACTGCATATTTCAGACGCTCGTAAACTCCTGCTGTCTGCACCTCGAAATACATGAAAACAGCTGATAAAGACAGGAAGAAGAATCCCATCGCAAACAGATACTTAAAATGTAACCCCTTACCTCCCAACACCATAGCAATCACGGCGCCAATAGCATAACCTACCATACACCAATTACCTAATGAAGCATTTTGCAGATTATCGAGATGCATCCCCACTCCTGCAAACACATTGACAAACATAGCACTGGAGTTTATCACCATCAATAATAAGTAAAGTAATGCTCCCATACGTATAGTACGCAGTTTGAACGCATCCAGCAAAACATAAGGCGACCGGCGCGTTACGTCCATATATAGAAAAATTCCCGCAAAAAGAATACTTACAGCTGTCGCCCAACGAATAGATTCGTCATCATACCAGTCGAGTACTTTTCCATAAACCAGCACATACGTGAGACAAGTCAGCGAGATGCAAAATGCAGTGACATTGCCGAACTTACGGAAATTAATAGGAAACCTTCCGGGAAACTTATAATTCGGCATGGTAATAAACAAGAGCAAAATAGAGATCAGGAGAATCCCCATCATAAAGTAATACACATATTTCCACTCATATTCAAAGGACAGCCAAGCCGTCAATGCTGTGCCCGACTGTCCCAGAATCATAAAAAACAGATAAACAGCCGGCTGACTCACACATCTTTCAATGTCCAATTTATTCCAACCGGCAGTATCTTTCGGCTCCAACCCCGGAGTAATATTGCGGGTAGCTTCCATTCCACCCGCATACCAAATGAGTGTGAACAGATTGACCATCATCAGTACCATACGCAAGAAACCCGTCAGAAGACTACAAAGCGCCAACAGAAAAACGCTGTCTGTCTTTGCACAGATATAACTGAATATATACATGAACGCAAACCCGACAATACACATCATCTTCTCCCGCCGTACACACACCAACTGATATAGGAAAGGAGCAAAGGCTGCCATACCAATAGAAGTAACAAAGTTGGCAAACTGGATATGCTCGGATATTATGCCAAGCCCGCTCATCATTTCGGTGCTATTCACCGAATAAACCCCGCCTACCGTAAGAATCGGCAGAAAGAAAAATAACAGAATGATAATACCCAACGGCTTGGGCATCCAACCATAGAAAGGATAATTTTTAGGATAAGAGGGCATCGGACTAATTAAAAATATAAATTAAAAATTATAAGGCACTGTATATAGACAGAAGAGGCGGAGGGATTAGAGTCTGGCTTTCACTACTACCATCATGCCTGCTGCTAACCGTTCGTTATCTTCTTTCGATAAATCGGTGAAATCGATTCGTACGGGAATACGTTGCTGAATCTTCACAAAATTACCTGCCGAATTATCCGTCGGCACTAATGAATATTTAGACCCGGTAGCTCCTGATATAGAGGTGACTTTGCCTTTAAACTCTTTATCGCTAATGGCATCTACTGTGACAAATACTTCCTGTCCGATATGCAGGTTCTCGATTTGTGTCTCCTTATAATTGGCAACGATCCATTTCTGGGTATCAGGAAGAATATAGGTGATGGTCTGCCCTGCCGAAATAAACTGTCCTTCCTCTAATGAACGACGGCCGAGTTTTCCGTCACAAGGAGCTATTACAACCGTATAGGAAAGATTCAACCGGGCCATTTCGAGCGCAGCTGTTGCTCTTTGAATAGCCGCTTCGGTATTCATGCGACGGTAGGACACTTCATCTACACCGGAAAGAGCTGCTTTTTTCTGCCTTTTCGTAGCTTCCAACTTCTTACGCGTAGCTTCATAATCAGTGACAATCTGTTCAAGTTGGATAGGAGTAGCCGCATTTCGTTTCACGAGGTTCTCATATCGTTTCCGGTCTTTTTCCAGTTTCGCCAACCGTACTTCAATCTCGGCAATAGACGCATCGTAAACAGATGCTGTTGTCTGCGTGGTATTGAGTGTAGCATTGATGACGGTCGCACCGGCTTGCGCATCCTTCAAGGCAGCTTCAGCCTCCATTACGCGAATTTTATATTCATGATCATCCAGTACCAGCAAAGTATCTCCTTTATGTACCTCCTGATGTTCTGTAAAGTAGATTTTGTCAATGTAACCTGAAGCACGTAGATTGATAGGAGACACATATTGTTCTATTTGTGCATCGTTACTAGTCTCCGTCTGGCTATAATTCAAAAAAAGGCAGATCACTTCAATCACTCCCCAAACAATAATAGCCACTCCGAAAAGGCTGATAGCAATCTGCCAGCGACGAAGTTTCTTCATTTTTTTTGCTTTCTCCTGATGAGTAGCGGAAGGAAGGTTATTTTCCATTGTTTCCATATTTATGATTGTTATTTGCGTATTATTTGACTAATGATTCTATTTGTCCGGTTAGTTTAAGCAGCATCAGGTTAGTCACCCGATAGTTATAATGTGCGCTGATATAGTTGTTTTGAGCTTCGCTCATCTGCATTTCATCTTGCAGCACTTCCGTCATAGAAGCAATGCCTTCCCGGTAACGGTCGGAAGTGACTGCGTACACATCTTCGGCAAGCAAGTAGTTATCCTTCTGTTTCTTAAAGTTACGCTGATTGTTCATCAGGTCGTTCACAGCATTCAGATATTGAGTTTGCAGATTCTTCCGGGCATCTTCCCATGCCAGCCTTTTGTTCTCTATATCGATCATCGCCTTCTTTATTTTATAGGTTTTATCCAGTCCGTCGAAAATCGGAATACGCAAGGTTAGCCCCACTCCATAGGAACGAAACCATTGATTGGACGGACCGGAGTGGAACCAATGATAACCTTTATCCGTATATGCGGCATATCGCCAGCTGCCTGTCAGACTAAGAGAAGGGATATATCCATTAGTAATGATCTTCTTTTGTCGTTCCGCCAGTTGCACTTGCGATTGTGAGAGTTGAAGTTCATAGATATTTTCCGACAAGCCGGTCAGGGCTACCGTAGTAATGCTATCGGTATTTACCGGTGTCAGCGCGATTTCCTTTTCAGCCGGATAATCCATAATGTATTTCAGCATATTCAATTGCTGTTTCATCATTGCTTGTGCATTGTCATATTGCACCTTCAGATTTTCCAAATTGATATTGACTCTTTTCAGATCGACTTCCATAGACATTCCATTATCGAAGAAAGCCTGTGTAATATCTCTCAATTCTTCCAGACGGGTGATATTTGCTTTTATCAGCATGATTTGTTCGGCCGTGACCTGTCCGAGATAATACATCTTACTGATTTGAAGAATAACATCTTCCCTGGCTTTTCCATAAGACAGACGACTGATTTCTTCCATCACTTTAGCTATGGACATAGAAGTATAAAGAGTCTGATTGAAAAGCGGCATCTGCATTTCCAGTCCTGCATTAGCAGAATGTTGCAATGTTTTCGTTATATTATAGGGAACTCCGTAAGATGAACCGTCTGTGACTGACACCGGAGGATCAAAATTGTTATTATAACCGGCTATCGCATTAATTTGCGGCAGCAACTTCGAACGGTTTTCAGATACGCCATATTTACTTTTTTGTATTTCTTTACGTTTCCCTTCTAACGACAAGTTATTGTCAATACCAATGCGGAGACAATCCTCTAATGTCAGAATCTCTACCTCCTGTGTTTTTCCGTTTAACACGAACAAGAAAAAAAAGGAAAAAATGAATAGTAGTTTTTTCATAATATATGCTCTATTATTGGCTACAAATTTAGCAGCTTATAGCATAATGAGACTATCCACAAACTATTTGTTTATATTCATATTTTCCTTTTTCAATGGGTAAATGAATGGACAGTCACTCTCATAGATAAAAACAAGAATCCTCTTTCACCTATCACCTATATTATCAAACCCTTTATTCATCGTATTTTCAGAATGGTAATAGGTTACTGTTGTAGTTTCAAGGCGGGGAACCTTCCTCCACCCCAAAGCATAATAGCATAAACCCATCGGACGAAGAAAAGTCAGGCATTTGATAGACAAATCTCCACCCTTAGTCGATTTTATTTTTATCTGCTCCAGTATCTACTTAGCTTTGAGATATTAAAACAAATAAAAGCAGTAAGAGAAATGAGAAAAAACATGAAATTGATAGGATTGGCAGTCAGCTTAACATATCCAAAAGAAGCCAATGAGCCGCAAGAAAGGCAGCAACAAGAAAAGCATCTTCCACGCGAAGTTCTGAATCCAGAGAAGGTAGCAACCCAGATGACAGAGCAAATGAATAAGTTGCTCCAACTGACAGATAAACAATATAAGAAAATATATAAGCTGAACCTGAAAGAGCAAAAAGCATTTTTCAAGGCTATGCAAAATTCGGATGACTATCGCCCACCAATGGGAGAAGGTCCCGGTATGCGGGGAGGACGTCCGCCAATGGGTGGAGGCCAACCGCCAATGATGGGAGAAGGTGGTTTCCCGGGCAGAATGGGAGGTGGTCCGATGATGAGCAGAGATACCAATTCTGCCGACTCACAAAAGAAAGCCGCAGAAACCAAAGAAAAGAAAATAAAAAAGATTCTGACAAAAGAACAGTATGAGAAATGGCAGGCCGAACAAAATTCCGCACGTAAAAAAGCTTCTCAAAGAAGAATGCACAAAGATAATCATCCTGACAAGGGTCCGGACTTTGAACAAAAAAATCTCTAAAACATCACACTTAATATGTTTCTATGAACAGCGTTTGTTTTTCATAATTTTTTAGTGAATGTAAAGTAGAGGTGACTCTACGGGAAAAACGGAGCCGCCCTTATTTAATAACCTTATGATACACAACAGGTTTACGTACTATTTCATTTCGCTTAGGACTTCTTCGCTATCTTGCTCCGCTGCGTCCACGCAAGAAGCATAACTCCGATTAACAATAAAGCCAATGCTGCATAAGCAATACTTTCCGTGACGTGTATGCTTTGCGGATCAAACCACATCTCGATGGTATGTTCCCCTGCCGGCATATTTATCGCACGCAAGATATAGTCTGCACGGGCAATATCCACCGGCTGGCCATCAATAGTCACCTGCCATCCCGGATAATATATTTCAGAGAAAACAACAACTCCGTCTTTAGGAGTGGAGGCCTTATAAACCAAACGATTTGGCTCGTAACTGGTTAACTGGATGGTAGATAGTGAATCTTTATATCCTTCTGTCACACCTTTCAGCTGTTCTTTAAACTTCACATCCACTACGGCTGTTTCCGTTGGAAGAATATCGTTCAAAGCATCTATTTCTTCATTTGCATTATTTACATACTGCACCTTATCTACGAACCATGCATTACCGTATGCATAAGGATTCATGACAGGAACAGCCTGCCCTTGCTCTCCGGCAGGGAAAATGAAGTATTTGGTATTCAGCATATTCAGTACACGGAATTTAGAAGCATCCACACTGTCCATCTGTCCACCGGCAGTAGCCACAGCCTGATAAGTTTCTTTCATTTCGGGCACGATGTGATGGTCTATCATTTCCTGATAACGGCGAAGTTTCGCTGCATGATAGCCACCGACACTCTTATGCCAATATGCTGTATTGTTTTCATTAAATGTATTACCGGGGAAACCGATGAAGTTCAGTACACGATAATTCGGAGTCGTATCCTGAAGAATAATCTCATCCGCCTGTGTTTTCACGAATGCTTCTGACCGCTTCGACTTCGGCACGAACTGTTCGTCATTCAAATAGCGTTTATTGACACTCCACATATCTATCAGACACAAAAGTGCAACACCCGCCAGTGTGAAAGAGGCTTTCAACTTCCGCAGTTGATACAAGAATAAGAACAGGCAACCGATCACTATAATAAAGAAGCTGCGCCATGCATCCGAAGCAATAATGGCTTCGCGCATTTCAGTCAGATTGGCCACAAACGGAGCCAAATGTTCGGCAGGAAGTGCTTGTTTCAAAGCAGTCATCTCCTGTGTCGTTATAAAGCTGGAGAAGAAAGTGCCCGGGGCGACAGCTAAAATGAGTGCCACACCGGCAGTTAGTACCAACGCAGCAATCACTCCTCTGCAGTTCTTTTCCTGTTTCAGCATATCCGGTTTACTCAAAATCTCTTTCAAGGCAAAAATCGCCAACAAAGGTATTGTAAATTCAGCTATTACCAGAATAGAAGATACAGCGCGGAACTTATTATACATCGGGACATAATCGATAAAGAAGTCCGTCAGCCCCATGAAATTCTTTCCCCATGAAAGCAGAATCGAGAAGATAGTAGCTCCCAGCAGCGCCCATTTAAGAGGACCTTTCACTATAAAGCACCCCAATACAAAGAGGAACATCACAAATGCCCCCACATATACCGGACCGGCTGTCCACGGCTGCTCACCGAAATATTGAGGTAACTGTGAGTAAATACCGTTATACATTGGATTGGCCTTTGCCATAGCAGCTTCGCTCTGTGACATCGTAGATCCTGATCCTCCCCCCTTTACATTCGGAACCAGCAACGTCAACGTTTCACCGATACCATAACTCCAGTTGGTTATATAATCACGATCCAATCCGCTACTAGTCTGACTGGCAGCAGCTCCCTCCTGCTTCAATTCGCTCTTGCCACGCATCGTCTCCTTACTATATTCATACGTATGATACAGATTGGAAATATTGATGCAGACTCCTACCACGGCAGCCAG
>ERZ779740.613-NODE-613-length-10585-cov-4.77531_pt1 | contig 10585 bp, 10 predicted proteins | sample MGYA00511099_ERZ779740 | MGnify/ENA primary metagenome ERZ779740 (study PRJEB29588, sample SAMEA2161216) | human gut metagenome | biome: human gut; feature: human-associated habitat; material: faeces | place: Denmark | collected 2008/2010 ...
TAGATAATGTCTATCTTCATCGGTATTAAAATCAACACAAAATGTCCTATAACCCACTTTTAACTACCCCCAGTTTAACTGGGGGTTTACTCATGCCTTTTCGGCGGACAATATACGAAAAAGCATCGGATATTTCACCGATGCTTTTTGTAACTATTTTTCTACTGGATATACACTAACTTGTCTTCTATCACGACCAAGGCGTTCAAAATGAATTTTCCCTTCTGCAACGGCAAAAAGTGTATCATCTTTTCCCAACCTTACATTCAAACCTGGATGGATGTGGGTACCTCTCTGACGAACTATAATATTGCCAGGTCTTGCAATCATACCATCATGCATTTTGGTTCCCAAACGCTGTGCATTAGAATCACGACCGTTTTTTGTACTGGAAACGCCTTTTTTATGAGCGAATAACTGAAGGTCAAACAGTAACATGTAATTCACCCCTTTACATTTATCAATTTAATAGTATCAGGATATTTTCCCTGAATCATTTTGAGTCCCTGCAACATTGTCTTTACAAGAAGTTCTGATTGCTCATCAGCCTTATCTGCAATGTTTACATTCATAAATCCATTCTCAGAATCATAAGTGCCCTGTTTTCCAAGGATATCACGAAGTCCCAATGCACATGTCAGTGTGACTGCGGATACAGCCGCACAGACAAGATCATACTGGCTATCTCCGACATAGCTGTCGGCATGACCTTTAATTGTAAATCCCTTACAGAATTCTCCGGCACTCAGATACATAGTAACGGTAATCATCAGCCTTCAATTTTTTCAATCTGTACTTTCGTAAATGGCTGACGATGTCCCTGGCGACGACGATAATTGGATTTTGCTTTGTACTTAAAAATACGGATTTTCTTTTCTTTGCCCTGTGCAAGAACCTTAGCAGTAACTTTAGCCCCTGCAACAGTTGGTTGTCCAATCTTAACCGCATCACCGGATATAAGAAGAACTTCTTCAAAAGTTACTTCACCACCTGCAGCTACATCCAGTTTCTCAACAGTAATAATTTTGCCTTCCTCAACGCAGTACTGCTTTCCACCTGTTTTTATGATTGCGTACACGTGTGCACCTCCTTCATACTATACTCGCCGTATACGGCAGCTTCATAACAAAGCATTTACTGGGCCGGTTACGAGCGGTTGCGTCACAGCACCCTGTACAATGACTTAATTATTATACTAAGAAACAGAACTGGTGTCAAACGAAAACCTACCGTTTATTGAGCGTAATACTCTTCTCCTCATTCCGGACCTAATCCATCTCTTTTTTCGCGTTTCTGAACAATATAATGTGCCACCTTCTTTCCGGCCTTATTGATTCGATTCCCTGTATTTCTAAACTTACGTAATGCAGTTGTCTTAGATTCTGTTATCGGTTTCATATCCGTAATAGCACTCATATCCCCTCGTTTCACAGAAGTAGCACGAATACGTTCCGGTTTCAGTAATGCACGGATGGCTTTCATGGTTTTTGCCGGAATAAGTTCCGGATCAAAACTATAGATATCTATTGCTACATATCCCATATCCGGATAGGCATGAATACAAATATGTGATCGTGGACCATAGGCAGATACCGTGATTTCTTCTTCACCATCATGGAAATAAGTATCTTCCACATTAAGCCCTAGATATACCGCACTATCAGACATTGTATTTAAGATCTCCGCTGAGGATAAGAGTATTTCCTTCTTACACCCATAGCAATCTACAAGAAGATGTTTTCCTACATAATCACTCATAATTATTTTCCCTCAATCAAAAATTTACCTCATTATAACAAATACCATCTTTTTTTGCAGAAACTGGAAATACATAATAAGATATGAAAAAAGAAAACAGCCAATAACCGCTTTCTTTTTTCATGTCTTATGTTCTAAGAACCACGTTTACTTTCCCTAAGCTTATTACGATTGTTTCAATCCAATTATCTACTTCCGCATCAGTTAAAGTTCGATCTGACGCTCTGAAACTCAATCGGTACGCCATAGATTTAAATCCGGCCGGTACCTGTTTTCCCTGATAAAGATCAAAAAGATATAATTTTTCCAGATGTTTATTCCCAGCCTGCCGGATAATATTTTCGATATTTTCATTTGATAACTGTTCCGGTACAAGGACCGCAAGATCTCTTTCCGCAGAAGGAAATTTTGGAATTTTTTTATAGTTAGTCGCAGCTCCTGCAAAAATCATAATATCCGGCAGGGAAATCGTGAATCCGTAAACTATTCTTTTTATATTCCATTTATCAAGCACTGCCGGATGTAATTCACCAAATCGTGCAAGAATCACATCATTTTTTACAAATTCTGCTGATACTCCGGGATGGAAAACAGGATAATTCGTACGTCTGATCTTATAATCACGAATAGATAATGCTGAGAGAACATTCTCCATAACTGCCTTAATGTCAAAGAAATCATATTCTCTCTGATCATTAGGATATCCATTTTCTGCAGGCCCTCCACACATAAGTCCTGAAATAAGACTATATTCTTTGGGAAGTTCATCTAATGGAAATCTTTTAGGTTCATAAATATGTCCATATTCAAAAATAGCTACCTGATCATTTTTCTTTGAAAGATTGTATTGCAGAGTATGCATTAGCCCGGGCAGCAATGATGTTCTCATATCTGGATATTCATCCGAGATTGGATTCATGATTGAAATAGCATCATACACGCTGCTATCTTCAGGGAAATTCAATTTTTTCAAATCATTCTTATCCATGAAGCTGTAATTAACAACTTGAGATAATCCATTCTCCACAAGAATATCAGTAACCTTGAAAAGAACTTCTTGCGATGGACTCATAATCCCCTTGGTGACCGCGCTCCATGGTGTGGTAATCGGTATATTAGAATATCCATATACACGTGCTACCTCTTCCGCTAGATCCGGCATTCCATACAAATCCATACGGAAATCAGGAACTGTTACGCGTATTTTCCCATTATTTTCCGCCACTGAAAAGTGGAGACTCTCAAGGATGTCAATCATTTCATTTTTACTTAATTTGATCCCGATATAGTCATTAATTTCATCTATTGTGGTATTGATAATTTGCGGTTCTGATTTGATGGGGTATTCGTCCAACAGCCCCGGAGCAACGGTACATGCACCTTGCTCTATCAGCAACTGGCAAATCCGATTAATTGCCATTTCTGTTCTTGCGGGATTGATTCCTTTTTCATATCGACCGGAAGCTTCGGAACGCAGACCTAGCCGCCGTGACGTTCTTCGCACCGAAGCACTATCAAACACTGCCGCTTCCAGAAATACACTCTTTGTTTTATCAGTAATTTCCGAGTCAAGTCCCCCCATTACGCCGGCAATACAAACAGGATTTCCTGCTTTGTCTGCTATAACAAGATCCGTATGATGCAAAATACGTTCAACGCCATCCAGAGTTTTTAAGTTTTCTTTCTCACCTGCAAACCGACAGGTCAATTCATTTCCTTCTACTTTATCATAATCATAAGTATGGAGCGGTTGTCCAATTTCAAGCATAACATAATTCGCTGCATCCACAATATTATTGATTGGTCGAATTCCATTACTGCGCAAACGGTTCTCCATCCACATCGGAGAACGACCCATTTTTATATTTTCCATCAAACGTCCGCAAAAACGTTTACAATATCTAGCATCAGAAATATGTACAGCAGCACGCCCCTGGATAGGCATTCCACTTTCAGCCACATTTATAAAAGGAAGCGTTACTTTTCTTTTGAAAACAGCACCTACTTCAAGCGCCATTCCAATCATACTAAAACAATCTGCACGATTAGCAGTTAATTCCATTTCAAAAATCACATCATCCAAATCATACAAAGTATGAAAGTCGACCCCCACTTGAGTATCTGCAGGAAGAATCATAATTCCTTCCTTATTGACACCGGGGAATAAATTCTCGTCCAAACCAAGTTCACTACAGGAACACATCATTCCTGCCGATTTCACGCCACGAAGTTCACCCGCTTTGATTTTTATATCACCATACTTTAGTCCGCCAGGGGTTCCAGCATCATGTTTTGCAGGCACATGCGCTCCATCTAATGCTACGGGAACAATCAATCCTTCCTTTACATTATTTGCCCCCGTTACAATTTGAATGGAATCTGGTCTGCCAACATCCACATGGCAAATAACCAGCTTATCCGCGTTAGGATGCTTTTCGACCGATAAGATCTTTCCGGTAACAACCCCACTAATCCCTTTCCCAGGATAAATGACACGTTCAACTGGTATTCCATCTATCGTCAGAGTCTCTGCCATTTCTTCCGGATCAAGACCTTTTATATCAACAAGCGTTCCCAACCATTTTAAAGAAACATTCATTTTCTCTCCTCCCGATCAGAACTGTTCCAAGAATCTGATATCATTTTCATAGAAATTTCTGAGATCATCAATTCCATAAAGCAACATAGCAATGCGCTCAATTCCCATACCAAAAGCAAACCCACTTACAATGTTTGGATCATATCCATTTAATTTCAGAACCATGTTGTGCACCATACCGCAGCCAAGTATTTCAAGCCAATCGGGATCATTACTTTCAGAATGTGTTCTGGAAGCAAAGGAAATATCAACTTCTGCTGAAGGCTCTGTAAAAGGAAAATAACTCGCACGAAAACGAATTTTTGTATCAGCCCCAAACAAATCCTTCAGAAATATTTCCAAAGTCCCTTTTAAATCAGAAAATTTAATACCCTTATCAACAACCAATCCTTCTACCTGATGAAATACTGGAGAATGGGTTGCATCATTATCCCACCGAAAAACTTTTCCCGGTGCAATCATTCTGATTGGTGAATTAGGTATATGCTTTCGAAGTGTCCGAACCTGCACAGGAGATGTGTGAGTACGAAGTAAAATTTCAGGAGTAATATAAAATGAATCCTGCATATCGCGGGCAGGGTGGTCTTTAGGTAAATTCAAGCACTCGAAATTATAAAAATCTTCTTCAATCTCAGGGCCCTCTTCTACAGAATAGCCCATTCGAATAAATGATTTCATAATTTCACGTAAAGCCTTATCAAGTGGATGAATATGTCCGGACCTTTGGTGACGTGCAGGAAGTGTTATATCAACTATTTCACTTCTGATTTTTTCTTCAAGTTTTTTTGCTTTCAATTCTTCCAGTTTTTCGGTGAATTGCTTCTCAACCGCTTCCCTGATTTTATTGGCAAGAGCTCCCATAACAGGGCGTTCCGATTCGGATAAATCTTTCATCTCGCGGAGAATAGACGTTAATTTCCCTCTTTTTCCGAGAAATGCCACTTTAGTATCCTGAAGCTCTTTTTCATCAATGCATATACGAATCTGTGCCTCTGCATCAGATTTTAATCTCTTTAATTCGTCTTTCATAAATTCGATAATATACGCCTGGATTTGTTCCGTAATCTCGTTCAACGAAGATTTTTCTTCCCCTTGGTATTTCTTTAAATCACCAAGAATTCCTACTATTTGACTTCTTATTGCTGCAGATGCTTCTTTTGACGCAATATTATCTCGGCAATTATTGAGAAGCCCCAGTGCCTTTACCCGTAGTTTCTCCAGTTCAGCCATCTTTCATTCCCCCTTCACGTTACAGATGATCTCTTTTTTAACATTCGAAAAAACTAAAAAAATCCAAAATAAAAAACTCCCCCCCTAAAGGGGCGAAGTTCATTTCGCGGTACCACCCTGATTTCTCACTTGAAAACTTTAACGCAGCTTTACGTTCAGCCTACTCTATTCAGCAGAATGCTCCGAAGTGAAATGGAAATCCCTATCCCACCGGTGTCCCACTATCACCGACTCCCTGAATGGATTAAAAGAAAACCTCTCTTCATCATTACAAATGATAATATAAAATTATTGTAGCATCATGAATATAAATGTCAAGATGCTGCAATAATACCTTGATTCACTAATAATTAAGTATGATTAAAATGTTGTCTCATTAGCAATGACTAACCTTTGTATCTGATTCGTACCTTCATAAATCTGCATAATTTTTGCATCACGCATATATTTTTCCACCGGGTTCTCTCTGGAATAACCATTACCTCCCATAACTTGTACGGCAGTCGTTGTTACTTCCATTGCTGTATCCGATGCAAAACACTTTGACATGGCGGAATATAATCCGGCTTTTTTATCTTTATTCATTTGTGCAACACATGCTTTATAAGTAAGGATTCTGGCCGCCTCAGTTTTCATAACCATATCGGCAATCATCTGCTGCACCATTTCAAAAGTTGCAATTTTTACGCCAAACTGTTTTCTATGGTGAGAATATGCCACAGCAGCCTCAATCGCAGCCTGGGCAATCCCAACTGAAATAGCCGCAACAACAGGACGTGACATCTGCAGCGTCTGCATAGCAATCATAAATCCGCGCCCTTCTTTTCCTACTCGCGCAGAATCCGGTACAAAGCAGTCCTCAAAAATAATTTCAGCCGTCGCTGAAGCACGGATCCCCATCTTATCCTCTTCTTTGCCAATGGAAATTCCTTTTGTATCAGCATCTACAAGAAATACAGTAAGACCTCTGATTCCGCCTCCTTCTCTTGTATTGGCAAAAAGAGTAATCTTGTCAGCAATAGGAGCATTTGTGATAAAACATTTTGTCCCATTTAAAATATAGCCGCCTTCAACTTTTTCAGCACGACAGGAAACCGCTCCTGCATCAGAGCCTGCTCCGGGCTCTGTTAACGCAAAACATGCCATTCCTCCCCGGTTTAGACAGTCAAATAAATCCCTCTTCTGCATATCACTCCCCGCAAAAAGAATAGGGAATGACGCCAGAGAATTTGCTGCACAAATTGTAGCAACACCGGCACATCCTTTTGATAATTGTTCACTGATTAAAGCACCTGTCAGCAAATCTATCCCTGCTCCGCCATATTCTTTCGGCACAGACAATTGTGTCATTCCGGATTCCTTCAGAATCTCCAGCAACTCTTCATCCATGACTCCGCTTTTGTCAATCCGAAGAGCACGCGGCGCAATTTCTTTTTCGGCAATTGTTTTCGCCAGGGCTACTAATTCCTGTTGTTTTACATCTACTGAAAAATCCATCTATTCCTCCCCAATACACAAGATTCGCTGAAACATCGTTTATTATTATAGCAGATAAATAACGTTTTTCCATTTCAATATTTAACAGAGTAATATTCTTACAAAATTATAACTTAGTATTATAACCCAGTAAAAGGTCTGATGCCTGTACATACGGCAATGCGCCTTTACTCATAGTGTAGTGCGTCAATTGGATTTAGTTTTGCTGCCTTCTGCGCAGGATACAATCCAAAAACTAAACCAATAATAACCGAAAACAGGAAAGATCCTATAATCGGCAGAGGAGAGATAACAGAAGACATACCGACTATGTGTGGAATCAATAGCGCTATCGACACACCTACAATAATTCCAATTAAACCACCGGCAATGCTTACCGTAATGGATTCAATCAAGAACTGGACAATAATCATATGGTAAGTCGCACCAATCGCCTTTCGTATACCAATTTCCCTGGTACGTTCAGTCACAGATACCAGCATAATATTCATAATTCCGATACCACCGACCAAAAGGGAAATTGCAGCTATACTTCCAAGAAAAACAGTTAAAGTCTGTGTAGTTGATTCCATAGTTTCAAGTAAATCTTGAGAGTTCTGAATGTTAAAGTCATCTTCTTTACCAATAACAATACGGTGGCGGGTCCGAAGCAAATTAGTTACATCCGCCTCAATCTGTGGTAAAACATTACTGTCATCAGCAGTAAGTACAATTCTGCTTACATAAGTAATCCCCATCATACGTTCCTGAACAGTGGTAAATGGACTGAGTATCCGATCATCCTGATCTATGAATGAGTAACCTTTACTTTCCAACACGCCAATAACTGTAAACGGATTCCCTTTAATTCTAATTTTTTGCCCGACCGGTGACTCTGATCCAAAAAGGCCTGTTGCTACCGTTTTACCAATTACACAGACTCGTTCGCGGCCAGTATACTCCTGTTCATTCCAATAGCGTCCCTCCGCTATTTTCAAATCAGAAATAGATAAATAATCCGATGTTACACCATAAACATTTGTTGTCCAATTCTTATTACCACTGACTACTACATAGCTGTTACTTACTAATGGTGCCGCGTTAGATACATTAGGTAAATTCTTGACTGCCAGATAGTCTTTATAAGTCAAACTTTGCATAGAACCGGCTGCAGGTCTGACCCCGGGCTTTCTTGACGTTCCCGGAATAATAGTAATCTGATTGGAACCAAGACTTGCGATATTATTTTCAATATCCGCACGAACGCCGTATCCCAATGACATCAAGGCTATTACAGCTGCTACACCAATAATAATTCCCAACATCGTCAGAAGCGATCGCATTTTATTACTGAAAATTGAGTCAAAAGCCATCAGTATGCTTTCAAAATAAATATTTGTCATTCTAATTTTCCTCTTATATCTTTACTGATATGTCCATCAGAAAGAATTACATGTCTTTCAGCATAATTAGCCACGCCTAACTCATGAGTCACTAAGATAACCGTTTTCCCGGATTGATATAAATTTGAAAAAATTTCCATGACTTCTTTTGTTGACTTGCTGTCTAAATTGCCGGTTGGTTCATCTGCCATGATTATAGAAGGATCATTAATAAGTGAACGGGCAATCGCAACACGCTGGCGCTGTCCTCCTGACATTTCAGCAGGCATATGGTGTATACGATCTCCTAAACCAACAGCCTCAAGCATTCTCTGCGCCCGCTGTTTTCTTTCATTTTTATATACATTTCCGTAAATCATGGGAAGAATCACGTTATCCAACGCAGATAACCGAGGTAATAGATTGAAACTTTGAAATACAAATCCTATCTTTTGATTTCGTGTAAAAGCAAGTCTCGCGTCATCTAAAGTAGCAACCTCTTCCCCGTCTAACTGATAAGAACCTTTTGTAGGTCTATCCAGACATCCAAGAATATTCATCAGTGTGGATTTTCCGGCTCCTGATGGTCCCATAATAGATATAAACGATCCTTTATTGATGGTCAGCTGAATATCAGTTAATACCGGAACCTCCTGTGTTCCGATGTAATAGCTTTTACATATATGTTCTAATTTTATAACGGTCTCTTCCGCCGCTGTTTCTTTCTCTTTCATAATTAGAACCCCGGTCCCCCATGTTGTGATTTAGCCACTCGAGTAGATGAGGTTTCCTGGCTCACAGTCCCACTGACAACAATTTGGTCATTTTCATTCAACCCGGAAATAATCTCTACCTCTTTATCTGTCGTAATTCCGGTTTTAACATATACTTTAGTCACATCATTTCCATCTTTTACGTATACATAGGAACCTGTCGCATCACTCCGAAGTGCAGTCACCGGAATAACCAATGCATCTTTACTTTCTCTTCCCATAATTTCTGCACGAGCTGTCATTGACGGATAGAGACCGGATAATTCATCCGCATTAATTGATACATAGACGGTGTAATATACAACTGAAGAACTGGATGAACTGGAAGAGGAAGAATATTCTTTTTTGGAAATATCACTGACTGTTCCATGAAAGATCCTTCCTGGATAAGCATCCACCGTGAAGGATACTGTCTGTCCAATGGCAACTTCTCCGATATCCGTTTCATCTACCAAGAGTTCTATTTTCATGGCTGAGAGATCTGCTACTGTAACAATGACCATTTGGCTCGACAATCCCTGAGATACGGTTTCACCTTCCTGCATCGGTTCACCAATTATTACTCCATCCAGGGGCGAGGTAATCACTGTGTCATTAACATCAGCTTGTGCCTTGGTATAAGCTGCCCGTGCGTTCAAATAAGATAATCTCGCATCATCCATGGTCTGATATGCAACAGCGCCTTGCTCATAAAGACTATTCAAGCGATTGTAATATGACCTTTTATTCTCCAATGTATTTTTCGCCTGCTCCATGGTAGATGTTAAGGATTTCGATTCAATAGTTGCTAAAATCTGCCCTTTGGTAACAGTCTCATTTTGCTTTACATAAACATGTTCCAATGTGCCTGAAGCAGTAGCGGATAATTTTACACTGTTAACAGGCTTGATGGTACCTGTCGCATCAACAATCATTCCGATATCAGAACGACTTACTTTCCCCAGTGTATAAGTATCTTTTTTCTCTTGGCTATTCCAATTATAAAGGCAGTAACTGCCCCCACCTATAATAAGAAAAATAATCAGTATAATCATCAGAAATTTTCTATTCATAAGAACCTCCTATATCTATTCACATTAAGAATCTTATTTTCTCATCCACAAAAAGTGAGCAAAATACCAGCATACATATCGATAATATTTATTCTATCATCCTCCATCTGATAAAAAAAGCTATTGATATCAAAATAAGATTATTTTCCTACCACCCTTTTAAGTAAATAAAACGAAAAAGAAACCTGATCCAGTTGTTATATCGATAACTAATAACTAGACCAGGCTTATACCATAAAGAATTTATTTCAATATCGCACCATCAACTAAATTTCATCATAAAGTGGGTATTTTTTACAAAGAACTGACACTCTT
>ERZ779740.616-NODE-616-length-10552-cov-5.40593_pt1 | contig 10552 bp, 4 predicted proteins | sample MGYA00511099_ERZ779740 | MGnify/ENA primary metagenome ERZ779740 (study PRJEB29588, sample SAMEA2161216) | human gut metagenome | biome: human gut; feature: human-associated habitat; material: faeces | place: Denmark | collected 2008/2010 ...
CCGCTGACCCCCCCCAGCCGTATCCTTGACCCGAACGTTTTGGGTGAAGAGCATTACGAAGTGGCCCGCGGCGTACAGGCTATTCTGCAGCGCTACAAAGAACTGCAGGATATCATCGCCATCCTGGGCATGGAAGAACTTTCCGATGATGACAAAGTCATCGTAGCCCGCGCAAGAAAGGTACAGAGATTCCTGTCTCAGCCCTTCTTCGTAGCCGAACAGTTTACAGGCTCCCCCGGCAGATACGTATCCCTGAAGGAAACCATCCGCGGCTTCAAGGAAATCCTTGCAGGCCAGCACGATGATATGCCTGAAGGTGCGTTCTACATGGTCGGCACAATTGATGAAGCGATCGAAAAGGCTGAAAAGATGAAGAAAGGGGAATAAGCCATGGCTGATACCCTTACGAATCCCATGCACGTGGAAGTCATCAGCCCCGACGGACCGATTTATCAGGAAACCGGCGTGGAAATGGTGGTGGCCCGTGCAGCAGACGGCGAATTTGCCGTCATGAAAAACCATCTGCCTCTGGCAGCCGCTCTTGAAATGTGCCCCGTGCGCATCATTAAAGGCGGAAAGGAACAAAAGGTGGCCGTATTTGGCGGTTTCCTGGAAATAAAGGACAATCAGGTAAATATCGTAGCCCCCCTGGCGGAGCTGGCGGACACCATCGATATTGCCCGTGCCCAAGCCGCGAAGAAACGTGCGGAAGACAGGCTCGCGTCCAAGAGTAAAGAAATCGATGTCGACCGTGCCAAACTCGCTCTCCAGCGTGCGCTGACACGGCTCAAAACGACAGGAACCCTTTGATCCCAACAAAAGAACCGATCCATACAAATAATGGGTCGGTTTTTATGTTGGGGGGAAGACGGTAAGAAGATAAAAGCTATCAGCTGTGAGCTGTGAGCTGTCAGCTGTAAGCTATTAGCCGTTAGCTGTGAGTTAAAAGTCGAAGCATATGATTTCCATTAGGTGTCATACGAAACATCAGTAAAGGATTTGCTGTTGTAGTGAGGGAAATGTTAATCGTCATCCAAAACGAACGTGAAGGATCTGCTATTGTAGTGAGGAAAGCGGTAAGGCGTCATCAGTGTAATAGATTCTTCACTCCGTGTCACCATCCCATTTCCCGTCTTTCTCACAAGGCATCTTACCTCCGTTCAGAATGACGTTAAACAGACGGCACAGCTGGGATTCTAACCACTTTCAGGCCTGCTGATAAAGTAGCACCCATGGTAAGGCGTCATTCTGAGCGACAGCGAAGAATCTGTTACCGTGGTGAGGAAAGCGGTAATATGTCATCAGAGTCATAGATCCTTTACTCCGTTTCACCATCCCGTTTCCCGTCTTTCCCTCAAGGCTTTCTTGACTCCGTTCAGAATGACAATTGGAGAAAAGGCGTCATAATGAGGGAAGCGTTAATCGTCATAGTAAGGGGAACGTTAAACGTCATCCGAAGCGAATGTGAAGGATCTGCTGTTGTAGTGAGGAAGACGGTAAGGCGTCATTCAGAGCGACAGCGAAGAATCTGTACCCATGGTGGGAAAAACCGCAAAATCTCATCAGAGTCATAGATTTATTACGCAGGGGCATGCAACCATTATTCATAAAGTAGAATTCATGATTTGTACAATTTGACATGATATATTATCTATGTGTTTTACTTAATGCCGGATATGGGATGTAATGCTGTAAACTTTAGATTAAGAATTAATGAGGAAATAAAGTTAAAAAATAAGAAAATATTTATAAGGGTGTATAAAACGTGAATGCGGTACGCAGCATGGTTTGCCGAAACGTGATGCATTATGAAAAGATTAGAAAATATGTGCTTATTGATTATAAAAAGTAATACAGCTATGCGGAATTGATATGTGCATTTTGTGGTGGGGTGTCGTATAATCGAAACGATTGTGTATCGGAATCATACTATTCGTTTTTGATCCGGATGGGGGAGAGTTGAGTCTGATATACAATCCTGCTGCGGCATGGAAAGAATACTTATCATCCACGGGAGTATGATGGTGAGATTGTTTTTGCCGGCAGAACCGCTTTTTGTAATCGGAGTAATGGCAGAAAACGGCAGATATCCCTGAAGTGACTGGGGCAGGGATGATGGGGGAGTTTTAATAATGGATATGTTTTATTGGGATATCCGGAGCAAGTCACGAAGTAGATGTGACATCTGTGTCCGGAACATACACAGGAATTTAAGAGCGCTCTGTGCGGCTGCTTAGGCGGCTGTTTTCGAGGGCGTTTTTTGTATGCCTGAAAAGTCGGCGTGAAGAGAGATTCGAGGAGAGAAATTTCGAACCGGAGCGGTACCGGCGTGAAGAGGTATGATGGAAAATGGAGGCGGCATGAAGAAGATTACGGACTTTTAGGAAAATATCCTGCCCGAGTGGAGTTTCCCGTATTTTTACAGGAATGCAGGATTTGACGAGGTTGTTTTTCAGAGGCAGGCATAAAGCGGTGGCTGTAAGATAGAGGGCTCCGTAGATGATTGGCTTTGAAAAAGAAAACAAAAACAAATTGGTTATAAGTCAATTTATAAATAGCAGAAAAACCGCATGAATACTGGATATTTTGTATTTGCAAAATTTATGGTTGAAAAAATTTAAGGCATGGGGTAAAATGATTTTCGTGTTTGCTGCGGGAGCATGATTTCCTGATGCACAAAACAGGGCAGAGGATAAAGAGACAGCCCAATGCGGCGGTTTCAGGGAAAACATGCGCAGGCAGTTTCTCCGGCAAAAAGTATCGTAAAGAAAATAGGGATAAAAACGGTCAGCATTTTATACATCGGAGAAAACATTTTTGCAATTAGAGAAGAGAAAGGATGGGATTAAAGTTATGAATCAAGTACACAAGGTCATATGGAGCAGGGTGAAGAATTGCTACATAGTCGTTTCGGAAATCACGAAGAGGGTCGGCAGAGATAATAAAGCCTCTGTGACGGGAATCCGTCCGCTTCGCGCGCTTTTGTGCGCCATGGTGATTGCCGGCTGTATGCTTCCTGCTGATGTGGATGCGGCGCCGGGACTGATCCATGCAGGAACCGGTGCGACAACTTCCGGTGATTCCAGCATTGCTTACGGGTATAGTGCAAAAGCGATGAAGAAACATTCAATCGCCCAGGGCACAGAGGCGGACGCAGAGGAAGAATATGCTTTGGCTATGGGGTATAAAGCCACAGCTAAGGGGTTACAGAGCCTTGCTATCGGCAGACAGGCGAACGCGATAGGGAACAACAGTATCGCGGCAGGCGCGGAGGCCAAAGGATATGCCAAAGACGGCATTGCTATCGGCAACAATGCGGAATCGGGAACGGCAAACAATAAGGATCCCCGTATACCGTCTATTGAATCCAATAATGGTGTAGCGGTGGGTAATTCGGCCAAAGCTCGCGGGGGTTCTTCTGTTTCTGTAGGGAATGACAGTATCGGCAACGGCCCGTCTTCTGTCGCTATCGGGAATGCGGCAACGGCCAATGATGTGAGAACTACAGCCATCGGAAACAATGCCCATGCGGAAGGCGCCGGTTCTCTGTCCATTGGGCGTGAAGCCAGCGCGTTGACATTGGAAAATGCTACAAGCACAAATCCGCTTGTGACCGGGACTGATGAGCAGCTGGATAAAAAAGGCGTCATGGCTATTGGTGATGATGCTAAGGCAAGCGGTAATAATTCCATCGCACTCGGTACTTCCGCCAAAGCCGGTGATTTGAAGCAAACGCGGAATTCAGATTCTGTTACCCTGACCGGCAGCGCGAAACGGATTACCAAGCTGACATCGACACGGGCAGTCAATAACGCGGTTGCCATCGGTACGGAATCCAGCGTGCAGTCTGATGAAGACATTGCTGTCGGTTACAAGGCGGCAACTGTGGCATCCAAATACCACCAGCTGCCCGGTTCCGGACAGGTGGCAATCGGCAGCAACAGCAATACTTACGGAAGCAGGGGCGATGTGGCAATCGGTTCCGGCGCAGAGACGAATATAAGGGTCAAAAACGTGGATCATACCAATGGTCCGACGGAAAAGCGTGATGCACAGAGCGTGGCTATCGGCAGCGTGGCAAAGGCTTACGGATCGCAGGCGGTGGCTGTCGGCGCGGACACAAGGGCGATCGGAAACTCTTCCGTGGCAATCGGTACGGATGATATCGAGATAGATCGTACAAGACTGCAATCCCTTCTGCCGGGACTGGCGAATAATGAAAATCTGAATAATAAGGCGCCCAGTGATGCGACGCTTGGTTCGGCTGCTTTGCATGATAAGCCCTATTATGTCAAGACTGCTTCCATCGGAACGGCATCCGTGGCACTCGGCGCGATGAGCCAGGCCGCCGGTGACGCTTCTATGGCCATGGGGCTCAATGCTTTGGCGGAAGGCGATGCCAGCACGGCAATCGGGCCTTTGGCACGCAGCAAGGGAAAAAAATCCATTGCCATGGGTGTTAATGCCAATTCCCAAGTAGATGGCGGCGTAGCACTCGGCGCTGACAGTGTTTCCAACCGTCAGCAGACATCCAATGCTTACATTCCTTCCGGTGCCGACACGGCACAGGTAAATGCCATTAAGGCGACAAAAGGAACGACAGGCGCTGTCAGTGTCGGCTCGGATACGGTAAAACGCCAGATCATCAATGTGGCGGCCGGCACGAATGATTCCGATGCCGTCAATGTGGCCCAACTAAAAGCGGTAACATCTAACGCTTCCTGGACAGCACAGGAGAATGGCAATGATGTGAATGCAGTGAAGAATGGCAGTAAAGTCAACTTTGCCGATGGAACAAATACAACGACTTCCGTGACAAAAGATGCGTCCGGAAAGGTAACGGCCGTAAAATACAACTTGAAAAAAGATGTCAACTTGGGAACGGACGGCAGCCTGACCATCAACGGAAATACCTATATCAATAAAGACGGTATCAATGCGGGGAACAAGCAGATCACCCATGTAGCCAGCGGCGGCAATGTAACGACGAATGCAGCCAATATCGGCGATATCAACCGTATTGTGACGGCGAAAGACAAGTATGTGACAGGCGGTACCGCAACTTACCAGACAAACGGCGACGGTACGGCAACCTTGACTGGTACGAATGGTCTCACCGCCAATGTGACAGGACTCAAAAACAACTATGTCACAAGCGGCAGCGTTTCCAATGACGGCAAGACCCTGACACTGGAACGGAATGATACGGGCAAAGTCAATGTAGACCTGAGCAAAATATTCACCGAGGTGGCAAAGGAAGATTACCATCTGGTAGCAAATCCGGAAGCAGGAAGCCAGGGTAAGTACAAAGCGGACAGCAGCGGAAATATGGTGCTGACCGTAGCGAACGAAAAAGGCGAAAAGAAACAGGTTACCTTGACAGATATCGCATCCAAAGCGCAGCAGAATACGAATACAACAAATATTACAAACATTAACAATACCATTGCCAAAGGCCTGAACTTCGGCGGAGACTCGGGCGCAGATATTAACAAAAAGCTGGGGGAAAAGCTGGAAATCAAGGGCGGTGCCTCGGCAGACCTGACAGATGGAAATATCGGCGTTGTATCTGATGGAACGAAGCTCAATGTGAAGCTGAAGAAAGATGTGGATCTTGGGCCGAATGGCAGCCTGACCATTAACGGAAAGACCTATGTCAACAAAGACGGTCTCAACGCGAACAGCCAGAAGATTACCAACGTGGCTGACGGCACGGCAAACAGTGATGCAGTCAACCTGGGTCAGCTGAATGCGGCCATTGGCGGTACGGCAAAGGCAACGACCGTCAAAGCGAAGGACGCTAATGTAACCGTTACGGAAGGAACCAATCCCGCCGGTGGTAAAGAATATACCGTCGGACTGGGTGATAAAGTAACCCTCGGCACGGCTGACAAGAAAATCGTCGTAGATGGAACCAGCGGAAAGATTACGGCGGGCAGCAAGGTCACCATCGACGGAACGACAGGGGACATCCAGGCGGGCACAGTCAAAGTGACAGGCGCCGGCACAGTGAATGAACTGACCAACCGCACATGGGATATTGACAACCCGACAGTCGTACACGGACAGGCAGCCACGGAAGACCAGCTGAAAACAGTCAGTGACGGCGTGAAGACCAATAAGACAAATATTACAAACATCAATAACACCATTGGCAAAGGCTTGAACTTCGGCGGAGACTCGGGCGCGGTAATTAACAAAAAGCTGGGAGAAAAGCTGGAAATCAAAGGCGGCGCCTCGGCAGACCTGACAGATGACAATATCGGCGTTGTATCTGATGGAACGAAGCTCAACGTGAAGCTGAAGAAAGATGTTAACCTGGGACCGGACGGCAGCCTGACCGTTAACGGAAAGACCTATGTCAACAAAGACGGTCTCAATGCGAACGGCCAGAAGATTACCAACGTGGCTAACGGCACAGCGAACAGTGACGCAGTCAACTTCGGCCAGCTGAAAGATGCTGTCGCGGCGGGAAAGACGATCCTGAAAGACGGTAAGAATACCACCGTCGAAGGCGAAGGCACCGTTGCCAATCCGTATAAAGTCAATGTAAATGATGACCTGGTGCTCGGCAAGAAAGGTGCTGACGGCAAAGACGGCTCCATCGGAGTCAACGGCAAAGACGGTTCTTCCGTAGTGATCCATGGCAAAGACGGAATCAGCATCAAGGGGAAAGACGGCAAAGATGGAGTTACCCTCAAGGCGAAAGACGGAGCCAATGGGACGGAAGGGCAGATTGGCCTGACCGGACCCGCCGGGAAAGATGGAAAATCCACCCATGCGGATATAGGCGTCAACGCAGGACCTGCGAGCTTGGATCCGGCCAAGAACCTGTCGGCTACCGAAATGACCCGTCTCTACTATGTGGATGAAAAAGGCGACCATCAGGTGGCAACGATGGATGACGGCATGAAATTTGCCGGAAATACCGGACTGGCAATAAAGAAACTGAACAGCACCATGACCATCAGGGGAACCGGAACAAAGGCAGATACGGAATACGACCCGTCAAACATCAAAACGATGGTGGATGCTGACGGAAATATGATTGTCGGCCTGGATAAGAACCTGAAGGCGGACAGTGTTGGAATTAACGGCAAAGACGGCAGAGACGGAGCCACCATTAAAGGCGGCGACGGAAAACCGGGCGTTGACGGCACCAATATCACCCGTCTCATCATTGAAGAAAAGAACGGCAAGCAGCATGACATTGCCACCTTGGATGACGGCATGAAGTACGGCGGTGATACAGGGGCGGTCATCAAAAAGAAACTGAACGGCCAGGTGAATGTAATCGGCGGCATTTCAGATGAAAGCAAACTGACCACAGATGACAACATCGGTGTGGTATCTGACGGCAGCAACAACCTGAAAGCACGTCTTGCCAAGGATCTGAAAGGCTTAAACAGTGTAACAGCCGGCAATGTGGTGATGGATACGACCGGATTCTATGTCAAGAAAATGACGCGTACTCCGACCGGAACGGTTTCTCTTACTGCAGATGGGCTGAATAACGGCGGAAATAAGATTGCCAATATAGCGGCAGGCGAGGCGGATACTGATGCCGTCAATGTCAGCCAGCTGAAAAATCAGGGCTCGGAGATCGTCAACAAGGGCTTCGGCATAAAAGCGGAAGATGGAAATGAAGTAAAGAAGAAGCTTGGCGAAACGGTGGACGTCGTAGGCGACGGTAAGAATATTTCCACCAGAGTCGAAGGCGGCAGAGTCAGAGTGGGGCTTAAGGATGATATTTTACTGAATAGTGTCACCACAGGCCGTACAAGAATGGATACCAACGGGCTTACCGTTCAGGACGGTTCCGGAAACACGGCAGTGACAGTCGACAAGGACGGGCTGAAGATCAAGGACGGCCCCAGCGTTACCAAGTCGGGAATTGATGCAGGCGGCAAGAAGATCACCAATGTAGCGGCAGGCGAGGCGGATACTGATGCCGTCAATGTCAGCCAGCTGAAAAAAGCGGCAGCCAGTGCCACCACGAAAGTAGCGGACGGCAAAAATACGACGGTGACTTCTGAAACGAATGCCGACGGATCCAAAACGTACCATGTCAACCTGAATGATGACATTACGCTGGGAACCGATCCTTCCAAGCAGATCAGCATTAAAGGTACCGAAGGTACGATCAAGGCCGGACAGGTGACTGTCAACGGTACGGCCGGCACAGTGAACGGACTGACCAATAAGACCTGGGATCCGAACCATATCACCAGCGGACAGGCGGCGACGGAAGACCAGCTGAAGGTTGTATCCGGCCAGGCAGGCAAGCATTCTTCCGTAACGGCGGGCAGCAATATTTCCGTAACGACAGGAACAAATGCAAACGGCGGTACGGACTACAAAGTGTCTGTAGTCGATACACCGACCTTCAAGACCGTGACTACAGGAAATACGGTGATGAGTAGCAGCGGCCTGACGATCAAGAACGGCCCGAGCATCACGCAGACCGGCGTTGACGCAGGCGGAAAACGGATTACCAATGTGGCAGCAGGCAAGGCAGATACGGATGCTGTGAATGTAGGGCAGCTGAAACAGATCGGCGGAGCCATCAACAAAGTTGATAACCGTATCAACAGAGTCGGCGCAGGAGCGGCGGCATTGGCAGCACTCCATCCGCTGGACTTCGATCCCGATGACAAGTGGGACTTCACTTTGGGCTACGGCAACTATAAAGATGCCCATTCTCTGGCACTCGGTGCCTTCTATCGGCCGAATGAAGATACGATGATCAGTGTAGGCGGTTCCATCGGCGGCGGAGAGAATATGGTGAATGCAGGTCTTTCCATGAAGCTGGGACAGGGCAACCATGTGTCCACATCCAAAGTGGCGATGGCTAAGGAAATCAAGGATCTCCGCGCTGAACTGGAAAATGTGAAGGGGGCGCTGCTGAAGGTTGCGGACGGAAGACCGCTGGATTCCATGGATATGGACAAGATGCAGCTCTTCCCCGATGTGCCTGAAAATCATTGGGCCTATGACTATGTGGCGACTCTGGCAGGAAACGGTGTCATCGTAGGCTACCCGGACGGACAGTTCGGCGGAGACCGCATGATGACCAGGTATGAAATGGCCGCGTTGATCTACAGGGCTATGCAGAATGGTGCGGCTGCCGATGACCGGATGGCCAGAGCACTGAAAGAATTCGAACCGGAACTGGAACGCATCAGAGTAGATACCATCAGCAAGCATAAGGATGGTACACCTGATATCCAGCGTGTACGCGTCATCAAAGGCCGCGGTTAATCGGAGCAAGAGGCTTTCAGATGAAGAAATCATGGTTTGCTGTGATAGGAATGATATTGATATTGCTGCTGCCGGGCACGATGGCTGCGGCAGCGGATAATATCACCGTAGCCGGCCAGTTTGAAGGAGCTTATGCGGATAATGTATATCGTTTTGTTACTGCCGATGGACAGGAAATCCCTGCCATGATGGAGCATGCGGGAAAGATAATGAGTTATACGCCTTTTCAGGCGACAGGGTATGTGGCTTATAATCAGGCCGGGCAGCCTGTACTTATTATCCGGAACGTGTCTTATCGGGATCGGCTTCCCAATCAGCCCACGGTCAGCTACAGAAAAGATCCTAAAAACCTGCAGCTGTCACAGGGGTCGATGGCCTCGCGGACATCTCGGGACGCAGGGTATTTCATGGGACCGGTGAAAAGCGATCTTGACAACTGGTATCAGACGAATCCGGGAGATTTGAAATTAGAGGATCTGGGTGCTTATCAGGTAGCATGGAATTTGTCCGGGCTTCCTGTAGGGACAAGGATCTGTACTGTGGGCAGTATTCTGTCCAGCGCCGGCGGCGGGCTTATGAATTTCCGTACCGCCCGGGGGAATAAAATTCTTATCAATCTCAATGGTGCAGTTGTTCCTATGGGACAGCGGGTAACCGTTTTGGGGATTATTTCCACTCCGTCAGTGCTGACAATCCAGTTCGTAAACAGCGTAGGATCCTGATTGGATAAGACCATCTTTCTAAATCAGGAAGAAGATAAAAGACTTTCTTCTATAAGCATATGCTTTCGGGAGAGAGTCTTTTACCCATTATGGAAAGCGGGAGTCTCATATTTTAACCCGAAATCGGCTTTGTCCTGCTTTTGGACGGCAATACTGCCGGTATATGGAATGAAGTTGTCTTTCTGAAAAGGGGTATTTTGTTTCTCATTCTCCATAGCAATGTGAGAACCGTGAGCATACGGATGATCCGCTTTTGGCATATTTTCTCCAAAAGAGTTCCATTATGACGGATATCTTAGTTAAATATACATGAAGGAAGGTGCATGGAGCCGACGGGCATTGAAAGGGAACCGGAGTGCAGAAAATCTCCGGTGAAATACTTTAATAAAAGTGCGTTTGGTATACTAATCTAATTATAATAAATAACTTTATTAAATAACTTTATAAATGTATAATAGGATGAAAGAGATATAAATTATTTAGTTCTTTAGAGAGCGGATATCTTTTTATGTAAAAGGAGGAAGTTATGAATCAGATTTACAAAGTCATCTGGAGCCGGGTGAAACACT
>ERZ779740.619-NODE-619-length-10513-cov-4.31526_pt1 | contig 10513 bp, 9 predicted proteins | sample MGYA00511099_ERZ779740 | MGnify/ENA primary metagenome ERZ779740 (study PRJEB29588, sample SAMEA2161216) | human gut metagenome | biome: human gut; feature: human-associated habitat; material: faeces | place: Denmark | collected 2008/2010 ...
GACCGTGCCGCCCGCCAGCGCAGTGGCTTTCTGGGAACTGTGTAAGTAAGAGAACGGCTCTCCGTCCGGAAAAGCTGACAAAAAGCACAAATTTGACAGAGGAATATTGTCTATTCGTCAAAATAATATGGTGGCGGAGCGGGTTATTATTTGTTATAATAGAAGTTGTCGAACGCAAATATTGAGAGGTGTTCTTTCATGAAAAAACGAATCAGACTGAAAGGCAGGATCCGTACATATATCCAGTTTACCCTATATCTGGGCCTGTTACTGCTGGCTATCGATGCGGCGGTATTCATGTTGGATTTCCGTGCAGGACTGCTTACCTTCGGATTTACGATTTTTTATTTTGCAATTACCCTGACGCTGTATTTCTACAACAAGCCGATCATCATGAACGAGCTGATCAGCTTTGCCACGGAATATGGTCAGATCCAGCGAAAACTGCTGCGGGATCTGGAATTGCCATACGCCCTTCTGGACGATTCCGGCAAGGTGATCTGGACCAACATTGCCTTTGAGAATGTGGTGCATCAGCCCAAGGGCTACAGTAAATCCATCACTTCCCTGTTTCCTACCATTACCCGGGACAGGCTTCCGGACGAATCTGGTGTGGACGAGGCACAGTATGAACTGGAATACGAGGGCTGTGAGTATGTGGCCAAATTCCGCAAGATTTCTCTGAAGGAGATGGCGGAACACAGCGATATGATCGATGCAGAAGGCTATAACGGTTATCTGATTGCCGTCTATCTCTTTGATGAGACGGCACTGCATATTGCACTGCAGGAAGTGGATGACCAGAGTCTGAGCGTAGGCATGATCTATCTGGACAACTATGAGGAAGCGCTGGAGAGCGTTGAGGAAGTCCGCAGATCCCTGCTGATCGCACTGATCGACCGTAAGGTGAACAAGTACATTGCATCTCTGGACGGTATCAGCAAGAAGCTGGAAAAGGACAAGTATCTGGTAATCATGCGGAAAAAAGCGGTAGCACAGCTGCAGGAGAACCGTTTCGATCTGCTGGAAGAGGTCAAGACCGTAAACATCGGCAATGAAATGGCAGTGACCATCAGTATCGGTATTGGTCTGGATGGCCTGACTTATGCACAGAACTATGAATTCGCCCGTACCGCCATTGATCTGGCACTGGGACGTGGCGGGGATCAGGCCGTGATCAAGACCCCGGAGAGCATCACCTACTACGGCGGCAAGAGTCAGCAGGTAGAGAAGAATACCCGTGTCAAGGCAAGAGTAAAAGCTCATGCCCTGCGGGAGATTATCACCGGAAAAGACCGTGTTATCGTTATGGGACACCGGATGCCGGATGTGGACAGCTTCGGTTCTGCGGTGGGTATTTACCGGATCGCCCAGACATTGGGCAGAAAGGCTCACATTGTATTGAACGAGGCTACGACCTCTGTACAGCCGCTGGTGGAGCTGTTTAAGAACAATCCGGAATATGACGAGGATATGATCATCACCAGCCAGCAGGCCATTGATATGGCAGGCAGCAATACGGTTCTGGTGGTGGTGGATGTCAATAAGCCCTCCATCACAGAGTGCCCGGATCTGCTTCGCTTCTGCAAATCCGTCGTAGTACTGGACCACCACAGACAGGGTACGGAGACCATTGAGAATGCCACATTGTCTTATGTGGAGCCTTATGCATCCTCCGCCTGCGAGATGGTATCCGAGATCTTGCAGTATACCTACGACAATATCAAGATCCGTACGGAAGAGGCGGATTGTATGTATTCCGGTATCATGATCGATACCAATAACTTTATGACCAAAACAGGTGTCCGCACCTTCGAGGCTGGCGCATTCCTGCGCAGAAACGGTGCGGATGTGACCCGTGTGAGAAAACTGTTCCGTGAGGATGCAGCAGAATACAAGGCCAAGGCGGATGCTGTCAGTCAGGCAGAGATCTACAAGCAGTTCTTTGCAATCTCTCTGTGTACCGCAGAGGATCTGCCCAGCCCTACCATCATTGGTGCGCAGGCAGCCAACGAACTGCTGAATATCAAGGGCATTAAGGCAAGTTTTGTACTTACCGATTATCAGGGCAAGATCTATGTCAGCGCCAGATCCATTGATGAGGTCAATGTACAGATCATCATGGAGCGTATGGGCGGTGGAGGCCACATGAATACCGCAGCCTGCCAGATGGAAGGCGTGGGACTGGTAGAGGCCATTGGCGTATTGAAGAATACCATCGACGACATGCTGGAATCCGGTGAGATCTAAGGGATTCCGTTTGAAAAGTTTTACCATATAAAACAGAAGATTCAGGAAAGGCAGGTTGATCCTATGAAAATTATTTTACTTCAGGATGAAAAAAAGCTGGGAAAAAAAGGTGACATCATTGAGGCCAGCGAAGGATATGCAAGAAACTATATTTTACCGAAGAAGATCGGTGTGGAGGCAAGCTCCAAGAATCTGAACGATCTGAAGCTCCATAAGGCAAACGAAGAGAAGGTGGCACAGGAGAATCTGGATGCGGCAAGGGCGCTGGCAACAGAGCTGGAGACCAAGCAGGTCGTGGTCAAGATCAAGGCAGGAGAGGGCGGAAGAACCTTCGGTTCTGTATCCTCCAAAGAGATTGCAACTGCCTGCAAGGAACAGCATGGTATCGAGATTGACAAGAAGAAAATCCAGCTGCCGGAGAGTCTGAAGAACTTCGGCTCCTATGAGGTAACAGTGAAGCTTCATCCCCAGGTGGCAGCGAAGCTGACGGTGAAGGTTACGGAGGCGTAGACGACCCCATGCCCGCAATGGATGAAAATGTAATCAAAAGAATAATGCCTCACAGTTTAGAGGCGGAGCAGTCGGTCATCGGCTCTATGTTCATTGACGCGGAAGCCATTGCGGCCGCCACAGAGCAGATCTCCGGAGAGGATTTCTACAACAGGCAGTACGGTGTGGTATTTGACACCATCGTAGAGTTGAACAATGAAGGAAAGCCCATTGACTTTGTCACTTTGCAGGATCGGTTGCGATCCAAGGAGGATGTGCCTCCCGAGGTCAGTGGACTGGATTTCCTGACGAATCTGATTGCAGCAGTACCTACTTCCGCCAATATCAAGTATTATGCTGGAATCGTGGCGGAGAAGGCGACACTCCGGCGTCTGATCCGTACCAATGAAGAGATTGCCAATACCTGTTATAGTGGCAAGGAGAGCCTGGATACGATTCTGGAGAGTACCGAGAGCAAGATCAATGAAGTGGTACAGAAGAAAAACGTCAAGGAATTCGTACCGATTCGTACCGTAGTCATGAACGCCATGGACAAGATCGAGAAGGCTTCCAAACTGCACGGAACCGTCACAGGTATTGCCACCGGATTCATTGATCTGGACTATCGTACCGCCGGAATGCAGCCCTCGGACCTGGTGCTGATCGCAGCCCGTCCTTCCATGGGTAAGACGGCATTTGTATTGAATATCGCGCAGCATGTAGCATTTAAGCAGAATCTGCCGGTAGCCATATTCAGTCTGGAAATGAGTAAGGAGCAGCTGATCAATCGTATGTTTTCCCTGGAATCCAGCGTGGATGCCCAGAAGCTCCGTACCGGCCAGCTGAATGACCAGGAATGGGAACGACTGATCGAGAGTGCCGGTGTCATCGGCAAGTCCAAGCTGATGATCGACGATACCCCCGGTATCAGCATTGCCGAGCTTCGTTCCAAATGCAGAAGAATGAAGCAGGAAAACGGTCTGTCCATGATCATCATCGACTACTTACAGTTGATGTCGGGAAGTGGCGGAAGAAGCAGCGATTCCAGACAGCAGGAGATTTCCGATATTTCGAGATCCCTGAAAGCAGTCGCCAGAGAGCTGTCCGTACCGGTGCTGGCATTGTCTCAGTTGAGCCGGGCTGTAGAGCAGAGACCGGATCATCGCCCTATGTTGTCTGACCTGCGTGAGTCCGGAGCCATCGAGCAGGACGCCGACGTGGTAATGTTCATCTACCGTGATGATTATTATAATCACGATTCGCCGGATAAAGGTATTTCGGAGATCATCATAGCCAAACAGAGAAACGGTCCCATCGGAACCGTACAGCTGGCATGGCTGCCGGAATACACCAAGTTTGCCAATCTGGAAAACGACAGAAAAAAAGATTTCTAAGTATATTACGAATACAGAACATAAAATACGAAAGAGAACAAGTGAGGGAGATTCCCCGCACCTGTTCTCTTTCGCATTTTTATTATATATGGATATGTGGAAAGGAAGAGAATATGGGAGAGTATTTATTGATTTCGGATGCTGCAAAACAGGTAAAAGTGGAGAGCCATGTACTTCGCTATTGGGAAGAGGAATTACATCTGCCCATCAAAAGAAACGAGCTGGGGCACCGCTATTATACGAAGGAAGACGTGGAACGGTTCAAAGAGATCAAGAGTATGAAAGAAAGGGGATTACAGTTGAAAGCAATTAAAATGATATTAAAGGACGGACGGCTGGACGTACTGCCGGAGGAACGGGAAAAAGAGCCTGTAGAAGCCCGGAAAGAGCCGGCAGAAGTCCGGACACCACACATGGCCATCGAGATCGTTGATAAACCGGTGGATAAAGAGATGCCGGTACAGCCGCAGGAGAGGATATGTACGGTGCCGGAGAAGGAAGGACTGCAGAGTGAAAGCAGGGAAGAGAAGGCTAAAAGGCTCCAGTGGATCCTGCAACAGTTGATCCGTGAGGCAGTACGGGAGAATAACCAGGACCTTTGCCGGGAACTCAAGGAAAGCATGGTCAAGGAGCTGGATTATCAGTTCCGCAGCAGAGAAGAACGGGAAGAGGAGAGAGACCGCAGACTGGAACAGCGCAGCGAGGAGTACTATCAGAAGATGGACGAGCTGTTGCGGAAAAAGACCAGGGGACAACTGCGGAAACAGCAGAAAGAGGAGAGAAGGCCGAAAGTGGAAAAAGAGTCCACAGAGATCGCAGACAAAGAAAATACCGGCAGGGAAATTAAGGCAGAAAAAAAGAAAAGGCATTTCATTTTCTGAAATGCCTTCCCCGGGGTACGTTCTGAATCAGGAATTAATCCTCTGCGATAGCACCAACAGGGCACTGACCTGCGCAGGAACCGCAGCTGATGCACTTATCTGCATCGATTTCAAACTTTCCGTCGCCCATGCTGATAGCGCCAACGGGGCACTGTGCCTCACAAGCTCCACATGCTACACAAGCATCACCAATAACAAATGCCATAATCTTTTCCTCCTATTTTGCGTGTATCAAATCATATTGTTTGATACAAATTTGTCAATATAACTATTAGTATTGTAATATAAATAGGACTTGAATACAAGTCTTATTTAGTATTTTTTATCATTAGTTACAGTTATTTATTTATATTTATTGAACTCCAGGATTTTCTTCGCATTCTGAATTCTCTCCTCGGTGGGGGGCTCCACACCCTCCAGCTTGTAGGGAATCCCCAGCTCCTTCCATTTGTATTCCCCTAATGTGTGATAGGGGAGAACTTCTACCTTCATAACGGTATCCAGAGTGTCAATGAATTCTCTTGTTTTCTTCAGATATTCGTCATTGTCAGTGATTCCGGGTACCAGTACATGACGGATCCACATGGGAATACCCTGCTCGGAAAGGTATCTTGCGCAGTCTAGAATATTCTTGTTGGTATGGCCGGTTAGCTTCCTGTGTTCTTCGTCATCAATATGTTTGATGTCCAACATGACGAGATCAGTATATTTCAGTAATTCATTGAATTTGGAGAAGAAAGGCTCTTCTCTGGTAAAAGGCTGTCCGGAAGTATCAAGGTTGGTATTGATGCCTCTCTCGTGGGCCTTGCGGAAAAGATCGATCAGAAAATCGATCTGTAATAAGGCTTCGCCGCCGCTGACGGTGATGCCGCCTTCTTTGCCCCAGTAGCTGCGGAAACGCTCTGCTTTATCCAGAAGCTCGTCTGCTGTCATCAGATTGTCAGTGTCGGGATTCCAGGTATCTACGTTGTGGCAATATTGACAACGCATATTGCAGCCCTTGAGGAAGATAAGATAGCGGATTCCGGGTCCGTCTACTGCGCCGAAGGATTCTAATGAGTGAATTCTGCCTTTGATCATTGTAATAATCTCCATTCTCTGCCGTGCAGGCAGCTGAGGGGTGAGTGTAGTTAACACTATTCAGAACTCCATTCGCAAAATCGTTCCTTCGGAACTTTCCTTTTGCTCATGGAGATGGCTTCGCCAAATAAATATTTTCAAATACTCTTGCGAATGCAAGCATTCGAAGAGCATCCGAAAATATTTAATGGTTCTGAATAGTGTACCCAAAAAGGGAGCCGGACAATACTGCCCGGCCCCATATACATCAATTATCTCAAAACCTGTAAGAATTACAGACTCTTATGGCAGGTTCTTGCGATAACGTCATCCTGCTGCTCCTTGGTCAGGCTGATGAACTTAACAGCATAACCGGATACACGGATGGTGAAGTTAGCGTACTCAGGCTTCTCAGGATGAGCCTGTGCATCTAACAGCTTCTCGGTACCGAATACGTTAACGTTGAGGTGATGAGCACCACGATCGAAGTAACCATCCATTACACGTACCAGAGTTTCTTTCTGCTCGTCAAGGTTGTGACCAAGAGCGGAAGGAGCCATGGTCTGGGTATTGGAGATACCATCCAGAGCATACTCATAAGGCAGCTTAGCTACAGAGTTCAGAGAAGCCAGCAGACCACTCTTCTCAGCACCGTAGGAAGGTGATGCACCGGGAGCGAACGGTGTGTAAGCTGCTCTACCATCGGGCAGAGCACCGGTAGCCTTACCATATACAACGTTAGAGGTAATGGTCAGTACGGAAGTGGTAGGCTCAGAATTTCTGTAGGTGTGGTTCTTCTTGATCTTCTCCATGAAGGTCTTCAGCAGCCATACAGCGAATTCATCAGCTCTGGGATCATCGTTACCGTACTTAGGGAAGTCGCCTTCGATCTTGAAGTCTACAGCACAACCCTGGTCATCACGGATAACCTTAACCTTAGCATACTTGATAGCGGACAGGGAGTCAGCTACGTGAGACAGACCTGCAATACCGGTTGCGAAGGTTCTTCTTACATCGGTATCGATCAAAGCCATCTCAGCTGCTTCGTAGTAGTATTTATCATGCATGTAGTGGATCAGGTTCAGGATGTTAACATACAGAGATGCACACCAGTCAAGCATGATGTCGTATTTATGCATAACTTCATCGAAATCAAGGTACTCGGAAGTGATAGGAGCGATTTCAGGACCACACTGCATATGTTTGCCGTCCTTGTCCAGATGCTTCTCATCCTTACCACCGTTGATAGCGTACAGTAAGCACTTAGCCAGGTTAGCACGAGCACCGAAGAACTGGATCTCCTTACCGGTCTGAGTAGCGGATACGCAGCAGCAGATGCTGTAGTCATCACCCCAGATAGGCTTCATAACGTCATCGTTCTCGTACTGGATGGAAGAAGTATTCACAGAAATCTTAGCTGCGTACTTCTTAAAGTTATCAGGCAAAGCGCTGGAGTACAGAACGGTCAGGTTCGGCTCGGGGCTGGGTCCCATGTTCTCCAGAGTATGCAGGAAACGATAGTCGTTCTTGGTAACCATATGACGGCCGTCCATGCCGATACCACCAACTTCCAGAGTAGCCCATACGGGGTCACCGGAGAACAGCTGGTTGTAAGAAGGAATACGAGCGAACTTAACCATACGGAACTTCATGGTCATATGGTCGATCAGCTCCTGAGCTTCTTTCTCGGTCAGGGTGCCTTCCTTTAAGTCTCTCTCAATATAGATGTCCAGGAAAGTAGAGATACGTCCAACGGACATAGCTGCACCGTTCTGGGTCTTGATAGCTGCCAGGTAACCGAAGTATAACCACTGGATAGCTTCCTTAGCGGTGGTAGCGGGACCGGAAATATCGTAACCGTAGATCTTAGCCATTTCCTTCATTCCCTGCAGAGCCTTGATCTGATCAGCGATCTCTTCTCTCAGACGAATGATTTCCTCGGTCATAACGCCGGTACCGCAGTTCTTCTTATCCTTCTTCTTCTCCTCGATCAGGAAATCAATACCGTACAGAGCAACTCTTCTGTAGTCGCCTACGATACGTCCACGGCCATAGGTATCGGGAAGACCGGTAACGATATGGGTATGACGAGCAACCTTCATCTCATCGGTATAAGCATCAAATACTGCCTGGTTGTGAGTCTTGTGATACTCATTGAAGATCTTGTCATATTTAGCGTTTACTTCGTAGCCATAGGTGCTTGCAGCCTGCTGAGCCATCTTGATACCACCATAAGGCATGAATGCTCTCTTTAAAGGCTTGTCTGTCTGCAGACCAACGATCTGCTCCAGATCCTTCATAGATTCATCAATATAGCCAGGGCCATAAGCGGTCAGACTGGATACGATCTCTGTTTCGCATTCCAGAACGCCGTTATGCTCACGCTCTTCCTTCTGTAACTCCTGAAGTCTGCCCCAAAGCTTATTAGTTGCTTCGGTAGGTCCCTCCAGGAAGCTCTCATCTCCATCATACGGAGTGTAGTTGGTCTGGATGAAGTTACGTACATTGACGTCTACATCCCAGTGGCCATCTTTTTTAAAACCTCTCCATGCTTCTGCCATGAAAATTTACCTCCTTCTGGTAAAAACAATTAATATTATCAACTGAGAGTACCAGTTGCGCTGGCATCCCAAGCTGTTTCTTTACGATAAAAGTGTACTACCTGACAAGGGTAAGTGTCAACCTTTTTAGGAATTGTTCCGAGTTTTGTACATCAGCAACAAAGCTTCCTCATTCATAAAAGCGCTTTGTCCATAAAATACCGATTATCTGACTCTATGTGCAAGCACCCTCGTCAGAAATCCGGTATTTTATGTCAGAGCTGATGTATTAAGAATATTCTTGTAAAATATGGGGGAAAGTATTATACTAAAAAAGCCTTATACGGCAGAAAGGAGACCGATATGACCGGAGTAACAAAAGACATGACCATTGGTGAGATCTTACGTGCCAATCCTGAAGTAGCTCCCGTACTCCTCGATGCAGGAATGCATTGCCTGGGATGCCCTGCTTCACAGGGAGAGACCCTGGAAGAGGCAGCTATGGTACATGGCATTGATGTAGATGAGCTTATGAAAGTGATCGAGGAGCTGTAATCTTTGTATGTCTGTTTTGGCAACATCGCCTGACCGGGGCACACAGGTGAAACAAAGTATTTATGGAATTTCATAGCTCAGATTTCCGCGCAATCGAAATGTGTCCGTCGATTGCGCGGATTTGAGAAATCAAAAGAATTCAAGGAATTCAGATCATCGGCCTTTGGCCGTCTTTTTTTTGCCTTTTTCCCTTAGATATTATCTGATCCGATATTATGAAGTATGACTAGCACGGTAGATTCTTTCAGGGGAGGCTAATCCTGTGGTACTTTCAGTTCCCAGCCTGAATAAATCAGAGCAGGATTGCGGATCAGTTCCCGGTTCAGGGAGATGATCTCGGCTACAGAGCAGCCACACTTTCTGGCGATTGCCCAGAGGGTGTCGCCCTGTCTGACGATGTATATCCCGCTTTTCTTATTCTCAGGCAGGACAGCATCGGGAGTGCCGCCTGTGATAGGCGCTCCGCTTTGGGGAATCTTAAGCTGCCAGCCGGCGTGAATCCGGTTCGGGTTCTTGATCCGGTCACTGTTGGCTGCCACGATCTCGGTTATGGAGCAGTTGTATTTTCTGGCGATTGCCCAGGGAGTGGCGCCTGCCTGTACGGTATAGGTCATATAGGAGGGTTTTTTTTCACGACAGGAGAGGGATTCTCACGGTCAGCCTTTTCCTCGGAGCCGCTGTCAGTACTTTCCTGTTCGGTGTCAGCATTCATATCATAGTAGAGTTTCAGGGTCACGATATCCTCCGGACCGCTGATCTTCTTCAACGTTCCGCTGGCGGTGGAGATTGCCGGATTGTAGGTAAAGCCTTCATAGGTTTTCGGCGTTGCTGTGACGGTATCACCTGTCTTCCCTGCGGAATGTTCTGTTTCCGCCAGCGTGTAGCCGCTGCCGTCCGTCTTGTAGTGCTCCACGATATAATTGATCGTGTTTCCGGAGATGATGGGAGTCGTGTTTCGCGTCCATTTTGCGTAGAACGTTTTATTTCCCGTATCGGTACCTGTGATCTCTGTGACGGGTGAACCGGAAAAGCTGCTGTCTGCGTACCAGCCGTCAAAGCGGTATCCCTCGCGGGTAATATCATTGGTGGTAGGAAGAACTGCCCCGGTGCCGTAAGTGTAGCCGGTTACTTCTTTTCCGCTGGCAATCGTACCGCCGTCTGTCTGCAGCGTTACGGAATAGGTGGAGAGTTCCCATTTTGCCTTGAGGGTCATAGTGCATTTGACTGTATCCATGTCAAAGTTCCATTTTGTTTCCGTACCGTTGTTATCATAATACCAGCCGTCAAGACTATGCCCCTCTTTGGTGGGAACAGGATCCGGTGCGGTGAGTGCCGCTCCGCCCTT
>ERZ779740.620-NODE-620-length-10479-cov-2.14332_pt1 | contig 10479 bp, 10 predicted proteins | sample MGYA00511099_ERZ779740 | MGnify/ENA primary metagenome ERZ779740 (study PRJEB29588, sample SAMEA2161216) | human gut metagenome | biome: human gut; feature: human-associated habitat; material: faeces | place: Denmark | collected 2008/2010 ...
ATTTTGTGAAGGATGGCTTGGGAGTAATCGATACGAATTCGGAAGCATATGAGGCAATTTATTTTTCGGACTGCTATTTTGGTTCAGGTGGTTCGCTGGCACCAATCTATGCAGTAACCGGAAAACCGATTTTAATAACGGCATATAAATATCCGGACAATATCAGCAGCCAGCAGGCTACGATAGAGATGCTGCTTAAGCAGACAGAGAGAAGTATGTTTTTCTCGGAACGATATGAAAATTTTCTGGATTTGTTTTTAGATAATATTGATTTGCTGACCAGCTATAAGGAGAAACGGTTTGAATTTCTTTCGAAGATAGTAGACAGCATTGACGGAACAACCGGAAATAAAATTATGTTACAAGTAAAAGATATGCTAAATAAAGAAAGGCGAGGATAGAATATGAGTGATACAAAAAACAAAGTAAAAGAGATTTTCAGAGAATATTTAAAGGAAAACTTCAAACAGAATGCGGAAAATTTAAAAATATATATCTATGGTCATGAACTGCAGATATGTGGTGGTATTTTAAATTTTGAGGATGAACTTGATATAACACTGATTCATCAGGATCTTAGATTTATCGGTTATGAGTAATAAGGACATAAATATGAACTGGCTGAAAGCGTAGTACCATTTCCAGATAATGCAGTAGTATTGGTTTCTTGCATATATCCATACCGGTTCGATAATATTACAAATAATTTAATGGAATTGGGTTTAAAGAGAGAGCAGATTATTCATATAAGACCATTGGCAGAGAAGCTGTTAAATGTTTCAGCAGATTATTTTTCACAGAATGGAATGGATAAGAAAGTAAAAACTTTGTTTGACAGCATTGGAAGAGATATTTCAAAAATAAGATATTTGGATATTGGTTCTAATACATGGCTTCTTTACAACAATTCATATATGTTTTATCGTGCTGGCTCAAATGGTGTGCTGGTAGAAGCAAATCCTGATTTTGTGGATGAGATTAAGAGGAACCGTCCGAGAGATAATGCGATTATGTGTGGCTGCTCTGATGTAAGAAGTGAGGAAGAATGGACTTATTATAAGACCAAGCATGCCGGATATAATACCTTTGTAAAGGAAGTGGCTGATACATATGAAGGCAGAGGGCTGGAAGTTCAGGAGATAAAGATTCCAATGAAGTACATTGGTGACATTCTGGAAGAGAATTTTAAGGACGGACATATTGATTTTATGTCGGTTGATGTGGAAGGCATGGGTGCGCGTATTGTGAATGCAATTGACTTTAACCGGTATGATATCGATGTAATCCTTTTGGAAATGGACTTCAATAAGGAAGAGTCAAGAAAACTTTATATGAAATTATATGAACTGGGATATACCTCAAGATATAGAGGAATTGGAGCAGGAAAGGATTTTCTTTTCTTTAAAACAGATGTTTTTGATGCAGATTTGTTAGAATAATATAAAGAGGAAGCGGAAAATGATAGAGGGAATCAGTAAACAGACAATTGAAAATTTTAACAGAATGTCTGAAAATAGAAAGATTGTGCTGGTAGGACTGGTCAATGAGAATGTGAAAAAAGCATTGTCTCTTTTTGACAACATTGAGTGTATTATTGATGGTGATACAGAACGTTGTGGCTTGCGGTATGAAGGCTTGCCGATTTATTTATATGAACATTTTTATGCACTTAGTCCGGACACACATATAATTCTTGTAACTGCCCGCATCGGTGGTGTGTATTCCGTTACAAATGCAGTCAAAGAAGTTGATACTTTTAATATTTTTTATCTCAATGTTATTGCGGATAAGTTTTTTGGATTTTTTTCCAATGAACTTTATAATAACTATGATAAAATCAGAAAAATGGAAGCAGCACTGTATGATGACCGGTCGAAGAAAATATATCGGGAAGTGGTAAGACGCAGGATAATCGGTGCAACCGGAGAATATAATAAATTAAAAACAAGAATAGACCCGCAATACCTTTATCAGGATATGTATAAGAATGTAACCGGGAATGAAATCATTGTTGATTGCGGCGGTTATATTGGAGACAGTGTGGAGAAATTTGTCTTGGCTTTTGGCAATAAAGTTAAAAAAATATATTCTTTTGAATGCTTTGAAGATAATATTTTAAAGATAAAGGAAATGGGACAGACTCTGAAAAAAGAAGGCTGGTCGGGAGAACTGGTTGTTGCGCCTTATGCAGTGTCCGATAAAACGGATAAAATTATTTTTAATGATATTGGAAATCCGGACAGCGGTTATTTACCGGACAGCCGTTTGACGGTGCAGTATAATGAAAAATTAGCACCGATTAAAACAATTGAAGTTGAAACAAGAACAATCGATGGTTTTATACCGGAGGATGAAAAAGTTACCCTGATAAAGATGGATATTGAAGGTGCAGAGTATGATGCATTAAAGGGTGCGGAGAAAACCATAAAGAAAGATAAACCAAGATTAGCAATATCCATATATCACAATCCGAGTGATTATTGGAGAATTTATGAATTAATCCATGAGTTTTCAAGTGAGTATAAATTTGCAGTAAGACACCATCAGAATAACCATTTAGATACTGTTTTATATGCATGGGTGGAGGATTAAAAATGTTAATGGTATTTATGTCACAGCCGGATTTCGCATGTAATTGTCATGCGTTATGGAAATATGTTAAACAGCACACAGACTTTGAAACAGCTTGGATTATAAAGAAACCGGCATATTATGAAATATTGAAAGAACGTGGAATAAGATGTGCTGTTTATGATACGGTAGAGGCTAATAAAATAATAGAGAAAGCAAATGTCCTCATTGCCAATTCGTATACATTTCTTAACGTAAATAAAAGAGAAGACCAGTTGCTTGTGAATGTGTGGCATGGAAGTGGCGTAAAAGCCCATGATTATTATGACCATAATTTAAATCCACGTCATCTGATAAAACTGAAAAATTATTTTGGAAAAGTTGACCTTATGTGTGTACACAGCCTGGATGACCGGTTTAAGCTTGCGGCAATGCTAAACTTTGACTTACGAAAAATTTATGTTACAGGGCAGCCCCGCCTGGACTGCGTGAAAAAGTCAGATGGAAAAGGGATATTAAAAAAAGTGTTGGGAGAAAAGATATCGCGATATGAACATCTCATCTTTTTTGCACCATCCTATCGTTCCAACATGAGCTGCCATGCCGGAAAGATTTTTTCTGACAACATTTTCCGACTGGATGATTTTGATAATCAGGCTTTGGATGAATTTTTAACCCGCAATCATGCGGCACTTATATATAAGCTTCATCCGATTGAGCAGACAGCATTCTTAGGCAGGAATTTTGTGATGTCGGAGCATTGTTACGAGCTGACGGATGAAATGTTATTTAAAAAAGATGTCAGATATGATGAATTATTAAACAGCTTTGATGTTATGGTAAGTGACTATTCCTCCATTGTATATGATTATCTTTTACTGAACCGGCCGGTGGTATATCTTCTTCCGGATTTTGAAGAGTATAAAAATTCAAAGGGATTTGTATTCCATAATATTTCTCTTTATATGCCGGGCGAGAAAGTATATGATTTTAAAAACCTTCTGCGTGCGTTGGATGAGGCATTTGTAAATCCGGATAAGTATATTGATTTAAGAAATAATGTTCTTCTGAACAGATTTGATTATACCGATGATGGTTCAGCAGAACGCTGTTTTCAGCAGATTATGAGCTTTAAAAAGCTGAATGATGAGTATATTCCTTATCAGAGTGATCAAAAAACCGTGCCGCCAACCGTTACGGAACAGATTGCAAAATATGTTGATAGTAGTAAGTATTATCTTATCGACAGCAGAAAAACATATGACGATAAAGAAAAGCTTCTGGATGAAATCAACAGCGCAGAAAAAGTATATTATATTACTTCGGAAATACCGCCGGAATTCAGAAGCGTGAGTGCAAAAAATTCATACCGGATTGTGGATATTGAATTATTCGAGGAAATGAAAAATAATCCGAAGGTGAATATTGCACATATTATGGGCGGTGTGGATTACGAAAAGTTCTGTGTGGAAAGCACAGCCACTGAGAATAAAAAGAAGAGAATCGGTTTTGCGGGAACGATTGATAACCGGATATATTTTTCGATGGTTCAGTGTATCTGCGAGGAGTTTTCCGATTGCGAGGTTATATTTGCAGGAACGATCATAGGAGATTATCCGGCATGGCTTGGTGGTTTTGACAATCTTACCTATATCGAAGCGGAATATGACAAATTACCTGAGATTATCAGCTCCTTTGATGTTGCAATTCTTCCAATCTTTGGAGGTCATAAGAAGACTGTTCCGGTAGAACTGTTCCAGTATCTTGCCTGCGGAAAGAATGTGGTAGCATCAGAGATAGAGAATTTACCGGAATGTGAAGCTATTTTCGCAAGTAAATCAACGTCAGAGGTAATCGATAACATAAGCCTCATATTGTCGGGTGATTTGCAGGAGAAGAACAGAGAGAGTGCAAAGGCGGTTGCATTGGAATATGACTGGGAGAAAGTTGCCAAAGATATGACAGAGGATAAATACAATTACAGCTTTGCGGAATAAGGATAAATGCAGATAAGTATTGTTTGAATATGTATATGGAGGGGAAAATGACAGATGTGATTATACTTGCCGGAGGAATCGGCAGCAGATTAAAGTCGGCGGTACCAAAACAGTTCATAGAGATAGATGGCTGTCCGATTATTGTACATACGATAAAAAATTTTCAGGACAATCCGAATATTGATCATATTATAATTGTCTGCCTGGAAAAATGGATTGAGTATACGAAAGAAATTGTAAAGAAATATCATCTTGATAAAGTGACGGATGTTGTTCCGGGAGGAGAAACAGGACATATCTCCACCAGAAACGGAGTCTATTTTTTGAAAAACAGATTGTCGGAGGATGACTATGTAATTATCCATGATGCGGCCAGACCAATTGTATATCAGGATATTATCGATGATTTGATTGAAAAAGCAAAAGCCAATGGAAATGCCTGCAGTGCTGTCTCCTGTTACGAAACGGTTGTCCTGACAGAAAACCGGACATCAGGCAAAGAACAGATAGACCGTAACCGAATCGTAAGAGTTCAGACACCGCAATGCTACAACTACGGACTGATAAAATCACTCTACGAAAAAGCAGACAAGGACAATCGGGAAGACTTTGTTTATGCCAATATTCTTGCGATGAACTATGGCGTAGAGATTTATTTTTCCAAAGGAACAAATAACAATATTAAAATTACAACCAAGGATGATATCGCATTGTTCCGTGCACTGCTTTATTATATCAACAATGCCGAAGGTGAGGAGAATTAAATGGTATTAAGTTTACTGGAAGAACAGGAGTATAAAAGATACATAGAGGCATTTGATTTTTCAAAATATATGAAAGATAAAACCTTTCTGATAACCGGAAGCAACGGAATGACTGGACAGGCTATGGGAAAGTGGATTTTATACCTGAATAGCAGATATCAGATGAATGCAAAAATATTTGCATCCACCCGTAATCCAAAACACATTCCGGATTACATGGATGGCTCTGAAAATGTAGTGATGTGTGAGTTTGGAAAAGAGGAAGAAGCCATTGGAGAAGAGAAGGTAGATTATATCATTCATGCGGCTTCCCCGACAGAAAGAGATTTTTTTCTAAAATACCCGGTTGAGACCTATAAGGTTATTGTGGATGGAACAGCACATATGCTGGAACTGTGTGAGAAGAAGAAAGCGTCCTTTATACTGCTTTCGTCAGTAGAAGTGTATGGTGCATACAACAGTAAGGAAGCAATTGATGAAAAAAAGGTCGGAGCGATTGACAGCCTGAATATTCGAAGTGGTTATCCTCTGGGGAAAAAAGGAGCAGAATTTTTAACCTATTCTTATTGCAAAGAATATGGCTGCAATGCGAAAATTGTCAGAATTTCTGCAATTCAGGGACTTTACCAGCCATACAATGAACTGCGCATCTATAATGAAATAACAAGATGCATCATGGAAAATAAAAATCTGATTATGAAGTCTGATGGAAAAAGCAAGAAGAGTATTATTTATACCTTGGATGCGGTTTCCGGAATTTTTAAAACCTTGTTTGAAGGTGAAAAGGGAGAGGTCTATAATCTAACCAACCCGGATACCTTTTTAACAGTAAATGAATTTGCGGAAAAGATATTTGAAAAATTTAATGACAAAGTGCATATAGAATTTGACATAGGCTCAGAGAGTGAAACAGGATATCTGCCGCATTTGGAAATTCTTCAGGATACAGAGAAAATATTAAAACTGGGATGGAAACCGATTACAGACTTGTACAGGATTTATGAAATCGACCTGAAGAGATGGAATTTTTCCTGGGGAGAAAAGTAAAGAAAGGATTTGCCTGTGTATATTGAAAAGATAAATACTCCGGAAGATATAAAAAAATATAACATAAATGAATTAGAAGTATTGGCACAAGAATTAAGAGAAGCAATCATAAATAAGGTGAGTGATTGCGGCGGACATCTTGCTTCCAACCTTGGCATTGTAGAGCTGACCATAGCCCTTCATTATGTTTTTGATGCACCAAAGGATAAGTTTGTGTTTGATGTTTCCCATCAGACCTACTGCCATAAAATGCTTACCGGAAGAAAAGCCGCTTTTATTAAAAAAGAAAATTATAAAGATGTCACAGGATTCAGTAATCCAAAAGAAAGCGAGTATGATTTATTTGCCCTTGGACATACTTCTACTTCCGTTAGTCTTGCGTGTGGACTGGCAAAAGCAAGAGATTTAAAACACGATTCGGAAAATGTGATTGCCGTTATAGGAGATGCTTCATTGGATGGCGGAGAAGCATTTGAAGCACTTAATTGTGCAGCGGAAATCAACAGTAACCTGATTGTGGTAATTAATGATAATGAAATGTCTATTCCGGAAAACCACGGAGCGTTGGGACGGCACTTAAAACAGTTGAAAGAATCCGCTGGAAAGCAGAAAGATAATTTCTTTAAAGCCTTGGGATTTGAATATCATCTGATTGAAAACGGAAATGACCTGGAATCCGTTATAAAAGAATTGGAAAGCGTAAAAGACACCAAAGTTCCTGTGGTTGTCCACGTTTGCACCCAAAAGGGAAAAGGCTATAAGCCGGCGGAAGAAAATAGTGAAAACTGGCATTGGGCAAGACCTTTTGACAAAGAGACCGGAAAAAATAAGAATGCCGGAATAGGCGAAAACTATGGAAATATTGTCGGAGAACATTTACTGAACAGAATCCAAAACGATCCGGAAGTTGCAGTAATAGCAGCATCCACTCCCATATGTATTGGCTTTGATAAAACAAGAAGAGAACTTGCGGGAAAACAATATATCGATGTAGGAATTGCAGAGCAGAATGCGGTTACAATGGCGGTGGGAATGGCAAAAAGAGGCTGTAAACCGGTATTTGCAACGAATGGTACTTTTATCCAAAGAGCATATGACCAGATTGAACAGGAAATGTGTATCAATCAGATACCGGCAACGATGATTGTAACCCATGCGTCTGTTTTCGGACACCACAATGACACACATATTGGAATTTTGGATATTCCATTACTTGCCAATATTCCGAATTTAACTTATTTGGCACCTGTGAATAAGGAAGAATATCTTGCTATGCTGGATTGGAGCATCGACCAGAAGGAGAAGCCGGTAGCCATAAGAGTGCCATGGACCGGAGTTAAGCACAGCGATTATGATGTGGCAGAAGAGTATGATAAAGTGTCCTATATGGTTATGCAAAAAGGGCAGGATGTATGTATCCTTGCACTTGGCGGATTTTATGAGCTGGGTGTTAAGACGGCATTGATAAAAGAAACAAAGAATATACAGCCGACAATTATAAATCCAAGATTTATTACAGGCCTGGATGAGAACAGACTTGACTGGGTACTTGAGAATCACAAGATTGTTGTAACCATAGAAGATGGAATACTAAGCGGTGGTTTCGGTTCAAAAATTGCGCAGTATTATTCGGACAAAGATATTAAGGTTTATAATTTTGGATTTTCCATGGATATACCAAGGACATATGAGCCGGCTGAACTCATGGCTGAAAATTCGTTGACGGAAGAAAAAATCGTTGAAAAAATATTTCACCGGTAGACTCATTGGAAGGCATATCATAAAATGCAGCTCCTGTGTAACGCAGGAGCTGTTTATTATCACTTCTGATTATTTAATTGATTTACTTCTTCTATCGAAAGATTGCAAAGTTCTGCGATTTCCTTTGCATCAAACTTTCCTGTTTTTAAAAGACGAAGGGCAGTATCGGTAGAAGCTTGCTTTAATCCCTGTTCAACACCGGCGTCAAATTCAGCTTTTCTCAGTTTTTTCTCTTCTTCAACTTTATCATATTCAAAAATACTCATAGCAATTACCTCCGCCTGATTCTTCCTAAGAAAATCTGCCAGAATATTTTCCTGAATGCATTCGGTGACAGCCTTTTGCACGGCATCATCCAAAGGCATCTGTTCTGTAAAGGAACGAACCTTTGCAACATAAATGGCATTTTCCAGGGTTACAATTTCAAGTGCACCGGAATCCGTGTAATGACTGTTATTAACTGCATTATAAAGGGATAATAGTGCTTCCTTATCCGAAAATAACATCCGGAAAACAGTGTCCTTAAATTTGCGGTTCGCCACCGGTGTGCGTTTCGTTGTTTCATTTGCTTCATGTGCTTTTCCTGTCATAAGCAAGTCCTCCTTGTGTGTGGCAGGAGGATAAGCAGCAATAGAAAATAAATATCATATCCAGTGGCAAAAGATTACCTGCTATCGAATAATGGCAGGTATTTCCATACTGTATCGCTCCTGCTTTTTAGTTAAATAGTGAGTCAAAAGCATAGATAGATACAGAAATGCTGGGTTCTATGCAGAACCGGATTTGAACTATAGAAAGTGCCATATAGATTGTATAATATATGCTTTTTCACATTTTAACATAGGAAGAAGGCAGGAGCAAGACAGAAAAATTATTCCGCGTCCATTTCCGCCTTAATTTCATCTTCGGTTGCCGCCATTGCCTGTAAAGTCATGGTAAGTAGTTTCTCTAAATCCCAGCCAAGCTGAGCGGCACCGCGCTCGATGACCTCGCGGGAACATCCGGCAGCAAAGCCTTTGCTTTTATATTTCTTCTTTAGGGATTTTAATTCCATATCTTTCGTGCTTTTGGACGGACGCATCAGTGCGGCTGCCCAGATAAGACCGGTTAATTCGTCTGCAGCAAATAAGACCTTTTCCATTTCGTGAAGCGGTTCCACATCAATGGTTGTGCCACATTCTACGGTAATGCCGTAGCCGTGGGAACAGACCGCATGAATAATGTCATCCGAAACGCCGCCATCCTTTAACAATTCCGGAGCCTTAAGACAATGCTCGGCAGGATATAATTCGAAGTCGATATCGTGAAGCAGTCCCACGATACCCCAGTATTCAGCATCCTCGCCATAGCCTAATTCATTGGCATACCATTTCATAACAGCTTCAACCGTAAGCGCATGCTGAATATGAAAAGGGTCTTTGTTATATTTTTTCAGTAATGCCAAAGCATCATTTCTTGCAATGTGTTCCATTTTTTCGACCTTCTTTCTTTTGTCAGTTCAGTAAAAATATACACCGGATAAAATAAATGTGCAAATCAAATTTGTGTGGAAAAAGGGCATTTTTTTGCATATAGCATCATTATCGAAAGAACTGCTACAGGGATTGTTAAGAGGAAAGCTTGGTTTCAACGGAATGATTACTACAGATGTCACCAATATGGTAGGCTTTGGCTGTGCCGGAAGACGTAAAGAGCTGCTTCCGAAATCCATCAATGCAGGCTGTGACATGCTTTTATTTACGAAGAATCTGAAAGAGGATTACGAGACTGTTTTAGAGGCAGTTAAGAGTGGCATAATTTCAGAAGAACGTCTGAATGAGGCGGTTACTTATATTTTGGCAACAAAAGCATCTTTGAAGCTGCATGAGAAACAGAAATCGCATACTCTGATTCCGGATGAGTCCGCCCTTGATATTTTGCGTTGTAAGAAGCATATTGACATGGCATATCAGGTATCCGATAAAGAAATTACACTGGTAAAGGATGAGCAGAATCTTCTGCCACTTTCTAAGGATAAATATAAGAAGGTACTGACCATCGTATTAGGAGATGCCATCAGTGCCAGCGGAAAACCGGCAGTGGGAGGCCACCAATCGGATATAATGCACCTTGAAGAGAACCAAAAAGAAATCCTTTTACTGGTACAAAAAAGTAATCGAAAGTAACGGAGAAATTCTAAGATAAACGGCTGTTATTATCTTAAAAAATATTGCATATTTACGAAAAAACAGGAAAAAAAGTAAAAAAAACCCCTTGTTCTATCGGAAAACCTGTTTTATAATAGAGGGAAAAATGAACAGGCATACGGAGGAAGAAGTAGAAATGAGCAAGAAACTGAT
>ERZ779740.622-NODE-622-length-10451-cov-12.476_pt1 | contig 10451 bp, 9 predicted proteins | sample MGYA00511099_ERZ779740 | MGnify/ENA primary metagenome ERZ779740 (study PRJEB29588, sample SAMEA2161216) | human gut metagenome | biome: human gut; feature: human-associated habitat; material: faeces | place: Denmark | collected 2008/2010 ...
CGCGCGTCCTGTATGATGGCGGGGATCAGTCCGTCGGCCTGCTTCGCGGCGTCGAGCGCCTCGAAGGGTTTTGCTGTGATTTCCATGGTGTCTATTGTCTTACGTTGATATTCAGCCGGTGCAATTCCCGTTTGAGCACGGGGATCGGGATTCCGTTGTAGTGGAAGATGCTTGCCGCGAGCGCCGCGTCGGCACGGCCGAGCGTCAGCACGTCGGCAATGTGCCGCACCGATCCTGCGCCGCCCGAGGCGATGAGGGGGATGGGCAGCTCGGCCAGCCGTGCGAAGGTCTCGCACGGGTAGCCGTCGCGCGTGCCGTCGTGATCCATCGAGGTGAAGAGCAGCTCGCCCGCGCCCCGCTGACAGACTTCGTGCGCCCATGCGAAAAGTTCGCGGTCGGTCATGCGCTTGCCGCCGTGGGTCGTGACGCGCCATACGCCGTCGGTCATCCGCGCGTCGATGGCCGCGACGACGAACTGCGACCCGTATTTCGACGCGATGGCGTCGATCAGCGCAGGGTCGCGTACGGCGGCGCTGTTGACGGTGACCTTGTCCGCCCCGGCGTCGAGCAGCCGCCCGGCGTCGGCGACCGATGCGATGCCTCCGCCCACGGTGAACGGGATGTCGATGCGTTCGGCGATTCGGGCGACCAGCTCCGTGAAGGTCTGCCGCCCCTCTTCCGTGGCGCTGATGTCGAGGTATACCAGTTCGTCGGCCCCTTCGGCGGCGTATTTCGCCCCCAGCTCCACCGGGTCGCCGACGTTGCGCAGCCCGACGAAGTTGATGCCCTTGACGGTCTGTCCCTCGCGGATGTCGAGGCAGGGGATTATGCGTTTGGCAAGCATCTTTTCAGTTCTTCGAGGGTGATACGTCCTTCGTAGAGAGCTTTGCCGACGATTACGCTGCGCAGCCCCGCGCCGTCGAGCGCCTCGATGTCGGTCATCGAGGCGATGCCGCCGCTCACGGTGATTTCCACCCCGGGGAACTGCCCCTGCAACCCAGCGTAGAATTCCGCCGAGGTGCCGCACAGCATCCCGTCGCGGGCGATGTCGGTGCAGATGACCTGCGCGAGCCCCTGCGGTGCGAATCGGGCGATAAGCTCCTGCGCCGTCATCTCGGATCGCTCCGTCCATCCCTGTACGGCCACCGCGCCGTCGCGGATGTCGGCGCCCAGGATCAGCTTCCCGCCGCCGAATTCGGCGAGCCATTCGGCGAACGATTCCGGTTCGCGCACGGCGATGCTGCCGCAGATGGCGCGGCTGGCGCCTGCGCCGAATACGCTGCGCAGTGCCCCGCGGCTTTTGATTCCGCCGCCGTACTGTACTTCGAGCGTGGTTTTCGTCGCCACGCGTTCCAGCACGGCGAGGTTGCGGGGCTCCGACGCCTTGGCGCCGTCGAGGTCGACCATGTGTAGCCGGCGGATGCCCGCCTCTTCGAAGCGTTGCGCCGCTTTCAGCGGGTCGCGGTAGTAGGTCGTCCGGCGGCCGTAGTCGCCCTGCGTCAGGCGCACGCAGGCGCCGCCGATGATGTCCGTTGCGGGTATGATTTCGATTTTCATGTCGTCAGAGTTTTAGGAAATTGCGTAGTATCCGCTCGCCCGCCCGCCCGCTCTTTTCGGGGTGGAACTGCGTGCCGAAGAAATTGCCGCGCCCCAGGGCGGCGCTGAAGATCCCTCCGTAGTCGGTTTGGGCGATCGTGGCGTCGCACGCCTGCGCCGCGAAGGAGTGGACATAGTAGAGGTAGGTGTCTTCGCCGAGGCCGTCGAAAAGCGGGCTGCGGAGCCTGCCGACGGTGTCCCAGCCTACGTGGGGAATCTTCAGCGGATTTTCCCCGCCTCTCAGCCGCACGACGTGCGCGGGGAAGATGCCCAGGCAGCGGGTGTCTCCCTCCTCGCTGTCCAGGCACATCAGCTGCATGCCGATGCAGATGCCCAGTACGGGTTGCGTCAGGGTGGGGATGAGCGCATCCAGTCCCCGTTCGCGGAGTTTGGCCATTGCCGACGAGGCTTCGCCCACGCCCGGGAGGAGCACCCTGTCCGCCTGCCGCAGCACCGCGGCGTCGGACGTGACCGTAAATTCGGCGCCGATGCGCCGCAGGGCATTGGCCACCGAACGCAGGTTGCCCGTATCGTAATCCGTGATCGCTATCATAGTATGCCTTTGCTGCTGGGTATGTCGTATCCGAAGCCGGTGCGTGCCACGGCCATGCGCAGCGCACGCGCGAAAGCCTTGAAGATCGCCTCGGCCTTGTGGTGGTCGTTCCCGCCGCGCGCCGAAATCTGCAGGTTGCAGCGTGCCGCGCAGCAGAGCGAGTGGAAAAAGTGGCGGAACATCTCCGTCGGGACGTCCCCGACCCGCTCGCGGCGGAATTCGGCGTCCCATTCGAAGTCGATGCGCCCCCCGAAGTCGAGCAGTACCAGCGCCCGGCAGTCGTCCATCGGCAGTGCGAAGCCGTAGCGGCCGGTGCCCGCCTTCCCCCCCAGGGCGCGGTCGATGGCCTCGCCCAGCACGATCGCCACGTCTTCCATCGTGTGGTGCTCGTCGATGTCCAGGTCGCCGTGCGCCTCCACCGTGAGCGACACCCCGCCGTGGTGGGCGATCTGGGTCAGCATGTGATCCAGGAACCGCAGCCCGGTGGAAATCCCGTCGCCGGGGGCGGCCCCGCAGGTACCGAAGCCCCGGCCGTCGAGGTCTATGCGTACGGTGATCTGCGTTTCGCGCGTTTCGCGCGTCACGACGACCCGCCGTTCCCCGCGGCGGATGTATTCCGCGATCTCGGCCCACGAGTCCGTGATGAGCACGCATGCCTCTTCCGCGCCCGCTTCCCGCAGCATCCTGCGTCCTTCGGCGGCAGGCGCCAAAAGGATGCCCTTCGCCCCGAGGTTGCGCGCCAGCAGGATGTCGGTCGCCCGGTCGCCGACGACGTAGCTCGTCCCGAGGTCGTACGACCCGTCCGTGTAGCGGCCGAACATGCCCGTACGGGGTTTGCGCGTCGGGGCATCGTCGCTTTCGAACGTGCGGTCGATGAGCATGTCGTCGAACGCGACGCCTTCGCCTGCGAGCGTGCGCAGCATTTTTTCGTGCGGCGGCCGGAAATCCTCCTCCGGGAAGGCCTCCGTGCCCAGCCCGTCCTGGTTCGTCGCCATCACCAGCTCGAAATCCAGCCCCCGGAGCGTCCGGAGCGCCGAGATCGCACCGGGTATGAATTCCAGCTTTTCGAGGCTGTCGACCTGGTAATCCGCGGGCGGCTCCGCGATCACGGTGCCGTCGCGGTCTATGAAGAGCGCTTTTTTCATGGGCGGAAATTTTTGACGGTTTCCAACATGCGGTCGTTCTCCTCCGGGCGCCCGACCGTGATGCGCAGGCAGCCTTCGCAACCTGCGATCCGCGAACGGTTGCGGACGATGACCCCCGCTGCGACCAGCTCCCGGTACAACGGGTCGGGTGCCGCGGTCTTTACCAGCAGGAAGTTGCCTTCCGACGGGTAGACCTGCCCGATGCAGGGGCATGCCGCGAGTGCCGCCGCCAGGCGCGAGCGTTCGGCGCGGATCGCCGCGACCTGGGCCGAGATGTCCCTGCGGAGCGATTCCGCGACGGCCCGCTGCGTGAGCGTGTTGATGTTGTAAGGGTATTTCACCCGGCCGAATAGGCCGGCGATCTCCTCCGAGGCGAAAGCCAGTCCGAGCCGCAGCCCGGCCATGCCCCACGCCTTGGAGAGCGTCTGGAGGACGATCAGGTTCGGAAACTCGCCGAGCCGCGGCAGGAACCCGCCGCCGTCGGCGAAGTCGATGTAGGCTTCGTCCAGCACGACGATGCCGTCGAAGCGGCGGAGCAGGCTTTCGATCTCCTGTGCCGGGAACGCATTGCCCGTGGGGTTGTTGGGCGAGCAGAGCCATATCAGCTTCGTGCGCTCGTCGGCTGCCGCCAGCAGCGCCCCGACCGGGAGCGAGTAGCCGGCTCCCAGCGGCACTTCGCGCATCTGCACGTCGTTCGTCGCAGCCGCCACGCGGTACATCCCGTAGGTCGGGGCGATCGACACGGCGTTGTCCAGCCCCGGCCGGCAGAAGATCCGGAATGCGAGGTCGATGGCCTCGTCGCTGCCGTTGCCGAGGAAGATCCGCCCGGCGTCCACGTCCTTCAGTTCTGCGATCAGGGCTTTCAGCGCCCGCTGGTGCGGGTCGGGGTAACGGTTCACGCCGTTGTCGTAGGGGCTTTCGTTGGCGTCGAGCCATACGTCGATCCCGCCGCCCGCATATTCGTCGCGGGCTGTGGAGTAGGGTTGCAGCGCCAGGATGTTGGGGCGCACCAACTGCGACAGCGGTTTCATAGTATCCCTCCTTTCATCCGGACGCGCACGGCGTTGGCGTGTGCGTCGAGCCCTTCGGCCTCGGCCATGGCCGTGATTGCGGGCGCCAGCGCGTCGAGCCCGTCGCGCGTCAGCTCCTGGAATGTGATCTTGCGCATGAAACTGTCGACGTTCACCCCGCTGCAGGCACGGGCCCAGCCGCCCGTGGGCAGCGTGTGATTGGTGCCCGAGGCGTAGTCCCCGGCGCTTTCGGGCGAGTAATTGCCGATGAAGACGCTGCCCGCGGCCGTGATCTTGGCGGCGATGCCCCATGCGTCGCGCATCGAGACGATCAGGTGCTCCGGGGCATAGGCGTTGGCGAACGCAATCTGCTTGTATTCCTCGTCGAACAATACGATCCGGCTGTTGGCCAGCGAATTGCGGATCGCCTCGCCGCGGCTGAGATACCGGATCTGCTCCTCGACGGCCCGGGTTACCTGCCGTGCGAAACGCTCCGTCCGGCAGACCAGGATGGCCTGGCTGTCGTCCCCGTGCTCGGCCTGCGACAGCAGATCGGCGGCGACGAATTCCGCCCGGGCGCTGTTGTCGGCCAGCACCATCACCTCCGAAGGGCCTGCCACGGACTCGGTGCTTACCAGCTGCTTGGCGCGGGTGACGTACCGGTTTCCCGGGCCGAAGATTTTTTCCACGTGCGGGATGCTTTCCGTGCCGTAGGCCATGGCGGCCACGGCCTGCGCCCCGCCGACGGCGAAGATGCGGTCGACGCCGCACAGGTCGGCGGCGAAAAGCACCTCGGGGGCGATCTTCCCGCCGCGCCCGGCCGGGGTGCAGAGTATGACCTCGCCGCACCCGGCGATCCGGGCGGGGAGGGCGAGCATCAGCACCGTCGAGAAGAGCGGGGCATTGCCGCCCGGGACGTAGAGCCCCACGCGGCCGATGGCTACGGCACGCTGCACGCACCGCACGCCGGGCATCACTTCGATGTCGACCTGCGGCGGGAGCTGTGCCCTGTGGAAGGCTTCGATATTGGACTTGGCGATCGCCAGCGCCGTCTTGAGCCGTTGCGGCACGGCTTTGGCCGCTTCGGTGCGCTGTCTGCGGGAAACCTCGAACCTCTCGGGGACGTAACCTTCGATGCGGGCCACGAGGTCGCGCAGCGCCTTGTCGCCGCCCGTGCGCACCTGTGAGAGGATGGCGGCGACCCGTTCCGTGATTTCGCCCTCCTGTCGCGTGCAGCGGGCCGTGAGGGCCGGCCATTCACGGCGCGGCGGGTTGTTGTGGATTTTCAGCATTTCCATATCCGGGTGTTTTTCGGGGTCAGCGGATCATGTTTTCGAGCGTCAGCACCAGGATGTCCTCCGCGCCGATCTCCTTGAGCCGTTCGATGCGTTCCCAGAGCTGGGATTCGCTGATCACGGCGTGTATCGAACACCATCCCTCCTGCGCCAGCGGCAGGATCGTGGGGCTGCGCATGCCGGGCAGGATGACGATTGCTTCCTGGAGTTTCTCCGCCGGGAGGTTCATCAGCACGTATTTCATGCCCCGGCTTTCGAGGATGGAGTTGAAGCGGAAGGTGAGCTGTGCCGTTTCACGGCGCTTCGCCTCGTCCATTTCCGGGTTGGCGATCAGCACCGCTTCGGAATAAAAGACCTTCTCGACTTCGACCAGCCCGTTCGAGATGAGCGTGCCGCCCGACGATACGATGTCGAAGATCGCGTCGGACATCCCGACCGCCGGGGCGATCTCCACCGAGCCCTCGATGGTGTGTATTTCGGCGTCGATGCCCTTTTCGGCGAAGAACCGCGTGAGGATGTTGGGGTAGGAGGTGGCGACGCGCTTGCCGCGGAAATAATCCAGCCCTTCGTATGCCACCGTGCGTTCCACGGCCAGCGAGATGCGGCAGTTCCCGAACCCGAGATCCATCGCCTGCTCTACGCGGAATCCTTTCTCCGCCACTTCGTTCAGCCCCACGATGCCCAGGTCGGCGACGCCCATCGCCACGGCCTGCGGGATGTCGTCGTCGCGCAGGTAGAGCACTTCCAGCGGGAAGCCCCCGGCGCGCGAGATGAGTTTGCGTTTGCTTTCGGCGACGCGGATGCCCGCCTCGGAGAGCAGTTCGATGCTCTGTTCGTTGAGTCGGCCCTTGGCCTGGATTGCGATTCTCAGCATTTTTGTCTCGTTTTTGGCACACCGCCCGCGGCATAAGCACGAAAAAAGCCCACCCGCAGGAGGTGAGCTTCGTATATACTTTTGTTAAACTTATGGTTCCGTTTACATGTACATATCCGTCTTACCCCTTCGGAAAGTGGTGATGGTGATGATGGATATGGTGAAATATTGTCATATATGCTGTCGTTGGGACAAATGTATCTATTTTGTCCGAAAAAACAAAATTCCAAGTAAAATTTTTTAATATATTTTCAAAATCAGCCCTGGATACCCTCGGCGCGATCTTCGTCTGTCCCGTGCGGCCTGTTTCCGGTAGCGTGCGGCCGGTGCATGGAGTTTGCAGAAATTGCACGTCCGGCGTCCGGGTGTTTGCAATGCCGGTATTTGTGCCCTGCTGCCGGTCGTCTTCACCGTGTCCGTTTTTTTTGCTATTTTTGTCTGCCGGCAGACGGTTTCAGTGGGGCAGTTCGGCGCTTCGGTTTTACCTATTGCCCCTGCTGCCGTGATTCCCGTGGGGTGGTTGCGGCCGCTCCGGGGGCGGGGCGGGCGGCGGGAGGAAAGTCCGGGGCTTATTCATCCGCTTCGCCGTATACCTCGCCGCGGAGTGCGTCGTCCGAATAGACGTGCAGGCTGTGCCCCGTGGGGCTCAGGCAGGTGATGCGGTGTATGTGGTTGTCGAAACATCCCGGCTTCCCGATTGCGAAGAATGCACACGGGGCTTCGACCTCGGCGCTGTGCACCGGACGTGCCGTGCCGTCGCCTGCGGGCTCGAAGATTTCGAGCCGGAACCTGCCGTCGGCGAAGTGGTAGCCTGCGAACTGCGGGTGGGCATGGATGCTCGTGCGGTTGCCCTCCTGCCAGCTCATCACGATCGCCTCCCATCCCGTTTCCGGCGATCGGCCCAGATAGGTGCGGCGGTAGGCGGTCGCGGAATAGTCGTCGAATGCCGTCAGCGGGTGCCCCTCGAGCCAGCCGAGCACATAGCCCTGTATTCGCTCGCCCAATGCGTCGTCGACGGGTTTCCTGTCGGTGATCCCCGTCAACCCGGTGAAAAACTCCCCGTATTCGGCCGTGTTGGCCGAAGCCTCCTGCAAATCCTCCGCGAGTGTCGTCGCATGTCGTTCCTGTTTCATGGTGTTGTTCGTTTAGTGCAAAGATAGCTGGCCGCTCCGTGCAAACCTTCAGTAAAAATACTTATTCCTGCGCTGCATGTCGGTTTCCCGGGTGTGCGGGTGCTGCGCGGCATCTCTGCCGGGCGGCCTTTCCGGTCGCTTTGCCGTTCGTTCTCCCGTTTACCCCGGCCGTTTTTTCCGGCACGGCCCCCGGGCGGGCGCAAGCCGTTCCCCGATGTTGTTTTTTTAGTCGAAAAATGCCCTTCGATTGCGGCCGTACAGCCTTTTTTGCTATATTTGTAACTTAAATCCGAACGCTGACTCCGCTTATGACACCTCTCGCCGTTATCGCCACCGTATTGGGCTATATAGCCGTACTTTTTGTCGTCGCCTGGCTTTCTGGACGGCGTGCCGACAATGCCGGGTTTTTCACCGGCAACCGGAGCACGCCATGGTATATGGCGGCTTTCGCCATGATCGGGGCTGCGATCTCGGGCGTGACTTTCATCTCGGTGCCGGGCTCGGTCGCCGTCGATTCTTTCTCCTACATGCAGATGGTCGCCGGTTTCACCGTGGGGCAGCTGGTCGTCGCGTTCCTGCTCATCCCGACCTTCTACCGCCTCCGGGTGGTGTCGCTCTACGAATACCTCGACGGGCGCTTCGGCATCCTCTCGCACCATACCGGGGCATGGTTCTTCTTCGTGTCGAAGATGCTGGGTGCCGCGCTGCGTGTCTACGTGGTCTGCGCCGTCATGCAACTGCTGGTTTTCAGCCACTACGGGCTGCCGTTCTGGCTCAATGCGCTGGTGACGATGCTCTTCGTCTGGCTCTATACGCAACAGGGGGGTGTCAAGTCGCTCATCTGGACGGATACGCTCAAGACTTTCTGCCTGGTGGGCAGCCTCGTGCTGTCGATCGTCTTCATCATGCAGGCGCTCGGCATGTCGTTCGGCGAAATGACCCGCGAGGTCGCCGCGTCGCCCTATTCGCGGGTGTTTTTCTTCGACGACCCCTCCTCCGACCGCTATTTCTGGAAGATGTTCCTTGCGGGCGTCGTGCTGCTGATCTCCATGACGGGGCTCGACCAGGACATGATGCAGCGGAACCTGAGCTGCGCCACGCCGCGCGATTCGCAGAAAAACATCGTCCTGACGGCCGTCAGCCAGATATTCGTCATCTTCCTGTTCCTCGTGCTGGGTGTGCTGCTCTACATTTACATCGGCCGCACCGGCCTTGCGATGCCCGTAAAGGGCGACCAGGTATTCTCGCTGGTGGCTGTCGAGGGCGGATTGCCGGTATTTGTTGGCATACTGTTTGTTATAGGGCTTATTTCGAGTACTTATTCAGCTGCCGGTTCGGCCCTTACGGCCCTTACGACCTCGTTCACGGTCGACATCCTGCAAGGCACCAGGCGCTACGGTGACGAACGCCTGACCCGCATCCGGAAGGGCGTACACGTCGGCATGGCCGTCGGCATGGCGCTGGTGATCCTCGGCTTCGAGTACCTGGCCGACGACAGCGTCATCAACCTCGTCTACAAGGTTGCCAGCTATACCTACGGGCCGATCCTGGGTATGTTCGCCTTCGGGATGTTCACGCGCCTGAGGATCCGCGACGGCTGGATGCCCGTGGTCGCCGTCGCCGCCCCCGTGCTGAGCGCCCTCGTGCAATACTGGGCGCGCGAGGCGTGGGACTACCGGATCGGGTTCGAACTTTTGATTTACAATGCCGTCTTTACCATGGCCGGCATGTTGTTGCTTGCCAAGAAGAATGAAAACTAAATTCCTGTCGTTTTTTCTGCTGCTCTGCTTCGGCTGGCAGCAAGCCCCGGCCGCCGGGGTCGACGCCACGACCCGCCGCGAGATCGGCCGTACATTGTCGCGTATCGTCGCCCGTGAGGTTTCGGGCGGCTTTGTCCGGATCGAGGGCGTGGACGCCTCGCGCAAGCGGGTGCGCATCTACACCTCGGTGGGGCTCTCCTATTACCCGTTCCGCGAGCAGAACCTGCGGGCCATGTACGACTCGGTGCGTGCCGTCCTGCCGCCGGAGTACCGCAAGGCCTCCATCGAGCTATATTCCAACAAGCGCGAAGTGCGGGGGCTGATCCCGATGGCCTACCGCACCGATGCCGAGTTCAGGAAACTGCTGCGCAAGAAGAAGGTCGTGCCCTTCGTCAACCGTTCGCAGCGGCCGCTCGTCGTCCGCCAGTCCTCGCCCGTAGCTCCCACGCAGGGGCTCTCCGGGCGCCATATCGCGCTGTGGCAGAGCCACGGACGCTATTTCGACCAGCCTGCGAACCGCTGGAAATGGCAGCGTTCGCGGCTGTGGATGACCTGCGAAGACCTCTATACCCAGAGCTATGTGCTGCCTTACCTGGTGCCGATGCTCGAAAATGCGGGAGCCTGCGTGATGTTGCCCCGCGAGCGCGATGTGCAGAAATACGAGGTGTTGGCCGACAACGATGCCGCCGGGCAATACGCCGAGACGGACGGCCCCGAGAAATGGCAGCCGGGCGGTGTCGGGTTCGCGCATACGCGGCAGGTATACCGCACCGGCGAAAACCCGTTCCGGGATGGTACGACCCGCCGTGTGCGGACGGTTGCCGGGGGTGCCGAGAGCCGCGCCGCGTGGCGTGCCTCCATCCCCGAGCGGGGTGAATACGCCGTCTATGTAAGCTATGAAACGGTGCCCGGAAGCACCGACGACGCGCAGTATACGGTGCATCACCTCGGCGGCGAGAGTACGTTCGCCGTGAACCAGACGATGGGCGGCGGGACATGGATTTACCTCGGGCATTTCCTCTTCGGGCCGGGTGAGCAGCCGGTCGTGACGCTCACCAACCGCTCGCGGCAGGCGGGACGTACCG
>ERZ779740.627-NODE-627-length-10359-cov-4.16644_pt1 | contig 10359 bp, 10 predicted proteins | sample MGYA00511099_ERZ779740 | MGnify/ENA primary metagenome ERZ779740 (study PRJEB29588, sample SAMEA2161216) | human gut metagenome | biome: human gut; feature: human-associated habitat; material: faeces | place: Denmark | collected 2008/2010 ...
TATGCGCGAGTGGCTCAGCGGTGGAGCACCTCCTTGCCAAGGAGGGGGTCGCGGGTTCGATCCCCGTCTCGCGCTTGAAAAAAGAACGATACCAAATCGGTATCGTTCTTTTTTTCGAGCCCTGCCAGGGCTCGAAAGTTCGATGTCTACGCTCCGCTCCGGTCAGCACTTCTTTCTAATAAATTCTGTGTTTCACAATACCTGTGTCTGATCGTACAGTGGGTGACATAATATATCGGGGTTTGTATTTTTCTAAAATGATGAATGGGAAAGCCACTGGTGACTTTCCCATTCTATTTTCTATTCTACTATGATATGTAACATGCCATTTTCATCTTCTGTTACTATTGTTCCACCCAATTCACCATTTTCATACATTCTTAATAATATCCTGTTTTCAGCCATACGATATTCCTGATGGTTGGCTCCTGTGAATAGGGAACCATCAGGTAAGTAATCTCCTACGTGGAAGACTTCTCCATATCGTGGGGAGCCTTCTTTCATGTAAACGGCATAGCTTTCTTCGGAACCTGCTCCTTTGCCAGTGTCGTAAACCCAGCACCAACCTATAGTTCCATCTGCTCCTTGAGATTGTGCATATCCCGTCCACGGTTCATAACCACCATATTCTTCTGTCACTTCATTAAATTCTTGTTTTCCAAGGGCAAAGGCGATGTCTCCATCTATGTTGGTTGCCTTGGGATCTACATCCTCCGGATTTACATCAGGATAAATGATGTTCTCGGCAATTTCATCCATTAAACTACCATCACCTGCTGCAAGATAATACATGAATGACATTGTCGTAAATAATCTGACCGCTTCACCTTTTGTAATTGCTGCATCCCAATCTTCTAAGTCTGATTCTGAAATTAACTCCATATTAGTAGCTATTTCAAATGCTTTATACATATCAGATGGAACTCCCTTACCAGGATCAGAGATTGCATCTGAAAAACTGATGTCTCCTGCATCGGATACGGTGGATATTACTACATCTTCAAGATAGATGTTGTTTTTAAAACCATGTTTATCCATATATGTCTGGTAGTCTTGGCTATAATAGTTTGCTAACAGATAAATGTACTCTCCTCTTGACATTGCTGACGTAAAAGTCTCTTCATTTAAACCAGTCGAAGTATTCACATAGGCATATTCATCCATTGGTGCGGCAAAATTGGTATATTGTGTTTCTCCTACTTTTGCTGTGAAGTCACTGTCTGTTTCTGGTGCCTGTGCTTCATTTACCTGAGTCATTGCTCTCATTATTAACGTCATTGCCTGTGCTCTTGAAAGGGGGACATCTCCATCAAACTGTCTTTCTTCTTGGTCTGGAAGCAATTCAAAGTAGGCATTGATCGTTGCATAGGGAGCATTCGCATAATCTGCATCTATATCTGCATAATATTCTATTGCCATTTCACCAAGCTCTAAAACAGACGACACTACCATCATATAGCCTCGAAAATATTGATTTTTTATTGCTAAAAGTAACGTGATATTCTGGTCTGGCCGTGTTGTTAATGGATTCGTGTATAAGTTACCCTCTTTGTTGCCTGTGGTTCCTGTTACTTCTACATATTCCTCAAAGGCTGCTCTTAACTCCGGATGTGTTTCTAAACTTGAGAGTGGAATCCAGGGGAGTGACACCGTTTTTGATTCTTCTGTTTCTGTTTCCTCCGGCACTGTGGTTTCTGCCTGTGCGGATTCAACAGTAGCAGTGATGGATTCATTGCCGGATGTGGTTTCCTGCTTGCCACAGGAAGCAAAAGATAAAATACATACGGTTATCAAGGTTAAAATAGTTGTTTTTTCATGAGTTAATGTTATTGTACCACAGAATGGGGAATAACGCTATAACGTTTATTGTGTGTGATGCACATGACCGCGGGACCAGACTTGTGTGATGCACATGACCGCGGGACCAGACTTTACTGGGCTGGGCTTTGTAGGTGGGGCGGCGGAACAGGAGGCTTCGGAGAGCCGGGCCGTTAAAAGGAAAGAGGGGCCAGAAGTAGCTGAAGCCCGCGAAGGTCGGGGTAGTCAAAATAGAGACTGTCACCAGTGTCAGACCGATAAGGAATCCCGGCAATCCCCAGAGCCCTGTTGTGACGACCAAAAGAATGCGGTAGATCCGCAGAGCATCAGCAAATTCGATACTGGAGAGGGACAGATTCGCCAGCATGGTGACAGCAGCATAGAAGAGGACTTCCGTGGAGGCCCAGTTAAGACTGACAGCAATGTCACCGATTAATAGTCCGCCGACAATGGACAGAGCACCGGAGACGCGGCTGGAGCTGAGTGCCGCTGAATACTTGAAAAGATCCAGCAGGAACTCCACCGCCAGCACATAGAAAAAAAGACGGAAGGGTGACAGATCGCTGACGGGTGTGAGCTGCAGCGAGGCAGTAATCTCGGGATAGTAGGCGGAGAGAAGTAAAAATACCGGAAGGAGTAGGAGACTGACCGGAATGCACAGGAAGCGTATCATGCGGAAATAAGTTCCGGTCAGAGGATTGTTGTAATAGTCCTCCGGACTCTGGGTAAACTGGAAGATCGTACCGGGAAGCAGCAGAACGGCAGGGGAGTTGTCCACGATGAGCAGAATATGCCCTTCGCACAGATAGCTGCAGGCCACATCGGGCCGTTCCGTCAGCTGGATACTGGGCAGAGGATTCCACCAGCGTTTTTTGATCAGGAGTTCTTCCAGACTTTTGCTGCCCATGGTCAGGGAAGTGATCTGTAATTGGGAAAGCTTTTTCTTTAAGGTATCTAATAATTCCTCATTGACCTGATCCGCCAGATAGGCGATAGCTACATCCGTGCGGCTTTCTGCACCCAGAGAACAGATAGAGAATGTCAGTTTCGGAGAACGCACCCTCCGGCGGATCAGATTGGTATTGAACAACAACGTCTCCACAAAACCGTCCCGGGCACCACGGGTGATCCGTTCGGTGTCAGGTTCGGAAATGCTGCGGACAGGATAGGTACGGACATCGATGATCACGGCCTGTGCAAAACCTTCTACCAGAAGGACAGAGGGGCCACTGAGAATATTTTGCAGAATCGTATCTATAGAGGAAGTCAGTGACACCTGGGCATACCCCAGTTTGCTCTGCACATAGCGAGGAAGATCCCGGATTTCGGAATCCAGTGTATAGAGGGGGTCCTGCAAGTCGGAAAAAATTTGTTGAAGGATCTCCGTCTTACAAAAACCATTGACACCGATCCAGTAAGCCGGCGTATTTCCCAGCTTCAGGTCACGGGTGATCAGGTCAAAACTGTCATCCAGTGGCAGCAGAGCGTGGAAAAGTGCTGTATTTTTGGATAGATTTGTGGATAAGGAGCGTTGTACCATAGTGGGGAATCCTTTCTGATCACTTGCATAGACTGCCAAACAGGTATATGGTATTATTATTCAGATAGATTCCCCAGGTTTTTCGGAACTATACGGATCAGTGGTATAATTGACACAACCCCAGCAGGATCAACAATAAACCTGAGACGGGATCCGTATATTCCCCGATCTGCTGCAGGAAAGCAGACCTGCCCAGACGGCTTCCGAAAGCCAGAAATCCGAAGGAGCAGAAAAAGGTGGACACCGATGCCGGAAGGAAAGGAAGTCCCGTAATACTGGCAGAGAAACCGATGCCGATATTGTTCATGGAAAGGGCACAGCCCAGCGCCAGTATCTGCGACAGGGATAATTCCCGGTGCCCGACAAATTTTTTCTTTTTCTGGCACAGATTATTATCCGGGGAAAAATTGCAGCACCATCTGGAAAGCAGCCATTTTCCCACGTAGTAAAGACCGAAAAGGATCAGTACACTGCTTCCGATCCGGGTACCGATGCCGATGGGAAACAAGGGTAACAACAGGTTGCCAAGACCTATAGAGATCACAGTCCCGATCAGGGTGACTGTGCTGATCAGCAGATTATGTCTGGCAGGCAGAGGGATTTTCTGGAGGCCCAGAGCCATACCTACCAGAAGGGCATCCAGACTGGCTGAGATGCCGAAGAGCAGAGGGGGCAGAATAGACATAACATGCTCCGTAGAAAATATTCTTAATTTTACTATATTCCCCTGAAATTATTTTGTGAGGTTGTGGGGCAAAGGAACAAATGAGTATGGAAGTAAAGAGAAAACTGAGTGAATTCCTAAAAAGAGAGACGGTTCTGACCGTAGCGATCCTGCTGACAATAGTGTCCGCGGTGATGATTCCGCCGGACAGAGAATATGCAGGATATATTGATTTCCGCACACTTTCGATCCTTTTCTGCCTGATGACGGTGATGGCAGGCTTGCAGAAACTGGGTGTTTTCCGTAATATTGCAAAAACGCTGTTGCGGCATACACAGAATACCATACAGTTGGCAGAGGTATTGGTACTTTTGTGTTTCATTTTCAGTATGATCATCACCAATGATGTGTCATTGATCACGTTTGTACCGTTTACCTTCATTGTGCTGCGGCTGACAGGCGAAGAAGCTGTGAAAAAACTGGCAGTACCTGTGATCGTTCTGCAGACGATAGCTGCCAATCTGGGAAGTATGCTGACGCCGATCGGAAATCCGCAGAATCTGTATTTATATGGGAAAACACAGATGTCCGTTGGAACATTTATACTTTTGATGCTGCCTTATTCTCTGGTGTCACTGCTTTTACTGATGATCTGCGTGGTAATTGTGGCAAAACGAAGCGGAATCGAAGTCCGGGGAGCAGAAGTTTTGCTGACAGAAGATGAGAAGCTGGAACAAAAGAAATATTTACTTCCGGCATATTTGCTGTTATTTGTGTTGTGTCTGCTGACTGTGGCTCATATGATTCCTTATCCGGTGACATTGGGAACTGTGGCATTGGCGGTTCTCCTTTTAGATCGTGGTACTCTTATAAAAGTGGATTATTCGCTTTTGCTGACGTTTGTGGGTTTCTTTATTTTTATAGGAAATATGGGAAGAATGCCTGCTTTCTGTGATTTCCTGCAGAAGATCATCGGAGGTAGAGAAGTGATGACAGCCGTGATTGCCAGTCAGGTGATCAGTAATGTTCCGGCGGCCCTGCTGTTATCCGGATTTACGGAAAATATAACGGCATTGATCATCGGTACGAATCTGGGAGGGCTGGGGACGCTGATCGCATCCATGGCCAGTCTGATCTCCTATAAACAGGTGGCCAGACAGATTCCGGGAGAGAAAAAGAAGTATTTTGGATGGTTTACCATAGCAAATATCGTTTTTTTAATGATATTGGTATTGGAAAACTGTCTGCTGTAACTATAGAAAGCAGTCTGTCTGCCGGGAAAGGCAGAAAAGATGGCAATAACTAAAAAATAATCTGGGAGGTATTCGTCATGACAGAAGATATGACAATCATTGCAGAAGAGGCTTATCTGGCGGCCAAGGAGATCTTGGAAAAGGCGAGGCTGGAGCAGGGAGAGTTGTTTGTGGTAGGCTGTTCTACCAGTGAGGTGGGAGGTGCTACTATCGGTACCTATTCCAGCCCGGAGCTGGCGGAGATGGTCTTCGGCGGTATTTACCAGGCCACGCAGGAAGCCGGGGTATATCTGGCTGCGCAGTGTTGTGAGCATCTGAACCGTGCACTGATTCTGGAAAAAGAGGCTGCGGTAAAATATGGTTATCCCATGGTAAATGTGGTACCTCAGCCTAAGGCAGGCGGATCTTTTGCGACGGCGGCGTATAAAGCCTTCGAGCATCCGGTGGCTGTGGAACATATTCAGGCGGCAGCAGGGATCCGGTGCGCCTCCGGTCCGGACAGATCGGAGACGCCCATGTGGTATGCGCCCGCACCAGACCGAAATTCATTGGTGGCGGCAGAGCGGTTTATGACGAAGAATTATTGTAAAGAAATGATATGTGGCTATTTCTGTGGCATTCCGCGGAAGTAGTCACGGATCCAGCGTCCGGATTCATTGAAATCATCGTCGGTCCAGTCGGAAAGTGCCGTGCTGCAAGCCTTGAAGACGCTGCTGCTTTCGTCTTTGTTGGCGAGATTCCAGCAACAGAAGCTGATCTGGTACTTGTTCAGCAGATCCAGCCATTTGGTAGTGGAAACAAAATCATTAGCACCATTGCCGGAGGCATCGCACATGCCAAATTCGCTGACAAATACCGGAAGCCCGTTCTGAACACAGGTCTCTAAGCGGTTCCGCAGGTCGTCTTTATGGGTGCCTGCGTAGAAATGCAGCGTATACATTACATTGCTGTCATCCAGCGGAGAAGCGGCAGCCTTGTCGATCTCCTGACTCCAGGTTGGTGTTCCCACGAGAATTACGGCATCCGGCTTCTGCGCCCGGATCACCGGGATGACTTCTTCTGCGTAAGACTTGATGCTGTCCCAGGAAGTACCGCCGTTGGGTTCATTGCAGATCTCATAGAGCACATTGTCGTTGTCGGCAAAAACTTCCGCCATTTCCCGGAAAAAGGCGATCGCCTCATCTTTGTTCTGGTTCGGATCACAGTCACTTAAAATATGCCAGTCCACGATCACATACATTCCCAGCTCCGTAGCGTAGGATACGCCATCTTTTACCAGCTGTTTCAGCTGTTCTTTGTCTCCACCGGCACAATAGCACCCGGATGCCGCCGTATACATGGCGAGGCGGATACAGTTAGTATTCCAGTCGTCCCGCAAGGAGTTAGTATTCCAGTCGTCCCGCAAGGTACGGAGGGAATCATAATTGATATACTGGGGGAACCAGGCAATTCCGTGGGTAGACATGCCGTAAAGCTGAACGATGTTGCCGTTTTCATCTGTCAGCTTACCGTTTTCTACATGGAGAGCGCCATGCTGCCCGTAGGGCGTGGAGGCATCCACGGAGAGTGCTTCGGAAGATGGGGGTTCAGTTTCCGCAGGCTGGGCTTCGACTGTTTCGGGGACGGATGTCTGTTCGGGAGCGGTTGTGCTTTCGGAGATGGTCTCGGTGATGGCAGCGGAAGGTGCCTCAGAGGAGGGCGCTGTGGGTTCGCTGCGGTTTCATTGGCTGCATCCTGTTTGCCACAGCCGGCGAGAGCACAGGTGCTCAGAGCCGCCAGAACGGCACAGCGCAGTGTTTTTCTGAAGATAGACATAAGAACCTCTTTTCTTAATGAAAATAATAAAAATATAAACAATGGGTTACTCTTTCAGAACTACAACAATACAAACACTTACAGGAAATATTATAGTTGCCCGGGTTACGGTTGGCAAGAAATGATTGCCCCCGAATAGGAGCTGTGATACAGTTAATGGGAACAGATTATAGAAATGGAGGAAATCCATGCTTCCACAGGTGTTTTTAGAGAGAATGCAGGGACTTTTGGGATCGGAATACGAGGAGTTCCTGGTAAGTTTTGACCATGAAAAATATCAGGCACTGCGTCTGAATCCCCTAAAACTGCGGACGGAGTCCGGACGGACAGATGACAGTACTGTCATAGAAGAAAAAATACAGCAGACCTTTCGTTTGCATCCGGTTCCCTGGGCGGACAACGGCTATTACTACACAAAAGAGGACCAGCCCGGAAAGCATCCCTGGCATGAAGCGGGCCTGTATTATATCCAGGAGCCCAGTGCCATGGCACCGGTGACACTACTGTCACCACAGCCCGGAGAGCGGATTCTGGATCTGTGTGCGGCACCCGGCGGAAAAAGCACCCAGATTGCATCGGCTATGGAAGGAGAAGGATTGCTCGTGACGAACGAGATCCATCCGGCGAGGGCGAAAATACTCTCGGAGAACGTGGAGCGCATGGGCATCCGCAACGCCTGTGTATTGAATGAGACGCCGGAGCACCTGGCGGATATTTTCGAGGAATATTTTGACCGGATCCTGGTGGATGCACCCTGCTCCGGAGAGGGAATGTTCCGGAAGAATGAAGTGGCCTGTGAGGAATGGAGCCCGGAGAATGTACAGCTCTGTGCGGACAGACAGGACGGCATTCTGGAATGTGCCGCCCGGATGCTGGTACCCGGCGGCAGACTGGTGTATTCTACCTGCACCTTTGCACCTGCGGAGAATGAAGGCAGCATCAGCCGGTTTCTTGCAATGCATGAGGAATTCGAGATCGTTTCCATAGATAAAAAAACACTGGGGGCACTGGGGATCCCGGAGGGCTGTGACGGCATTCCGGGTTGCGTGGAGAACCCGGCGCCGGGTATCGAAGGCACCTTGCGCCTGTGGCCTCATAAGTTACGTGGCGAGGGGCATTATGCCGCAGTATTACAGAAAAAGGGAGAGCTTCCGGAAGGCTGTCAGCCGGTGAGTGCCACCGGACCAGAGAAGGGAATTCCGGCGAAGAATCTGACAAAGGACTGGGCAGAGTATTTTAACTTCGCAAAAGAGACTTTTTCGGAGGAGCAGACGATCAAAGCAGGACTATGCACTGCCGGAGAAGGCTTTCTGGCATTTGGTGATAACCTGTACCGCATGCCGGAGAGAATGCCCGGGGTGAAAGGACTGAAGGTATTGCGTCCCGGACTGCATCTGGGCACCTTGAAAAAGAACCGTTTTGAACCGGCGCACGCGTTAGCACTGGCACTGCGCCCGGAGGATGTGAAGCATGTGTGGAAGCTGTCTGAGGAGGAAGCGGCTGCTTATCTGAAGGGACAGACTTTTTCCGCGGAAGGCGAGAAAGGCTGGTATCTGATCTGCGTGGACGACATCAGCCTGGGCTGGGGAAAACTGGCCGGAGGCATCATGAAGAACCATTATCCCAAGGGGCTGCGAAAATGAGAACAGAGATATTATACGAAGACAACAGCGTACTGGTGATCCGCAAACCGGCAGGGCTGGCGGGGTCGTTCGCACCAGCCGGTGGAGGGTGTGCTGGTATTCGCCAAAGAGAAAAAGTCGGCAGCAGTTCTGACGAAACAATTGTCGGCGGGCACATTGAATAAACAGTATTATGCAGTACTCTGTGGATATCCTGATGCTTCGGAAGGGGAGCTTGTGGATTATCTACGGAAAGAGGGCAGCGTGGCAGTGGCAGTCACCGGCAGAGAGAAGAATTTTCCGGACGCAAAGATCGCAAAACTGCATTATAGCATTTTGGAGAAAATTAATCAGCCTATGCCGCTGGCACTGGCAGATGTCTGCATTGAGACCGGACGGTTCCACCAGATCCGCGTGCAGTTTGCCCATGCGGGATGGCCGTTGTTGGGAGATACCAAATACGGGAACACTACAGTCGCCGGAACGGCAGGGAGTCCGGCATATCGCGGCGTGGCACTTTGCGCATATTCTCTGGATTTTACCCATCCCGGCAACGGCAAAAAGATGTCATTCCGGGTGAAACCGCAGAATCCTGCATTTAAAAAATTTACAAAAATTCCTTCGGAGGATATTTTCGAAGGATAAAAAAGCCTGTCCGGCACACACTAATCCCAAAAAGGAAGTGTGCGGCATGGATTGGGGAGAATTTGGCAAAAACATAATAGGAAAAAAGATGATAGTACTGCTTCTGGTAACGGGGGCAGTCTATTTTTTTCTGCAATATCTGACACCTCTGTCGGCACCGGTACTGTTGGCCATGCTGTTTGTCACAATTTTTGGGCCAATGATGAAGCGGATGAATCAGCGTCTGCATTTTCCCAGACCCCTCAGTGCCATAGTGATTCTCATCGTGGCAACAGTGTTGCTGGTGGGGTTACTCTGGATTCTGGTGTCCTGGATGCTAGGCAGCCTGCCGGTATGGATCGGCAATCTGGAACTGCGGGAGCAGGAGTGGCTGGAAGCCGTCCGGGGGCTGTGTCGCAGCGTGGGAGAGATTATTGGTGTGGACACTGCGTATCTGGAAAATACGGTCAGTGGCAGACTACAGGAGGGGCTGGATTCACTGGAAGAAAATATTCTGCCGGGAATGCTTTCCCAGTCTATGCAGTATGTGCAGTGGTTCGCGGAGCTGGGAGGATTTCTGGTGACGTTTTTGATCGCTTCGGTGCTGCTGGCGAAAGACTATGACGGTATTATGAACCGTCTGCTGGATCAGGAGGCCTGTCATGTACTTCTGGAGGTGATCTGCGGGATCGTCCGTTATATTGCCACTTTTGTAAAGGCCCAGGGGATCATTATGACCACGATTGCCATGACAGCCGCGGCAACATTGGGAATCGCCGGAATAAAACATGGTATTTTGTGGGGGATCCTGGCGGGGATTTTAGATGCGCTGCCTTTTATCGGAACGGGAGTGGTACTGGTTCCGCTGGGCATGTTTCAGATCCTGGATGGCAACTGGGGCCGGGCGCTGGTCTGTGGTGTATTGTATGTGGTCTGCATTTTTCTGCGGGAGGTCATGGAGCCTCGTCTCATCGGCAGGAAAATAGGGGTATCCCCCATAGCAGTGCTGGCGCAAATGGATGC
>ERZ779740.629-NODE-629-length-10325-cov-17.5984_pt1 | contig 10325 bp, 11 predicted proteins | sample MGYA00511099_ERZ779740 | MGnify/ENA primary metagenome ERZ779740 (study PRJEB29588, sample SAMEA2161216) | human gut metagenome | biome: human gut; feature: human-associated habitat; material: faeces | place: Denmark | collected 2008/2010 ...
GGAAAAATTAAGAAAGCAGGCCGGAGTGTACACTCCGGCCTGCTTTGCATTGGGGGGCAAGTCCCGGGTTCTATTTGGGCGTTCTTGCCCCTGTGCTCCTGGATTATCCGCCTTTGCCGTATGCGTGGCGCGGCGGATTTTCGGGATTGTTGTCTTGTCGTGCCGGGAGCCGGGAGCCGGGAGCCCGGGCTGCCTACCAGACGACCTGGTCGGGGAGGATTTCGCCGTCGGCGGCGTCGCCCGCGTCGAAGGAGGCGGCTTTGTACTGGATGCAGATCATCGTCATCGGGCTGTCGCCCGTGTTGCGCAGCGAACGCCTGCCGGCAGGCGAAACCCGTATGACGCTCCCCTCGCCTACGGGGAAGACCTGCCCGTCGACCTGGAACTCCCCGTCTCCGCCGAGGATGATGTAAAGTTCTTCGTGGGTCTTGTGGGTGTGGAGGAACCCGACGCTGCCGCCCGGTGCGAACTGCTGGAACGACATCTCGGCCCCGGTGGCCTGCAGATCGCCGCCTACGAATACTTTTCCCGGGATCTCCACGCCCGGTGCCAGCGGCAGCGCGTACTGGTTCAACTCTTCGGTTTTTCCGACCGTCACGGCTGCGAAATTCGCGCCTGAGGCTACTTTTTCTACCTTTTTCATGGTTAAGGGTTATTAAAGCGTTTATGAATTGTGTTCTCTGTATTGCCGTTGCGAAGGTAAGGAGAATGCAGCGTTCGTGCAAGACGGTACGCTGGCGTATGTTGCTAACATTTAGGTAACTGATGTTGTATGTCAGGCAGAAATCCGGGTGAAAAAAAGATTTTTTTGCAGGCAGCATGTGCGCGGCGACACGCGCGGCCGTGATACGGGGCGTTTTGCCCTCCCGCGCAAAGCCTGCCGGGCAGGGACTCGGCGTGTGCTGTCCGGCTGCGGGAATAGCGGCCGGACAGGCGGTTTTACTGGGCTGGGTGGGAGCTTGTTGGGCGCCGGGAGGTTGGGGAACGGTATCTGCTGGGCGGTTTGCGGCCGGGACAGGTAAAAGTGCCGGGGTTTCGGGATTTTTAAATTTTTTTGTAAATTGGAGAATGTTAATTTATTAACACCAAAAATCCTTCCTATTTTATAAATAATCCTTAACTTTGCAAAGTTGTAATTTGCCTACTAAAATTACTGATAGATGAAAATAGCCCTTGCCCAGTTGAACTATACGATCGGGGATATCGACGGCAATACCTCGAAAATCATCGATTCGATCAACAAAGCGAAAGCGCAGCGTGCCGACCTGGTCATCTTTGCCGAACAGGCCGTGAGCGGAACCCCGGCTTTCGATCTGTTGCGTAAAACGACCTTCCTCGAACTGTGCGAGGATGCGCTGGTCGAAATCGCGTCGTGCTGCGACGGTATCGCGGCCATCGTGGGACTCCCGATCCTGACGCGCGAAGGCACCATCAGCGCCGCGGCGCTGATCCAGGATCGCAAAGTGCTGCGCTACGTGGGTAAGAAATATATCACCGCACGCCGCGAAATGGGCTTCCTCGTCCCTTCGAAGGGATTCGAGTACGCGACGATCAAGGGCCACAAGTGCGCCATCGTCGTGGGCGACGACCTGAGCCGCGAGCATGACTTCGACAAGTCGGTCGAGACCGTCATCTCGATAAACGCCCGCAAATACGGCCGGGGGACGATGACCTACCGTTACGAGATGATGCGCCACCTGTCGTTCGTCGAAGGCAAGAACCTCGTGCTGGTGAACCAGGTAGGCGGTTCGACGGACATCGTTTACGACGGTACGTCGGGGGCGTTCAACAACCGCGGGGAGCTGGTGCTGATGATGAAGCACTTCGAGGAGGATTTCCAGATTTTCGACACCAAGGCGGCCGGCGAGCCGGTCTCGATCCCCTCGACCTACAACGACCGTACGCGGATGGTCTACCAGGCGGCCCGGTGCGGCCTGCGCGACTTTTTCGTGAAGAACGGCTATAAAAAGGCCTGCATAGGCCTTTCGGGCGGCATCGACTCGGCCGGGGGGGGGCGCCCGGACATCGCCCCGCCGGTGGTGGCCTGCCTGGCCGCCGATGCGCTGGGACGCCAAAATATCCGGGCTTTGCTCCTGCCCTCACAGTTCTCTTCCGACCATTCGGTCGAAGATGCGAAGAAACTGGCCGAGAACCTCGGCATCGAGTACAACGTAATTCCCATCACGGAAATATACACCAGCGTGGTGAACACCCTCAAGCCGGTCATCGGCGGCCGGGAGTTCGACGCCACGGAGGAGAATATCCAGACCCGTATCCGCACGGTGCTGTTGATGGCCGTGCAGAACAAGGCGGATTACATCCTGCTCAACTCGTCGAACAAGAGCGAAAATGCGCTGGGGCTCTGTACGCTCTACGGCGATACGGCGGGCGCTTTCAGCCCTACGGGCGACCTCTACAAGAGCGAGATGTACGACCTGGCACGCTACATCAACCGCACGCAGGGCGACCCGATCCCGGGCAATATCCTCGACAAGGAACCCTCGTCGGAGTTGCACCCGGGGCAGAAGGACAGCGACATCCTGCCGCCGTACGAGGTGGTGGACGCGATCCTTTACCGCATGATTGAGGAGGGGCAGCACCGTGAGGAGATCGTCAATGCGGGATTCGATTCCGAGGTCGTGGAGAAGATCCACGCCATGATCATGCGCAACGAGAAGAAGCGCTACCAGTTTCCGCCCGTACTGCGCCTGTCGATGTGCTCGTTCGGGCACGAGCGCCTTATGCCGCTTACCAACAAATACGGCGATTGAGGGGTGGTGGCAGCACGGATTGAACATAGCGGCGTGGTGGAACGCACGGAACGCGACACGGTCTATGTGAGGATCACCTCCCACAGTGCCTGCGGTACCTGCAAGGCCCGCGAAGCGTGCGGCCTGGCCGAGGCGCAGGACAAGATCGTGGCCGTGAAGAGTCCCGACGCGGCGCAGTTCGCCGTCGGGGAACAGGTTATCGTCGGCGTCCGTCGTAGTGCGGGCGCTGTCGCTGTTATACTGGCCTATGTCGGGGCGCTGGCCGTGCTGCTGGCCGTGCTGGTCGCCGCCGTTGCGGTGCTCGGCTGGAGCGAAGGCCGCGGCGCGCTGGCCGCACTGGGAGCCGTGGGTGTCTATTACTGCGTATTATGGCTCTTCAGGCATAAAATCGAACACACAATTCATTTCTCAATAACCAAACACTACTGATGGAAGTATTACTTTACACAATCCTGACGCTTTGTGCGCTGGGAGTGCTTTCCGCGGTGATCCTTTACTTCGTGGCCCAAAAATTCAGGGTCGAGGAAGATCCCCGGATCGACGAGGTGGAGAAGATGCTGCCGGGCGCCAACTGCGGCGGCTGCGGCTTCGCCGGGTGCCGCGGCATGGCCGACGCGCTCGTGAAACAGGACGACATCTCGGCGCTCTTCTGCCCCGTGGGCGGCGGCGACTGCATGAAGGCTGTTGCGGCCTACCTCGGCAAGTCGGCACCGGAAAAGGAGCCGCAGGTGGCCACCGTGCGCTGCGGCGGCACCTGCGACAAGCGCCCCCGCACCAACGAGTACAACGGTGCCAGGTCGTGCGCCGTGGCGTCGTCGCTCTATGTGGGCGAGACGGGTTGCGCATTCGGCTGCCTCGGGTTCGGGGACTGCGTCGTCTCGTGTGCGTTCGATGCGATCCGCATGAATCCCGCGACGGGGCTTCCCGAAGTCGACCCCGACAAATGTACGGCCTGCGGGGCCTGCGTGAAGGCGTGTCCCAAAATGATTATCGAATTGCGCAAGAAGTGGCCGAAGAACCGGGCGGTGTACGTGTCGTGCGTGTCGAAGGACAAGGGCGCCGTGGTGATGAAGGCCTGCAAGGCGGGTTGCATCGGATGCGGCAAATGCCAGAAGGTCTGCGCGTTCGGTGCAATCACCATTGAAAACAACCTCGCCTATATCGACCCGCAGAAGTGCAAGCTCTGCCGTAAGTGCGTGAACGAGTGCCCGACGGGTGCCATCGTGCTGGCGGGCATGGATCCGCTGCCCAAGGTCCCGAAGGCACCGGCTGCCCCTAAAGCCTCACCTGCTGCTAAGGAGGCTTCTGCCGGAGTCCCGACAGCGCCCGATGCCGGGGCTACCCCGGCTGTGTCGGCTGCCGAAACTCCGAAAGCCGAATAAGTACCGTCAAATCAGAGAAACACAAGATATGAAGACATTTCCAATAGGCGGAGTCCATCCGTCGGAAAATAAACTGAGCGGCGCCAAACCGATCGAGGTGCTTCCGCTGCCCGACGTGGTGACGATCCCGCTCGCACAGCACATCGGCGCCCCCGCCGTGGCCAAGGTCGCCAAGGGCGACAAGGTCGTGACGGGGCAGCTCATCGCCGAGGCGGGCAGCTTTATGTCGGCCAACATTCACGCCCCGGTTTCGGGGACGGTAACGGCCGTGGACATGGTGCCCAACGGGCAGGGGCTGCGCCAGATGATGATTACGATCAAGCGCGAGGGCGACGACTGGGCCGAGGGAATCGACCGCTCGGAGACGATCGTCCGCGAGTGTACGCTCTCGGCACAGGAGATCGTCGCCCGGATCAAGGACGCCGGCATCGTCGGCATGGGCGGCGCGACGTTCCCCACGCACGTGAAACTCTCGATTCCTCCCGGGAAAAAGGCCGAATCGCTGATTATCAACGGTGTAGAGTGCGAGCCTTACCTTACGTCCGACCACCGTACGATGCTGGAGCACGGTGAGGAGCTGCTCGTGGGCGTGACGATCCTGATGAAGGCCATCGCCGTGGAGAAAGCCTATATCGGGATCGAGAACAACAAACCCGACGCCATTGCGCACCTGCGCCGTCTGGCCCAAGGGTATAAGGGCATCGAGGTGGTGCCCCTCAAGGTGAAATACCCGCAGGGCGGTGAGAAACAGCTGATCGTGGCCATTACGGGGCGCGAGGTGCCGCCCCCGCCCGCACTCCCGATCGACGTGGGCGCCGTGGTGTGCAATGCCTCGACGACCTATGCGGTCTACCAGGCCGTGCAGAAGCACAAGCCGTTGATCGAGCGCGTGGTGACGATCACGGGCAAAGGCGTCCGGGAGCCCAAGAACCTGCTGACCCGTATGGGTACGCCCGTCGAGGCGCTGATCGAGGCGGCCGGAGGGCTTCCCGCCGATGCGGGCAAGGTCATCAACGGCGGCCCGATGATGGGGCGCGCGATGGTCAACCTCGCCTCGCCCGTGACGAAGGGGTGCTCGGGCATCACCGTCATGAGCGGCCGCGACGCCCAGCGCCGCGAGGCTTCGCAGTGCATCAAGTGCGCCAAGTGCGTGGCTGCCTGCCCGATGGGGCTCGAACCCTATTACCTCTCGAAGATGACCCAGAAGAAAGGCTGGGAGGAAGTGGAGGCACAGATGATCACTTCGTGCATCGAGTGCGGCTGCTGCCAGGCCTCGTGCCCCTCGTACCTGCCCCTGCTGGGCTGGGTGCGCCTGGGGAAACAGACTGTCATGGGCATTATCCGCGCACGTGCCGCGGCACCGAAAAAGTAAATGGAAAAACAGAAAGATATTATGGCAAACAAACTTGTTGTTGCTCCCGCTCCGCACGTGCAGACTTCGCAGTCGACGGCCAGGATCATGCGCGACGTCGTGATCGCGCTGATGCCCGCGCTGGTCGTCTCGATGGTGGTGTTCGGGGTGGACGTGCTGCGTGTCACGGCGCTCAGCGTGGCGTGCTGCGTGTTGTTCGAGTACCTTATCCAGCGGTTCCTCGTCGGTGGCTCGCTGACCATCGGGAACTGGTCGGCCGTGGTGACGGGCGTGCTGCTGGCTTTCAACCTGCCCGCGTCGATTCCCTGGTGGATCGTCGTGATCGGCGCATTCGTCGCCATCGCCATCGCCAAGATGACCTTCGGCGGGCTGGGTAAAAATCCGTTCAACCCCGCGCTGGTGGGGCGTGTGTTCCTGTTGATAGCCTACCCGGTGCAGATGACTTCGTTCCCGATGCCGGCGAACGGAGCCTTCGACGCACTTTCGGGCGCTACGCCGCTGGCGGCCGTGAAACACGGCGTTGCCCCCGACGTGCTCGGCGTGCAGGAACTGCTGCTGGGCAACATGCCCGGCTCACTGGGCGAGGTGGCGGCATTGGCACTGATCTGCGGTTTCGTATACCTGCTCTGGCGCCGCGTCATCACGTGGCAGATTCCCGTGTCGGTGCTCGGTACGATGGCCGTATTCGCGTTTGTCGTGGCCCTCGCTTCGGGCAGTACCGGGCCGGTGCTGTGGCAATTCCCGCTGTTCCATGTACTGGCCGGCGGAGCTCTGCTGGGCGCGATATTCATGGCGACGGATTATTCGACCTCGCCGATGACCGTCAGAGGGGGTGTGATCTTCGGCATCGGTATCGGCGCCATCACGATGTGCATCCGCCTGTGGGGCGCCTATCCCGAGGGTATGTCGTTCGCGATACTGATCATGAACGCCTGTGTGCCCCTGATCAACAAATATGTCAAACCCAAGCGCTTCGGCGTTAAATAGGAGGTGACGCAGTATGAAAAGTACACTTGTGAATATGACGGCCGTACTGTTCGGCATCACGCTCGTGGCTTCGGCCGGTGTGGGCGCCGTGAACATGATTACGGCCGAACCGATCGCCCAGGCCGAGCAGGCGGCGAAGGTCGAGGCGCTGAAGGTCGTGCTTCCGCCGTTCGACCAGACCGTACCCGAAGCGCTGACGATCGACGATATGCCGATCACGGTCTACACCGCAACCAAGGGAGGACAGGTCGCGGGCTACGCCGTGGAGTCGATGACCAAGAACGGTTTCGGCGGCGCGATCAGCATGATGGTGGGCTTCACGCCCGACGGTGAAGTGGTCAACGTCAACGTGCTCAGGCAGGCTGAGACCCCTGGGCTCGGGACGAAGATGGCCGACAAGGAAAATGTGCTGCTGGGGAGCATCCAGGGCAAGAAACTCGAAACGATGAAGCTCGTGGACGGCAAGCTGGCCGTGAAGAAGGACGGCGGCGACGTCGACGCGCTGACGGCCGCGACCATATCCTCGCGCGCCTATGTCGATGCGATCAACCGCGCCTGGATGGCTTACAAGAGCGTAGCGACGGGTACGGCGCCGACAGACGTATCGTCGGGAGCGACTTCTGCGGCCGGAGATTCGGCAGAGGAACAAACCAACGGGCCGGCGGCTCAGGAAGGAGGGCAAAATGAATAAACTGAACATCATTCTGAGCGGCATCGTCAGGAACAACCCGACGTTCGTGCTGGTGCTGGGCATGTGTCCCACGCTGGGTACGACGACCTCGGCCGGAAACGGCATGGGCATGGGGCTGGCGACGATGGCCGTGCTGATCATGTCGAACCTGGTGATCTCGCTCATCAAGAACATCATTCCGGACAAGGTGCGCATCCCGGCGTTCATCGTCGTGATCGCCTCGTTCGTGACCGTGGTCGAAATGCTGATGAAAGCCTACACGCCGCCCCTGTACGAGGCGCTGGGCGTCTTCATCCCGCTGATCGTGGTGAACTGCATTATTCTGGGGCGTGCCGAGGCTTTCGCCTCGAAGAATACGCCGCTGGATTCGGTGCTCGACGGTGTCGGGATCGGTTTGGGCTTTACGCTTTCCCTGACGGCCGTAGGTGCCGTGCGCGAGATCCTGGGCAGCGGCGCGATCTTCGGCATCAGCCTCGGAACGGCCGATTACATGCCGCTGATCTTCGTCCTCGCACCGGGGGCATTCCTGGTGCTGGGGTACCTCATGGTATTGTTTAATAAATTAGCCAAGAAATAGTTATGGAGCTTTCATATTTCGCAATCATCATCGGCGCCATCTTCGTCAACAACGTCGTACTGGCGCAGTTCCTCGGCATCTGCCCGTTCCTGGGCGTGTCGTCGAAGGTCGAGACCTCGATGGGTATGGGCGCTGCCGTAACGTTCGTCATGGCAATCGCCGCCGTGGTGGCCTGGCTGATCCAGGCTTATGTGCTCGTGCCGCTGGACATCGTCTACATGCAGACGATCGTCTTCATCCTCGTGATCGCCGCGCTGGTACAGATGGTCGAGATCATGCTCAAGAAACTCTCGCCTTCGTTATATCAGGCACTGGGTATCTTCCTGCCCCTGATCACGACCAACTGCGCCGTGCTGGGCGTGGCGATCCTGATGATCCAAAAGGAGTTCAACCTCTTGCAGAGCGTCACTTATTCGGTGGCTACGGCGCTGGGATTCGCCCTGGCGCTGGTGCTCTTCGCCGGCATCCGCGAGAGGCTCGAATTCGAGGACGTGCCCAAGGCTTTCAGGGGCGTGCCTATCGCGCTGATCACGGCCGGTATCCTCGCCATGGCCTTCATGGGATTCTCGGGGCTGGTATAACGACGTCCCGCAATGCGAAACAGCCACCTTCGGAAATGAGGGTGGCTGTTTGTCCTTTGCAGTAATTGAGATGTTCCGTGAATTTCTCGATCCGGCCTGCTGCCGGCCCGGAAACGGGCAACAGCCTTTGGGGGATTCGCATTATTTCGGATTATTTTTGTCGGAATCGTTCGTTTCTTGCAGGCAAATAGTTATTTTTGCACAAATAACCGTAACTGAAATGGAGGATATCATCAAACTTCACGACAAAAAGTTCAGGATCATGATCCCCGCCGCCAAGATCGACGAGGCCGTGGCCGCCGTAGCCTGCCGCATCAACGAGGACTACCGTGACAAGCCGACGCCGTTGTTCGTGGGCGTACTGAACGGCTCGTTCATGTTCATGAGCGACCTGATCAAGAAAATCGAGTTCAACAACGAGCTGTCGTTCGTGAAGCTGGCTTCGTACGAAGGGACTTGCTCGACGGGGTGCGTGAAGAACCTGATCGGGCTGAACAACAGCATCGAAGGCCGCCATGTGATCATCGTCGAGGACATCGTCGACACGGGCGAGAGCATCGAGCACATGATCGGCGAGCTGAAGTCGCATAATCCCGCGAGCATCGAGGTCTGCACGCTTTTTTTCAAACCGGATTCCTACCGCAAGCAACTGCCGATCAAGTACCGCGCCATGGAGATCGGCAACGAGTTCATCGTGGGCTACGGCCTGGACTACGACCAGTTGGGACGCAGCCTGAAGGATATTTACGTGGTTACCGAATAGATGGCTCTGAAGACCGATATCGAACAGCTCGACGGCGGGCGCAAGCTGCCCCTGGTCGAAGATTTCTACACGATCCAGGGCGAGGGCTTCCATGCCGGGAAACCCGCCTATTTCATCCGCCTGGGCGGATGCGACGTGGGATGCCGCTGGTGCGACGCCAAATACACGTGGAACCCCAGGCTCTATCCCCCGACCGACGTACGGACGGTGATCGACCGTGCTACGGCGTGTCCCGCGCAGGCGATCGTCATCACGGGCGGCGAACCGCTGCTTTATCCGCTGGGGGTGCTGACCGAAACACTGCACGCTAAGGGGCTGGAGATATTCCTCGAAACGTCGGGGACGCACCCCTTCTCGGGGTATTTCGACTGGGTGTGTCTGTCGCCCAAGCGGCAGCAACCGCCGCTGGACGAGGCGTTCGGGAAGGCGCACGAACTGAAGGTGATCGTCGGAGACGAGGCTGATTTCGAATGGGCCGAGCGCAATGCCGCACGGGTGGGAGCCGGGTGCATCCTCTACCTGCAACCCGAGTGGAGCGTTGCGGAACGCATGATGCCCGCGATCGTCGAGTATGCGAAGGCGCATCCGAAATGGAATATCTCGATCCAGACTCATAAATACATGCACATACCCTAATGGGCTTCGAAGTAGGCAAAAAGTTCTGGATCGCCGCCACGGCGGTCATCGTCGTCGTCACGTTGTTCGTGGTGGGGCGGAACCTTTTGCATGCGGTGAAGATCAAGCGGCAGATCAACGCCTTGAACCGGGAGCGGGAGTTTTACCGGGCCAGGATCGAACAGGACAGCACGCTGCTGGAGCGCCTGCGCTACGACGACTATCTGGAGGAGTATGCCCGTGAAAACTATCACATGCAGCGCAGCGACGAGCATGTGTACATCATCAAGGAGTGATTTTACGATCCGTATGACTTGACGGCGACCCGGCGGGCTGCCGTTTTTTTGTGTTACAGCCGGGCCTGCCGGGATGCGGCCGTTTTCCGCCTGCTCGGTAAATCCGGGGTGGTGGCCGTTGCCAACACCCGGTCAGTAATGCGTGAACCCGTGCCAGTCCAGGGCCCGGGGTCGGCCGTTTTCGAGCCACTCCAATTTGTCGCTGTCCGTGATGTGGCCGACGGGGTGGAGCGGCGTGCCGAAGCGTGCGCGGAAATCGGCGGCGAGCCTGTCGGCGGCCGGCGGGGCGG
>ERZ779740.635-NODE-635-length-10298-cov-4.53676_pt1 | contig 10298 bp, 8 predicted proteins | sample MGYA00511099_ERZ779740 | MGnify/ENA primary metagenome ERZ779740 (study PRJEB29588, sample SAMEA2161216) | human gut metagenome | biome: human gut; feature: human-associated habitat; material: faeces | place: Denmark | collected 2008/2010 ...
AAGCGTATATCCCGCATCCATGCCCGTATACATGGAGCTGATCCGCAACGGCTGTGCGGCTACCATCTTAGAGACCGGTGCAGTCATGAAGACTGCGTTCTGTGGTCCCTGCTTCGGTGCCGGTGATACGCCTGCCAATAACGCATTCAGTATCCGTCACTCTACCAGAAATTTCCCGAACCGTGAAGGCTCCAAGCTGCAGAACGGCCAGATCGCTTCCGTAGCTCTGATGGATGCCCGTTCCATCGCAGCCACTGCAGCCAACAAGGGTGTGCTGACTCCCGCAACGGACTTCGATGGAGATTTCGGAAAATACAAATATCATTTCGATAGCAATATTTACAAGAACCGTGTCTTCGATTCCCACGGTGTGGCAGACGAGAGCGTAGAGATCCAGTTCGGTCCCAATATCAAGGACTGGCCCGCTATGGGTGCCCTGCCTGAGAATCTGGTACTGCAGGTAGTATCCGAGATCCACGATCCCGTAACCACTACCGATGAGCTGATTCCCTCCGGTGAGACCTCTTCCTACCGCTCCAATCCTCTGGGACTGGCAGAGTTCACTTTAAGCCGTAAGGATCCGCAGTATGTAGGACGTGCCAAGGAGATCCAGAAGGCAGAGAAAGAGCGTATGAACGGCGGACATCCCTGTCAGGCAGTTCCGGTACTGAAGGATGTTATGGGTGAAGTAAAGAAACAGTATCCCGATGCAAGTCGTGAGAACACCGGATTCGGTTCCACTATTTTCGCAGTGAAGCCCGGAGACGGTTCTGCCCGTGAGCAGGCTGCTTCCTGCCAGAAGGTATTAGGCGGCTGGGCAAATATTGCCAACGAGTATGCCACCAAGCGTTATCGTTCCAACCTGATCAACTGGGGCATGCTTCCTTTCCTGATCCAGCCCGGAGACCTGCCTTTCAAGAATCTGGATTACCTGTTCATTCCCGGTATTAAGATAGCCGTGGAAGACAAGGCCGAGGAAATTAAGGCATATGTGGTAACAACCGGAGAAGGCATGAAGGAATTCACCCTGAAGCTGGGAGAGCTGACCGACGAAGAACGTCAGATCATCCTGAAGGGATGCCTGATCAACTATAACCGAGTGTAACTATTCAGAGACATGTGACTAACCAGCGCAGATGCGTTTTGCGAAGAGAGGCTGAATAGTTACAATGAGAAGTAAGGAGAAAAAATATGGAATTTAACAAACCGGTATCCAACCCCATGATGGTGGGATCCATTGAATTATTAAAAGCAGAGGACACCCCGGAACACAGACAGATGTTCCTGGATGAACTGCAGAAAGCAAAGTTCCTGTCTCCGGTCGTGATCGATCCGGTGCCTGTGCCCGATGAAAACGGCCGGGTGACCATCGCAAGAGATGCCAAAGTACAGTTCCCGATGCTGTCCACCGAGGACGGTCGGAAGTTCTTCATGGCGTTCACTGACTGGACAGAGCTAAAAAGGTGGAGAGATGAGGAGAATCAGCAGACTTTCGCCATGAACTTTGACGATTATGCGGGAATGCTGCTGCGCAAAGATGCACAGGGCAATATCAGCCCGGCGCTGGGATTCGTGATCAATCCCTTCGGTGGCAACATCGTGGTGACCAGAGAAATGGTAGCCAGCATGATCGCAGCAAAGCTGAAAGCAGCCGGCAGACCGGTGCCTCCCGCACCCGGAACCCCTGGTGCTCCCACTCAGCCCAAACAGCAGTAAATTAACACTAAATAAAATGTCCATAGCGGACGATATAAGTAGCAGAGAGGTGACATGGCCAGTCACTTCCTGCTACTTATTTTTTACAGTTTGATAATGACACCACGGATGGTAACCAGACAGAGGCATATTATATGTATTCTGTTTCTTTACCATCTTTTTTTAGTTTAACAGTTCAGCCATGCAATATCATATGTTCTGCGTGGGTGCTGGCACACAAAGCAGAACATATGATATTGCATGAGCGGAGCGCCGCATGTATGAAATAAAAGATGAGCCGCTTAGCGGCGTCGACTGCGGAGCAGGCGCTTTTATGAATACATGCGGTGGTGAACTGTTAAGCGTTACAGGAAGCGCGCCCTGTTGCTTCGTGGTGAGGTCGGGGAAAGGAGAAAATTACAGATTTGAGAATTGATTCCGCAAGCATAGGAATGGATTCCGCCAGAAGCTATCACGCTTCTAAGACAAGCGTCAGACGATTTGAGATAACGGATTATCAGGCAGGTCTGACAGATGTATCCACTAAGGGACAGAAGACACCGAATGGTGAGGATACCACACAGAACACGGAGGAACAGGAGAACACTGCAGAGAACACCACGATGACAGCCAAAGACTGGCAGAGTCGTTTGCTGGTATCTTCTGCCAGATGGGATATGCGAAGCAGTGCCAGTGAACAGACATTGTCTACCATCCGGGAATATACGGTGCGTTATATTTTTGATTTATTATTCCCGTCCAGGAACAGCACTTTGCGGGACTGGATGCAGGAAAACGGATGGAGCAGCGGTAATCAGACCGGAAACAGCTGGAATACAGGGAATAGCGTAAATAATACCCAGACGAATTCCGGCAGCACACAGGGAACCGCAACACCTGCATCAGACGTGTTCAATCTGGTCACGTCCCGTGTGAAAATATTGAACTATGTGAGCGAGACCTGGAACATAGAACAGGAGGATACCAGTTTTTCCACCGTGGGAAGCGTACGGACCAAGGATGGCAGAGAGATCAATTTTAATGTAAATGTAAATATGAGCCGCAGATGCGAGGAATACTACAAAGAGCAACTCAATGTAGCAGAATTCACGCTCCATGATCCGCTGGTGATCAACCTGGATACTGATGTGGCAGAAGTGTCGGATCAGACCTTTTATTTTGATCTGGATGCCGATGGCAAGGAAGAAGAGATCTCCGTGCTGAATGGCAGCGGCTATCTGGCACTGGACAAGAACGGTGACGGCACTATCAACGACGGCAGTGAGCTGTTCGGCACCCGGAATGGGGATGGCTTTGCAGATCTGGCGCAGTATGATGAGGATGGCAATGGCTGGATCGATGAGAACGATTCCATCTGGTCAAAATTAAAAATCTGGTGCAAGGATGAAAACGGCAACGACGTACTGTACAAACTTTCTGACAAGGGTGTCGGTGCTATCTGTCTGCAAAACGCTTCTACGGATTTTACCCTGCAGGGAGACCGTAAGGCTCAGGACGGCACTACCAATGCCAATGCGACCAATGCTGTGGTCCGCAAGACCGGTATTTTCTTATACGAAAACGGAAATGTGGGTACGGTACAGCACGTGGATATGGCTGCCTATGCCGCACAGGCATAGAATAAATATAACTATTCAGTTACTTCGCCCTATAAATAGCATCAAATGTTCTTACGAATGCAAACATTCGACGCTATTTACATGGCTCTGAATAGTTCCAAATAAATGCAAATTTCATATCGAAGACATTCTGAATAAAACCCATGAATCGGGCAAGACTATAGGATAAACCAGGGAAAGTGGTTGAAACGATTGTATAGCAGGCAGTTGACTCAGGGAACAGGAAGGATGCGGATAGGATATGAGAAGAAATAAAAAGAGCGGTATTAACAAAGAACGTATTATAATGTTAGCCTCTTCAGCCTTTGTACTGGCAGCATTGACCATGACAGGGGTCTATATGAAGGGGCAGAATGTGGAGTCCAGGGATGATGGTTATACCTTGGACTTCACTGCGCTTCCCAACAATGCGGATGACAAATTACAGGAGATCACGGAGAATAGCGACGAACATCTTCTGAAGGAGGACGAGAACATCCCCGGACTGACGGCAAATAATACAGCGGGAAATGAGATCGCGGGAACTCCTGTCACCGAGGATGATCTGGACTATATGCCCCAGGAGGTAGGCTCCGGCAACGTAGAGATTCCGGGGCTGACGGATCAGGAGACCCTGCTGGAGGCCGCACAGAAAGAGCAGCAGAATTCCGATGCCGACCGACAAAAGGAAGAGACCGGGGGAAAGCAGACAGCAGGCGGGGATGTGGTCGTTGAGAAGACACTGCACTTTGCAGAAAGCGACGGATTACAGCAACCGGTGCAGAGTGATATTCTGATGCATTACTCTATGGACAAGAGCACTTATTTTGCTACACTGGATCAGTATAAATACAATCCCGCCACCATTTTTTCCGCGGAAGAAGGTACGGCAGGTCGCGCCTGGGGGAGGGTGCCGCGCGCACCGCCTGTGCGCAGGGAAAAGTGACTTCGATCTTCGAAAATGAGGAGATCGGCAAGGCGGTGACCCTGGATCTGGGTGACGGCTATGAGGCCACTTATGGACAGCTGACGGAGATCACAGTGAAAGAGAATTCCTATGTGAATCCCGGCGACACCATCGGCAGTGTGGCAGCGCCCACGAAATACTACAGCACCGAAGGAAGCAACGTATACTTTGCTCTGACCCACAACGGGGAACCGGTGAACGGGGAGGCATTGTTCCGCTGATGTATATTGTAGGAGGCAGGATCCTGACCATGGCGGGCAGAGAGATTCCCGAAGGGATCCTGCAGATAAGAAACGGGAAAATTGCACAGGTAGGTGCCAGAGGTGAGGTGAAGTTACAGCCGGAAGAAGGAGAGCAGGTAGTGATCGCGAAAAATGCGCTGATCATGCCGGGCATCATTGAGGCACACTGCCATATGGGTATCATGGAAGAAAAAAAGAGCACGGAAGGGGATGACTGTAATGAGACAGTGGATCCCCTGACACCGGCTCTGCGGGCTATCGATGGTATTAATCCCATGGATGCAGCCTTTGATGATGCGGTGCGGGCCGGAATTACTGCAGCCATGATCGGACCCGGAAGCTCTAATGTGGTGGGCGGCCAGTTTGCCATGGTAAAGACTAAGGGGCGCCGAATCGACGACCTGATCCTGAAATCACCGGCGGCCATGAAGGTGGCCTTTGGAGAGAACCCCAAGGTCAATTATTCCGGGCAGAACAAAAGTCCTGTCACTCGTATGGCCATCGCCGCTATGCTGCGCAGGGAACTCTGGGAGAGCAGAGAATATCTGCGGCAAAAGCAGGAAGCGGCGGAGAAGGGAGAGTATTTTGCACCGGATTTTGAAAAAGAGTGCTATCTTCCGGTACTGCGGGGAGACATCCCGTTAAAAGCCCATGTCCACCGGGTGGACGATATTTTCACAGCAATCCGCATTGCAAAAGAATTCGGTATAAAAATGACGATGGATCATTGCTCGGAAGGTCATCTGGTGGCGGAAGAACTGGCGAAGGAAGGATTTCCGGCCATTGTGGGACCGGATCTTACCAGCCGGAACAAGATCGAGGTGCAGAACATGTCTTTTAAGACCGCCGGAGTGCTGAACCGGGCCGGTGTGATGGTCGCCATCACCACGGATCATCCGGTGTCACAGATCCAGACACTGCCGTTGTGTGCCGGACTTGCGGTAAAAGCGGGACTTCCAATGGAGGAAGGTTTCCGGGCCATCACCATTTATCCTGCGAAAATCTGTGGCGTGGCAGACCGCATTGGCAGCCTGGAAGTGGGGAAAGATGCAGACATTGCCATTTTCGACGGAAATCCTATGGAAATTTTCACACGAACCCTTTATACTATTATCAACGGGGAGATCGTGTACTGTAATGTCCCCAGGGAATGACCGGAGGAATATTTTGAGATACAGCAGGAAAAGTGCAGGGATCCTGTCCCTGCTATTACTATTTAACAGTATAGGTATGAACGCCTGCGGGCAGGCAACGGCAGAGACAGGGCATGTAAGCATAAGTATGACCGGCATGGAAAACACACCGGTCATCAACTATACAGTGCCTACGCTGACACCCAATGTGCTGGTGGATCAGCAGGGGTATGCCGCGGTCGGTGAAAAACAGGCAGTGGTGAAGGGCAGACAGCCGGTAGAGACTTTCCGGCTGGTGGACCGGGAGACCGGAGAGACGGTCTATGAAGGCACGGTAAAGCAGACAGATTACAACGGGGAGCTGTCTCTGTACATCGGAACAGCGGATTTCACGGACTATACCGGGGAAGGTGAGTTCTATCTGGAGTGTGACAATGTGGGAAGATCCCTGACATTTTCTCTGAAAGAAGACCACTATCAGGAACTGTTGGAAGCGTTGTGCACGGATGTTCATGACAGATGTCAGGATCGCAGTATTACCGAGGATGAGATCATCACTTTGCTGGAGGCCTGTGAGTGGTATCCGCAGGTGCTTGCGGATGATAATGGCAATGATATCCCGGATCTGTTGGAATCTATTGCCGACTGGCTGGAAAAAACGGCCAACGACACAGAAAAGCCGGAACCGGAGAACATGTGTTACGTGGCGGTGATGGCAAAATTCAGTTATCTGTACCAGAAATATGATGTGCAATATGCCACACAATGTCTGCAGCATGCGTCGTCGGTGTACACCAAGCTGATGTCGACATCCGGCAGAGATGCGGAGAAATTCATGGCGCTGACGGAGCTTTACCGGGCGGCGGGACTATACACTTACCGCAATCAGATCCTGGAGTATAAGGACTTTTTCGAGGACAATACCAGTTATCTGGAAGAAACGGCCTATCTGTATGGCTCCATGACGTATCTGGCCACCAGACAGCCGGTGGATGTGGACCTGTGCACTGTATTCATGGAAAGCATCCGGAATCGGGGCGAGGAGCTGGCCAAACGTTCCCATAACATGATCGATGCCGTAATGAATGTCAACAATGGAACCGAGGATCTGCTGAAGCGGGCAGAAGAATTGTCCTGTGCTAATTATGTGTTATACAGTTATCAGTACACGGAGATTTTAGAGGATTTTCTGCATTACCTGATGGGACGGAACCGGGATTCGGTGAGTTATTATCCCGAAGAGGGAGACGCTGCGGATTATCTGTTACTGATAGCCCAGCAGGTCTCCCTCGCGGATAGACATTAGAAAGATCAGATCAGTTCTTTGTTTTTGAAATAAGTTTCGGAGATAATATTCTGTACATAGGTGCCCATGCTCTTGCGAGTCTCCTTGTCCAGTTCCTTCGGATAAATAGGCTTACCGTATTCAATGACTACGGTGGCCTTTTTTATTTTCGGAAAATGATCTTCAAATACCGCAGCGGAATTCACAATAGTCATGGGGATAATGGGAACATTTGCTTTCTCTGCGATCTTGAAACTGCCCTCGTGGAAGGGAAGGAAGGTATCCTGGGTCTTGTTGCGGGTGCCCTCCGGGAAGATGCAGATGGAAATCCCGTTTTTGGCTTTCTCAATGGCCTGCAGAATGGTTTTCAGTCCTGCCTTGATGTCCTGGCGATCCAGAAACAGACAGTGAAGATTTTTCATCCAGATGTTAAGCAGGGGCCATTTTAACATTTCTTTTTTCGCAATATAACCGGTAGGTCTGGGAACACGGACATAGGTCAGCACCACATCGAAAAAGCTGCGATGATTGCCGACGTACAGCACAGCAGTGTCGGTGGGAATGTTCTCTTCCCCGATGGCAATGACTTTCGTGCCGGAAAGACGGATGACCCAGCGGAAGGCCCAGTTTACAATGGCCAGGGAACTGCGGTCCTTAAGACCGGGGTTAAATTTGCCGATGATCCATTCCACCAGCATTAACGGCGTGGACAGGATCAGGAATAATACTACAAATAATACGACGAATATAAAACGGATCATAATAATACCAATGCCTTTCAGTAACCTGCAAACTTTCAGGTGCCTTGGCACCTTGTGCAGGTACAAATTTGCGTGTGAAAAATTAATTTTTCACACGAAACTCCTTCGGATTTTTTATTTAGCAATGAAAAGTACGCCTAACGTGCCGGGACCACAATGGCTGGAGACTACACCGCCTGCTCTGGTTTCCAGAATCTCGTCAAAGATTCCCAGACTTTCCAGATAGGAACGAACCGCTTCCACAATCTCCCGGTCGCAGCCGGAGTGGGTGATGAAGACTCTGTCGGGAACGGCATTCTTCAGATCCTCTTCCATGTCTCTGGTGTAGGAGAGGATGACAGAACTTAATTTTCCACGGTATTTTTTGGAGGCATCCATGGCACCATCCACCACGACGATCCGGGGATGAAGCTTTAACATACCACCGGCCAGAGCTGCTACCGCGCTGCATCTGCCACCGCGGTGAAGGTAGGTCAGGGTATCTACGACGAAGCTGGCCCGGACTTTGGGACGGATGGCTTCGATGGCAGTAGTGATCTCTGCGGCTGTTTTCCCTTCAGAAGCCAGAATGGCAGCCTGTATTACCTGCAGACCGATGCCGGTGGACAGGTTTGCGGAGTTGATGATGGTGACTTTGTCGGAAGCTTCCAGTTCTTCTGCAGCAAGCCGCATAACGTTGCCGGAGGTGGACATGCTGTCGGAGATGGAGAAACAGATGATCTCCCGGCCTTCTTCCACAAAAGGCTGCATGACTTCCATGGCCTCGGTCAGAGAAGGAGCAGAGGTCTTGGGCGTGGTCTTGTTTTCATCGGACCACCGGAAAATTTCTTCCGGCGTAATATCCACGCCATCGCGGTATTCATCCTCGCCCAGCAGAATGTGCAGAGGCAGGATGGTAATGTCATACTTTTCCACTAATTCTTTTGACAGATCACAGGTACTGTCAGAGATGATCTTAACTGTCTGTGCCATAGAATCTACCTTCCTTTTTATTAGTAATTATTCCCCTTTGGCGATCTGCCTTGCGACATAGACACCGCTGGCGGATGCATGGGACAGGGAATGAGTCACACCGCTGCCGTCACCGATGATGTACAGGCCCTTGTGACAGCTTTCCAGATGTTCGTCCAGTTCCACTTCCATATTATAGAATTTGACTTCCACACCGTAGAGCAGGGTATCGTCATTGGCGGTACCGGGTGCGATCTTGTCCAGTGCGTAGATCATTTCGATGATACCGTCTAAGATACGCTTGGGCAGTACCAGGCTTAAATCACCGGGAGTTGCGGACAGGGTAGGCTCTACCATGCCCTCGGCAATACGCTTCGCATTACTGCGGCGTCCTCTCACCAGATCGCCGAAACGCTGTACGATAACACCGCCGCCCAGCATGTTGGAGAGACGGGCGATACTTTCACCGTAGCCGTTGCTGTCCTTGAAGGGCTCGGAGAAATGCTTCGCTACCAGCAGGGCAAAGTTGGTGTTCTCTGTCTGCTTGTCGGCTCCTTCGTAGCTGTGGCCGTTTACGGTGACGATGCCGTTGGTGTTCTCATTTACGACGATACCGTGGGGATTCATACAGAAGGTACGCACGGAATCCTCGAATTTTTCAGTGCGGTATACGATCTTGCTCTCATAGAGTTCATCGGTCAGATGAGAGAAGATGACTGCGGGCAGTTCCACCCGGACGCCGATATCCACGCGGTTGGACTTGGTGTTGATGTCCAGATCTTTACAGATCTGCTCCATCCATTTGCTGCCGCTGCGGCCTACGGAAATAATGCACTTGTCGCAGTCGTAAGAAGCGTTTTCGCAGCAGATACGGTAACCGTCACCAACGGTCTTCACCGTTTTCACCGGGGTATCGAAATAGAAAGTCACTTTATCCTTCAGTTCTGCGTACAGATTTTCCAGCACGATGAAGTTGATATCTGTACCCAGGTGACGTACGGAAGCGTCTAACAGGTTCAGCTTGTTCTGCATGCAGATCTTTTTGAAAGAGGTGCCAGCAGTGGAATACAGCTTCGTGCCTTCACCGCCGAACTTCATGTTGATGTCATCCACATATTTCATCAGGTCGATGGCCTGACTCTTGCCGATATACTCGTAGAGAGTGCCACCGAAAGCGTTGGTGATATTGTATTTTCCATCGGAAAAAGCACCAGCACCACCGAAACCGCTCATGATGGAACAGCTCTTACAGTTGATGCAACTCTTGATCTTGTCACCGTCGATAGGACAGTGGCGCTTCTCCAGAGGGTGACCGGATTCGAAAACGGCAATTTTCAGGTCGGGATTCTGTTGCACCAGTTCATAAGCGGAGAAGATACCGCCGGGGCCGGCACCGATAATGATTACGTCATATTTCATAGGGATAAGTTTCCTTTCTCTTTGCTCTCTTGTAAGGATTTGCGGGATGTATACTCATTTTGAACCCCCAAAAACATTCAAAATATAGTATACCATATTTTTAGATAAAAAGGGGAATAGAAATATAGCAAAATATGTGATAAAATCATAAGTTATAGCGGTTCTTCTGCAGATGCGGATGAACGGTGCGGGAAGATAACGGGATTTGGAAGAGAATTACAGGAAA
>ERZ779740.638-NODE-638-length-10233-cov-2.96463_pt1 | contig 10233 bp, 4 predicted proteins | sample MGYA00511099_ERZ779740 | MGnify/ENA primary metagenome ERZ779740 (study PRJEB29588, sample SAMEA2161216) | human gut metagenome | biome: human gut; feature: human-associated habitat; material: faeces | place: Denmark | collected 2008/2010 ...
GCCCAATCGCCTCTTGAGTGATACTGTTTCCATTGCGAACGATAGCTTCCGAAAGTAAAGTCAATACATCCGCATAACGATAGATGGGCATATCTATTTCGCACTTCTCACCTACTACCCCCTCAATTTTATATTTCACCGGAATTGCACCGTAGAAGAGTATACCTGTCGTACCACCGTCACGGTCAAGCGCCCGGCTATGGTGTACGCCCTCTGTACCTGTATATTCACCAATAATTCTTTCACGTCTCTTGTCTTTAGGATCATAAGATTCGTATGCAGGCCAGGATATTTTAAATCCTCCCCAGGCAGTCACCGACATTCCGGCAGGAAGCGGATAGTCAGAAGTCAGTACGTGAGCGAACCATTTCTGTTCCATCACACCGGCCTCGGCCACACATGAGAATATGACTTCCGAATTCTTTTCACCAGATAAAGAGAACAGAGAGTTATAATCGTCTACCAATTTATAACCGTATTCCGGTTTTGTCAATTCACGTCCTATTTTCTCCGCCTCATCCCATTGCTTGGTCATCATGTAGAATTTCAGCAATAATGTATTGGCCAATCCTTTGGTGAAGCGTCCGTAATTTGTATCTTCATACTTATAGGGCAACACATTAGCTGCATCTTTCAAGTTGGAAACAATGTATTCACGCATAGCTTCTTCCGACAAACGTGGAATAACAATCTCTGCTTCCGGTTTTTGCAAAGTCTCCAGATCGGCGATAGGTATCGGACCATACATATCATACATCAGAAAAGCCAGGAAACCACGTCCGCATTTCAATTCCGCCATATAGCGAGCTTTCAAGGTTTCATCCATATTCACGTCCTTGATGCGATCCATTGTCAAAGTCATGGAAGCCAAATACTGGGAATAGTCATACACACGACGATAGTCACCGTCGATATGCCAGTCATTAGCTTCATACGAATTGTATACGGTAGTCCATCCCCAAGTGTTTTCCACATAATCGGTTACCATTTCCGAAGTCGTCACATAGCCTGCCGCTACTTCAAAAATTCCCCACGGAGAAAACACATAATAAGCACTCGAATTGACCAAAGCATTTACATCTTCAGCATTTTGGGGAAACATTCCCGGATTAATTTTATTATATACTTCCTGCTCCAGCGTACAAGACGAAATGAGGAACAAGAGAGTTGCTATTGCAGTATAAATTGTCTTTTTCATATTCATCACTTATTAGAAAGATATTGATACACCAAAATTATATGAGGTTACATTCGGATATGCATAGGTTCCATTGTCCGTTTCCGGGTCCAGACCTGTCCAGTTAGTAATCACAAATGGATTATTCACGTCTACATATACACGGAGATTCTTGGCAATCTTCTGGCTGATAGGCACTTTATATCCTAATGTAATGCTTCCACAACGAACGTAATAGATAGATTTCACATAGTAATCCCCCCATCCGCTTCCACCTCTGACAAATGTCGGATCTGTGGCTGTCAGGTTATTGCTATTAAAAGCTTTCAGGGCATAAGTAGAAACATTGATACCATTGTCCATACGTGTCCAGCCCTCATAATAACTGGCTCCTCTCTTTCTGCCGGCTTCTCCATAGAAATAGATATTCAAGTCGAAGTTCTTATATCTGAACGAGTTGTTCAGACCGTAGATAATTTTAGGATCACCATTACCCATATATACTTTATCCTCATCTCCCAATACTCCGTTTCCATCGCGGTCTTTCAACTTCATCATACCCGGAACCAAGTCTTTTTGAGCGTCTGGAACTTTTTCTCCCGGTTGCAGGATGCCAAGCGCTTCATATTCCCACCATGCACGAATCGGATCATTTTCTTTTTCATAAGGTTTGGGTTTCCAGTTCGGGTCACGTGTCAGCCAACGGTCATTGTAATGTGACAAGGTTAATGTCGTATCCCATTCAAAATCTTTAGTAACGATATTCACCGTATTCACAGTGATTTCCACACCCTGACTTTGTGTTGATCCTATATTACCCGCTATTTTATTTATTTCATTATAAAAAGGCAATGGTTTATTTGTCACCAACAAGTCTGTAATCTTACGTTTGAAATATTCGGCTGTCAACTTAAACCGGTTGTTGAGTATACCTAGATCCACACCTACATTAAATTCCGTAGTCGTTTCCCAAGTCAGGCTCCTGTTGCCCAAATCCGAAGCATATACTCCTGTTGATTCTGCACCTCCGATAATGGCACTTCTTCCCACTTCATAATAGTCGTAAATGCGATAACCGACATTAGAGTTACCCGTCTGTCCATAAGAAGTTCTTAACTTCAACATAGACAACCAGTTTGAAGCCCCTTTCATGAAATTTTCTTCACTTATCATCCAACCGGCTGATACGGACGGGAAATAACCCCAACGATTTTCCGGGGCGAAATTGGAAGCAGCATCAGCAACTGTAGCTTCCAGTAAATATCTGCCTTTATACGAGTAATTGGCACGGGCAAACAAAGAAGCAATACTGTTAATAGAAGCCCATGAACCTACAGATGGTTTCTTGTAATTTCCTGAACCCAAACTATTATATCCAAAGCCATCTACAAGAAAATCTTCATTTCCGGCACTCAATCCATCATTTTTAAATTTTTGGAACGAATAACCACCAATAGCTTTCACGTTATGATCGCCAAAGCTCTTGGAGTATTGAGCAGTCAGCTCCATCAGATAGGCAGTACTTGTTTCCTGCGAAATATCCGCTCTTCCGTTTTTGGTCTTTCCCTGCAAAGTTGTCTTAGGCAAATAGCTGGAACGTTTCTGGAAACTACGGTCGACACCTAACTGCAACTTCACTTCCAAGTCTTTCAACGGTTTCACGGATACGAATGCAGATCCTATGATCCGGTCTTTTACCGTATTATCCTTAATATCCAACAAAGACACCGGATTCGCAACGAAGGGACGTTTCGGATCAATGAAATAATTTCCTTCAGAGTCATAGATAGGAATTGTAGGATTGGATTGGATAGCACCGGTCAATACGCCGGAATATTCATTGGCATTGTCTCCCAGAGGAACATTGTCATACTTATTCTGCGAGTAAGTAGCAGTCAGTCCGAAAGAAACATATTCACTCAATTCTTGATCCAGATTCAAACGGGCAGAAAAACGACTGACACCATTATTCTTGACAATTCCTTCTTGGTTCATATAGTTGACAGAAGCCAGATAACGAGTTTTCTCCGTACCACCATTCACAGAAAGATTGTGCTGTTGCGTATATCCATTGCGCATCACCGCATCCAACCAATCGGTACCGCTAGCAGTCAATATTTCATCATTATTGAAAGTGGGTTTATATTGAGTAGGCGGAGTGTCCTGCTTCTCAACATATCCTTCATAAATACCCATTCCGTTCAACTTTAACCACTCTTCATGCATCTGTTTATTATACATATCCATATACATACGAGTATCAAGCATCTTGTAGTTGGAACGAGCTACCTGCACCGACCCCATACCGGAATAAGTCACTCTGGGCTTTTGACTTTTACCACGTTTGGTGGTAATCAAAACAACTCCATGTCCGGCACGCGCACCATAAATAGCTGTGGAAGCAGCATCTTTCAACACAGAAATGGATTCAATATCATCCGGATTCAATGATTCCAGTACATTATCAATATTACCCGATTCATAGAAACCATTACCAGAACTTAAATTGGAAGTAGAAGATACCGGGAAGCCGTCGATTACAAATAAAGGTTCATTACCAGCACCGGTAGACGCTTCTCCACGAATACGAAACTTCGCCTCACCACCCGGCTGTGCAGAAACCTGGTTCACACGGAACCCCGCTGCTTTACCCGCCAACGCACGAGATACATTCGGTACGGTATTCATCTCCACATCTCCCATGTTTACCATAGAAACGGCACCTGTCAATGTCTTCTTGCTCTGTGTACCATAACCCACCACTACCACTTCATCGAGTTGTTTGGAATCTTCCTGCAAAATGATTTTCATATTTTTTCCGGGTTGCACGGCAACCGTTTGAGACTGATAGCCGATATAGGAGATATCGAGCTGTGCCTTCGATGAAGAGACGGAGATTTTGAAGTTCCCGTCAATATCTGTTATCGTACCGTTACCCTGTACTCCTTTTTCTAATACACTGGCTCCGATAATCGGCTCCCCTTGTGCATCTGATATAGTACCGGATACGGTTATTTTCTTTTCTTGTTCAGGAGACTGTGCCTCAATGGATAATATAATCTTCTTGTCTAGTACCGAATATTTTACATTAGTACCGGAAAAGATTTCTTTCAACACACTAAAAATGTTGCTTTTATCAGCAGAAACTGATACGCGACGATTCAAATCGACATGCTTATTATTGAAGAAGAAATCAAAATCAGACTGCTCTTCAATTTCTTTTAGAATGTCCTCCACCCGCTGATTACGTACATCAATACTGATTAAAGCCTTTTGAGCGTAACTATCGGCTGCATAGGTCAGCCCAATAGAACATACTAAGAACAAAACCAATAGTCTCATAGATAATGGGATTTTTTTTGAGGTTAGCCAAAGTGACTTTACCACCCATAAAAATTGGATGCTAAAATAATTTTGCATAATTTTGTAATGACTTAAAGTTAATAAAAAGTTTATCTAAGCTTGTCGCCAAACAAGCATCAAAAAGATTTACCGATTTCCATACGGGAAGATACGCCAATATCCTCCCGTATGTTTTTGTTTAAGGGGGGCTGTCTTTCATTGCATTTTTGTTTTAAGGTTAATCAATCAATATATTTCTATTTTACTCTTTTCATCTTTTATATCCGGCGAATCAAGATAACGCCAACGGATTTGAGAAGAAAGCTGGAAATATTCCAGAATACGCTCGAGGCGTTGATTTGTAAACGTACCTGTAAACGAGTCTCCTTTCAAGCGGTCGTTTTTAATAATGAATTCCACATTATACCGCTTCTCCAACATTCGCAATCCCTCTTCGAGAGGAGTATTTCTAAATATAATCTTTCCCTCTTTCCAAGCTATTTCCGACTCACCGGAGGTGGCATAAAGCTGCACTTTACTGTCTCTTGTATCATAGACCAGCTTCTGTCCGGGATCCATCAGCACCTTTTTCGAACCATTGTCAGATGAATAAATAAAACCTATCTTTCCTTCAACCAATGTTGCTGCAATCCGGTCTTCTTTTTCATAAGCCTCTACATTAAAATGAGTTCCCAGTACTTCGATCTGTGATTGGTGGGAAGTAGAAACTATAAACTTCTTTTCCGGGTTCTTGGCTACTTCAAAATAAGCCTCTCCCTGCAATGTTACATTTCTCGTGTCGCTATCGAAGCGTGAGGGATAACTCAAGGTAGATTCGGAATTCAGGAAAACCAATGTGCCATCGGGCAATGTCAGAGAAGTCATCATTCCGGGATTTGTTTTCACTTCCATCATTTGTGCCAATTCCTGTTCGCTTCCTCCCCAATGTTGTACCATCAGAGTAACGAGAAGTGGAATGAACAGCACTGCTGCCGCACGTTGCGCCCATTCCCACCATGTCGTTTTCCTTTGTCTGTTACCTGTCATTCTACTTTTCACCTTTGTCAATGCTTTCTCTGTGTCGACTTTCGTCATGATGTGAACAGTATCTGTAGCAAGATAGAGAGCATGTATCTGTTTGGCCATCCGCCGGTTTTCTTCCGACTCATCCATCCACGTCTCAACTTGCAGACGCTCTTCTTCCGTTGCCAGTCCCTCACAATAACGGGGAAGCAATTCTTCTATTGTATTTTTATCAGTCTTATCCATATTCGTATTTTATTGCCTTTTACTATAAGACAAGAGAGACTTGTGGGATTCCTAAACCAAATCTCATTTTTTTTCAGAAAATCTTTGTTTTCTTATAAAAAAGCTATATTTGCAGTGAAATATCAAACTAATACATGAAAGAAGTTCACCTGTCAGAAAGCAATTTCCTATTATCTGCTATACAGCGAGGCGACCAAAAAGCATTCGATGCACTGTTTCGGAGGTATTATCCGGCACTGTGTGCCTACGGCCATCGCTTCGTTGATCTGGGAGATGCAGAAGAAATTGTGCAGGATTCTCTTTTATGGATTTGGGAGAACAGAGAAAATTTGTTTATCGAAACCTCGCTTAGTTCGTACCTCTTTAAAATGATATACCGCAAAGCTCTGAACAAGCTTGCACATATTGACGCCACTCAACGTGCCGACACTCGATTTTATGAAGAAATGCAGGAGATGCTACAAGATACGGATCTTTATCAAGTCGAAGAGTTGACACAACGCATCAAGGATGCCATTGCCACATTGCCGGAAAGTTACCGGGAAGCTTTCGTGATGCATCGGTTCCGGGATATGAGTTATAAAGAAATAGCGGAAATTCTGGGAGTATCTCCCAAAACTGTAGATTACCGCATTCAGCAGGCATTAAAGCAACTACGCGTAGATTTAAAGGATTATCTGCCATTATTGCTACCGATTCTATTTCCTTAAAATAAACCCGCTATCTATTTTCTGATCTATTACGTTCTATTTACTAAAGTACTAATAGATAACTTCCGTTGTATTAGGGATAAACTTACATTCCCCTACTGCCAAACTTCTTTTTGACCGAGAGAAAACTATAATTGCAAGCTTCATTTATAAAAACAGAAGTTCTGATTATATAATTGCAAGTTTCGTTTATACAATCAGAACTTGCGTTTATAGTTTCTTCTTAGTCAAAGACAACTTATCCAATAAGGGAAAGGAAGTTTGCAATAAGAGCATAGCAACTTATCTACTGATAGATTGGAAAGAAATAAAGCATTAATTCTGCCGATAAGGTAAGGTAAACCAGAAAGTAGATCCTTTGTTTTCTTTCGACTCCACTCCTATTTTCCCTCCCAGGCGGTCTACAATCGTATGGCAGATAGAAAGTCCCAGTCCGGTACCTTGCACAAAGGAATTGTACTTCACAAACCGTTCGAAGACATGGATACACTGTTCAGAAGACATTCCACAGCCAGTATCCGACACATAAAAATAAATCGTTTCGGAGTCCAGCAGACGATACCCCATACGAATGGTACCCACTTCTGTAAATTTGATGGCATTAACAATGAAATTGGCAAGTAACTGAATCAAACGGTTCTTATCCGTATATAATGTACATTCGGGCAGTCTCTCCACAAATGTGCAAGTCACATTATTGTGTCGCAGACGTAACTGCATACTCTGCTCGATTTCTTCAAGCGTCTGATTCACATCAATCAAGGCAGGATAGAAATCGAATGTACCGGCTTCAATCTTCGACAAATCCAGAATATCATTAATCAACTGGAGCAACAAATCCGTATTTGTTTCAATGAGGTCTGCATATTCGGACATTTCTTCACGGTTTTCGACATGAGGAAGCATATTGGAGAATCCTACAATGGCATTCAAGGGCGTACGTATCTCATGACTCATATTAGCCAGGAATGCGGATTTCAATTGATTGGCCTGTTCCGCTTTTTCCATTGCTTCATGCAGACGACTATATGCTTTCCGAAGAATGCTGATATAATATATGATAGCAACAATCAGAATTAACAGGAAGATGGAACAGACAATAATTTCAACAGAATACTGCTGAAAAAAAGTCTTGGGCTCATTGACATAAACAGCATCGGCCGGGTAACGGTATGACAGTATATTATGAGCTTTCAATACCGGATAACAAAGATAGGCACTTCCTTTCCCTCCCACTCCACCGGGAATATTCCGGGCCTGTTCACCCTTCAATATCCGATCAAGAATCTCCAGCAGAGAATCGCTGAAAGATTCTGCCGAGACATAGTACCCTCCCGCAAAAGTATTGTTCGATAAATCTTCATGAGAAAGCAGGAACAGAGGCGAAGGAGTAAAATTAGTGATAATCTCCTGAATGTGATCGAAGAGATAGTTGTTATCATTCTCGTTATGCGACTCAAACCATGAATAATAGATAATCCCCGTATTGGATTTATAGCTGCGCAACGTATCGAGTAGCATTTCCGTGGATAATTGAGTAGTGGAAAGAAGCTCCAGACGCAAATCAGGAAAGTTTTCCTCTACGGCTTCTTTCACATCTCGGCGGGTTTCTTCACTGATATACCGATCGTCTGAAATAAAAGCCAGACGTTCCATGTCAGGTATCAGTTTATAAATTAAATCTACGGTCTCCTTGACGTAATAATGCTGCTTCAAGGAAGTGATATTATATTCCCGTCTCCATTCTTCCGCAGAAACACTGTTACTTTCTGTGAGTGGAGCATGAGACAGCAGGATATCCAGAGAAGCAGGCAGGCGATCGCGGGCATTTGTCACAACCACCGGGACATCTTTCCATACATCATCAAACAATTCACGGCAAACAATCCATCCCGGATCTCCAATCATCACAATAGCAGTGGGAGGCTCCGGATACTTCTGACGCAAATGGGTGACTACGGCATTCGCCTCCATCTCATTCACCAGAGCAGGTACGGAAAGCGATTCCGCCTTCACAGAAATTCCTTGTTTCTGAAGAGCATCATGAAGACACCAATAAAAGTTTTTAGCCCAAGGCAGATTGAAATTAATCGAGTTTAAAACCAGTACTTCTTTATTTGTATTTTCGGTTCGGGCTGACGCAGGTGATAAGAATCCTTCAATAAAAAGGAATAATCCAAGGAGGAATGGAATGATCCGTAACGATTGTTTCATTTGTGGTATTCTATAAATAGCGGAAGCAAAGATAGTATTAATTTCTTTAGTGCAAAAAAAAGGCATCCCAAAACGAATTGAGATGCCCTTTATTATATAAAATTAAGTATCAAAGGATTATGATTTCTTCAAAGCCGCAATACTTTCTTTCAAAGAATTAATGATGCTCTCTGCATCGGCTTGCTTCTTACGTTCCAGTTCAAGAACGGCAGCCGGAGCATTATTGACGAATTTCTCGTTGCTAAGTTTCTTCATCACTCCCTGCAAGAATCCTTCTTTATGCTTCAATTCGGCTTCCATACGGGCGATTTCGGCTTCCACGTCAATCATATTACCCAATGGCACGGCAAATTCGGTCGTTCCTATCATGAAAGAAGAAGCACCTTCTGATTTGCTTTCTACCACTGTTACGGAAGACAGGTTACACATCTTGATAATCACCGGATTCAATTTCTCTACCGGATGAGTGCCTACAACCTGCAATTCGAGTTCTTCTTTCAGAGCAATGTTCTTCTGCAAACGGATGCTACGGACATTACTGATGATTTCCTTAGCTACTTCAAACTCTGCCAGGAATTGTTCATTTGCTCCGACCGGTTCAAACAGTTGAGTAACCATCAAACTTTCACCCGGTTCACGCTCACGCAGTTGTTGCCACAATTCTTCTGTGATAAATGGCATAAAAGGATGCAGCAATTCAAGCAGACGCTCGAAAGAGCTAAGAACCATACTATAAATAAAGCCATTAACAGGCTGTCCATAAGCAGGTTTCACGATTTCCAACAGCCAAGAAGAGAATTCATCCCAGAACAGTTTGTAAACCAGCATCAACGCTTCGCTCAAACGATATTTGGAGAAGAGATCGGCCACTTCAACAGCTGCCGCATCCAGTCTTTGGTCAAACCACTGAACTGCCAGATGTGCATCGGTAGGAATTTCAATAGTGCCTTTGGCATTTGTCCAGCCCTTAATCAAACGGAAAGCATTCCATATCTTGTTGCAGAAGTTACGTCCCTGTTCGCAAAGTGCGTCATCGAAAAGAATATCGTTTCCGGCAGGAGCGGAAAGCATCATACCCATACGCACTCCATCGGCTCCGTATTTCTCGATCAACTCCAACGGGTCGGGAGAATTACCGAGTGACTTGGACATTTTACGTCCCAGTTTATCACGAACGATCCCTGTGAAGTAAACGTTCTTAAACGGCATCTGTCCTTCGTACTCGTAGCCTGCCATAATCATACGGGCTACCCAGAAGAAGATAATATCCGGTCCTGTCACAAGGTCACTGGTCGGATAGTAATAGTTGATTTCTTCGTTACCCGGATTGTTGATTCCGTCGAACAAAGAGATAGGCCACAACCAGGAAGAGAACCAGGTATCCAGACAATCTTCGTCCTGACGGAGATCTTCGATTGTCAAGGCGGCATTGCCGGTTTTCTCTTTCGCTTTTGCCAATGCTTCTTCTGCTGTAGCAGCTACCACATAACCGCCCTCCGGGAGGAAGTAAGCAGGAATGCG